>VFSW01010547.1_pt1 | contig 13081 bp, 11 predicted proteins | sample 5358111 | NCBI WGS metagenome assembly VFSW01 (sample SAMN11554181, study PRJNA540505) | mine drainage metagenome | isolation source: sediment from site ElyBrook_90M | place: USA: Ely Copper Mine, Vershire, VT | collected 2017 | reverse complement strand
TCTATCCCGCCTCTTGCGGTGTCCTCTCATCCCCTATGACGTGCGGGCGCGGATTTCGTTTTCGTTGACATCTCGCTCGCACCGGCGCCCGATTCGTCTCAATCCCGATGAAGTCCGGGAGCTGCCTTCGTCACATACGGGCATTGTTACCCCTGGCGAAGTGCCAGAGGGTCTCAATCCCGATGAAGTCCGGGAGCTGCCTTCGTCCATGGAGCAGCAGCAGACGGACCCCGACCAGTCCAACAAGTCTCAATCCCGATGAAGTCCGGGAGCTGCCTTCGTCAGTACCCGCGAAAAACCCTTGAATTTCGCCATATAGTAAGCCTGTTTTGCGAACCTTTTGTCAAAGATCGACCCGGAGGTGCAGCCCGGGATGCGTTTGCGGTACTCATTCGATATCGCCTCGGCGAATCTGTCAATGCCTTCCGACGGTTCCGGGCGAGGCCGCTTCGTCGCGAACCTCTGGTCAGCAGGAGTCCCGTTGAAATCGATGTTCGGTGGGTTCGCGTCGCGTGGCAGACCTCGACGGACGGCGGTGCTTTCGAGCAGGTCATCGGACCGAGCTCCCTGGACGCCCTGTCCGCTGTGATCCACGCCGGGGCCGCCGCGATCGACGTTCCTGCCACTGTGGTCCACGATGGAGCGGTCGGCACCGACGATCTGACGGCCGCGATCCACGACGGATCCGGTGCGATCGACGCTGTCGCCACCGCAATCCACCACGGATCCGTCGCGATGGACGCTCCGCCCACCGTGTTGCTCGATGGAGCCGTCGCGATCGGCGCCATGCCCGCAGTGATGCTCGATCGAGCCGTCGAGGGCGACCCTCTGCCCACCGTGGTGCTCGACGGCGCCGTCGCGATCGACGCCCTGTCCAGCGTGATGCACGGTGGAGCCGTTGCGTTCGACGCTCTGCCAACCGAGATGCACGACGGAACCGTCGCGATCGACGCTCTGCCCACCTTGAACCTCGATGGAGCCGTCGCGATCGACGCTCCGTCCACCGTGGTCCACCTCGGAGCCATCGCGATCGACGCTCTGTCCGTCGAGAAGCTCGCTCTGTCCATCGTGATGTTCGATCTGTCCGTCGAGAAGCTCGACGGATCCATCAAGAATTCGATGTCTCCGTCGAGGTGTTCGATCTGTCCGTTGAGAATCTCGCTCTGTCGATCGCGATGTTCGATCTGTCCGTCGCGATGTTCGCTCCGTCCGTCGAGAATCTCGACGGATCCATCACCAGGTCGATGTCTCCGTCGTGGAGTTCGATCTGTCCGTCGTGATCTTCGCTCTGTCCGACGTGATGTTCGACCTGTCCATCGTGATCTTCGATCTAGCCGTCGAGCATCTCGATGGATCCGTCACGATCTCGATTCCTCCGATGCCTTTCTCGACGGAGCCATCGAGGTTCGTGACGCAGAGAACGTCGATCGCGACGGATCCGACGAACTTTTCGATCTCGAAATGGACCTCCACGCCACCTTCGCCACATCCCGCGACCCTGCCACCGTCACCGTACTGCCTTGGAATCTCGAAGCTTATCGCTTGCGCTTCGGTCGTTCGGCCGTCGTCTCGGTTCGCCGCGTCGCCGTCATCGGCACGTAGGCCTCGTTCTTCATCAAGAAGCGGTGGAGCCGCATCACCTGCCGCTCGATGCGTCCACGCCACGTCGCCGCCGCTTCGACTTCCGGGTCTCCCTCGTCCGTCGGTCGCTTCACCCGTTGCGTCTCTACCAGATCCTCGCCTGACAACGGACCTTCGTTCGCCAGCGCGCCGGCCTTGCTCCCCAGCAGTTCTTCCCACAGCGCGAGATACCTCCGCCGCGCCTCCTGGGTCATTCGCACCGCACCATCTTCCTGCGTCTGGAAGTCGTCGGCCTTCAACTGCCCGCGGTTCAGTAGGCGTAGCGTGAAGCGGTCGACCATCGGCGCCCGAAACTCCTCGACCAGGTCGAGCGCCAGGGACTCCCGCCCGTACCTCAATCCGTGAACGAGTCCGATCCGGGTGTCGAAACCCCGGAGCATCAGCGCCTGCGCGACCTCCCCCGTGGCCAGCGTGTACCCGAATCCGAGGAGTGCGTTCACGGGATCCGTCGCAGGCCGGCGCACCCGACCCGGAAATCGCCATCCCCCGCTGAGCATCTCGCCGAACACATCGAAGTACACGGCCGCCGCGACGCCCTCGATACCCCGCACGCCGTCGACATCTTTCTCCGCTGCGACGCCATCCTCCAGTTGCCCCATTCGTTTCGCCGCTTCGTCGCAGCGTATGGAATCCCGGTCCCGCGCGTGCCTGTGAACCACCTGGCGGGCCCCCGCGATCTTTCCCGCCACGAGCGCCCGTGCGAACACCGTCCGTCGTTCGGCCTGTCGCCAGGCGTCTGCTTGCGCCAAGAGCAGGTACACGTTGCCCGAAGCTGCCGACGAGATCGTTCCCCGCCACTTTCCCCCGCTGGAGTGCAAGGTCACGTCGACGCCCGCATCGAGGATCCCCGCGATGGCCGCCCCGGTCATCGTCACGGGCCCATGCACTGCCACGTGCGACAGTTCGCGAATGGGCATCGACGCCACGACCGTGCGGTCTCGTTGCATCACCAGCCGTTCATTCGCCCGCCGCACGAGCAGGGTCGGATCCGAGATCACCAGCGGTCTTCCACCACGCATCGTCGCCTCCCCTCACACGTCGAGTATGAACCGTCGCTTTCCGTTCTCGGTCACGCGCCGCAGCGTACCCGAAGGAGTCTCCAAGGGCGTGTCGCCGGCCTCGTCGAGCAGGGCGTCGAGCTCGGATTCCACCGCGGCGATGTTACGTTCGAGCACCCTCGCCTGACGCCGCATGTCGGCGAGGCGCGCACAGAATGCCGCGGCCTTGCCGCCAAGCTCCTTGCGGCCTTCGTTCATCGCAGCGAGTGCGGCCTGCGCGAGCCCTCCGCGGGAGGCAGCTTCGCGCACACGCTGGTCCATCCCGGGAATGTCCGCCGCGCCCACGGCGTGCAGCACGGGCGTCGGATACCCTCCCGGCGGAATGCGGAAGCGACAGTCACACCCCACTCTGGCCGTAAGTTCGGGAAGGCGTTGTCGGATGCGTCCGCAGCTCGTCGGATGCGGATACAACCTCTGGAGCAGCCGCGCTGGCATCCCCGGTCGGTAATCTTCGAGGTGCCGCACGACGCCATCGAGCGAGGGCATCGATTCGTTGCCCAGCCTCCCGAGAATCTCCGTCACCAGCATCCGGTCCGAGATTCCGAGACCCTCGCCCCGAATGGCCCGATCGACGAAGTGTCGGAGCACGTTGCATCCCTGGTACACCTCCTGCGCCCGTGGAAGCTCGACGAAGGGACTCGTCGCCAGAGCGACCGCATCGGGACCCCTCGCGCGACCGTCGGTGGGCGCTTCCGACGGCGGTGCATTCGAGCGAACGATCGCTGGAGCGGGCTTGGCCGCAGGCGCGCGCAGCGGAGGGAGCTTCGGTCGCACGCCGACCGCGGCCGCGACCTTGGTCGCAGGGTCGGGCACCAGCGCACGCAACCATGCACAGGGATCAGGCACAGGCACGAGGGAGTCGTCGCAAAACCACGCACGATCGCCCGAGCGAGGATCGAGCCCGAGGGGCAACAGCACCCCTGTGCCGGGCTTGTCACGCTTCACGGTCTCCTGCGTCGGCAGCACTTCTCGGGTGACGGACGGATCCGCCGGCCCTGCCCGATGCTGGATCACCTCGATGAGGGTACGAGCACGCGCCCCGGTGACGGCTTCGGCAAAGAGCACCCACACAACGTGCGCGCGACCGGGCTCGACGCTGTACACCGGCGTCAGATCCAACGCACGGATCGCAGCTCCCAACCGTCGCGCATCGTCGGCGACCACGGGCGGAATGCCCTGCGATTGATCGACGCCCCTGCGGGCGCGCGCCGCGAGCACGATGCGGACCGCGGCAAAGCGTGTGCTGTTGTTGCCACGGAGGGGATACACACCCATCCACGAAGTGCCGAGAAGGTGGGCGCGTAGATGTTCGGCGGTGGGTGCGACCATCACCCGCTGTCGTTCAATACGGGTATCAACCTTCACGTCGCGAAGGAATACATGCTCGGCGCCGCCAAAGAGTTCGAGCAGTCGCTCGGCATCGCGGGGTTCGGGACTGAAACGCGGACGCTCTTCACTGTCTTCGACCTTCACGGGCAGGCCTCTGCGCCCCACAGCAACGACCGTCGGCGGAGAAGGCACGAGCGCACTGGCTTCCGCTGCATCGCCGAAGCGGCCGATCGAGGCGAGGATCTCGGCGATGGCCTTGCCATCGAAGCGCACCAGCACCGCGGCAAGGTTGGGCCAGACCGCGGAGTCGATTCCGAGGCGCTGCCGCAGCGAGCGCTCGACGGCGGGCGCATCGTCGGTGCCGGTCGCGCCGGCAAGCTGCAACGCTGCCTCATGCCAGACGGAGCCCACTTCGCCCGACGGCGCCTCGGCTCGTTGGGCACTCGCCGGTGCTTCGATCGAGGACGCACCCACCCGCGGCAGCGACGCACCTGCGTACGCAGCGGGTAGTGGACCGAAGGCGATGTCGTCCGCCCGCGTGGCGACCATCGCTTCGGCCAGGGGACGCACCTCGGCTGGCAGCTCGACGCCTGCGAGCGTGCCGTAGTAGGTGGTCCATCCGCGAAGGAGTCCGGTGATCTCGGTGCTACGCTGATCCTCAGGACGTTCGCGCAAGGTCTCCTCGACCTTCTGCACGAGTGAGCGACAGGCGCGTGCACCCGGCCGACGGCCATGCCGATCGAACTGAAAGCCGAGAAAGACAAAGCCCTCGCCGCGGTGACGGATCTCGACCTTGCCGGGATGCAGGTTCAGCCGCAGCCGCTTCAGAGCCTCGGTCGCCACGGAGCGTGCACCCTCGACCTCACCGCGCGAGACACCCGGCACGCAGAGGTCGTCGCCGTAGCGCACCATCTCGAATCCTGCTGCTTCGATGGCCCGGTCGAAGGGAAGGAGGTAGAGGTTCGCAAGAAAGGGCGAGAGGGGAGAACCCTGCCCGGTCCCCGTGGTGGGATCGGTGATCTGCCCGCCGAGCAGTCCACCCCCCGTCAGCAATCGTTGGATGAGGGCCGTGAGCGCGGGCTCCGAAGTGACGTCTTCGACCGCCTTGAGCAGCAGGGCGGGGGCGATGCGATCGAAGAACTCTTCGACGTCTCCCCGAAAGACCCACTCGCGGCCTTCGGCCAGAGCGGTGTCGACGACGGCAAGGGCCTGCCGCGTCGATCTTCCCTTGCGCCAGGCCCAGGCGAAGGGATGCAACGCTCCGTCGAGCGCCGACGACATCGTGATGGCAAGGGCGTGCTGCACGACCCGATCGCGCACGCACCCGATTGCCAACGGGCGATAGCCGCCACCGGGCTTCGGCAGCCGCACGATGCGTGCGGCGTGCGGGGCGTAGCTCCCGGTGAGAAGCTCGTCGTGCAGTCGAGCGAGTTCGAGTTCACGACATTCGGAAAAGTCACGGAGCGTGACGCCATCGGTGCCGGGCCCCGCGCCGTTCTCCAAACAGGCATCCAGGGCGGCGCGCAATGCGCCCGTGGCAGCAGCCTCTTCGAGCAGTCCCATGTCCGTTCCCCCTCTCTTCGTTTGTGAATCGGCCTCGTTGCTTACAGAACCATCGCACTCCCCGGCGTAAGCACGGGCGGCGCTGCCCCGATCACTTTCGCGCCGGCAAGGCATCCCTTGCACAGCGGGTAGCACCGCAGGCTGTCGGTCTTCGGGTCGAAGCGCGAATCGTCCTGCGCGCCCTTCAAGATCGCGCCGAGCTCGGTGTCGGTCGCCAGGAGTTCGAAGACCGAGTACTGCACGCGGTGCCCGTGAGCCGTGAGGTATTTCGCAAGCCGCGCGCGCCGTTTGTCGTCGACCACGTCGTAGGTCAACACGTAGGGCTGGCGTGCGTCGGTCACGTCACCGGCTCGACGTGCAGGTGTCCAAGACCCATCGAGGTGCTGCGACCGACGCTGACCGCCGACATGACAGCCAGCAACGGCGCAAGTGTCTGGATCGCATCACCCGCAACCACGGCCCCACCGGTCAGCGCCTCCAGCGGGATGCGCTGGTCCTGTCGATGGCTGTAGCGAGAACCCGACCAGGGACGCAGTCCTCCGTGGCGCACGACCACAGCGCGGAAGTCCGGCAACTGGGTTCGCGAGAGGGCAACGCCCATGAAGGACCGTGCAATCGAAGCCACCCGTTCGAGACCCGCGCTTGTAAGCAACGGGAGCCACGGTGCCTGCGGGCAGCGTTCCTCGCTGCGATCATAGTCACCACGGAGACGAAGGGGCGTGCGAGCTTCGATCCGAAGCGATCGCGCGTCGGTGCGTGCGTTTGCGAGCACCTCGCCCAAGGTCTCTCGCACGTCAGAGACCACGGTGACGGTGTTGCAGACGCCGTCTTCGCCGATGCGTTCGAGCGCGTCGAGCAAGGCTGACGCGAGATGCGGATACCGCGGCACGACGTCGTCGACCACGACAAGCGAGGCGGTGAACGAAGTGCCCGACGAGATCTCGTGGGCGGGCGGAACACCCTGCAGCCAGAACGGACGCGTGGTCTCGCCAGCCGCCTGGCCCGCAGCATCGGGCGCGCCGATCACCCGGGCGAAGTCGCAATCTGGGGCGGCCGTGCACCCGGCGCACGACCGTTCGCCCGTCAAACAGCGAAGGGCACGAAACTGCTCCCCCATGAGTCCTCGCACGACGGTGCACACGGGGTCTTGAAAAGCGTACGACGAACGGAGCACGACGTTGGCGCGCAGCACCCGCAGGGCCAGCGAATGGACCGGTCGCAGCCACACGGCGAACGGGTTGTCGTCGCTGGGGGAGTTCATGGCGACTCCAGCGGTGGAAGGAGCGCAACGAGCGCTGCGACGAGCGTGATGGAGCCATTGAGTTCGCTCAGGATCTTCTTGAGGAGTTCGCTGTTGAACGTGCCGTTCGAATGCTCACGGCCGGTCCAGGCGTGATCGAGCTTGTTGCGATGCAGGCTGACGAGGGAGGCTGCCTCCTTCCACGCGGACGACAACTCAGGGTGGCCGTTGGCGAAGGTCTGTAGCCGTCCGATTTCCGACGCGCGCGCATTGTCGATGGGAGCCGATGGCTTGCCTCGGGCTCCGGAGAGATTCATCAGCCACCTGTCGACTGTGCTGCGAAAAGCCTCCTCGTCGGACGCCACGGGAGGCTTCTCTGGCTGCGGAAGGTTCGTGACGCCAGCGGCCAATGCGATCCGAACGGCACACGACGTGACGACTTCCCTCAAGATGCAGAAGGCCTCGACCGGTCTTCGTCGCTGTTGCAACCAACGTGCACCCGCGATCTCGTTTCGCAGGTAGGCATCGGTCACGACCTGCTCATTCGTCCACGGAGACGAACCATCGGCGAACACCGTCAGAGTCGAGACATCCGCTGCGATCAGTTCCGCGAGGTGACCCCAGGGCGTGAGAGCCGGTGCGGTCTTCGCTTGCAGCTTCACATCCTCAAGCTGCCGATGGATGGCCGTCGCCGTGGCGGCGATTTGATCATGGCGCACGAGGGTCAGTGCGTCGGACAGGCTACCAAGCACCGCGGGGAGCGTCGTGATCGAGCTCGGAGCATCCCTCTTGAGTTTTCGACCAAGGATCTGCGCGATGGGCCGCGTCTGGTCGATCAACCCGTCGGCTCGTCCAGTTCGCTGCCACTCCGTCACGGCCTCGGCCCAGGCAGGCAGCGAGAACATCTCGGTGAGGTCGAAGATTGGGGCCTCCTCGGCAATCCTCGTTTCCGCGAGACGCATCTTGTAGTCCTGCATCCATCCGGGGATGGTCTCCGCCGCGCCGTAGAACACACGCGCGATCTTCAGTTTCTTCACATGTCTGAAGAACCCTATTGCGAGGATGGCGGTAGCGGACAGCGAGCGAAACCCGTGCGTGAGATCGAACCAGACTTCGTCGCCCTGCGAGAAGACAGAGCCGATCGTGTCGAAGTTCTCCCACAGCTCGTCGTCGCTTCTGCCGTCCTTGATGTCGATTGCAGTCAACGCGAGCTTTCGCTCCGCGAACCGATCCGCCAGCTCCTTCCAGTGCTTCTTCCTGGCACCCTCGGTCAGCGCGATGACGGTCCTGGCGCCCTCCAGCTCCGGAAGACGGGCGATCGCGACCTGGACGAACTTCTGCGCGCCCGAGGTGTAGTCGTCCAGCCGGTAGTCGACGTCCAGGTAGTCGTTCCCAGGAAGGCAAACAGCACGCGACCCATGATCTCTTCCCGCTCCCCACATGTGTCGGAGGTGTGTCCCCTCCGGGCGGCGACGATCATCAGGGAGCGGTGGTCCACCTGCAAGGGCGCGCAGGCGCCGATCGGTCGTGATTGAACACCCCTCGGCGGCGTGCGAGCCTCCCATGGTGTTCGCAAATCTCTCGAACCACCCGGTGACCGAATGGACCGCCCAACAGGTGGCATCCGCCGTCGCCATGGGCTTCGGAGACATCGTTGATCTCCGCGAAATCATGCCGATGATCGACCCGGAGGCCGACACTGCAGAAGTGTGCGCGATGGCAGAGCGGATTGCGCGCGAGGCGATCGATCATGGTGCCCGCGGCGCCATGGTGGCGTCGGAGTTCGTGCTTACGGTCGCCCTGGTAGACCTCTTGCAGCGCGAAGGCGTTCGGTGCTTTGCATCGACCACCCGACGCGAGGCCACAACGGAGGTCAGGGCGGAGGGGGTGAGACGCGAGGCCATGTTCCGCTTCGTGCGCTGGCGGGAGTATCCGGGGCGGTCGTGATCACTGCCTATGCGTGCACGCATACGCCATCGGGCACGAACTGCAGAGGGCGTCGTTGAGGCTCCAGCTCTCGTGGCAGATCACGAAGGTCGATTGCACGCGTCGGAGCCAGAGCAGATACGGTCCCCGGATCAGATGGCATTCCCCCGCGTTGCTCTCGACGACCCCCAGGGGTGCGCCCGACTCGATTGCGCGGATGCGCACCGCGATCACGCCAGGAAGGGCTCCCTGCACGGACCGGCAGGGTTCTCCGACGCTTGAATCCGTCGCTTCCGGCTCGTACCAGGTGGCGGTGTTCACGTCGGCTTCGAACCGGCCGTTCGCATGACGCTCAACCCAGTTCTCGAAGATCGCGTCGGGACGCCATGCGAGATGGTGCCCGTGAAACGAGACGTTGTCCGCGTACATGGCCTGAGCCGATTGCAGCGAGCCCTGTGACGGATTCCCCGCGACCGCACTCCATCTGAGGATCCAGTTCCGAAGTTCGGGGTAGGTCGAGAGCCTGGCCGGAATGTCGCGGTTCGGCCGTTCGCCAGGCACGCGGTGTTCGTGTGAGAGAGCTGACCACCCCACCGCAGCGACGATGAGAAGCAACACCGGAAGCAGAAGGGCGAGTACGACCTGCACCCTGCGAGTCCCTTCGCGAACGGCTGCAGGAGACCCACCCGACCCGTTGGGTTTCGTCGCCCCCGACATTTGCACGCTCATCCGTTCGAGGGACTCGGTCGAGATGCCGACGTCGACGCGTCGGTTCCAGCGTTCGGGCGCGACCATCCATTCTTCGAACGACGATCCCTGCGTGTGGGTCGCGGAAGGCGTGTACAGAAGCGATGGCGTCCCAACGGGTGTCTGTTCCCCAGGTGTGGGTCGCACGTACGTCGGACGACCTCCTTCCGGTGGAGGCAGATCGTCGATCCAGACGAAGCAGTCGTCGATCACCGCCATGATGGGAGCCAGCGTCAACGCACAGCGTCCCATTGGGTCGATCAGCAACAATTGATCCGAAGGCATCCCGGCGACGTCTTCGAGGTTGGTCTGGTGAACGCAGCAGTAGGGCCCGCGGCATGCGAACCAGTCTCCGATCGCGCGCCCGTCGGTGGCATGGCGTACACCGCGCAGCACGCCGAGGGGGAGGTCCACGAGAAAGCCCACACCATCGAGCACGTCCTGCACTTGCGATGCGTGCTCGAGCAGCAGTGCCGTTGCGCCGGCAGGTTGCACGCTCACACGTCCGTGGGCCTCGTCGTTGCGGAGATCCTTGAAGACGACGAAGGCAACCCACGCCGGACTCGCGACGAGCGCCTTCAGGGACTCACCGAGGACCAGCTTCGACGCGGCCGCATCGCGGGCAACGGTGTCGATCACGTGCAACCACGTGCCGAACCCCTTGCTCAATCCTCTGGCGAGGTCCGCAAGGGCGCGGCCACGAAGTCCAGCAGCGGTTGCGTCGGCAATGGCACAACACGCGAGAAAGCGCGCGCAGCCTTCTACGAATGCGAGCGTGGCCTTGAGCCTGCGCGCCGGGTCGGGCTCGATCGTCCGCGCATACAGCACGGCGAGTGGATGCGGGAGCCCTTCGCGCGCGGTGTGTTGGTCGAGTCGTCCCATCGCCGCTTCGCCAGACGACGGACGATACCCGATCCAGGGATGACGCGGGAGGTACGCTGCGCGATGGAGCGCGAAGGCCGCGCACGCGCTCGATCACGATGTCCGCCAGGGTATCGGGACTCATCGTGTCGGTCGCCAGGACCGGGAGGACGCGGAGGCCCCACGCCGCGGCGATGGACTCGGCCCTCAAACCAACACGTCGAAAGAAGGTCACGAGGGTCCGTGCATCCGGGCCGGGCTCGCTGAGTCGTGCGAATGCGGTCACAGGGTCGATGCGCAACGGCTGCACGATCACCGAGGGTGCATGGGTTCGCACGTGGGCTTCGAGAGTCGGACGCCATCGCGCGACGGTCGCGGGACTGCGCTCCATTGCGTAGGCGACGTTCCCCGGATGCCAGGTCTCAACCACACGGTCGCATCGCTGGTCTCTGTCACGACGAACTTCGTCGGCGAACACCCGATCGTCAAAGGATTCCTGGGATGCGAGAGCATGCTGCTGCGGATCCATCGCAAGTGCCTCGGCCCGCATCGCGGCGCCGATCTCGGGATCGAATTCCCAGCCGAGTCCCTCTGCGACGAGCCTGCACAAGGTCGTCTTGCCGGCGCCATGGGGTCCGATCAGTACGAGAGTCACTGGCATACTAGCGCCTCCACGTAGTTGCGCCAGGTGATCGCAGCGATCGCCGGGCCCGACGCCGCCGCAAGGTCTGCGATGGGAAGCCCGAGATCGCCTCGGTCCATGCACGGTTGCAGGATGCCGCGATGGGTCAAGCGCAAGGCGACGATGCCTTCTTTGCAGGTCGCTCGCACCGGGCATCCATCACAATCCCCAAACGGGGCGTGTGTGCCGAGTTGCTGGTGCTTCAGTTCGACCCGCAGCCCATCAGTCCAACAAAGGTGGAGCGTAGGTAGGCTGTCCGGGTCTGGCGTCTCGATAATCTCAACGGGGGAACCCCGCAGCGATGCAACCACGCGAGCGAGATCGCGCCAGGAGAGATCCTGACCCAGGTCGTCAAGCACGTTCACCACGACCTCCTTCTGCGATGCCCACTCAAGGAGTGCACCCAGATCATCGGTGTCCTCCGGCGATCGCCAGACGTAGTTGAGTTTCACGGGCGCCCTTCGTGCGGCGAGCACGAAGTCGACGAAGCGTTGGCGCGCCTCCCACGCGCCTCGGACGCCGTTGCGTTCACGAAAGCTCGTTGGTCCAAAGCCGTGGATGGAGATGTTGACCCGCGACAGCCCTGCCTTCCAGGTCGCCTCCAACCGCTCGGTCGGCACGACACCTGCCGTGATCACTGAGATGTCCGCCGCCGGAGCGGCCGCGCGAACGATCGCCACAAGGTCCGCCAGGTCACGACGCAGAAAGGGCTCTCCGCCGAGGAACTTGAACTTCCGTACGCCAGCGATCGCTGCCGCCTGCAGGCACGGACCGAGTCGATCGATCGGCAATTCGGAGGCGGTTCCGGTGACGTGGGGATCGCCCTCCATGTGGCAATACGAGCAGGCGTAGTTGCAGCGGGTCGTCGCCACGATGCGGAGGTAGGTGGGAACACGGCCAGTCACGCCACCCTCCCGAGTTCCGCGAGAACGTCTGCGAGCACCTCCGACGACGTCCGATCGCCGGTGTGCACCCGCAGCACCCGACCCGCGATCGGCCCGTGGAGCGCGGCGTCGTATCGTGCGCGCAGCTGCTCACCGTCGCGGAAGCTCGCCCGATCAGCGACGGTGCATCCCCGGGCATGGACCCTGGCCCGGCGAAGGGGTTCGGACGTCTCGAGGTAGACCGTGACGTCTGGGACCTGAAGGTGGCTCGCAACGTCGTCGAGGGCCGCACATTCCTCGCGACAGGCGGCGTACACCACGGTTGAGAGCCAGTAGCGGTCGACCACGACCGACCGGCGGGCGGCCCGAAGCTGCCGCACCTGGTCCGACACGTACGCGACGGTCGAGGCGTAGAAGAGCTGCGTCGCGATGTCTGCGTGGGCGTAGACACCGTCGGCGGTCGCACGGACACATGCGAGTTCCTCGGGCGGCGTGCGGAGCAGGGGTGCGTCGAGGGCCGAGGCGAGCTGCGCGGCGAGCGTGCTCTTGCCCGTGCCGTCGAGGCCCTCGACCACGACGAAGATGGGGGCGCTCACAGTTCCCCCTCGCGCGCCGTCTCCACACGCACGACAGTGATCTCCCGTCGAACGGGGCCGGCCTGGATCACCACCGTTTCGCCCGGTTCGCAGCCCATGATCGCCCGGGCGAGCGGGGTTGTGTACGCAACGCGCCGGGTCGTGGCATCACTGTCCTCGTAGCCGCCGATGACGAAGCGTTCCTCGGCGCCCGTGGACTCGTCGACGATCACAGCGGCACAACCGAACTCGACGCGCTCGGGAGTCCCGCGGGGGGAGACGACGGTCAACTGCTCGGCGGCGTGCTCCAGGTCGCGGATGCGCCGGGCGAGGGCGTGCATCTGCCGTTGGTTCTCTTCGTAGGCGAAGTTGTCGTGCCAGACCGAGTTGTCACCGGCCTCCGCCGCGTCGCCGTTCGTCGCGACGACCGCGTCGTAGGCAGCGCGCGCCTGGGCGATCCGAAGCTGGAAGCGATTCCAACCGTCGGCCGTGGTGTAGAGCTTGTCCATCGTCGAACCGTCTCCAGGCGCGGGGTTGCTGGCGCCTTGAGTGGGAGACGGGGGTAGGACGGTGGG
>VFSW01010546.1_pt1 | contig 13081 bp, 5 predicted proteins | sample 5358111 | NCBI WGS metagenome assembly VFSW01 (sample SAMN11554181, study PRJNA540505) | mine drainage metagenome | isolation source: sediment from site ElyBrook_90M | place: USA: Ely Copper Mine, Vershire, VT | collected 2017 | reverse complement strand
CTCACGCCCACCCACACCGTCGAGCCCACCCAGGATGGCGAGCGCCTGACGGTGGTGCGCCGGATCGGCGACATCCAGGCGGTGTTTATGGTCTACCACACGCCCGACGGCGGGAATTCCGACCAGCCCGCGCTCGACGTGCTGGCCAGCGTGCTGGGCGAACAGTCCTCCGGCCGGCTGTATAAGGCGCTGGTCGACAACAAGAAGGCCACCCAGGTGTTTGCCAATTCCATGCAGCAGAACGAACCGGGCCTGATCATGTTCGGCGCCATTCTGAACAAGACGGATTCGCTGGACGCGGCGCGCGATACCATGCTGGCCACCATCGACGGCGTGGTGAAGGAACCGCCCAGCAAAGAGGAGGTCGACCGCGCCAAGGCCCGCCTCGAGAAACAGGTGGAGCTTACCTTGCGCAACTCCGAGCAGGTGGGCCTGTTCCTGAGCGAATACCTGGCGCAGGGGGACTGGCGGCTGCTGTTCCGCGATCGCGACCTGCTCCGCCAGGTCACGCCCCAGGATGTGCAGCGCGTGGCGGCGGCCTATCTGAAACCTTCCAACCGCACCATCGGCGAGTTCATACCCGATCCCAAACCCGACCGCGCTGAAATACCGGCCAAGACCGATGTCGCCGCCGCGCTGAAGGACTACAAGGGCGAGGCCGCCATGGCGGCCGGCGAAGCCTTCGATCCCTCGCCGAAGAATATCGAATCCCGCCTGGAGCGCTACACCTTGCCCTCCGGCATGAAGGTCTCTCTGCTCGCCAAGAAGACCCGCGGCGCCAGCGTGCGCGCCGCCATCACCCTGCATTTCGGCGATGTGGAGAGCCTCCAGGGCCGCCGCACCGCCGCCGAACTGGCCGGCGAAACCCTCATTCGCGGCACGGCCCACAGGAACCGGCAGCAGATCCAGGACGAAATCGACCGGCTCAAAGCCCAGTTGAACGTCAGCGGGGGCGCCACCAGCGCCAGCGTGGGCATGGAAACCATCCACGCCAATCTGCCCGCCGTGCTGCGGCTGGCCGGGGAAATTCTCAAGGAAGCCACCCTTCCGGAATCGGAATTTGAAGAGATCCGCAAGGAGCAGCTCACCCAGCTCGATTTTGGAAAGACGGAGCCGCAGTCCCTGGCCTTCACCGAAATCAGCCGCGTGATGTATCCGTTCCCCAACAACGATGTGCGCGCCACGCCCTCCATTCCCGAGCAAATCGAGGAAGTCAAGAGCGTCAAGCTGGAAGACGCCAGGGCCTTTTACAAGCAGTTCTACGGCGCGTCGAACAGCGAACTGGCGGTGGTCGGCGACTTCGATCCGGCCGAGGTGAAGAAGGAGATCGACAGCCTGTTCGGCGCCTGGAAGAGTCCGGCGCATTTCGAGCGCGTGAAGACCGGCTTCGCGCCCATCGCCGCCGTGAACAGGAGCATCGAAACACCCGACAAGAAGAACGCCGTCTTCATTGCCGCTATTCGCCTGAAACTCAGCGACGCGGATGCGGACTATCCGGCGCTGCTTTTCGGCAACTACATGCTGGGCGGCGGCTTCCTCAACTCGCGGCTGGCCACCCGCATTCGCGTGAAGGATGGCTTGAGCTATGGCGTGGGCTCCGCTTTGCATGCCAAATCCGATGAGCAGGACGGCGAGTTCCAGGCGTTTGCCATCGCCGCCCCGCAGAATGTGGCCAAGGTGGAAGCCGCGTTTAAAGAGGAGATGCAGCGGGCGCTGGCCAGCGGCTTCACGCAGAAGGAAATGGACGAGGACCGCGCCGGCTGGCTGCAATCGCAGCAGGTGAACCGCGCCGAAGACGCTTCGCTGGTGCGTATGCTGGCCACCCGGGATTACGATGGCCGCACCATGGCCTGGGACGAGACCCTGGAAAAGAGGATCGCCGCCCTGACGCCGGACGATGTGGTGCAGGCGCTGCGCCGGAATATCGATGTGGCGCAAATCTCGATCGTGAAGGCGGGCGACTTCAAGAAGGCGGCCGCCGCCCAGTAGCCCTTCTCGAATGTGGAACGATCTTCGCTTCGGGTTCCGGACCCTGCGGCGCTCGCCGGCATTCGCGCTGCTGGCGGTCTTGTCCCTGGCGCTCGGGATCGGCGCCAATACGGCCATCTTCTCGCTGGTGGACCAAGTGGTGCTGCGCGCGCTTCCGGTGCGCGATCCCGGCGGCCTGGTCTCGCTCGAGTCCGACGATTACAGCTACGGGTGGACGCGCCGCGACAACAACCAGACCGTGTTCTCCTATCCGATGTACCGGGCCCTGCGCGACCGCAACCAGGTGTTCCGCGGCTTGCTGGCGCGCGCCAGCTTCCCGGCGACGCTCGCGTGGCGCGGCAGCCCGCTGTCCGCCACCGCCGAAGTGGTCAGCGGGAATTTCTTCGAAGTGCTCGGAGTGAGGCCGTCGCTCGGCCGCCTGCTGGCGCCGTCGGACGACGCACCCGGCCAGCCGCCGGTGGTGGTGCTCAGCTATAGTTACTGGGTCGGCCATCTGGGGGCGGATGAGCGCGTGTTGAACCGCCAGATCCTGCTGAACGCCAACCCCGTGCTGGTGGCCGGGGTGGCGCCCAGAGGGTTCCGCGGCCTGCTCACCGGCCGGGATCCGGATTTCTTCGCGCCCCTGGAGATGATGGGCCTGATCTCGCCGGGCTGGGACAAGAACGAGCAGCCGGATGCCTATTGGCTCAGCGTGGTGGGAAGGCTCCGGCCGGAGACCGGCCGTGCGCGCGCGGACGCCATGCTGCTGCCGCTCTACCGCGCCGTGTGGCGCGACGAGCTGTCGCGGATGAAAGACGTCGACGCGGAGGCGCGCCAAAAGATCCTGGCCAAGACCCTGCACGTTCAACCCGCGGCGCAGGGCCTGAACGTGCTGCGCGACCAATGGCAGACGCCGTTGGCGGTCCTCACCGTGATGGTCGGGCTGGTGCTGCTGATCGCCTGCGCCAATGTGGCGAACCTGCTGATTGCGCGCGCCACGGCGCGGCAGCGCGAGATCGCCATCCGGTTGGCGGTGGGTGCGGCCCGCTGGAGGCTGGTCCGGCAATTGATGGCGGAGAGCGGCATCCTGGCGCTTGCGGGCGGGGTGCTGGGACTGCTTCTGTCGCAGTTTCTGGCGCGGGGTTTGCTCGGCCTGTTGCCGGCCGATGCCGCCGGCGGCTGGCTGAACGCGCGCTTGAACCTGCGCCTGCTCGGGTACAGCCTCGCGGTTTCGCTGCTGACCGGATTGCTCTTCGGACTGGCGCCCGCGCTGCAAGCCGTACGATGCGGCGTCGCGCCCGCGCTGAAGGAGCAGAGCACCGGCATCAGCACCGGCGGCTCGCGGTCGCGCTTCCGCCGGGGCCTGATCGTGCTGCAGGTTGCCATTTCGCTGTTGTTGCTGGTGGGCGCGGGCTTGTTCACGCGCAGCCTGGCGAACCTGCTGCATACCGATCCCGGCTTCCGCGCGGACCGCCTGGTGGCGTTCACCATCGATCCCGGCTTGAGCGGTTACCCAGGGGAGCGCCGCCTGGCGCTGTTCCGGGACTTGCGGGAGAAACTGGGCAGCCTCCCCGGCGTGCAGTCCGCGGCCGGCGCCCAACTGATACCGCTGGGCGGCTGGGGCTGGGGCAACGGCATCAAGGCGCCCGGATCGCGCAATGCCGGCGGCAAGTATGTGGATTGCGCCGAGAACTCCGTCAGCCCCGGCTATTTCGCTACCCTGGGCATCCCCTTGCTGGCGGGGCGCGCTTTTCATGACGGCGACAACGCAGGCGCCGCCAAGGTTGCCATCGTCAACCAGACCTTCGCGCGCTTTCTCTACGGGCGCGAAGATCCCATCGGCCGCACCATTCAGATCGGCTCCAATAATGCGGACGCGCTCATTGTCGGCGTGGTCAAAGATTCCCGCTACGGCGACCTCCGCGAAAAGCCGGCGCATATCCTCTACGTGCCCTTCGAGCAGGGCGGCGACGAGTTTACCCGGCAATCGGCGTTTTTCGTGCGCGCGCCGGGCGGGGAACGGAGCATCATGACCGCCGTCCGGGCGGTGGTCGGGAGCCTGGATCCAAACCTTCCGGTGGACCGGCTCACGTCCCTGCGGGTGATGATCGACGAGTCGCTTTATACCGACCGGTTGATGGCCACCCTGGCCGTCGCGTTTGGGTTGCTGGCCGCGCTTCTGGCGGCGGTCGGACTGTACGGAGTGATATCTTACTCCGTGTCCCGGCGCACACGCGAGTTCGGCATTCGCCTGGCGCTGGGCGCGGGACCCGAAAGCCTGCTTCTGTTTGTCGTGCGCGAAGTGGGATGGCTGCTCGCCGCGGGTGTCGCCGTGGGTCTGCCGGCAAGCTACCTGCTGGCGCGCCTGGCCGAGTCGCAACTCTACGGCGTCCAGGCGCACGATCCCTGGACGCTGGCCGGGGCTGCCGTCCTGATCGCCCTGGTGGGGTTGCTGGCGGGACTGGCGCCGGCCATGCGGGCCATGCGCATCCAGCCGGTGCTGGCGCTGCGCTACGAATGAGCCCGCTCACCCGGGACTCTCAGGCCACGATCTTCCGCGCCTCGTCCGGCTGCGCCCGGAGCAGGCGCGCCGGGTAGACCCACTCCAGCAGCGGCGTGGTCATGAAGGTGGTGACCAGGGCCATCAGCACCATGATGGAGAACATGACCGGAGAGATCACGCCGATGTCCAGGCCGATGTTCAGGATCACCAGTTCCATCAGGCCGCGCGTGTTCATCAGGATTCCCAGCGCGGCCGATTCGCGCCAGGGCATGCCCGCCAGGCGCGCGGCGAACATGGAGCCGCCCAGCTTACCCGTAATGGCCACCACGATCACCAGCGCGCTGTAGAACCAGAGGACCGCGCCGCCGCCCACGCCGATGCGCGTGCGCAGTCCGGTGAACGCGAAGAACAGGGGCAGCAGCAGCACCACCGTCACCGACTCGAACTGGTGCAGCAGGTAGCGCGTGAATTCGGGCGTTTTCGGCATGATGGCGCCCATCAGGAACGCGCCGAATAACAGGTGGATGCCCAGCCACTCGGTGGCCAGCGCGGAGGCCAGCACCATCACCACGATGGCGGCGGTCAGGTTGTCGCTCAATCTCCCGTTCCGGAGGAAGGAGCGCTCCAAGGCCGGCAGGAAGCGCCGCACCACGAAAAGCATGACGGCCACGTAGGCCAGCGAGCCGCCAATGGTGATCCAGGCAGGCCGCCCGGCATGGGTCACCCGCACCAGCACCACGATGTACGCCAGGATGCACCACCCCGTGATATCGTCGACGGCCGCGCAGGCGATCGCCATGGTGCCCATCCGGCTGCGCACCAGGCCGCGCTCCGCCAGGATGCGAGCCAGCACCGGGAAGGCTGTGATGCTCATGGCCGATCCCACGAATAAGGCGAAGCCGGTGAAAGTGACCGCTTCGTCGGAGAGCCGCGGGTAGAGATACAGGGCGGTTATCGCGCCCAGGCAGAACGGCCCCACGATGCTGACATGGCTGGTGAGCACCGCGGCGTGCCCATAGCCGCGCAGTTCCGCGGGATTCAGGGCCAGGCCCACCACGAACATGAAGACCACCAGGCCCACCTGGCTGAGTGCATTCAGATACCCAAGGCTGGCGGGCGGAAACAGCGCCGCGGAGAAGCCCGGCGCCAAGCGGCCCAGCAGCGACGGGCCCAACAGGATACCCGCCACCATCTCGCCCATCACCTGCGGCTGGTTGATCTTGTGGAACAAGAAGCCGGCCACTCGCGCCGCCACCAGGATCACGGCGATTTGCAGCACGAGCTGGAAGAGATCCGGCATCACTCACCTTGCTTGCGGGGAACCTGCCGGACAGCGCGGAAAGCCGCCGGACGGCAGCCCTCGATGCGCAGGGCGCCTTCCAGCGTGCGCGCCCCGGGCTTGCCGCCGATGGCCGCCGTGAGCCATCCCGCGGACAGCGTAGCGCCCTCCACCCTGCCCTCCATCGAAACCGGACGCGCGCCCTTCAGCGCGATCAGAACCCCGGCGCCGGATTGCGAAATGTTGAGGCCGGATGGAAGGTTGGCGCAGGCGCCCGGGGCATCGAATTCCAGCGTCCACTCGCCGCCCACCGCGAGCGGCGCGGCAATCCCCCGCCCGGCCTCCAGGATGCCCAGCAGGCCGAGCACTGGCACGCCCACCAGCAGTATATAAGCACCAGCCAGGTTATTTGTGACCAGGTTCGCGATCCATCAATTCTAGCGTAGGCGGCTCACTGCGACAAGCTGGCGACGGAGGATGGCGACGGAGGATGTCCCCATGTTGCCGGGAATTCCGCTATATTCGACACACGCAGTATCGATCAACTGGAGGCAGTATGGCTTACTCCGAGGAAGTCCGCCTTGGCATCGTTCTCTACGGGGGAGTGTCGCTCGCCGTGTACGAGAACGGCGTGGCGCAAGAGCTGTTCCGGGCCGTGCACGGCGAAGGCATCTACGGCCTGGTGAAGGATCTTACCGGCTCCGACATTATTGTCGATATCGTCAGCGGAACCTCCGCCGGCGGCGTGAACGGGATCTTTCTGGGGTACGCGCTGGCCAATGGCCTGAACTTCCGCGCCATGTCCGATCTGTGGCGCAACGAAGGCGACATACGCACGCTGTTGCGCAAGACCAACGATCCGGAGACGGCCTCGGTGCTGGACAGCGGCGTGTACCAGGCGGCGCTGCACGCGGCGTTTACCGGTATGCCGCGGTACCAGGAGCCCGCCGGAAGCTGCCCCTCCCCCATCGAGGAACTGGACTTGTTCATCACCGGCACGGACGTGGCGGGCGATGTCTCGACCGTCTACGATGAGACGGGTCACGCCATCGACGTCAAACGGCACAACGCCTTTTTTCAGCTCTGCTGGCGCCAGCCGCGCAAGAACGACTTTGACCAGGCGCACGCCGAAGAACTGGCCACTCTGGCGCGGCTCACGTCGTGCTTCCCGGTGGCCTTCGCCCCGGTGGGGATCAACGTGCACGAGGCGCCGAATCTGGCGAAATGGGGCCGCCTGCGGCGCTCCGCCGCGCCCGCGCCCGCGGCCGGAGCCAAGCCGGTCGAGTTGTACGACAGGGTGTTCCTGGACGGCGGCATACTCAACAACAAGCCGTTCACCTACACCATCGACGCCATCTCGCGCCGCACCGCCAACCGGCCCGTCGAGCGCTTTCTGTTCTACGTGGAACCGGATCCCGAGCGTTTCAAGGATCGGGGGAAAATCGCCGCGCCCGGAGTGCTGTCCGCGGGCATCGACGCACTCATCGCCATCCCCGGCTATCAGAGCATCGGCAACGACCTGGCCAACATCAACGCTTACAACGACCAGGTCAACCGCATTAACCTTCTGATCCAGGCGGCCCAAACGCGGGCGGGCGTGGCGGCCACCGGCGGTCTGCTGAACGCTCCGGTCATCGACCGGGAGGCGCAGGACGACGCCGTCTACATGGCCGCGCGCCTGACGCAATTGCGCGACCGCGCGGTGGAGGGGATCCTCAACCACGCCGGCCGGCGCGATTACTTCGAACAACCCGAGACCCGGCGGGCGGGCCGCGTACTGATCGAGAGCTTCCGCCATTGGAGCATGGCCGGCGGCGCGGCGGCGGCGCTCGAGAACCTGGACGTCTACTTCCGCTTCCGGCGCCTCCAACAGGTCACTTACGCCCTCTACGATCCGCCCGACGCCACGCCCCTCGGCGCGGACTACACGGCTCTCTGGGAGAGCCTGAACCATCAGTTCAAGCTGATCGAAATCGTGCAATGGGCCATGGAATGGTACGTCGATAATCTGCACATCGAATGGAAGCCGCTGGCCTCCCAAGACCCCGGCGCGGCGATCGCCGAGAGGATGTGGAACACGGTCGCGCGAGGTCTGCGCCTGGTGCTGGACAGCGGCGGCGTGCGTCTGCCGGAGGCGGAAACCAAGGAAGCGCGCCTTGAGTTTTACGGCCAACTGAAGCAGCGCGTCGAAACTCTCGCCGCGAAGACTCCCACGGACAACGATGCGCCGTCCGGCGGGAACCTGTTGATGGAACTCGACCGCCTCCTGCTCGCTGTCTTGAGTAAGCGGGCGATGACTGACCGCGTGGTGAGCGCCTGCCAGTCTTTTCTGGCCGTGGATCGCCGCGTATTCCCCATGCAGTTCGCCTCGGGCGTGTTCACGCGCGACCTGATCCGCGTGGAGAGGCTCAGCCCCATCGACGCCACCTACGGCTACAGCAAATACCTGTGCCTGGAGCAGAAGGTCGCCGGAGCTGCCCTGGGCGCATTCGCCGGGTTCTTCCGCAAGCAATGGCGCGCCAATGACATCATGTGGGGCAGGCTCGACGCCGTGTCGCAGATCATCGAGTGCATCCTCACACAGCAGCGCGTCCGGGCGGCGGCCCCGCCCGCCGGCATTACCAACCCGGCGGCGTTGGAGGCGCGTCTGCGCGCCATGTTCCCGTACACGGCCAGCAACGAGCCCCTTACCCTGGCGAGGCTGCTGGCGGACATCCCGCGCATGTCCGCTCTGCCGGACAACGAATACCGCGACATCGTGGACCGGCTGGTTCTCGCGGCCCAGAAGGAAATCCTCTCCCAGGAGTGGAAGCAGGTGGTCACTTCGGCGATCTGTCAGGAGCGGGACGACTCCACCTATCGCGCGCGTAAGTCGCGTGTGTCCGGTCCGGTCTACGATAGCGACGGCCTTTACTGGATTGATCCGCAGACCTCGCCGGACCGCATCCTGGTGGAGATCGCCGCCACAACCCTTGCGCCCGATTTTCCGGACTACACCACCTACCGGCCGCCCAAGCGGGACGTTTTGACGGACCTGCCCGGCCCCGTCCAGGTGGAGTTGGGAAGCCGCGCGCTGATGCGGCTGGAGAAGAGCGTCCTGGCCTGCGCGCCGAAACTGGCCGCCATTCCTCTGCTGCACAAATCCGTGTTTGGTATGCTGCTTCCCGGCTTGCACGGATGGTCCACGCTCTATCGGTCGCGCCCGGAATGGCGGGCCGCTTCATCGGCGGCCCTGCTCAGCGTCAGCCTGGTAGTGGTGGCGCTGACTGTATTCCTGTTCGGCGCTCCCGCCAGCCTGGCGGCGAAGCTCGCTCTGTTATCCAGCGCGGCGGCGGTCATCGTTGCCTGGGTTTGGTTCTTCCGGGTTCCGCACAGGACTGTGGTCCGGACCGTGCTCTCGGGACTGCTGGCGCTGGTTCTGGCGGTTCTGACCTTCGCCCTGACCCTGTGGCTGGTCCCGCTGCTCCAGCACGCCTACGCTCACCTGGTTGGGGGTTAGCGGCCAGCCCGGCGCCGCGAGCCGCGCTATACGATAATTTAAGAGTCGATATGGCGCTTCGCTCAACTTTGTTGGCAACCTCTTTTTTTTCCGCGCTGGCTGCATACGCCCAGTCCGCGCCCACGCTGACGGTGGATGCCGGGAGCAACCGGCACGCCATCAGCCCCTACATCTACGGCGTCAACCAGTGGAGCGACAACGGGCTGATGGAGATGATGCACATCCCGCTGGTCCGCTGGGGCGGCGACGACGCTACCAGCTACAACTGGCAGAACAGCGTCAAGAACAACACCGGCGACAACCCGTGGTGCTACGAGAACTACGGCGTCAGCCCCAACTTCGACGGCTTCCACACGTTCAACCTGCAAGCCGGTACGGTCAGCCTGGGGACCGTGGCGCTGATGGACTGGACGCCGAAAACCGCCGGCGAATGCAGCTTCAGCGTGAAGAAATACGGCGCGCAGAAGGCTACCAATCCCGATAACGCCGACTGCGGCTGCGGCGTGCTGATGAATGGCCAGCAGGTGCAGAACGATCCCAACGACGCCTACCTTCCCGTAACCGAGTCCTACGCCCAGCAGTGGATCCAACACATCGCCGCCGCTTACGGTCCCGCAAACGCCGGCGGCGTGGCCTTGTGGAGCATGGATAACGAACCGGAGTGGTGGTATTCGAACCACATCGATATCTACCCGCAGGCCGCCAACTACGACGACATGCTGGCGCGCAATCTGAAGTGGGCCAAAGCCGTGAAGGCTACGGATCCGACCGCGCTGGTCACCGGCCCGGTGCCCGGCGGCTGGTCCGGTATGCTGTTTTCGCGTGTGGACATGGATAGCGGCTGGAGCACCCAGCCGTATCAATATTGGGACAATCCCACCGACCAGAATGCGCACGGCGGCATCGCCTGGATTCCCTATTACCTGCAGCAGATGAAGCAGGCCGAGGCGCAGGTGGGTTACCGGCTGCTCGATTATCTGGATGTGCATGCTTACATCGCGCCCAGCGGACTGAGCGGATCGCCAGGCGATGCCGCCATGGAGACGCTGCGCATGACCTCCACGCGCGCGCTGTGGGACCCCAACTACCTGGTGCCCGGCGGCGGTTTCAACGATGCCACAGGCGCCCAGGTCGCGCCCCACCTGGTTCCGCAGATGCAGCAGTGGGTGGACCAGAATTATCCAGGCACCAGGCTGGCCATCACCGAATATAGCTGGGGCGCGCTCGGCAGCATTACCGGCGCCATCGCCCAGGCCGACATCCTGGGCATCTTCGGGGCTTACGGTCTGGACCTGGGAACGCTCTGGGGCACGCCCGCGCCCACCGATCCGGGCGCTTTCGCTTTCAAGATCTTTCTGAATTACGACGGCAACGGCAGCCAGTTCGGCGGCGCCGGCGTCTCGGCCGTCAGCAGCGACCCCGATACGCTCTCCATCTTCGCGGCGCAACGCTTCGATTCCGCGCTGACCGTGCTGGTGCTCAACAAGACCGCCAACAATATTACCGGCAGCATCAGCCTGGCTAACTTCACCCCGGCGGCTACGGCGCAGGCGTGGCAATACAGCCAGGCGAATCTCTCCGCCATCGTGCGCCAGACCCCGGACATCAACGTCGGCGGCAATAGCATCGGCGCCACTTTCCCGGCATTTTCCATGACCTTGCTGGTGATCCCGCAGGCGCAGAGCGCCATGAGCGTGCCGCGGCCGGTGGTGACCTCGGTGAAGAGCGCCGCGTCCTATGACGCCACGGGTGTATCTCCGGGCGAGATTGTGGCCCTGTTCGGACAGGGGATGGGGCCGGCGGCCGCGGCCGGTCTGCAGGTAACTTCGAACGGAACGCTGAGCACCTCCACCGGCGGCGTGCAGGTGTTCTTCAACGGCTACGCCGCGCCCATGATCTATGCGCTGGCCACCCAGGTGAGCGCCATCGTGCCTTACGAGATTGCCGCACAGCCCACGGCCAATGTAGTGGTGGTGTACCAGGGCAATGCCTCGGCGCCCCTCTCCGTGCCGGTGGCGGCCGCCAAGCCGGCTATCTTCACCGATAACTATTCCGGCAGCGGGCAGGGCGCGATTCTGAATCAGGACTACAGCCTGAATGGACCCTCGAACGCCGCGCCGCGCGGACAGTACGTGTTCATCTACGGCACCGGCGAAGGCCTGACCACGCCGCCGGGAGTGGACGGCCGCATTTCCGGCACGCCGCTGCCGCGTGCAACCTTCGAGTGTTCCGCCACCATCGGCGGCCAGACGGCCACGCTGAATTACTGCGGCGAAGCGCCTGGCGCGACCGCGGGCCTGGTGCAGGTGAACGCGCTGATTCCGGAATCGGTGACGCCCGGCCGCGCCGTGCCGGTGACCATCAGCATCAATGGCATCGCCAGCCAGCCCGGCGTGACTGTCGCGGTGAAGTGAGTCGATCATGACGCGGTTCCCTCTTTGCGTGTTCGCGGCCATGCTCCCGTGCGCGCTGGGGCTGAGCGCCCAGACCGCGCCCACGCTGGCCGTCGATGCCGGCGCCAATCGCCATCCCATCAGTCCGTATATATATGGCATCAATGAGTATGCGGATGATGGCCTGGGCGCCATCATGCACATCCCGCTGCGCCGCTTCGGCGGCGATGCCACCACCACTTACAACTGGCGGCTGGATGTCGCCAATGCCGCCTCGGACTGGTATTTCCAGAACGGCTCGCAAGCCACCGGCACGCCCGCGCTGCCCGATGGCTCCTCCTTCGACCTGTTTCACGAGGCCAACCTGCAGACCGGCACACTGAGCCTGGGCACTATCTCGCTGATGGACTGGACGCCGAAGGATAGCGTGAACTGCAGCTTCAGCGTCGCCAAGTATGGCGCGCAGAAGCAGGTGGACCCGTACAACACCGATTGCGGCAATGGCATCCTGGCCGGCAACGGCCGGCAGATCGTCAACGATCCGCACGACGCCTATCAACCCATCGACTCCAGTTACCCGCAAGACTGGGTGACTTACTTAGCCGGACGGTACGGTCCGGGCAATGCGGGCGGCATCACGCTGTGGAGCATGGACAATGAGCCGGAATGGTGGTACGGCGTGCACATCGATATCTTCCAAAGCCTGGGCACTTACGACGACACCATGTCGCGCAATCTGCTGCGGGCGCAGGCGGTGAAGAGCGTGGACCCCACGGCCCTGATCACCGGCCCGGTTCCCGCCGGGTGGCTGGGCTACTTCTATTCGCGCACCGACCTGCAAAGCGGATGGAACACCGCTCCGTACCAGTTCTGGGACAATCCCACCGACCAGAAAGCGCACGGCGGCGTGCCCTGGGTCGAGTACTATCTCCAGCAGATGAAACAGTTCGAGCAGCAGCACGGCTACCGGCTGCTGGACGTGCTGGACGTCCACGGCTACGTAGCGCCGGGCTCGTTGCCCACGGACGCGGCCGATCCCGCCACGGAAACGCTGCGCATGACCTCCACGCGCGCGCTGTGGGATCCCAACTACCTGGTGCCCGGCGGCGGCTTTCAGGACGCCACCGGCACTGAAGTCGCCCCGCAGCTCATCCCGCGCATGCACCAGTGGGTGGATCAGAATTATCCAGGCACCAGGCTGGCCATTACCGAATACTGGTGGCATGCGCTCGGCAGCATTACCGGCGCCATCGCCCAGGCGGACGTGCTGGGCATCTTCGGGCGCGAATCGCTGGACTACGGCACGCTGTGGGGACCGCCCGCGCCCACCGATCCGGGCGCTTTCGCTTTCAAGATATTCCTGAATTACGACGGCAACGGCAGTCAGTTCGGCGGCGCCGGCGTCTCGGCCGTCAGCAGCGACCCCGATACGCTCTCCA
>VFSW01010545.1_pt1 | contig 13081 bp, 18 predicted proteins | sample 5358111 | NCBI WGS metagenome assembly VFSW01 (sample SAMN11554181, study PRJNA540505) | mine drainage metagenome | isolation source: sediment from site ElyBrook_90M | place: USA: Ely Copper Mine, Vershire, VT | collected 2017 | reverse complement strand
AGGGGAAGTTGGAGGCGACGAGCGGATTCGAACCGCTGAATAGAGGTTTTGCAGTGTGCGCAGAGGCGTACGCCGACGGCCGCTGACGGTGTTCGCAAGCACGAACTCGGCCTCCTGGTGGCCCTCGCGGCCGGTCTGGTGCGCCCCAATTGCTACCGCTGTTGCTACCAGGCTCGCCCCGAGCGGAGACCAGCTTCGTCTCTCCGAGCGCCTACCGTTCTGCCTGCACCGGCCGTTGGACTACTTGAAATGGAACGCTGATGGCCAACCGCACGAACGCCTTGCCGAGGTGGTTCTCGATGATCTTGGCGGCCGGGCCACTAAACGTGTGAATCGTGGCGTGGTGGACGCTCAAGATAGCGTCCTGGAGCACCGGTTCGCTCTCCAGATCGCGAACGACCACGCCCCATTTTCGGGCGCTTTCCCGGCTGATTCCCATCGCGTGCGAGCCGTGTCGGTCGTAGTCAGCGAAGTAGTTGGCTATGCGGCTGGCTTTTAGGGACCGATCCTGCGTCGCCGGGAGCATGTACTGGCGCAGCCAATCGCGGACCAGTTTCTTCGACAACTCGGTCCACTTCTCGCACTCCGCCAGGAGGGAGGGGCCATAGCCTTGGAGGATTGGGACCCAGGCGAGCAGCCCGCTCGGGTCCTTGCTCAGCTCTTCTTTGGCGTTGTCAAACTGCTGAAGGATCGCGCGCGCCGGGTAGCTGCGGCCGCCAATCAGCATCTGGGGGTCGATTGGCCCGAGCTGCGAATGGGCACCCATCCAGATCTCGTTGGACGATAGCGCCAGCATAGTCGCAGCCGACATGGCCGCCAGTGGCACGAAAACGCGTATGTTCTTGAACCGTGACCGCAAGTACCTGACGATGCTGGCGGTGGCGTTGGGATCGCCGCCCGGACTATGAAGAATCAGATCTAGGCCGGGGCCGTGGAGGCCCTTACACGTCTCCATGAGACCCTGCATATCTTCGAGGGTTATGGCCGTGTTGGGCTTGTCGCTGAGCCAGTCTGTCGCGTAAAGAATGACATCACGACCGGTGATCTCGTGGAGACGCGCGATGTACTTGCGCCTCACCCCATCGTAGTCGCGGACCCCGGTCTCGCGCTCGCCTTGCTCAAGTTCCGCGAGTATCTCCCCCCAGGTTGGCATCAGCGGTTCGTGCCGGTCGCGTATCGACCCACAAAGCCGGAGATGGCGACACTCGGGACCTGCCCTTGGAGCCGCCGGTACGCCGCCAAGGCCTCTTCGACTCCGGGCTCCTTGCGGGCCAACTCGACGAGTCGGGCCTGCTCCGCCTGCCGGTCCTCCACGTCTTTGTTGTGCCGATGCGCCATGTCTCGCCTCCCCTGTTGGCTTCCACACGATCATAGTCCAGCGACGAGGGCCACTGTGGCCGGGCGCAGCATAGGTTCCGCGTGCCAGCCGGACGACTACCCATTCTGGGGGTCATTAGCGAGGACCGTTGACTGCATCTCCCCTTTTGGTCTCCGCTGCCCCCGAGGGCCCGGTTGTACCAGGCTGTAGGCGGCCTGCGGGCTTGCCGCGGGCCGACGGGTGGTCGTTGCAGGGCCGGCACCAACGCCGCGACAACAGCCCCCGACATGGGCCCGAGAATCAGTTCGGAACACCCTCACTGCATCCGCACCACCCGCATCTACCGGCGCCCCGGCTGTCCTCCCCCTCAGGCAGCCGGGGCGTTTCTCTTCGTGAGGAGATGCCCGGCCGCAATACCGTCATTCGACCATTGTTGACGATGCACACTCGCTACGGCGGCGTCAGCTCTGCCCCGGTGCTGTCCCCTTCCGCCTCATCAGGCGGACTGGTTGGGAGGGCTTGAATGAGGAAGGCCAGGATGCCCACGGCATTAGCCCGTAGATCCCGGAGCCGCGAATATGCCTCGTCGATCGTCACCGCATACTCAGCCTTGAACCGCTCTTCTTGAAGTCGCGCCTGTTCTTTCAGGTCTTGGATCAGCTGATTGAGAGCCGAGTCGTCGCGCTCGCGCAGATAGCCGAGCACGACGCTCACCCCTAGCGTGGCGAGGATCAACGTTCCGGTGATAGCGCCTGCAAACTGCAGCAGGTAGGCCAACTGTCCAATCGGCTGGATGCCACCGGCACTGCCAAGCGTGAAGGTGCTGAGCGAGTACACCATCGGCGACACTGGACCCCACGGATGGGCGGTCGCGTACTGGTCGGGAGCCAGCTTCAAGAGGGCAACATTTAGGAGCGTAAGGCCAGCCAGGGAAGCGCAGAAGACCCAAACGAACGTGATGATGTTGAACACCACGCTCGGAGAGTAGCGGCGCCTATAACGGCCGAGCTGATAGGCATACAAGTAAAGCGCCTTGTTGAGGCCAATTCCGATAGAGATCGCGGAGGTTACAGACTGTGCCTGGGTCTCATCGTACTTCTCCAGGTCGGCTGCCTTGAGTTCCTCTTTGAGCAACTGCGCCCGCTGGAGCCAGCCAAAGTTCATCAGTGAGGTGATGAACTTCTCCTGGAGCGCCACGAAGGTCGGGCGAGTAAAGGTCCCGCGGACGCGTCGGATCAACGACCAGACCATTAGCCACGTGATGTAGGCGGCACAGACCCACAACAACGGAGATGGACCGGTCGTAACGATCAAGATCCCGGCGGCCAGGGCCAGCGACTTCGTGATGATGTTGTAGCGAACGTCGCGCAGCAAGGTCGCACCAACTTGCAGCATCCCCAGAAACACGCCCCAGCTGCGATGCCGCCAGAAGTACCGGATCACGCGCCAAGGTATCCAGGCGAAGAGCACGACTAGCGGAAAGCCGACCACGTAGAGGGCTTCCAAGACCCAATGCCGCCACAGGACCACGCCTATGAGGACGAGGAAGAACACGATTCGGTAGTCGAGCATCGGCAGTGCGCTCGGGGCCACGGCCGAGACGAACTCGCGATCCACGTCGGTCACGAACAGTTTGGCGAAGATGTAGACCCAGGCCAGGACGGCCAGAACATTCAGCAAACGCCAGCGCCATTTCCGGAATATCTTTGGCGTCGGGATGCTCGGTGTAGAGCCTGCGGGTGTGGCGGACTGCGCGGGCGTAGAACCTGCCGGGGTCAGGGACACGCCGGATAGCCGCGTCCAGACCGTCGCTTCGTGGCCCCTGTGGGTCGCCATCGCCATCCCCCTCCCAACTGGACCTTCGCCTGGGAGCTGAACTGCAATCGTATCTCGTCGATAGGCGCCAGATAGGGCGTTGTCGCTAGCCTGCGTCTTGCCCCGCTCTGCTCAGCGCCGACGATCCCGCGACCTGCGGCCAGTCCTGGCGATGCCGTTCGGGTCGCCTGATGCACCCCCGGCTCCACGCCCGGGCACATCTGGTGGCGTTGCCGCGAGCCGGGCTTCGTGGGGATAGGGAGCTACTGTGTGGGGCTAGCGGTCCTCAGAGACCGGCGGCGCTTGAGGCTTGTGCGCCGGGCTGCCCTCGGCCGCGGTTGGCTCGGCCACGCGTCGCATGTAGTCGTCCCGGATCTGCCGTACGGCCTGGTGTTCAGTGGGCACGAGCGGAAGTTGGACCGCCACCTTGGATGCCTGGCGCCCACGTTTGTGCTCCTGCCTGGGGCCAGTTGGGATCATCTCCAGCGGCCATAGCGTTTGCGGGGGCTCGACCGTAACCGGGTAGGCAATCCGATGGCCGCTCAACAGCTCTGCAATGGTCCGGAGCTGTATCCGCGGGAACCTCCCTTGCGCCGAGTCGTAGAAGCCAGCGGATGCAGCCTCGGCCTGGATGCCGCGCCCCGGCTTCTCAAACGAGATCAACACACCCAGGGCCGCCTCGTCTCGATCAATGACTCCCCGGAGATCCCGCACAAACGCAGGTACCAGATGGCCGGACTTTACCGATATCACGATTTCCTTCGAGGGGCCGCCGGATACCTCGTGGAAGAAGAGCCGGCCATCAATCCCCTTGTCGCCGCCCTTCTTCGTTTCGCCCAACGGCCTTGCACCTACCAGTCCCAGGGCCCACGCCTGGAACTGCCAAGGATCATCGCGAGCCAGTTCGGCTGCATCCTCGGCCGTTTCTGGCTCTCCTGTGACCATGAATGTCGCAGCAATCTCTGGGCCATAGCCGCCAATCAGGCGGTGCTTGATCAGCCCCGTGGCAAGGTGAGTGATATCGATCCCTACCCAATGGCGACCGAGCGCCTGCGCGGCATCGATCGTTGTGCCGCAGCCGCAGAACGGGTCGAGCACAAGGTCACCCGGTTTGGACGAGGCTTCGATGACACGCTTGAGGAGCGTCACGGGCTTCTGTGTTGGGTAGCCCAGTCGCTCCTTGGATGGAGCGGCGATGTAGGGAATGTCCCAAACGTCATCGACCCGCTGGTCGGTGTACTCGTCCATAACCGTATGGCCATACTCGTCTTTGAAGTTGACGATCCGGCCTAGTTCGGCGCTCCAATGCTTACGCAGGTACCGTTTCGGCTTCTCTAGCTTGACCGTCTGCGGGTTGAACGTGTACCCGGATGACTCGTCCTTGCAGTAGAAGAGCAGCCGGTCCGTGTTCTTGACGTACTTCCGCATCGCTCGCATCTGGAACTTGGCGTAATGCCAGATTATCTCGTTGCGGTAGTTCCTCGGACCGAAGGCGGCATCAAGGAGCAGTTTTAGGTAGTGGCTCGCTGTCGCGTCGCAGTGGAGGTAGAGCGAGCCCGTTGGCTTGAGGACCCGTTGCAGTTCGACGAGGCGGGGGGCCATCATCGAGAGGTAGGCCAGCATGTCGGAGGTCCCGAGCAGGGTCCGGAAGGCCCGGAGGGCGTTGGCCACGTCGCCACCCTGCTCGACGGTCTCCTCGTAGGAAGCGGCCGACTCTTCGTTCCACTCCCATGTGTCGCCAAACGCCTTGATCTGGGCGGCAGCCTTCTGTCCATGTTGGGCAAAGAGCACGTTGTAATCGGCATTTGACTTGAACGGAGGGTCGAGGTAGACGAGATCAACTGTCTCGTCTCGAACATACCGACGCAGAACCTTCAGGTTGTCGCCGTAGAAGAGCCTGTTGCCGCCGTTGGTGACCATGGGCAACAGAGCATCGACCTGGCAACACAGATCGGACACTGCTCGTCAGTACTATGACGGGCTCTCGTTCACGCCGTGATCAGTGCTGCGCCCTCCCTCGCGGGAGACTCCAACACTGGTCGTTGCCACCCCGCCGTCGGCCCGCCCCAGCTACACCGCGAATCGAGACGAGCCCAACGGCGGGAGACCGGGAGGCCGTGCGATTAGTTGGCCTCCACCTCTTCCTGCTCGACCGGCCGCGGAACCGGCACGAAGTGCTCGCGGTTCGCCTTCACGAACTCGCTGGCGCTGTCCGCGATGCTGCCAGCCGGCAGCCAGCCGCTAGGTGTAAACAGGTTGCACGTCGAGACAACCAGGCGCTCCGGTGGTACGTCCAGAACGCGCGGGGCAGTCGGGTCAGCTGTTGGCACGCGGTCCAAAGCCGGCGCCATGACGGCGGCCTTGGCTGCCCTAATCTGTTCGTCGCTGGCATCGGCAGGAACCAGGAGGCCAGCCTTCGCCAGCTTCGCGGCCAACGGGTGACCGGCAGGAACACGGGTGCCGAGCATCGGCGCGAAGTTGTGGCCATCAGGCATCGCAGCGCAGAACGCGCCCACGACGATGTAGTCCTTGCCGCCCACCTCAGCGAAGTAGCCGGCCTCGAACAGCGCGACAACCGCCGGGTGATCGCCCGGCAGTCGCGTGCCGATGCGCGGACTGAAGTCGGGGAAACTGGGCAGATCGGCCGAGAAGCCCTCCACGACGGCGTACAGCTTCTCGGGGTCCGGGCCTGTGTGGGTGAAGGGGATGCTAGGCATGGTCGAGTCCTCCTGCTTGGCCCCGGAGGGCCGCTTCGAGCTGAGCGCCGGTCAGGGTGCGCCGTGCCAGCAGCACCGGCACGGCGATGAGCAATTGCGGCCAGCCCACGTCGACAACTTCCCAGGCCCGGATACGTGCCTGGCGAAGCAGATCGGTGTCGCCAGCTGCGAGCTTTGCTGCCTTCTCCTCGTCGGCGTCATGGGCGCGGTATGCCATCACCTCCGAGATGAATTGGCGGTCCGCTGGGGGCAGGCTGGCCAACGCCGTGACCGTGGCATCGGTTGCCCGTGCACTGTCAGCGAGTGCAGCCATTGCCGGTGTCAGGAGGCGCTGCGCCACGTCGCCGGCTTCGAGGATGACGAGGTGGTCCAGCCTGGTCACATGCGCGGGCGGTGGATATGTCGGGAAAACGCAGCCCGCAGCGCTGGCGCTGGGCACGATCGTCACGAGATCGATCGGCCAGCCGCACGCGATCTGAGCCAACCAGTGGCCCAGTTCGTGAACCGCAACCAGAACGGTGTTCATCGGGTCTCCGCGCGGCCCGCCAAGCGGGCCGGCAGAGCGCTCGCAACCGCGTTCTCGAGCGCATCCCAAGCGCCCGGACTGAGACTGTGGCCGGCCATCATCGCGCCGACGAGCCGCAGGATCAGAAGTGGGTGCACCAACTTGCCGGACGGTACGGGCGGTTGCCAGCCGCGTCTCCGCCACAGTGCGCCCACTTGAGCCAGAGCGGTTTGCCACTGCTGGGCAGCGGCAAACCGGTCGTCTGCGGTACGGGCGCAGGTCAGTTCGACGGCCGTGCGCTGCAACGTGCCCAGCAAGGCCTCCATCTCGCTGCGCTGGCGGTCTAGTTCGGGGTCCATGGTTCCCTCCTTGTGGACCGGCGGCTGCCGGGTCGGCCAAGCCGCGCACACTGCCCACGCGGCCTTCCTGGACGCCGGCAGCCGGCCGGATGGTGAGCTGCCCGCCTAGGGGCAACGCTGTCGGTGTTTGAGGCGCGAGTGGCGCAGTCCTCTAGGCGTGGGGCGCCCGCGGCGAGGCGAGCGGTTGCACCACCCGACGCTGGCGTCTTCACGGCTGCACCCGGAGTCGGACGGGCGCTGGCAACTGGTAATCGGCCGGCACCCTGTAGGCGGTCCGGAGCCAGGCGACGCGCTCGGCGGTCAACGGCTTGCCCATGCCGATCTGGGCGAGCCGTTCGAGGGTGTCCAACCGATTCGCCAAGAAGCCCGCGCGCTCGGCCAGGTCATGGTCCGCGGTTCGTGCCACCGCGACGTGCGGCTGGCGGGGTCTAGCAACCATGTCTACCTCCTGCCTCGCTGTGCCGGCAGCGGGCGGGGTTCAGCCGCCGGTTCCGCGTTTAGGCCCAGTTCGCGTAGCGCTTTCAGCATCGAAAGGCGCGAATCTCGCTCGATTTGGATGGCCGGATTGGCGCGTCTGCCGTAGCGACCTTCGATCGTGATGCCGTCGCGATCAATCTCGACTCGGGCGGCTGCGGCGCGGTCAGCCGCCTCGCACGCAGCCGCGAGGATCGCCAGGTCGTGGTCTTCAAGCTCGTAACTGCGCGTGACGGCCCGCCATAACACCTGGCCGGCCTCTTTCAGGTGGGCGGGCGGGCGTGGCGTCCGGCTCCTGGCGGTCATGTCTCACCCGGTTCGGTTTTCCTCGCGGCACCTCCGAGGCGTGAGTGCCGGGGTGGACGAGCGCCTTCTGGGGTCCGTGAGGCTCCCTCCCCGGGGGTGTTAGTAAACGGGGCCGTGCCTTGATCGACTTTCATTTGTTCGACCTTCGACGCCGACGCCTCTGCCTCGACTATCGACTGCGATGCCGGGGCACCCCAGCGGGCCTGGGCCCCCACCCTCCCCAGGGCGGCATGCATTGCGTGCGTCTGGTCAGGTGGCACGCTGGACAGGTCCAACTGGTGCACGACATCTACTTGGGTTGCGGCGCGTCTCACGCGGCGACGGGCGGCACGGGCGCGCCCTTCGGCGATGGCCAGGAGGGTCAGAGCCACGTCCAGTTCCTGGCAGGGTCCACAGACGCAGCGGTCGTCGTCCATCACGACACCTTCCCCCCTGCCCGCCGACGACGCTGCGGGCATGCAGCCGCAGGGGGTGGTCCGAAACCGGTCATGGTGCTGGCCGCCTGTCGGATCGTGGGCGGCGCAGGTTCGGGCGTCACCGCGGGTGAAGTGCGACCCTCGGCATCGACGGCAAGTGGGTGCCCGGGGTCGCCCAGGAGGTGGCGTAGGTCGTGAACGCCCCGCGCGTTCGCATCGGCTATGGCCGCGTCGATCACGGCCCGCCCACGGCGGTAGCCGCTCGTGCGGTGCACCAGCGCCGCGATGTGCTTCTGCCCCGCCGGACCGTCAAGCTCGACGCGGTAGCCGTGGGCAGTGGCGCCCAGCCATTCCGGCCAGTGCTTACTGCCCTTGATTGGGTTGGTAGGGTCGCCTGAGTTGACCGTCCAGAGGTCGGTCAACGGCCTGCCGGCTGCTTCGTGCGCGGCAAAGTCGGCCAAGCCCACCACGTTGCCCTGGGGGTCGCGGATGACCAAGGAATCCAGCGTGGCGACGATCGTGCCGTCGCGGGTATAGGCCAGCAACATGCCCATTTAGATCGCCGCCTCCACGAGCACGTAGTACCGGAAGTCAACGGAAGACCCGGACCGGTTCAGGCGTGTTGCCCACCGGCAAGTAACCTTGGTCGCGTTCCCGATGACAGCTTCTACCCACCCGTTGTACGCATCCGTGATGTGGCCGCTTTGGGGGAAGCCATTCGAGACGTCCCATTGCACGGATGGCGTCAGGCCCGCCAGGCCACCCGCGAACTGCGCGTAGATCAGGTGCGCCGGCCGATACGTGAAGCCCGTCGTGATCGTGACGGTGGCAGTGGCGGTTCCGCCACCAGCGCCGCTGCCGTCGACCCCGTTGACGGTGATCGTCCCGGTGGCCGCGATCTTGAACATGTCGGAGGTGCCGTCGATGATGATCGTGCCCGTCGGGTCGCCGGCGCCTAGCGCAGGTGCGGGCTGCGGCGCGGGCAGCTGCTGGCGCTCGGCACCCAAGCCGAGACCCGCGGCAAGCGCCGGCATGCCGCCGTCCGCGAAAAGGTCGGCGGCCGATTCGGCGACGGGGCCAGAAGGAAGCCCGACGAGTTCGACCCCGAGGTGTCCCATCTCGTGTCTGACCAAGTGGCGCAGTTCCGCGACGTTCGCACGGCGGCCGTCGAGCCTGATCCAGATCGACGACGGCTCCGTCGCGGTGGTCGAGAATCCATCAAGCCTGAACCGCAGCCCAAGGCCGCCGTCGCCCACAGACGTGGTCTCAGTGGGCGTGGTGCAAACAAAGAAGGCGACGCCTAGCCTGCCGTTCAGGCCCATCTCGATGCTGGCTTCCCTAGCCACCCGCTCGACGAAAACGCGCAGCGCGGGATCGGCGGGTTCGGCGCGTCGGATCATGGCGGGCGTGCCGCGGTCCCGGATCTCGGACCAGCCGCCGGGCCGAAGCGCGATCTCCTCGAACGTCTGACCGGCCGTCATCACGAAAGACCGCCCAGCAGACACAGCTGGGCCAGCTGCGGGCACTACTTCGAGCACTTGGGTCCCTCCTCCTTCGGGGGTTCGTCTCGGTGAACGAGCACCAGAACCTTGGGGTTCGACAAGTCGTGGAACAGGCTGGGGTGGCAGGCGCAGCCGAGGCTGGCGCGGTGGTCCACGCCGCCTGCCGGGCGCCAGGTTGAGACGACATGGCGAATCGCCGGCTTGCCGCTCATGGCTTCGCCTTCTGTTCGGGCGGCGTCGGGGCTGAGTGGAGCCAGATCAACGTCAAGTCACCCAGCGTCCGCAGGCACGCCTTCGGGTGGCACCAGCAGGCTGGATCTGCGACGTGCCGCGGGCCTTTCGCGCCGACGGCGATGGCGTGAATGGCTGGCTTCATTGCCCCACCACCCTCAATAGATCTGCGGCCTTTTCGGGGCCCTTCTGGCCGTCTCGTGACGCAGCTGCGTCAGCACGCGCAGCCTGCTCGTCGTCCTCGGCCTTCGCCGTGGCCTGCGCCTCCCGGTCGGCTTCGCGGCACTGCTTGAAGACCCAGCCGACGACCTCGGCCGCCTTGGCACCAGGTGGCGCCGAAACGACCCAACCAGCGGCCGACGCAGGCCGGCGTTCCACGATTTCGCCGAGTGTTGCCAGCTGTTTCGAGGTTGGCGGTGCCCGAAAGCCGCGTGCCTCCCAGGCTTTCCGGAAGGATGCCCAACAGTGCTCGGTCGGCCAATCGTCGTCCCTCGCGCGCTCGCGCGAGGTACCTTCCCTGTCGGGTCTGTCGGGTATGTCGGTACTGGTATAGCTAGAGCCGCCGGTAGAGCCGTCGGTGTAGCGCTCGGTAGAGCCGTCGCTAGAGCCGTCGGCAGAGCCGTCGCTAGAGCCGTCGGCAGAGCCGTCGCTAGAGCCTGCGGCGTTGCTGGCCTTAGCCTTGCCGCCACGAGCACCGAGTTCGCGATAGTGCTCCCGCCGGTCCCGAGCAGGGCCGAACCAACTCTCGAAGGCGTGCTCGGGGATGCGGTGGTCGGCATCCAGGAGCTTGGCAACTACCAGGGCGTCGATCAGTTGACCGGGCAGGTCGAGCCACCAGGCTGGCAACGCCTCTTCGGCCGTGAGCCGGGCTCCCGCCTTCCAAGACGCGAGGACCGCGGCCTGGTAGAGCGTGACTGCCGCGCCGATCTTCACTGGATCACGCAGGCACCTGGCCAGGCCCACGACCTTCGGGTCTGCCATCAGACCCACGTCGATGTCGGCGTGGTCGAAGCCGTCAGAGCGGCTCATCGGGCCATGCCTGCGATGAACTCACGCAGCGCCGTGTCTGAGACGAGGCGGCGCCGGCCGACCTTGATCGTCTTGAGGCGGCCCGAACGGATCTCGTCGTACAGCGCGCTTCGGCCGATCCCCAAGAGGCCAGCCGCCTCATCGACACCCAGGAGCCGGTCTGGCGCGGGCGCACTGCGGCTCTCCGACCGGAGTTCCTCACGCAAAGCCTCGGCCAGTTCGCGGAGCGCGAGGTCAAGACGGTCGCTCATCGCTGGGGTTCGCCCGGTGTCTGTGGTCCAGCCCGGCGAGGTAGTCGCGGCGTGAGGACGCGGGTCAAGATGACGGCGGCTTCGTCAGAAGTGGCTCGCCGGTCCGTGATTGCCCGCTCGCGCAGCCGTTCCAGGGTCTTGGCGTCGAGCGGAACCTTGATCGTTTCGTCCATGCCCGGACGATGCGGGACCAGGCTGCGCGATATATGCGCGAAAAGGTCCGACCTAGAGGTAGTCAGCCAGATGCCTGCGGTTGACCCTCAGGAAGTACCGGAGGTTGTCACGATCGAACCTGCCGGACATGTCCGCGATCGTCTGGAGCGTGACTCTGCGCCCGGCCTTCTGCAGCAGGGCAATGACCCGCCGTAGTTCGGCTTCCGTGACGGTGGTTCCCTGCGGCCGCCCGAGCCGCTGCGCCACGCCGGCTAGGAGACGGGCATCGCGCCACAACTGGTCGATGTACGCCGGACCGTCGTGGTCGGGGGCCGTGGTTAGCGTTATTGCGGCTCCTGTGAAAGTGTCGGCAACGGTGACATGTTCGAAATGAAGGTCGGGCGGACGCGACCGCGAGCGTCCTGTGACTCGGTAGGATGAGCGACCCGTGATCGGGTCCGGCCTGAGGCTCTTCGGCGGCTCCGCCACGAAGTCCCAGGGTCCATCGTCATCGCCGTACCAGGACACGGAGCGAAAGACCGTCGGGGCCGTCATCGGAGCGCCCGGTCCATCGCGTCCGCGGCATCGCGGCGGAGCGCTGGCACGATCGCGGCATAGCTGCTCGCCGTGATCGCGATCCCCGAGTGGCCGAGCCATTCGCTGATAACGGCCAACGGCACGCCTTCGGCCAGCATGAGCGTCGCGGCGCTATGGCGGAGGGCATGGAACGGGACGTGCGGCAGGCCAGCAGCTTCGCGGGCTCGCTGAAACGCGGCGGAGACTCCTTCCGGGCGAAGCGGCCGGCCCACGCTGTCCGTGAACACGAGGCCATCCCGATCCTGCCAGGAGGCACTCCCGGCAGCTGCCCGGGCGTCGGCCTGACGATCACTCTCTCGCACGAGTGCATCACGGGCAAGCCCGGGGAGCGGGATCGTGCGTCGCGACCGCGTTGACTTGGGCTGCGCCAGCGCCCATCCGCCATCGCGGGCCATAGCCAGCGACCGGCGCACGGTCAGGGTGCCAGCGACTAGGTCAACGTCCGGCCAGGCCAGACCGAGCATCTCTCCGAGCCGCAGACCGGTCGAAACTGCCACGGCGTAGAGGTTGCCGTAGTCGTCCGCAACCGTGGCCTCGAGCAGGCGACGAACGAGTGGCGCGTCGAGGTAGGCAACGGGACGGTGTGCCACGTAGGGCGGGCGGGCGTCCCCCGCCGCGTTGCGACCCACTAGCCCGTCTCGCACCGCATCGGCGAGTGCCCGGCGCAAGGTAGCGCGGATGTGTCGTGCCGTCAGTGGGGATACGGGTGCATGACCCTGGCGACCACGCTTGCGCTCGTCTCCGGTCACGGGGCGGCCCGAGGCGATCCACCCGGCAATCGCCCGCTCAACGTCCGGAGACCCAAGCCGGGCCAGCGACAGCCGCCCAAGCGTCGGGATGAGGTAGCAGCGAACGTGAGTCTCGCGGCCCTTCCACGTCGACGGGCGGACACGCGTCCGGTCGCGATCGATCCAGGCGGTGAGGTACTCCCCTACTGTGACGGCCTTGCCTGCCGGGGCGATCGTGCCGAGCCTCAGCTCCCGGCGAAGATCATCCAGCTTGTCGCGGACGATCTTGGAGGTTTCGCCCGAAACGACGCGCCGGCGCCGGCGCCCGTCGGGTTCGGTCCAGGTGACGGCTCCGCGCCAGCCACGTCTGTCCTTGGTTTCGTAGACGGACCCCTCGCCAGGCGATCGCCTTCGCTCTGTCTTGGCGGTAAGCTCTCCCATTGGTAGCGGTCCTCTCTTGCAGGAGCGCTTCCTTGACGGCCTCCGGTTCGCCCCGGGGGCCGTCGCGCTATGTACGCCAGTGTACGCCTGTTGCTACCACGTTGCTACCAGGACAGAGCACAGAACAGCCCAGCAGGGCCAATTCACTAGGGGGAAGTGGAGGCGACGAGCGGATTCGAACCGCTGAATAGAGGTTTTGCAGACCTCCCCCTTAACCACTTGGGTACGTCGCCTCGACG
>VFSW01010544.1_pt1 | contig 13082 bp, 12 predicted proteins | sample 5358111 | NCBI WGS metagenome assembly VFSW01 (sample SAMN11554181, study PRJNA540505) | mine drainage metagenome | isolation source: sediment from site ElyBrook_90M | place: USA: Ely Copper Mine, Vershire, VT | collected 2017 | reverse complement strand
GCGCGCTCGGCCGCGATCTGCGGCTCTCGAGCGACATCCCGGCCGAGGAAGGGGGGGTGATCGTGGCCGAGATTCTTAACAACAAGTCCACCTACAACACCCTCGAGCTCACCAGCGGGCGCATGGCGAAGGTCGGCAAGGGCGACATCGTGGTCGGCGCGCTCGGACCGCGGCAGGCGCTGTTCGGCTACTCAGGCCACGTGCCCGCCAGCCTCAAGCCCGGTGACATCATTCAGGTGCTCAACATCGGCGGCGTCATGGGGGTGTGCGACTCGGCCACCCCGGACAAGGGCAAGCCGTTCGACTGCCGCGTACTGGGCGTGGTGTTGCAGTTTCCCTATCTGGGCGAGCGCATCGGCGTGCCGGCGCGCGTCGGCCACCGCTCGCTGGACCTGCACGCGCCGCTCGACACCCGCGGCATACCGGTCGTGGCGCTCGCCGGCACCTGCATGGAAGCCGGCAAGACCGCCGCCGCGTCCGCGATCGTCGGCCGCATGCGTCATCGCGGCCTGACGGTCGACGCCTTCAAGGCCACCGGCGTATCCCTGCGCCGTGACATCCTGGCGTTCGAGGACGCCGGTGCGCGCCGCACGATGATCTTCACCGACCTGGGCGTCGTCACCACCACCGCCCGCACCGGCCCGGCACTGACGCGCACCATGCTCACGGAGCTCAGCACCGGCAAGCCCGACGTGATCGTGTTCGAGCTCGGCGACGGCCTGCTCGGCACCTACGGCGTGGACGCCATCCTCGAATGCCCCGACATCCGCCGCGCCCTCACCGGCGTCGTGCTGTCGGCCAATGACCCGGTCGCAGCCTGGGGCGGGGTCAAGCTGCTGCGCGAGCGCTTCCAGATCGAGCCGTGCGTGGTAACCGGCCCGTCGACCGACAACCTGGTCGGCATCGAGATCATCCGGCAACAGATGAACGTACCGGCCTTCAACGCCCTGAGCAATGCCGCGGCCCTGGGCGATCACGTCATCGAGGCGCTCGGGCTGACCGGCTCGGCCGCGCTCGCGGCGGGTGCCCGCGAATGACGGCGGCCATCCCGGCGGTGGTGCTCGGCGGCACCGGCTACGGCGCGGGCGAGCTGCTGCGGCTGCTCGCGGGACAACCGCGCTTCGCGCTCGCGGGGGTCATGTCGGACAGCCAGCCGGGCGAGAGCGTGGCCGGCGCCTTCGGCCACCTCGCGAGCGCATATCCCGAGGAGCGCTTCCAGTCCCAGCAGCAGATCGAGGCCATCGTCGCGCGCGAGAGCTCGACCGCGATCTTCTGCGCCGCGCCGCACGGTGCCGCGGCGGCGCTCATAGACGCCCTGCTGGCGACGGCCGAGGCGGCCGGGCGCCAGCCGCGCGTGGTGGACATCTCCGCCGATTTCCGTTATCGCTCGGCGGCCGCCTACCAGGCCGTCTACAGCCGTCCGCACGGCGCGCCGGCGCGGCTTGGCGCCTTCACGTGCGCGCTGCCGGAGCACCTGCCGGCGCTCGCGACGCCGCATGTGGCGCACCCGGGGTGTTTCGCCACCGCGACGCTGCTGGCAACCGTGCCGCTGCTGGCATCGGGCCTGACGAGCAGCGATCTGTTCGTGGCGGCCGTGACCGGCAGCACCGGCTCGGGCCGCAAGCCGGTCGATGGTACGCACCATCCGGTGCGCCACAGCGACCTCTATGCCTACGCCAGCGCACTGGGCCACCGGCATGCGCCGGAGATCCGGGCCTGCGCGCTGGCGGCCACCGGCATCGAGCCGAATCTGGCGTTCGTGCCGCATTCCGGCCCGTTCGCACGCGGCATTCACGCCACGGTGCAGGCGGCGCTGCGCACGCCGCGCGACAGCGCCCATCTGCTGGGCATGCTGCGCGAGTTCTATGCCCGCTCGCCGTTTGTCCGCGTGACCGACACGCCGCCGCGGATAAAGGAAGTCGCGGGCAGCAACTACGCGCACCTGTCCGCACTCAGCGATGGCCGCACGGTGGCCGTGCTGTGCGCGATCGACAACCTGAACAAGGGCGCGGCCGGCGGCGCGCTGCAGTGGATGAACCGTCTGTACGGACTGCCGGAAACCGCCGGGCTCACGGCTCCGGCGCCGGGCTGGACCTGAGCGCCGCCATGACAAGCTTTGCATCGAAGGCGCGCCACGGCGATCGGCTCGTGAGAGCATTCAGCATGGTCAAGCCCGTTCTGACCGGTCTGGGCGCCCGGCCGGAGTGGCCATGAACGCCGATCCTCGAGCGTCCGCGAGCCCGCAACTGCCGGACGTGCTGGCGCCGGTATTCGCGCAATATCCGCTGCCGGTGGTCGGTGCCGACGGGGTCTGGCTGCATACGCGCGACGGCCGCCGTGTGCTCGACCTCTACGGCGGCCATGCGGTGGCGGCACTCGGCTACGGCCATCCGCTCTGGGTGCGTGCGCTGACCGAGCAGGCGCGCAGCGTGAGCTTCCAGAGCAATGCCGTGCCGATGGATGTGCGGCTGCGTGCCGCGCGGCGGCTGATTCGTTTCTCGGGCCTCGACTTCAACAGCGTGTTCTTCGTCAACAGCGGCGCGGAGGCGAACGAGAACGCGCTGAAGATGGCGTTCACGGTCACGGGTCGCCGGCACGTCGCCGCGATCGAGCACTCCTTTCACGGCCGCACCGCGGCGGCCGGCGCCGTCACCTGGGGCGCGACCGGCAAGTGGTATGGCTTTCCGCGCACGCCGTTCGACGTCAGCTTCATTCCCAGGCGCGACGGATCGAGGATCGCGCAGCACGTGACCGCCGACAGCGCCGCGGTGATCGTCGAGCCGGTGCAGGGCGTGGGCGGCGCCTTCGATCTGGGGGCGGCATTCCTGCAGACGCTGCGCGCGCGCTGCGACCAGGTCGGCGCACTGCTGATCTTCGACGAGGTCCAATGCGGCATGGGACGGGTCGGCGAGGCCTTCGCGGCGAACCTCTACGGCGTGCAGCCGGACATGATCACCACCGCCAAGGCGCTGGGCGCGGGATTTCCGTGCGCCGCGCTGCTGATGTCCCCGCGCGTCAGCGCGGCGCTGAGGCTCGAGGCGCTCGGCACCACCTTCGGCGGCGGACCGATGGCGTGCGCCGTGATCGAGGCCGTCATCGAGGCGATCGAATCCGAGCAGCTGCTGGCGCGGGTGCGCGAGATCTCGGCGCTGATCCGCAGCCGCTGCATCGTTGGACCGGTGATCGCTCACCAGGGGGCGGGCCTGCTGCTCGGCCTGCGCACCACGCGGCCGGCCAAGCAGATCCATGCGGCGCTGCTCGAACGCGGCATCCTCGCCGGCACCAGCGCCGATCCGGCCATCCTGCGCCTGCTTCCGCCCTACGTGCTGGAAGCCGCGCATGTCGAGCTGCTGCGCAGCGCGCTGCTCGATATCGGCGCTTGACGGCTCCCATGCGTCGCTTTCTTGACCTGGCCGATTTTTCGCGCGACGAGGTGCTCGCGCTGCTCGAGCTCGCGCGCCGGCTCGAGCTGCGGCCCGCCACGCAGGCCTGGAGCGGCCGGATTCTCGGGCTGCTGTTCCTGAACCCGTCGCTGCGCACGCTCGCCTCGTTCCAGGCCGGCATGGCGCGGCTTGGCGGCAGTTGCTTCGTCATCACGCCCGGCAGTGGCACCTGGCAGGTGGAGACACGCGACGGCGCGGTCATGGACGGCAGCGCCGCCGAGCACGTTCGCGAGGGCATACCGGTGCTGGCCTCCTACTGCGATGCGCTCGGCGTGCGCTGCTTCGCCGACGGCAAGGACCTGGAGGCGGACCTCGAGGAGAGGAAATTCGGCCTCATCGCCAGCCTGGTCGACAAGCCGCTGATCAATCTCGAATCCGCCGCCAACCATCCCTGCCAGGCGCTGGCCGACTGGAAGACGCTCGATGAACTCGGGGTGCCGCGCAGCGGCAAGTTCGTGCTCAGCTGGGCCTACCATCCACGCGCGCTGCCGCTGGCGGTCCCGGCCGCCGCCGTGCACATGGCGGCGCAGCGCGGCATGGAAGTGGTGGTCCTGAGGCCCGAGGGCTTCGCACTGCCGGGCGCGATCATGGCCAAGGCGCGGCGCGCGGCCGCGCTTGCCGGCGGCTCGGTGCGCGAGAGCGCCGATCGGACCGAAGCGCTGGCCGGCGCACAGGTGGTGTACGCCAAGGAATGGGGGGCCACGGCGCGGTATGGCGACGAGGCGGCCGACGCCGAGGCGCGCCGCGGGTTGCGCGACTGGTGCCTGAGCGAGGCCTGGTTCACCGGTGCGCGCCCGGATTGCCGCCTGCTGCACTGCCTGCCGGTGAGGCGCAACGTTGCGATCGCCGACCATCTGCTGGACGGCCCGCGCAGCGCGGTGCTACGGCAGGCCTACAATCGGCTGCCGGCGCAGATGGCGGTCCTGTATCGATTGCTCAAGCTAGCGGAGTAACCACGAGCGACATGATCCTGCATCGATCCGATCACGCGGCGACCATTGGCGCGCTGCGCAACGCCTCCCCGTATATCCGCCTCTACAAGGGCAAGGTGTTCGTGGTGAAGGCCGGCGGCGCCGTATTCGGCGACGACGCGCTCACGCGCGCGCTGGTCGAGCAGATCGCGATCCTGCATTACCTCGGCGTGCGGGTCGTGATGGTGCACGGCGGCGGACCGCAGCTGACCGAGATCACCGAGGCGCTCGGCGTCCCGACGCGCATGGTGCAGGGCCGCCGCATCACCGATGCGCGCTCGATCGACGCCACCTCGATGGTGCTCAACGGCCTGATCAATACGCGCATCCTCGGCATCTGCCGCGATCTGGACATCGATGCGGTGGGCCGGTCGGGCGTCTCCGCCGGGCTGGTGCGCGCGCACCGCCGGCCGCCGGTCAGGTTTCCAGGCCAGGACGAGGCCGTGGACTTCGGCTTCGTCGGCGACATCGACCACATCGACGTCGGCGTGGTGCGCAAGCATCTGGACAACGGACTGATGCCGGTGATCAGCCCGCTGTCGGCGGACGACCGCGGCACGCTGCTCAACATCAATGCCGATACGGTTGCAGCCGCGCTCGGCGCGGCGCTCGGCGCCGAGAAGCTGATCCTGTGCACCGGCGCCCCGGGCATCCTCGAGCGCGTCGAGGATCCGAGCTCGATCATCTCCTACACCGACCTGGCGGGCCTCGCGCGCCTGCGCCAGGAGGGCCGGATCGTCGATGGCATGCTGCCGAAGGTCAAGGCGATCGAGGACGCGATCCGCGGCGGCGTGCGCCGCGTGCACGTCATCTCCTACCGCGCCCCCGATGGCATATTGGCGGAAGTCTTCACCAACGAGGGCACCGGCACGCTGATCGTCCAGGACGTCAACGCGCTGACGCCGGCGGAGCAGCAGGGCGGCGCATGACACGGCTGTGGGACAAGGGCGTGCCGCTCGACGCACGGGTGCTGCAGTACACCGCCGGCGAGGACTATGCGCTCGATGAGCGCCTGGTGGCCTACGACGTGCGCGCATCGATCGCACACGCGGAGATGCTGCACGCACAGCGCCTGCTCTCGCACCAGGATCTGGAATTGATCCGTACCGGGCTTGCGGCGCTGGCCGACGAGCATCAGCGCGGACTGTGGCACGTCGAGTTGCATGACGAGGACGGCCAGACCGCGCTGGAGCGCCGGCTGACGGCGCGCATCGGCGCCGCCGGTGGCCGCATCCACCTCGGACGCTCGCGCAACGACCAGGTGCTCACGGCGCTGCGCCTGTATCTGCGCGATGCGATCGACGCGCTCGACGCCGCCATTCACCGCGTGGTGGACGCGCTCGGGCGGCGCGCGGCACGCGTGGCCGAGACGCCGCTGCCCGGCTACACGCACATGCAGCAGGCCATGCCGAGCTCGGTGACCCTGTGGGCCGGCGGCTATGCCGCCGAGCTGCTCGACGATGCGCGCGGCGTCAAGAGCGTGCACCGGCGCATCGAGAAGAATCCGCTCGGTTCCGCGGCCGGCTACGGTACGCCGGGGCTGCCGCTGGATCGCGCCGCCACCACCCGCGCGCTCGGCTTCGACCTGGTGCACGAGCCGGTGACCGCGGTACAGCTCTCGCGCGGCAAGGCCGAGGCGCAGCTGCTGTTCGAGCTCGGCCTTACGATGCAGGACCTCGGCCGGATGGCGGCCGATCTGCTGCTCTTCTACACGCAGGAGTTCGCGTTCGTGGAACTGTCCGAGGCATTCACGACCGGCTCCTCGATCATGCCGCACAAGCGCAACCCGGATGTGTTCGAGCTGGTGCGCGCGCGCAGCGCCACCGCGCTGGCGTGCCTGACCGAAGCGCTGTCGATCTGCGCCAAATTGCCGTCAGGGTATCAGCGCGACCTGCAGCTGCTGAAGCTGCCGTTGTTCCGCGGCATCGATGTTGCAGCGCAGACACTCGACATCGTGGCGGCCGCGCTCGATGCGCTGAGATTCCGTCCCGATCGCATTCGCATCGATCCGGCCGTACATGCGGCCGAAGAGGCCTACGCGCTGGTCGTCAGGGAAGGCATTCCGTTTCGCGAAGCCTATCGGCGAGTGGCGGCGCGCTACGCGCGCAAGGACTGAGGGCGATGGATTCGCAAACCGACCCGAGCACCCCGCAGCTGTGCGGCTGGCTTGCGCTGCGCGACCGGCTTGCGCTGCGCGAGGGCCGCACGATGCCGTTGCCGCCGCCATGAAGAGCGTCGTCACGGTAGTGCTGATTCCGCTGCTGCGGGCCGGCTGTGGCCAGAAAGGCCCGCTGTACCTGCCCGCCAAGAAGAACGCGCAGGGGCCAGCCACCGAGCAGCCCCAGGCGCAGCCACAGACGCAGCCGGAGACGCCGCAGACGCAATCCGAGACGCCGGAGACGCAGCCCACGCCGCCGACACTGCCGCCAACGTCGACACCCTGACGCGGCGGATCCACGGGGCGCGCCTCGAGTGCCGCGCCGCGCCCGCTGCGGCCATCGCGTGCGGGCATTGGCTGCGTCCGGCATGGAATACTCCCCGCGCGTCATTTAAGGTTCGCGACCATGCCCTTACCTGCACGGCCAGACCTGGTCCTGATCGACGGTTCCTCGTACCTGTACCGCGCCTTCCACGCGCTGCCGCAGCGACTGAGCAATTCCGCCGGCCAGCCCACCGGCGCCGTGCTCGGCGTGCTCACGATGCTGCTGAAATTCCTGCGCGAGTTCGAGCCGCCGCAGATCGGCGTGGTATTCGATGCCCCCGGCAAGACCTTTCGCGACGAGCTGTTCGCGCAGTACAAGGCGCACCGTCCGCCGATGCCGGATGACCTGCGCTCGCAGATCGAGCCGTTGCTCGAGGCCGTGGATGCGCTCGGCCTGCCGGTGCTGCGCATCGCTGGCGTGGAGGCCGATGACGTCATCGGCACCCTGGCGCTCAGGGCCGCCGGCAAAGGCTCGCAAGTCGTCATTTCGACCGGCGACAAGGATATGACGCAGCTGGTCAACGAGCGCATCACGCTCGTGAACACGATGAGCAACACGGTGCTCGACCGCGCCGGGGTCAAGGCCAAGTTCGACGTCTATCCCGAGCAGATCATCGACTACCTGGCGCTGGTCGGCGACAGCTCGGACAACATCCCCGGGATCGACAAGGTCGGACCCAAGACCGCCGCCAAGTGGCTCAACAAGTACGGCACGCTCGACGCGCTACTGGCGCACGCGGCGGAGATCGAAGGCAAGGTGGGCGAGAACCTGCGCGCCGGCCTGCCGACGCTGGCGCTCTCGCGCCAGCTCGCGACCATCCGCACCGATCTCGCGTTGCCGCTGCCGCAGGACGCGGGACTGGCCCGGCGCGCGGTCGATGTCGAGCGCCTGCGCGAGATCTATCGGCGGCTCGAATTGCGTTCGCTGCTGCAGCAGCTGGAAAGCGGCGACGCCGCAGCGGCGACGGGCGAGGAGCCGCGGCAACCGATGCCCGCGGTCAGCGAGCCGCTGCGGGCCACGGACCCGCAGGCGGCGGCGCTGGCCGCGCTGCCCCGTCACTATGAGACCATCACCGACTGGGATGCGCTCTCCCGCTGGATCGAGGCGCTGGCGGCCGCCGAGCTGTTCGCCTTCGACACCGAGACCACCAGCCTCGACTACATGTCCACGCAGATTGTCGGATTGTCGTTCTGCATCGAGCCCGGTCATGCGGCCTACGTGCCGCTGGCTCACGACTACGCCGGCGCGCCGGCGCAGCTCGATCGCGACCGGGTACTCGAGGCGTTGCGGCCGCTGCTCGAGGACGAGGGCCGCGGCAAGCTCGGCCAGCACCTGAAGTTCGACATTCACGTGCTCGAGAATCACGGCATCCGCCTCTGCGGGCAGCGATTCGACACCATGCTCGAGTCGTATGTCTGGAACAGCACGGCCACGCGCCACGACATGGATTCGCTCGCCGAGCGGTATCTCGGGATGCGCACGATTCACTTCGAGGACGTCGCCGGCAAGGGTGCGAAGCAGATCCAGTTCAATCAGGTCAGTGTCGAGCGCGCGGCCGAATATTCCGCCGAAGACGCCGACGTGACGATGCGCCTGCACCGGGTCCTGTGGCCCAAGCTGAAGTCATTGCCGGCGCTGGCGCATCTCTACCAGGAGGTCGAGCAGCCGCTGGTGCCGGTGCTGCAGCGCATGGAACACCACGGCGTACTGATCGATCGCGAGATGCTGCACGCGCAGAGCGGCGAGCTCGCGCTGCGCCTGCGCGAGCTCGAGGCGCAGGCGCAGGCGCTGGCCGGCGCCGCGTTCAATCTCGAGTCCCCCAAGCAGCTGCAGCAGATACTGTTCGAGCGGCACGGATTGCCGGTGCTGCGCAAGACGCCCACAGGACCCCCGTCGACCGCCGAGGCCGTGCTCGAGGAGCTCGCCGCCAGCTATCCGCTGCCGAAGCTGATTCTCGAGTATCGCGGCCTCGCCAAGCTGCGCTCCACCTACACCGAACGATTACCGGAGCAGATCAATCCGCGCACCGGCCGCGTTCATACCTCCTACCACCAGGCGGTGGCCGCCACCGGGCGCCTCTCGTCCACCGACCCGAATCTGCAGAACATACCGATTCGCAGTCGCGAGGGGCGCCGCATCCGCCAGGCCTTCATCGCGCCGCAGGGCTATCGGCTGCTGGCTGCCGACTACTCGCAGATCGAGCTGCGCATCATGGCGCATCTGTCGGGCGATGAGGGCCTGCTGCGCGCCTTTGCCGAAGGGCGCGACATTCACCAGGCCACCGCCGCCGAAGTGTTCGCCGTGCCGCTCGACCAGGTGTCGGACGAGCAGCGCCGCTCGGCCAAGGCCATCAATTTCGGCTTGATCTACGGCATGTCGGCCTTCGGGTTGGCGCGCCAGCTGGGCGTGGCGCGCGCCGCGGCGCAGAACTACGTCGATCTGTATTTTGCCCGCTACCCCGGCGTGCGCCGCTACATGGAAGCCACCCGCGACAAGGCCCGGCGCGACGGCTATGTGGAAACGGTGTTCGGCCGCCGGCTCTACCTGCCCGACATCGGCTCACGCAACCGGCAGCTGCAGCAGTATGCGGAACGCAGCGCCATCAATGCGCCGATGCAGGGCACCGCGGCCGACATCATCAAGCGCGCTATGATCTCGGTCGATGCCTGGTGCCGCAGCGCGCAGGTTCCGGCGCGGCTGATCATGCAGGTGCACGATGAGCTGGTGCTCGAGGTGCGCGAAGATTTCCTCGAGCAGGCGCGGCAGCAGGTCGGCGCGCATATGAACGCCGCCGCCGAGCTCGCGGTGCCGCTCAAGGTGGAGGTCGGCAGCGGCAGCAACTGGGACCAGGCGCATTGAGCGCGGCGCGTGCGTGGAACCCGCGGCGCTGGCGGCAGTCACAATTGAAGCAACACACACAGAGGTTGTCATGAACCACAGGCGCAGTGTGAGTGTGATATGGGTGGCCGGCGCGGCGCTGGCGTGCGGCGTGGCTCAGGGCGCCAACGACGGCTTTTACATCGGCGGCTCCCTCGGCCAATCCGAGGAGCACTTCGATGCCAGCACCTACAGCATTCGCGGCAACGACTCGGCCTACAAGATCGCCGCGGGCTTTCGGCCGCTGGACGTGATCGCAGGGGAAATCGATTATGTGGGCATGGGCCGCGCCTCGGCCGGATTCAATTACGCCGACACCTATGGCATCGGCGCCTTCGCGCTGGCGTTTCTGCCGATCCCGCTGGTGGATGTCTACGGCCGGCTCGGTCTGGTCAATTGGCGCACCAACGTGTCCTCACCGATCCTGCCGTTTCGGCGTACGGGGACCGACCTCGCCTATGGGGCTGGCGCCGGGATGAGCTGGGGCAACCTCGGCGCGCGCCTGGAGTACGAGATTTTCGACGTCGCCCACACGACCACGATGAACCTGGCGACCGTGGGCGTGACCTGGACGTTTCTCTGAAAGAGCCGCGGTGCTCCGCGGTGCGCCAAGTCCTCCAAGTCTTTGATTGGTCTTTTTAAAAAATTCGGCGTCGTGATTGGAACTTCCACCCGAGGCGCCACTCTAATCAGGCGAGTGCGATGCACTCCCCGCTTCCCTCCCTAAGCGGGCAAAAATCCGGTGCGTAGAGACCCGCGCCGGGTTGGTCTGGCCCCGGTAGTCCCTCCCCTATCAGGACTACCGGGGCTTTCTTTATTCTGGCCGCCCGATTATGACGGCGCAGGCAAACGCTCCTACACCGCGCTTTGATCCTGCACCGCGCGCTAGCTTAGCCAGCCGTCCATCAGCGCTCGCGCTTCATCGATTCCTACACCCGCATGAGCCGAGAACAGCTGCGACGATGCGCGTTGCGCGAGTTGCAGGCGCGACTTCGCCAGCAACGCCTGCGCCTCGGTGCGCTTGAGTCGATCGGATTTCGACAGCAACACGTGCACCGGCTTGCCGATGCCCTGGGCCCAGCCGAGCAGCTGCTCGTCGCCGCCGAGCAGGCCGCGCCGCGCATCCACGACCAGCAGCAGGCCCTTCAGCGACGCCCGGCGGCCCAGCGCATCGATCAGTCGCGCCCAGTGGTCGCGGTCGGGCGGCGGCCCCTCGGCATAGCCGTAACCCGGCAGGTCGATGAGCCGGCGGCCGCTCGCGAGTTGAAAGAAATTCAGCAGCCGGGTTCGCCCGGGCGTCTTGCTGGTGCGCGCCAGCGCCCGCCGGCCGGTGATCGCATTGATGGCGCTGGATTTGCCGGCGTTTGAGCGGCCGGCTATCGCGACTTCGGCGCCCTCGTCGGCAGGGAACTGGATCGTCTCCGCGGCACTGAGCAGAAACTGCGCGGCGGGATAGGCGCTCACGTGGCGCCCGGGACAACCTGCCGTCGGATCGGCCTTGGGATCGGCAGCGGTGACATGTAACCTGGCGGCGGGTGTGTGCCTGATGCTCGGGCAAGCTGTAGTGTACAATCGTTGGATCCTTTTGCCCTGCAAAGAAAAACTGCCGTTCGACGGGAGCTGATTGCAAATGATGTCGATGCCGCGCTGGGTCTGGTTGATATTGGCCGTGAGTGCCGCACCGCTGGTCCTGTCCCCGGCCGCATTGGCCAAGGGCTCGGCCGCCGCGGGCGCCGCGACGGACGCTGTCTGCACGGCCGGCCATGGGCCGAACGGCAACAGGGTCACTCCGCTCTGGCCGAATCTCGCCGGCCAGAATGCCGTCTACATCGAAGGCCAGATCAAGCATTTCCAGGACAATTCACGCATCAACTCCAATGGCGTGATGCCCGGACTGGTGGCCGCGCTGAGCGCACAGGCCGTTGAGGATCTGGCGACCTATTTCTCGCTGCAGACTCCGAGCGGCCTGGAAGCCGATCCGTCGTACTGGAAGGCCGGCGAGAAGCTCTACCGCGGCGGCGATGCCGCGCGGCAGATCCCGGCCTGCATGGCCTGCCATGGCCCGGTCGGGCGCGGCAACCCGTCCGCTGGTTTTTTTTAGGTTAGGGCGAAGAATTAGATCTACACGGTCAAGGAATTGGGCGACTACGCCTCCAATACTCGCTATTCGCGCGATGCCAAGGGCGACGGCACCGGAGGCGCGAACGCCGGCATCATGCACACGATCGCCGGCCGGCTGACGCAGGAGGACATGCGCAATGTGGCTTCCTACCTGCAGGGTATGCGCTGATCGCCGGCGGCGTCCCCGCAGCCATCACCCGCGCGGCAATCCGATGAAATCCTTTCTGGCAGCGTTGCTGCTGCTCTCGAGCCTCACGGCCTGTGCGCGGGAGAGCGGCCGGCCCGCCGCCTCCGGCGCCAATGCTCCGGCCGCCGCCACGGCGGGCGCCGAGCAGAACAGCGCTGCGGCCGACGGCTCGAGCGCGACCGACCTCGCGACGGCCGCCAGGACTCAGCAGGAAGGCGCCGATACCGGCACGGCCAGCGATCGCAGCGAGGGTCAGCTCGAGCGCATCGCCGCGTTGTCGACCGAAGGGCAGTTGCCGCCGGGCCGGTGGGTCGCCGGCACCCAGTACCGGGTCCTGGTTCCGGCGCAGCCGTCCGATGCGCCGGCCGGCAAGGTCGAGGTGGTCGAGGAGTTCTGGTACGGCTGTCCGCACTGCTACGCGCTCGATCCGTACGTCGAGAGCTGGCGCAAGAACAAGGCCGCCTACATCGAATTCGTGCGCGTGCCGGTGATGTGGAGCGAGGTGCACCGCGCGCATGCGCGGCTGTTCTACACGCTGCAGGCGCTTGGCAAGCTCGAGCAGCTCAACGGCAAGGTGTTCGAGGCGATCCATCAGCAGCACGATCCGCTGTACGTGCAGGGCGACGAGAAGGCGACGTTGCAGTCACAGCTGCAGTTCGCCAAGGCCAACGGCATCAGCGAGGCGGACTTCCTCAGCGCCTACAATTCGTTCGGCGTGCAGGCCAACCTGCAGAAGGCGGACGACCTGATGCGGCGCTACAAGATCGACTCGGTGCCGACGTTCGTCGTCAACGGCAAGTACGAAACCGACGCCGGCATGGCCGGCGGTCCGTCGAACCTCATTGCGCTCATCAACGACCTGGCGACGAGCGAAAAACACCACTGAGGCTTCGGCGCAGAGCCCGGCGAGCATCGGCAGTCGCATTGGCCCTCGCGCTTGCGGTAATCTTGGCCGCTGCGCTCAAAAGCGCCCGTAGCTCAGCTGGATAGAGTGGCAGCC
>VFSW01010543.1_pt1 | contig 13082 bp, 5 predicted proteins | sample 5358111 | NCBI WGS metagenome assembly VFSW01 (sample SAMN11554181, study PRJNA540505) | mine drainage metagenome | isolation source: sediment from site ElyBrook_90M | place: USA: Ely Copper Mine, Vershire, VT | collected 2017 | reverse complement strand
CCCAGGCGTGCACGAAGATGCCGCCGCCGCCCTGCGAGCTGTCGGTGACCGACAGGCCGTCGATGCTCGAGGGGTTGCAATGGAAATTGCTGGGGTACGGATTGGCGACATAACCCGGCGCTCCAGGCGCTCCCTTGCCGCAGTCCCCGGCCGAATCGGTGAGCACCACGCTCCCGGTCGGGAAGGTGGCCTCGGCGCCGCTGCCGAAATAGCCCGGCGCGCCGAAGGTGTTCACGCCTTTCGAGAGCACGGTGATCGCCGCGCCCTCGTAGGCGCCCATCAGGGTCGGCTCCTGCAGGAGCTGCGCGAGGTTGCCGTTGGTGGTGGTGTCCCAGCCGACGATGCCCTCGAGCGGCAGCCGGTCGATTTGCGGGCTCTGGGTGCTCGCGGACATCACCTGCGTGAAGTAATTCCAGGTATCGCCGGGGGCGAAGGTGAACGTGCCCCCCGGCGCACTGCCCGGGCAGTTGAATTCGCCGGTGGCATCGAACGGGTTGCCCTGCCCGATGGCGGTGCCCTGGCGGGTGAGCCCGAACAGACAGCCCACCATGGAGCGCCACGGATCGAGCTTGCCGGCCGGCTGGGTGTTGGCGTTGATCACGCTCGAGGCGGCGCCGACGCCTTGCAGGCGCACCGGCTTCCACATGATCAGCATTTCCTGGTACTGACCCGGCGGCACGATGATGAGATCGCCCGGGGCGGCTGCATCGATGGCCTGCTGGATGGCGCCCGGCGAAGTCGGGGTGAGCGAAGCCGTCGAGGTGAGCACCGTGGGATGCTTGCCGCCGACCGTGACGGTCACCGCATCGACCGAGCTCTTGCCGTTGCCGGCCACGATCGCGAGCTCACCGCACTGTGCCTGCGAGCCGCCGTACTGCGGCTGCTGCTGGACGGGGCAATTCGGCACACCGCTCGGCACCGTCACGGCGATGGTGGTGTCGCTCCACGAGGTGATGGTCGCCGGCACGCCGCCGATGGTGACGCTCGACACGGCGGCGCAGGCGCCGCCCACGCTCGTACACTGGCCACCGAAGCCGTAGTGGCGGGTGACCGTCTTCTGATTGAACGGCGCGGCGCTCGCCGAGGGTCCGGTGTAGCCATAGTTGTTGACCGGCAGATTGCCGAGCGCATTGATGGTGAGCGTGTTGCCCGGTTGCTGCACCCAGGGGCCGGCGACATCACCGGTCACCGAGCTGACCGCGGGGGTGGCATCGGGATAGGCGCAATCCGGATTGTTGTAACCCGCGCCGACGAAGCCCGCGGTCGGCACCACCGGGGTGTCGAGATAATCGGTCTGCCCGGGCATGAACGGCAGCTCGTAACAGAACTGGCTGTAGAGCGAATTGAACAGCGGGTCCGGAGTCGCCCCGGTGCCCGGATCGTTCATGCACATGACCATCATGGTCGGCGCATAGCCGGTCGGGTTCGGCGGGTTCACTTCCCAGGTCGAATAGGTCATGCCGTTATAGGTGCCCCATTGATCGGAGTACACGCGCGACACCTCGGTGCCGGTCCAATCCTTGATCGAGATCGGCATGTTGGGCGGCGAGAATTTCTCGCCGAACTGCGGCGAGAACGGATCGAACTCGGAGGTGAAATCATCCGTGATCACACCCGTGTACTTCGAAGCCTTGTGGGTCGAGGTGTAGATGTAGAACTTCGCGATCGCCGAGGACTGATCCGTCAGCGTGATCTCCTTGCGGTCGCAGAGACTGCGGGTCGCGCCGGCGAAAGGCGCCACTTGCTTGGTCTGCGGGAACAGGCTGATGTAATCGGGCACGACGCGCGACTCGCCCACGCACGGCCAGATGGGCTCGAGCGGGAAAGCCGGCACCGTCCCGGTGATCGGATCCGCCCCCAGGCTCTGGGTGGGGTTCTGCGGATTATTGGCATTCGCGCCTGTGCCGACGCCGTTGTATAGGCTCGACACCGAGGCCTGGTCGGGAATGATGAACACGTTGCCGAGCGAGCCGAACTCGTTGGTCGCGGGTGCGATGAAGTCATCGCCGATGAGGATGTTCTTGTCCTCCTCCTTGACGATTTCGTAGCCCGGCGGCAGCACCACCTCGACCACGTACTTGCCCGGCGGCAGCTGCGGCAGGCCCTTGTAGAGGTCATTGGCCGGGTCCGGATTCTGCGAGCACACGGTGCAGTTGGTGCCGGTCGGCCGGCCGGTGTTCGGATCGTACGAGGTCACGCTCGGGAAGGCATACATGCCGTCGTACGGCGCCGGTTGCAGCTGATTCCAGTTGTGCAGGCCGTCGTAGCACTTGAACTGCGAATTGTAGGCGATCGGGGTCGGCGCGAGCTGGCTGCCGTGCTGCACGTTGTTGTACAGATCGAGCAGCATCGGCTGGTTGAACAGGGTGAAGTAGAACAGGTCGGCGGTGCTCTGACCCGGGCAGCTCATGTTCGGCACCGCACCGGTGCCGCTGGTGGACTGCACGATGCTGCCGCCGGTCGGCGCGGTGAGCAGGTGGCCAGACGCATCGGCACGGCGGAAACCCTGCGCCCAGTCGTCCCAGCTGCTGGTCGCGGTGGTATCCACCAGGGTCAGGGTCGGAGTGATGCCGTCGGCGGCGAAGCCCTCTTGGTAGAGGTTCATGGTGACGTGCGGCACCAAGGGTTCCCACTGCGTCTGCACCAGCATCATCGGATCATCGAACGGCCGGGTCGAGGCGTATATCACGTGGCCGTGAATGCCGCCGTTCTCGCCGGGCACGAACGGCGCCTTGCCGAACTCGAGGAAATTGTTCTCGCCCGAGAATCCCTGCCAGCCTTCCGTGCCGGCGAGCCAGGGCGGGTCGATACGTCCGGTGGACAGCAAGGTCGAGCAGGTGTAGCCGCCCGCGCCCGGATTGGGCACGCCGGCGGTGGTGGTCGCGGGATTGACGGTGCAGGCGCTGGGCGGATCGCTTTGCGGCATGGTCGCGTTCGCGAGCACGCTCTTGCCGCTGCAATCGGCGCCGGCGCAGTACACCGCGCCGGGCACGCGCAGGTCCGCGGGGAGCGAAGCCGTCTCCGCGGTATTGGCGAGGAATTTAAAGCCGGTGGAATTGCCGCAGGGCGGATAGCCGGCGACACCCGCGCCGCCGCCCGCGCTCTGTCCGCAGGACACCGAGCCGTCGGCCGGGCCGCCCGAGTCGTACACCGAGTGCGTACCGGTGTTCTTGTAGCGCGTCACGTCGGTCTCGACCACGTACCAGTTGAACAACGGGAAGGTCTCGTTGAAATTCGCGGTGCCCGAGAAGTCGGTCACCAGGTTGTTCGACATGCTGCCGTCGCGGTAGCGCACGCTCACCGGAATGAAGGGAATGGGGCCCGAGGTATTGGGGTCGAAGACGCCGCTCTCGTTCGCATCGATGAAGGTCTTGGTATAGACGTTCGCCTGCCACTGGTTGGTGGCAATGTCGCCCATGTCGCAGACGCCGCCCGTGCTGGTGAACGGGGTGCTCCCGCTTCCCGGGCAGGTATTGTTGGTGCTCGCGCCGGTGCTCGCCGCGCCCAGCGCCACGGGGGTCGACAGGCCGTCGACCAGCATGTCGTTCCACTGATCGAGCACGGTCACGCGCCAGCTGCCCTGCGGGATATTGTCGATCTCGAAGGTGCCGTCGGCATTGCACTTGGTGAAGGCGAAGTCCTCGCCGTCCGGATCGCCCAGGCTCACGTAGCACTGCGTCCAGTAGAACGCATCGTGCGAGCCGCTGCTGTAGAGCCGCTCGTCCGGCGTGCGGCTCATGCGCTCGTCGGTGACCTTGCCCTTGACGGTGTAGACGCAATTGCCCTGACCGGGCAGGTACAGATCGTTGCCGCTGCAGACGCTCGGCTTGCGCGCGTTGATGATGGCGGGATTGGCAAAGCCGATGGTCACGTGAAAATTGGCGGGACCGTACTCCTGAAAGTACTCCGGTTCGCCGATGCGGATGAAGGAGTCGTGCGCCTTCTGGCCGTCCAGGGTATTGGTCTGATGCCACTCCTCGCCGCGTGCGATGCGGTCGGCGCCGGGCGTTGCGATCACGCTGTAGCGACCCGGCATCAGGTTCTTGATGACCGCCTGGCCGGCGAGCGGCGAGAGCACCTTGCCGCCGCCCTCGTATTTCGGGCAGGTCACGATCATACCGGTGATGCCGCCGTTTCCCGAGGGGGCGCCGTTCGCGCCGAGACCCTGCTTGGTGATCGGACAGGCATCGAGGCCGGTGGCCGGATCGATGGTGCCGTCGAGCCCGTTGGTGAGCGGCATGTTGAACATGTCGTAGGTCATTTGACCCGTGAAGTCGCCGTTACCGCCCATGGCATCCCACAGGTGCAGCTGGAAGCCGCCGAGCCCCGGCTCCAGGGGCGCGAGCACGTCGACGCCGCCGCCCGAATCGACCTCACCGTTCAGCGGAAAGTCGTCCTCGAACACGAACACCGACAGCTCGCCCGGCGGATAGGGACTGGCCTGGACCGGCACGGTGACGGACGTCTGACCGGCGCTGATCGGCGCGCCGCCCATGCCGTAGCCGATGGCGCAGGAGGAACTCGGCGTCGTGCTTGCGCACGGCTGCCCGGTATAGGCCACGGCGAACGGGTTGGCCGCATCGCCCGGCAGGATGGAGATGTAGTAGCGCTTGGTGGGATCGAGCGCGACCTGGCCCGGCAGCACCGGGGTCTTGCCGTTGCCGGTGGGATCCGGACGGCACACGCCGTTGCCCACGTCGCACACCGCCGGCACATGCTGTCCGGAGGTCGGATCGTACACCGTCTGTCCGCCTTCGCAGGACAGGGGTCCGGTGCAGCCCTGAGCCACATAGGGCATGTCGCTCGCATGGAAGCTGGTGCCGTAGGTCGGCACTATTCCGGTGGTCGATCCCGGGCAGCCCGCGGGCGGCGGGTTCTGTGCGCACTTCGGGTCCACAAAGAAGGTGCGATCCTCCTCGATGATCCAGCGATAATCGCCCGGGCTCGCGAGCGTGCCGTTGCCGCCGGTGCCGTCCGCAAACGGCTGGCCGGTCTTGCCGTCGATCAGGGTGACGGTGAGGCCGCTGCCCAAGGGGAATGTCAAGGTTACGACGGCGCAGCCGGTCTGCGGCGCGCTCAGGCTGCAGGCGACCGGAGTGGCGCCGCCGGTGCTCAAGGTGCCTTGCGAATTCTGCACGGCGTAGGCAAATGTGTAGATGCCCGGCGCCGCGACGGAGGCGTTGAACGAGCCGTCCGCGCTCGCGGTGAGAGCCAGCCCCGCGGCGGCGGTGATGCTGGCCGGCACCACGCTCAAGGGATAGCCCTTGGCATCGCCGTCGACCGCGAGCACCCCGGGCGGGGCCACGGTGAGGAACGTGGCCAAGTTCGAGGCGAACTGAGAATTCGCGACCGAGATGCCGCCCACTTCGATCGGTGCCGCGCTCAACGTCACGCTGGCGCAGGCGCTCGGCGCATTGCTCGCGCAATAGGTGAAGCTGTCGGTGGTGCTCGAGGTCCAGCTCGCGCTCGGCGTGTAGACGAAGGTGCCGTTCACGTTCAAGGTCACGGTGCCGCTCATCGGAGCGGTGCTCAAGCGCACGCCGTAGACATTGATGTCGTTCGCGATTACGCCCTTCGCGGGATCGGCCACATTGAGCGTCTGTCCGGGCAGCACCGAGCCGTAAGCGTCCGGATTCGCTTGCGGGAGCGCCGTCGCACCCGAGGCCGGGGCGGCCCCGCCGTTGATGCCGAGGTAGGCCACCATGCCGGCGTCGCGATTCACCGCATTGCCGGAGAGGCTCAGCTGCCGGTCATAGAGCGGCAGCGCCGGGGCATTGGCCGCGGTCGGGCCGTTGATCAAGACATCGAAGGTCTTGCCCGCCGCCATGAACACTTCGCTCTGCACGCGCGGCCCCGCATGGGGCAGCGGATTGCCGTCCTCGGCGATCAGCGTGAAGCCGCCCGCCGGCGCCGCGGGAGCGGCTCCCGTCAGCGACCCGACGATCGATGGAACATGCATGCGCAGTCCCGCATTCACCAGGCGCACGAGCACGCTGCCGCCGACGGTCGATCCCGTGAGCGCCGGCGTGCCGATGGTCGGATAGCTCTGGAACGTGGATGCGGCGGTATTGGTCTTGTTGAAGGCGACCCCGTTCATCAGGAAGTACGACGGGTTGTAGTTCACCGCCGGCGGGTAGCACGAGGCGCTGCCGCCGCTCGGCCCGACGCACATGTCGCCCGCGAGCGCGAGCACCGCCGTGAGCTGCGCGCCGCTGCCCGAGGCGGAGCTCGCGACCGCTTGCGGAACCGAGGTATAGCCGGAACCGGCACTGTTGACCGCGACCGCCGTGATCGCACCGCTGCTCGATATCGTCTGCACCGCCGCGGTGGCCCCCGTGCCGCTGCCGCCGGTGATGTTGATGAAATCGCCGACCTTGTAGCCCGAGCCGCCGCTCACGATGCTGATGGCGCTCAGGGAGTTGCGCAGCACCACCACGGCGGTCTCGCTGAATCCCGCCGCATTCACGGCCGCATTCACGGCGCCGTTCTGGATCGGATCGATCTCGCTCAGGATCACCGGCACTTCGGCATCGTAGGCGACGCCCTGGTAGGCGACGCCCGCGCTGCCGGTCGCCGTGCCGGCCGCCGGCACCGGCGGCGCGGTCACCACCAGCACGCCGTAGAGCCCCATCGGACCCTGGATGGAGGGATGCGTGCCCGACTCGATCAAATAGGTGCCGGGCAGCAGGTTGTTCCAGGTAAGCGCGGTGGCCGGCGTGCTCGCGCCCACCGGGACGGCCGGAACCTCGGTGCCGAAGGACTGCACGCGATTCGGCTGCGGCGGCGGCACGAACTGCTGCGTGAGCGGCGCATTGGATGGCCCGAAGGTCGAGGCCGAATTGCCCACCGTCGACCAGGTCACCGACTGCGGCGCATGCGAGGGGCTGGGCACCGCCGTGCCGCCGCCGCCCAGGCCGCCGCCCACCTGACCGACGATGGTGATCGAGGTGGGCACGTTGTTCACCGTCGGGGTCGTCCCGCCGACCGTGAACGACAGATTGTTGGTGAGATTGATGGTGAGCTGCGCGGGCAGGGGCTTGCCGGTGCCGTCGAGCGTCGTCGGAACGGTGATCAGCACGGGCGACCATGGGGTGCCGGCGCTCGCACCCGCCTGCGGATTGAGCGGCGCGCAGCTCGCGGTGGAACCCGCAACCACGGTGCCGCAGGTATAGCTCCACATGGGCACCGCGGTGCCGTCCGGCAGCAGCGTCGTGGCCGGGCCGACCGTGAGGTTGACCGCCGGCTGCGCGAGCACCGCGCCGCATGCGAGCGCGGCCGCGAGACCCGAGGTCGCGAGAATCGACTGACGAAGGATGGAGCGCATCTCGATTTCTCCCTGAAAACTAGTTCGCTTCGTTGATCACGAATTCACGTGAGTCGACGAGCATCATCATGAACATGCCGCCCGGGAAGACGTTGTTGGTGGTGATCTCGCGCTCGTTGTGGGAGTGCCACATGAACGCGTAGGCACGCTCGTTCGCCGGGTTCGCCTGAACGTTGGCAGGCTGGTAAACGCTGGTGGGGCCGGTGGCGCGCGTGGTGGCGTCGGGCCCGAGGTACGGGCTGCCGCTATACCAGGCGCCGTTGGTCAGGATATTCGGGTCGGGGAGCGTCGCCGGGCCGCCTGCCGCCACGTCGCCGAGCGGTGTCACCTCGAGCGGCTTGTTGTGATCCTGGCACCACTCGTAATAATTGATGGCGCTCGCCGGCGCGCCGCTGCGCACCGTGTAATAGCCGTCCACATCGGCCACGCACGGCACCACGGCGTTCGGATCGGTATCGGCCGGCCCGGGGGGCGTCGCCTGGCCGGCGTCCGCGTGGTGACCGTACATATCCCAGTTCAATCCGCGCCCGGTGTAATAGAAGATGCCGTCCATCGACTGACCCGGCGTGGTGGTGGTGGTGAACAGCAGCGGACCGGCGAGATTCTGACCGCTCGCGTCGGTGATGAAATTTCCATCGCGCGCGAGAATGCGCACGTGGTTCGCATGCTCGTGGAAGGGATGCTGCCAGTGGCCCTGGCCGATGATGCGCAGGAGCACGAGCTCCCCCGGATGCATGTGCGGATTGCCGTTGTACGGCTGGTTCGGATACTGCGGGGCGTAATTCGGATCCATGTCGTCCGGCATGGAGCGTCCGTTGATCAGAAAGTACGCGGGCACATAGGGAGTGGTCTGGATCTCGAGGCTGCAGCCCGGGGCCCCCGCACCGGCGGCGCAGGCCGCGCTGCGCGTCGGATCGAGCACCTGCACCTGCGCCTGGCGGTGGATGCGCGGATCCATTTCCGCGAACTGGAACAGGTACTCGCGGTCGTAGCACGACTTGGGCGAGTCGTAGGCCGCCGGCGCGAGCCGGTAGTTGGTCTCGGTGTGGCTGGCCTGCACCGCGAGGTTGCCGGCGCGCAGCGGATCGCTGGTGCAGGCGGCCGTCGATGCCGGCAGCACGATGATGGCGCCATACAAACCCATCTCCACCTGCAGATCGCTCTGCGTGCCGCTGTAGTAGGCGCGCGTGCCCGGCGTCGAGGCCGTGAAGGTGTAGGTCACTGCGCAGCCATTGGCCACTTCGGTGGTGAGCACACCCTGCGCGACCGGTGTCGCGGCCTTGCAACCCGCGGGCTGCGAGGCGGCCGCCGCGGCGCTCACCGCGAATCCGGGAAACAGGATCGAGGTGCTGCCGGCGGCCGTCGGCAGATTGTTGGTGAGCGTCACCGTGACGACGGCGCCCTCATTCACGATCAGGGTCGGCCCCGGCACTTGCATCAGACCGCAGCTGCCTCCGATGGCCGACGGCTTGAAGGTCGGGCTCGATCCCTGGGCGCAGCCATAACCCCACGAGTAAACCGCCGCGCCGTCCGGTTGATTGAGCGTTGCGGTCTGCGCGACCAGATTGAAAGCGCCGGCGCTGCCGCCGGTGGTGGTGATTCCCGGTGCGGCCGCCTGCGCCTCGAGCGCGCCCAGCGAGGCGGCAACGGCTGCCCCGAAGAGAAACAGTCGCCCGGTCTTGAAAGTCGTGGTCAGTGCTGCGTGCATCGCGCTCTCCTAGATCGTGCAGGCTTTGGACGTCGGGTCGACGGACGTGCAGATGTTGACCACCGTCATCAGGCCGCCGAAGTTCTCGGCGTCGTTCGACAGATGGTCGAGGTTCGGCGTGTACAGGAAAAAATGCTGGCCCGCCTTGTACGTGCCGGTGTCGCTCGCGTCGAGGATCACATCGAGCGACTCGCCCCCCCCGAGCGTGATCGAGTTGGTGTAGTAGTCGAGGTTGTTGCCGCCCTGATCGCGCAACAATTTGGCGTTGTAGCCGACCACGTGCATGCGGATGCCGAGCGAGGCGAGCGTCTGGTATTCGGTCACGTCCAGATCCGAGATCCGCAGCAGCGCCTTGCCGCCGACGGGAATGTTGACGATGGCGTTCAAGGGCTGCGAGTAGTGCATCTTGCCGTCGGAGGACTGCGTGGCCTGAGGACCCGGCGAGACGGTGTCGGGGTAGCTGCGGCCGTTCAGCAGGAAGTACTTGTCCTTCATGTCGACGAAGCCCTCCGGGTTGAATGTCATGCCGACGAAGTGGAAGTTCGGGTCGAAGCCGTGGATCTGCAGCGGATATTCGACGTCGTACGCGGTCGAGCCGTCGCCGTCGTTGTAGACGTACATCTGCGGATTTCCGCTCTTGTTGGTTCCGTGGGTCGCGCCGTTGTTGACGGCGGGCACCGGCACCGAGCAGAGGATGTCGCTCGCGGTGTTGCACGCCGTGCGCAGATCCCCCTGCTGCGCGACCAGCGACTGATACAGCGAGCCCCCTGAGGGCACCCGATTCTGCCTCGGCCGCACGTACAGCTGCCCCACCATGCCCATCTGCAGATGCTCGGGCGGTGTGATGTGACAGTGCCAGAAGTAGGTGCCGGCGTCCGGTGCAAGGTAGTAGTAGGTGAAGCTGCCGCCGATGTTGATGGCGACCGACGCATCCGGCACGCCGTCGTACAGCGAGGAGGCGTTCGGGTAGCCGTGGAAGTGCACGGTGTGCTGCTCGAACAGATCGGGCCGCATGATCATGCCCACGTTGGTGAGCGTGAGGAAATATTCGTCGTCTTCGTCGATCGCCATCAACGGCGCGGGGATGTTGCCGTTCATCACGCCGATATCCATGATCTGGCGCGGGTCGACATGGCCATCGAGTCCGTTGGCGGGAAGATTCGGGCAGGGCGCCGGCGTCGGTGTCCCCGCCGCGGTGGCGGCGGCGGCGGCGGCGTTGCCGGCGATGCAATCCGCATCCGGCGTGAGACCGATGGCGCCGTTGAAGGTGAAGCTCGCGCCGCCCAGGGTGGGCGCGTTGCCGGTGGCCGCCCCCGAGCCGCCGTTGCCGATGACGTAGCCGGGCGTCGAGCCCGCCGCGGCCACGTCCGTCGCGCCGTCGGTGGTGGCCGGGTCGCCCGGCTGCACGAAGCCCGGATAGACGCTGTTGAACACGTTCGGGAACTCCGTGCCCGGCTGGCCCGCGGCCATGTCCGCGATTCCCGACAGCGGTCCGAAGGAGAACATGAAGGTCTGCGTACCGTCGGCCATGGTCGAGTAGCCGTCGCCGCCCGAGATCTGCTGGCACTTGATCGCCCCGTTGACGTTGCCGGCGGGCGCCAGGTAGCCGCCCTCCACCTTGCCGGCGCCATCGATGCTGACCGCCACCGGCCCGAGCACCGTGGGCCCGGTGTAGGCGGGCTCCGCGCTGTTCACCCCGGTGTTGGCCGGATCCGGATGCGTGAGTGTGCTGGTGGGACACTGCACGCGAAACGACTGCGCCATTGCGGGTACCGCCGCAATCGACAGCGCCGCAACGAGCCCTGCTCGGAGTCCAACTTGCCCAACGATGGCGCGCATCCCCATGGCGAGTCCCCTCGATCTTTGGTCATGACACACATCCACGGAACTTCCGTGGCGTCCGGATGGTCACCACCTTGAGCCGTCGCGATGCGTCTGGCGATTCGGTCGACACTTGAAAAGGCGGGGTACGGTGACTGATGCCCTTGGTAGGGCGACACCGTAGTTGGTGCGCACTATTTGCGAGCGGCGAGGTGGGGTCGAGCTTCCGGCACTTGCCGCGGAGCTCAGCGGCGGATCAACGGCCTGACGTCGGCCCGGGCGCGGCAAGCATCAGCATCGCCCGCGGATCGAACAGGAACATCCAGTCGGCATAGGTTTCGGCCTTCTCGAAGCTCTCATCCGCGACGTCGAAGCCGGCGCGCTTCAGCGGCGCGCGTTGCGAGGAACTTGCGATGCCCATGATGCCCTGACCCGGCGCGGGAATGAGCGTCCAGTCGACCGCATGGGTCATCGGGTCGCGATACAGGCGCCGCAGGTAATGCTGCGGCGTGGGGCCGCCGGTCTCGACGGTCACCAGCTCCTCGAGGGTGAGCGGAAAGCGGTGGTTTTGCCGGAAGAAGCGCGCGATGGCGTGTCGATATTCGCGGCCGATGAACAGCAGCTCCGTCTCGCGCTCCCGCTGCATCACCGTTTTGGTCACCTGGCCGACGCTCGCGAGCACGATGCCGATCAGCGCGACCAATACCAGGAGACCGACGTATGTGAAGCCCGCCTGCCGCGCCGCCCCGCGCGCCTGCGATGCCCTGCCGCCGGCGCGCCGCGCCAGCCCGCTACCATTGCGCATACGGCTCGCCGTTCTGCCCGACGCCCTCCGCGCCGCTGTGCACGTCGCGGACCCCGGTGTCGTCGGGATCTTCCGCGAGCGTCGCCACCCAGAGCTCCGCGCTCTTGGTGATGGGGTCGACCGGAATGCTTCGCAGGTAGCGCTGCTCCACCAGCGTCGCGAGCGTCGGCGGGAACTTGCCCGTGTCGCCGTAGAACTTGTCGATCGACTCGCGCATCGCCGACAGATCCTGCCTGAGGACCGCCTCCCGCGAGCGCGCCAGCGAGCGCATGTAGCGCGGCGCCGCGATCGTCAGCAGCATCGCGATCACCACCAGCACGACCAGCATCTCGATGAGAGTAAATCCGCGGCGCACGCTACCATTCACGGTAGGGCACCCCGTTGAGCCCGACCCTGGTCGAGCGCGAGTAGACGTCGAACACATCGTCGCCCGGCTGCGGATCGTCGGCCGCGCTCGCATAGGCGCGCAGCCCCCAGGTGTCGGCCGCCGCCGCCGTGGGGTCCGGCCAGAACGGATCGCGCGGGACGCGCCTCAGGAAATACATGCGCACGCCCTCCTTGGCGCTGCGCGCATCGTCGATCCCATCGACCAAGGCCTGCAGCGTCGGCGGATAGCCGCTCTTGTCGAGCTCCAGCTTCAAGTGGCCGTTCTCCGCGGCGCGCTTGTACTCGTCGATGGCCGTGCGGATTTCGCGCAGCGCGCTGCGCAGCTCCGCCTCGCGTTCCCGCTGATACACGAGCTGTGCGGAGGGCATCACCGCCGTGGCGAGCAGCCCGACGATCGCGACGGTAACGACCAGCTCGATGAGGCTGAAACCGCGGGAATGGCGCGCGCGCTTCATGGGAAGGCGCTATTGGGTCACCGCGATCTTCAGCGGCGTCGCGGCGGTGGCGGCGATCGCGACGCCGTCTTCGCCCACGAGCACCACCTGCGTGTCGACCGAGAGCGCGGGCCGCGGCGCGATCGCCTTGAAGCGCAGATCGACCACGCTGCCGCTGCCCCGCACCGGCGCCTCCGCGCTGCCGGCGAGCTCGAGCTGCACTCCCCCGGGCCGCGCCTCGATCTTCGGGCGGTCGCCCGCGGGCGGGAGATCTCCGGGATCCGCGCTCACGAGTTGCAAGGCTGCGGCGTCGAAGCGCACCTGGGCTCGCACCCGCCCGAGCGGCTGAGCGGTGGCGAGCTTCACCGAGACCCCGATGTCATCGCCCACCTTGGCCGAGTCCGGCCCCTCCAACGTGACCTTTGGCCGGGATTCCGCCGCAGGCGCCTGCGTCGGCGCGGCGCTGCCCGCCGCCGCGCCGACGGGCGGCGCGCCGGCCGCTGCCGTCCCCGCCGATGCCGTATCGCCCGGGGCCGCCGCGTCGGACCCGCCGGTTGGCGGCGCGCCACTTGCGGGCGCGCCTGCAGGCGCGCCCGCAAGTGG
>VFSW01010542.1_pt1 | contig 13082 bp, 13 predicted proteins | sample 5358111 | NCBI WGS metagenome assembly VFSW01 (sample SAMN11554181, study PRJNA540505) | mine drainage metagenome | isolation source: sediment from site ElyBrook_90M | place: USA: Ely Copper Mine, Vershire, VT | collected 2017 | reverse complement strand
TTGACGAATAGAAGGCCCATGAAAAGCGAAGTGAACGAGCACGCGACGAACCAGGACAGTGTTTTCAGCGCGATACGCCCCATCGACTTGGTATCGTCCATGCTCGAAACGCCTGACACCACCGTAGCAAATACGAGTGGCGCAATGATCATCTTGACCATTCGCAGGAAGATGTTGGTGGCGATTGAGAAGTAACCAGCTATGATCTTCGCTGCGTCGGCACCGCCGGTAGTTATGTGGCAAATGTGTCCGCCGAGCACGCCCAGAACCATGCTGAGCAAAATCCAGTGCGTCAGTTTGTTAGTCCTGATCACGAACATGTCTTCTGGCTTGTTGGCGGCGCTGTGGCGCTGTGGCTTTCGATCGTTCGATTGAGTCGGTACTGAAAAAAGGGAGGGATACGAGGGGCTTTCGCAGCAAAACGCAGTGCATCTAGAATGCTAATCGCTTTTGCCGTCGCCAAGCGGGGCATGTTTCGAGTGATCTGCGCCTCCCATGTCCATCTCTTCATCTGGCGGCGCTTTGGCAACCAGGTCTTTATATTGCGCAGCATCCAGATTCGGCAATTTCATCAGAAAAGCAACCAGACTCCAGATCGTCGCGTCGTCATGAGTGGCGCCCCAGGCGGGCATCGCACTCATCTTGATGCCGTGTTTGATAGCCCAGAACGCCACGTTTGGATTGACCCGGACTTTGGATAAATTCGGCGGTAAGGGATACAGCCCCGGCCGGATCTCGGAGGTAAGCATCCCGGGTGCCAAGTGACAGCCGGTACACATCGCCGCATATTGGCCTGCGCCTTTCAGCACCAACGCCGAATCCTCCAGATTGGGCGTCTGCAATTGAGCACTGGCGCTCGCGATGGACCGATTGCGCAGCGTTGTGATCAGGCTATGGGTGAGCGGCCAGTGCGGTGCATCGGCGCCCATGTCGTAGGCGCCTGAAAAAATGAATAGCAGGCCGCCGACCGCGAGTGCACCGAGGGTACATAGGATGGTGAAAAGTGCTTTCATAGCGCCTCGATCAGAATAAAAGTAACAGTCCGGCGACGAGCCGGTGATCAATCGCGAATTCACCGTCGCGCCGTGCATAGGTCGCGGACGCGCCGAACTTGCGGTCGTACACGTACCCGAGATAGGGGGCAAACCCGCGTGTGAACTCGTAACGCAAACGCACCTCGAATTGCCCGTCCGAGAGCCCCGCGCCGATTTGGCGCTCTGGGTCTGCTTTCCCGTAGGCGTTTAATTCCATTTCGGGTCGGAGGATCAGACGCTGCGTGAGATAGACATCGTATTCGGTCTTCAAGCGTGCGGCGGTGCGTCCGGCATCGCCGACATACCCGGTCGCCTCAATGTCAAACCAATAGGGGGAGATGCCTTGGACGCCAAAGGCGAGCCACTTGCGCGACGGACCGCCGCTGAAGTCGTAGCGCATGCCGACTTGGCTATCCCACAACGGCAGCAGGGCATGCGCCCACAACGCCTCCACCTTGGAGCCGGTGGTTCGACCGCCTAAGGTCTCGCCTTCGGTCTTCAACCAGAGCTTGTTGAAATCACCGCCATACCACCCTTGCGCGTCCCATGCGCCGCCGCTTTGGGTACCTGTGACGGCCTCGAGATTTTCGAGGTAGATGGCGTTCTGGTTGGCGTTGTCCTGCATATCCATGCCGGGCATCGGGGGCGGCTTATACAGTTGACTCGCGGCCGGCCGCTCCAGGGAAGGATCCGGAGCATGCGTACTCTCGTCGGGTGCCATCGCCATGGGTGGGTCCGGATTCTTTCCCGGCGGCATCTTGGCGGGTTCCATAGGCATATGGCCCATGTCGTCCGATGGCATCGCGGGCGACGGGGTCTGCGATACCGCGGCAGATCCCGACGTCGACGACTGTGCGTGCAGGGCCATCGAGCTTAGGAGCATGAACAAGCCGAGCGAGGCATTGAGGGAGCGATTAGCATTCATGCCACAATCACCTCGCGGAACATCCCCGCTTCCATGTGATACAGCAGATGACAGTGATAAGCCCACTGTCCGGGGTTGTCGGCCGTCACCAGATAACTCAACTGCTTGCCCGGCTGGACGACAAAGGTATGTTTCCGCACCAGCACCTCGCCGTTGGCCGCTTCCAGTTCGCCGAACATGCCGTGCAGGTGAATGGGATGCGCCATCATGGTCTCGTTGCTCAAGACGATGCGCAGCCGCTCGCCGTGATCGAAGTGCACGGGCTCGGATTCGGAGAACTTCTTGCCGTCGAATCCCCAGATGAAGCGCTGCATGTTGCCGGTCAAGCGCAGCTGGATTTCGCGCGTCGCGCCGCGCTTATCGTCAGCACCCCCAATGGTATGCAGATCCGCGTACGTGAGTACGCGCCTGCCATTGCCGCGCAGCCGCGGCCCCGGATCATTGAGGGAAGGGTCAGGATTCATCACGTGCATATCGACCGCAGGGTCGCGGCTCTTCATGCCTTTCATCGACATCGGCGCCTTGCCGCCCACGGGCATGCCCTTCATATCACCCATGTCTTTATGGTCCATCGGCATGTTGCCCATCGACATCCCCGGGCTCATGTCCATTTTCATGTCCACGTCACCCATGCCCATATCGGTCATGGTGAGCCAGGTTTTGGGGCCGACCGCGGGCACTTCCGCGCTCATCCCCGGCCGAGGCGCTAAAGTCGCGCGCGCGTAGCCGCTCCGGTCCATGGACCCGGCAAAAATGGTGTAAGCGCGGTCATCGGTGGGTTCAACGATGACATCGTAGGTTTCCGCTACCCCTAAGCGGATCTCATCGACCGTGACCGGCTCGACGCGCTGGCCGTCGGCGCTCACCACCGTCATTTTGAGACCGGGTATGCGCACATCGAAAAACGTGGATGATGACCCATTGATCAAGCGCAGGCGTACGCGCTCACCAGCCTTGGCGATCGCGGTCCAATTCGCCGCCGGGGATGCGCCGTTGACCAAGTACGTATACGTCGCGCCGGATACATCGGCAAGATCCGTGGGAATCATGCGCATCTGATTCCACATGCGCCGTTTGGCAAGTGCCGCGCTCATCCCATCGGTGCGGACGTCTTGCGTGAATTGCCGCGCATCCGGCAGCTGATAGTTGTAATAGTCGTTCATCCGCTTCAATGTCGCGAATACATGCTCCGGGTCCTCGTCGGTCCAGTCGGACAACACCACCACGTGATCGCGGTCCGCGCGGATGGGGTCCGCCTCGGCCGGGTCGATGATGATCGCGCCATAGAGCCCCGTTTGCTCCTGAAAGCGCGAGTGGCTGTGATACCAGTAAGTGCCACTCTGCTTGACGGGAAACCGGGCCGTGAAGGTTTCCCCGGGAGCGATGCCTGAGAAGCTGATTCCGGGGACGCCGTCCATTCGAAACGGCACGAGAATCCCGTGCCAGTGGATCGAGCTGGTCGTCGGCAAGCGATTGTGCACGCGCAACGTGACCGTCGTGCCTTCCCGCCACCGCAAGGTCGGCGCGGGCACCGAGCCGTTGACCGATGTGGTCGGGCGCATCCGCGCTGCAAATGTCATCGGAGTATTGCCGATGGTCAGATCGAAGTCTGTCCCGCTCAATATTTCCGGAGACTTCGGGACCGTCGTTCCGATATCGGCGGCAAACAGCCGCGGCGATAGGAGTCCCAGCGTTGCGGCGCCCGCACCGGCGCCCAATCCTTGAACAAAGCGGCGGCGCGTGACATCGGTAACGAAATTTATCTGTTTCATGCTGAAAAATCTCTCAAAAAAAGGGCCAGGGCCAAAGCCGACGTGCAAAAATACAGAAAGCGGCTCGACAAAGTCGTCGGCACTGCGTCGAAACGCTGTAGGAAAACGCCGCGATCGACGCATGCCCCATTCCATCAAACGGGGAGCATCGATGCACGGCCGACCCGCGGGAATTTATTGACACAACGTCCCTTTCCGGATGCAGTCAGCCACATCGCGCTAATAAGCTCATCCATGTCACCAACCGCACGAGCTAAATGAGCTTGGATGTAGATCGCAACGCGCTTCGCACTCGAAGGATCCCTATTCATTGAAAGGACATCAAGCTGGCGCTGCAATATACTCAAGACCGCATGGGCTCCATTTTCGGTGCAAGCGGCCTGCACGTCCTGCAATTGCCGGAGTATCTCACCACCGAGAAAATCCTCGAGCGTTTCGAAGGCTACCGCTGCCCGAAACGCGCACGCAACGAAGAGGACATTTTCCGCATGCAGGGGTTCAACGGAAGCGCACCTCTTGGACAGGCCTTGCAATGCGTACACCGTCACGGGGTGATGGCCGGGCCATGGCCGCTTGAGGTTTGACATGGGAATCCTCTGTCGCTCGAATTGGAATTTCCTCATCGCGCAATCCTCTTGGTAGGGAGCGATCGTGCGTGGTCCTCTCGGGGCGCATCTAAAATCTTGGAAAGATGATGTCGCGCACGCCGCAAGCGCATCTCGATGGCTTTGGTGGTGGTTTTTAAAGCGGTAGCCGTGGCCTGCTGAGACAGGCCACCGATCATCGTCAGCAGCAAAGGCTCCTTGTACAGTGCTGGGAGCTCTGCAATGGCTTCCTCCAAGCGCCGCAAACGGTGACCCTCTTGGCAGTTCATTTCCCTCAGTTCCGCTTCTATTTCTGGCGATAAGGGTTCGTTTGAAGGCTCGGCGGCGAAAAGCTGCTCGATCCAGCCTCGAAACCGCCGACGGCGGCTATAGTCGCGGCATTTGTTTAGCATGATCGTGCGCGCCCAGGCGATGAACGAACGCTTCGGGTCATAGCGATGCAGATTTTCCCACGTCGACATGAAGGTCTCCTGCAGCAAGTCATAGGCATCGTCGGAATTGCCGACATAGTGGCGGGCGAGACGGTAGAGCAACTCCTTGTGCCGACCGACGAGCGTTTCGAAGGCCTGGTGATTGCCTTGCTGAGCAGTTGATGCGAGATCTTCATCCGACAGCGCGGGCGCCGACAGCGTCACGGCGGCGTGACGGCTAACACTTGATCCACAGTTCGATCGAACTGACCGACTTGATCTGTCGTCAGCACGGCCCGCATCGCGATCACATGTTGAACGGTTGCTTGCTGCAGTCCGATCATCGCCCGCTGCAGCCGGTCGACGGCCGCCTGAGCCTCCTCGTCATAGTGGTGTCTAACTGTGATAGCGCTTGCGATATCCCGATTGGCAAGGCGCATCTGAGCCTCGAAGGCCACACGCTTGGCTGCAAAATCGCGTTCCAGCGTGGCAAGCTTCTCATCCTGCGCCGGCGATAGATGCAGGCCGCTGTGTAGTAACTGGTCGAGCTGTTGCGGCGCACTCTCTCGGCGCAATCCGTAGTTCACCCCTGCCCACCCGCCGATCATGGCGGTCAGCAGTGTCAGGACAACGACAATGATGGATGTTCTCGATGCGCTCATGGAGTGTGACCGAGCAGCAGACTCGAGGGAGCCAAATCCGACCCAAGAGTAAGCACGACGCGACCGTGAGCGGCGATCGCGGGACGCGCTGCGTTGATACCCCCCGCGATGCTGCCTATTAAACCGATGACCATCACGAGGCTTTGTAAGGAAACCCTGCGGCGGGCCACCTCTCGGTATTGGCTGCGTACCGCCAGGCGCCGCCAGATATCGGCTTCGAGGTCATCGAGAGTGCGGTCTAAGCCAGCCTCGCCGATCTCGCGCAAATAATCGTCAATCATGGAATACTCGCTGTGGGGTGTCTATTCCCTATTACGCACGGCGACTCTTCAACCCTCTTGGGAGGGGCAAAGCTCACCGATGCGTATATACCCTTTGAAGGCGGAGCCATGGCGGCGGTCTGCGGTGTTGTCGCGCGCTATCCGATTTTCCGTCATTGAGGAGCGGTTGTCTTGAAATTACCGGTTCAATCGTTGTTGGCTGCTGCAATCGTCGCAGCCGCACCCATTCATGGCGTCGCTCAGGAGCACTCAGGTGAGTCGACGTTCTGGTTTGGTCATCCGGGCAAGGGGGCCGATGTGGGCCGCACCATCGAGCTGTCAGCTGCGGACCTCACGTTCACACCGACGCAAATCGCGGTCGCGATCGGAGAAACCGTGAAATTCGAGGTCCGGAATGACGGTCAGCTGGAGCATGAGTTCATTTTGGGGAGTAAAGCGGAGCAGGTCGAACACGAGCAAGCAATGACGGCGATGGCCGCCATGAATACGACACACATCAATGGTGTGAGCGTCGCGCCGGGCAAGACGGGCACATTAATTTGGACGTTCACCCACGCCGGTTCGATCCAGTATGCCTGTCACGTCCCCGGTCACTATGTCGCCGGCATGGTGGGAGAGCTCACGATCAAATGAGGCGAGCCCCCTGGCAGCCCCGCGGCCCTGGCGATCGAGCGGGAAGCGGCGTCCGCACCGGTCCGGTTCTCCGTGGCAGGCGGTGGCGCTCTCCTTTGTATGGATGGCAGGAGCGGCGGCGGATGACGACGCCAGCCCGGTGTTTAACCTCGAACGGCTGATCGCGACAGCCGAGCGCGATAACAAGGGCCTGCAAGCGGCGCGCATGAGCGTCGAGGCCGCTCGTGCGCGGCTGACGCAGGCTGGCGCGTTGCCCAATCCACGCATTAATGTGGGCTCGGCCAGTGACTTCGCCTTCCAGAACGAAGGCGCGTATAGCGCCTCGGTCGGGATCACTCAGGACTTCCCGATCTCAGGTCGCCTCGCGCGCCAACAACAAGTCGCGCGGGTCGATATCGAATTGGCGCAAGCCGAAATCCAGGATGCGCAGCGGCGCCTCGCGGGTGAGATCGCGACGATTGTATACCGGATTTTGGTGATCGATCGGCAGATTCAGACGCGCGCTGCATTGACTGCGGTGGATGAGAGACTCGCGACCGCGACACGCAAACGCTTCAAAGCGGCGGAAGTCTCGGAGCTCGACGTGAACATCGTTACGCTCGACCTGCAGCGGCTCGCTCAGGAGCGATTGCAATTCGAGTCACAGCGTCGGGTCTTGCTGCAGTCCTTGAATCAGCTGTTGGGCCGCCCCAGCATGGCCTCTATTGCCGTCGCAGAGCCCTTGCCAGACCTCGATTCGCTGCCGCCGCTCGGGACCGAATTGTCTAAAGCCAAGTTGCAACGTCCCGACCAGCGCCAAGCATCGCTGCAGATTGACCGCGCGCAGTCGCAGCTCGCCCTGGCGAACGCCAAGCGGTGGGAAGATTGGAGCGTGGGGCTCGGGGTGCAGCAGGATCGGCTGGCAATTATTGGTGCACCCGGCCAGCCTTCCGACCGAGCACTGGTCTTGAACTTGACGATCCCCTTATCGTTGAAAAGCCGAACACAAGGTCAAATTGACGAGGCGGCCGTCGCAACGCGGCAATCCCGGGCACAAAGCGAGGCACTCGCGCTCCAGATCGGGAGCGAAGTGGCTGCTGCGCACACCGAAGCGGCCAATCTTCAAACTCTCTACAGAAACTACGAATCGACGCTGCTGCCGGTTACCGCCCGAAACGTCGCCCTCGCGCAGAAGGGATACGCACAGGGGCTCGTCCCGCTGCTCGAGGTCATTCAGGCGCAGCGTCAAGAAGCCGAGCTGACGACATCAGCGCTCACTACCCTAGACCTGTATCTTCAGGCCTATGCGCGACTGCAAACGGCAGTCGGTGACTACCCGTTGCTCAAGGATTCCGCACCATGATGCCGATCTGCCGGACGCGTCGACTCGACTGGCGATCGCCGGCGCTGGGTATCGTCATGACTCTGATGGCCATTCCGCAGCCGGTCTTTGCCCACGGTGGCGAGATTGAAGTCGGGGACAGTGTCAAGGGACCGGTTTCCTTGAGCGCCGCACAGGCCACAGCCATTGGCTTGACCTTGGGAACTGCCGATTTTCGCCCTCTCGCGGAGGTGCTCACCTTGAACGGCGAGATCCAGCTATTGGTGGAACGACAGGCCCAGGTCAGTGCGCGAATCAGCGGCCAGGTGACCGCGCTCTACGTGCAGCTCGGTGAGCCAGTCAAGGCCGGGGAGCGGCTCGCGCGCATTCAAGCGCGCCTGGTCGGCGACCCACCGCCGAGCGTGGATGTCTCCTCGCCCAAAGGCGGCATCGTGGATGCCGTCAACGTCTCGGTGGGTCAGTCGATTGAACCGGCGAGCCCGTTGTTTCAGATCAGTGATCGTTCCCAAGTCAACATGGTCGCCCGAGTGTACGAGGAAGATCTTGGGAAGATTCGGTTAGGACAGGAAGCCCGAATACGCACGCTGAGCTACCCGGAAAAAATCTTCACCGCCAAAGTCACGCTGATCGGGCCGACACTCGATCCCGCGAGTCGTACGGCCGTAGTGTGGTTCCGGCTTGCGAATCCCGACGGCCTATTGAAACCCAATCTGTTTGCCAAAGCAGCGGTGGTCCTGAAACACAACGCCGCGGCCCTGGCGGTTGCAAACTCGGGGATTCTCGAAGCAAATGGGGAGAAGTTCGTCTTCGTCAAGCAAGCCGATCAGTACAATCGAGTCGACATCGCGACCGGTTTGAGCGACGACGAATACACGGAGGTGACGGACGGCGTAGTGCCGGGCGATGAGGTCGTCCTCCAAGGCAACCGCGAACTCTACACGCTGTGGCTCACCGGAGGTGGTAAGAGGGACGGTGCGGCCGCCGCGCCGGCTCAACCGGCCGGCAACGCGCAAAAGCCCCCAAAGTAAGCCCATCATGTTTAACCGCATTATCGCTTGGTCGCTGCACAATCGCATGATCGTGCTTGCGGCCACGGTGGTCTTGTTTGCCGTCGGTTCCGTGATACTCCAACGGATGCCGGTAGACGTGTTCCCGGAATTCGCGCCGCCCCAAGTCGTCATCCAAACCGAGGCACCCGGCATGGCGCCGGTCGATGTCGAATCGCTCATTACTTATCCGCTGGAGAGTGCCATCAACGGATCGCCGGGCGTCGATGCGGTGCGTTCCAAGACCTCGGTCGGCCTATCGACGATCACGGTCGTGTTCAACGCCGGTACCGACATCTATCTCGACCGCCAGCTCATCAATGAACGACTGCAGAATGTTGCCGGTCAGCTTCCGCCGACCGCGAAACCCCCCGTGATGCTGCCGGTCACTTCCGCGGTGGGCTGGCTGGTGAAGTACGCCCTAGTGAGCAATACCCTCTCGCCGCAGGATCTTCGAACGCTGTCGGATTGGGATATCCGCCCACGGATTTTAGCCCTCGGCGGCATTGCCTCAGTGGTCGCGATCGGGGGTGAAGTCAAACAGTATCAAGTGCGGCTCGATCCGGATCGACTGCTCGCCTACCAGGTGAGCTTCGATGAGGTGCGCCAAGCACTCAAAAAGGCCAATCTCAATGTCCCTGGCGCATTTTTGCAAAAATCCGGTCAGGAGCTCACTGTCAGCGGCATCGGACGTATCGCCTCGCTCGATGACATTCGTGGCACCGTCATCACGTTGCGCAACGGCGTACCGGTCACGGTCGGCAACATCGCGGACGTAGCGCTCGGAGCGGACATCAAGCGCGGCGATGGCGCCTTCGGGGCTCAAGACGCGGTCATCGGGACTGTGTCGAAGGCCTATGGCGCGGATACTGTGAAAACGACTGAGAAGGTGGAAGCGGCGCTCGCCGAGATCCAAAAGACGCTGCCCGCCGGCGTGATGATGAACGAGCATGTCTTTCGCCAGGCCAATTTCATTGAATCGGCGATCCGCAATTTACGCACCTCGCTTCTTGAGGGTGCACTCATCGTCATCGCGGTCCTGTTTCTATTCCTGATGAACTGGCGCGCTTCCCTCATCACCTTCTTGTCGATGCCGGCCTCCTTCGTCGGCGGCATTCTCGTCATGAACTTGTTTGGAGTCGGCATCAACTCCATGACACTCGGCGGGCTCGCCATCGCGATCGGCGAAGTGGTGGATGATGCGATCGTCACGGTCGAGAACGTGGTACACCGGTTGCGGCTCAACCGCGCCACTGCGAGACCGCGAAAAGTCGGCCAGGTGATGTTCGATGCGGTTCGAGAGATTCGAAACTCGGTGGTCTACGCGACGCTTATCATCGCCCTGATTTTTATGCCGATCTTTTTCCTGCAGGACCTTGCGGGCCGCATTTTTAGACCACTGGGCATCGCCTACATCGCCTCCGTGTTGGCGTCTTTGGTCGTCTCGGTCACGATGGTGCCGGCACTGTGCTATTGGCTGTTGGCGAAAAGTGCCGAAAAGCAACTCGATACCGAGGCTATCGACACCCAAGGCGACGGATCGGCGCCCGAAGAACATGCGGCTCCGGACGCTGCCGCGGGGCACGACACGGAGACTGGCTTTGTGCTGTGGCTGAAGGTTCGTTTCGAACGTCTGCTGCACTTGGCGTTGCGCCACTTCTGGATCGTGATGGGCTCGGCGCTGGCCGCGCTTCTCGCCGCTCTCGCGCTGCTCCCCTTCTTCGGGCTCTCCTTCCTCCCTGAATTTCGCGAAGGCAATTTCATCATTGCCATGAACACCTTACCCGGGACATCACTCCCCGAATCAATGCGTCTCGGCAAATTGGTGCGCGAAGATCTGCTCAAATACCCGCAAGTCGTCTCAATCGATCAACGCGCCGGACGCAGTGAACTCGATGACGACGCGCAGCCACCGAATTTCAGTGAATTCGACGTCAATCTGGACTTCGCCAAAAACAAAGCGATGTCGGCCGACGAATTACTCGGGCGCATCCGCGAAGATTTGAGCAACGTGCCGGGCGCCGTGTTCAATGTCGGACAGTTCATCGCCCACCGCTTCGATGAGGTCGAGTCCGGAGTGCGTGCGCAGGTGGCCATCAAGATTTTCGGCGACCAGCTCCCGATGCTATTTAAATTGGGCCAACAGGTCCAGGCGATCGTGCAGGAGGTGCCGGGCGCGGTAGATGTCAATCTCGAGCAGCAGATCAGCGTGCCGCAAGTCAATATCCGCTTCGATCGGGCCAAGGCCGCACGCTATGGCATCAACGTGGGGACGGTCGCCGAGGACATACAGACCGCGCTCAACGGGGAAGTGCTCTCGGCCGTGCTCGAAGGCCGCCGCAGTTTCGATCTGGTGCTGCGTCTACAGGCGAGTTCACGGAACACGGTGGACGCAATACGCGACATCTTGGTGGATGCACCGGCGCTCAATCCGCCGAGCGCCGACAAAGTGCCGCTGCGCGAGGTAGCCCACATCAGCGTCGAGGATGAACCCTATTCGATTGGCCGCGAGAGCGTGCGGCGACTGATCGTCCTCGGCTTTAATGTTCAGGGTCGAAGCTTGAGCGCCGTGATTGCGGCGGTGCAACAACAAATCGCCCAGAAGGTCAAGTTGCCGAGTGGCTACTCGATCGAGTACGGCGGGCAGTTCGAAAGCCAACGCGCCGCCAACCGCACGCTTTTAAGCCTGGGCCTGTTCGCGCTCCTGGGCGCGATCTTGATGCTCTACAAGGCCTTCGGCAATTTTCGCGAGGCGCTGATAGTGCTCTTCAATTTACCGCTCGCCATGATCGGAGGCATCGTGGCGTTGTATCTGGCCGGTGCCAATTTGAGCATCGCCGCGGTCATCGGGTTCATCACGTTGTTCGGTATCGCGACACGCAACGGCATCATCCTCGTCAGTCACTACAATCAACTGAGGTCGGCCGGCAAGCTGTTAGAGGCGGTGGTCGTTCAAGGCACCCTGGATCGCCTGGTGCCGGTGTTAATGACCGCGCTCACGGCTGCTCTGGGCCTTCTGCCGCTCCTCTTTGGTTCCCCCGTGGGCAAGGAGCTCGAAGTCCCGCTGGCACAGGTCGTGCTCGGAGGCTTATTGAGCGCGACCCTCCTCAACTTGGTGGTCGTGCCCCCGGTCTATCACCGTGTCGAACGCTGGCGCGACCGGCGCCAGGCCACTGCCGCGCTTCCACTCAACGCGCGGGAGATTTCCCCATGACACACCTTTTGAAAGTGGTTGGTTTGATCTTGGCACTGACGGGCGCGATGGTTGCCACCTCGGGGCCGATGGTGCTCGCCGCAGAAACGACCGAAAAGATCGTCATTCCAGCGACGCTCGAGGGGTTGTGGCAGGCGATCGACGCCAAGACAGCGGAACTTAAGAAGTCGATCGAGAGGGGCGCGCTCGATCAGGTGCACCACGAAGCGTACGCGATCCGTGACCTTGTGGCGGGGCTTCCCGGCAAATCGAGTGTGCTGTCCCCGGAAAGCCTCGCCAGGGTGAAAGGTGGCGTGAAATTCGTCGCCACGCTGGCCGAGCGCCTGGATGCCACCGGAGATGCCAAGGATGCGGCGGGCACGAAGCAAAACTTTGAGAAGCTTACGACGGTGCTGGCATCGCTGCGGGCGAACTATGCGACGACAAAATGAAATTGCGGCAAAGACGTGCAGCGGCGACCCGGTCGAGAGTGGCGTGGTTTCGGATGGTTGGCAATGGTGCTAAAGTCGAATAACGTGCCACGAGCGCTGGGAGCTTGAATTGCCAGGCCGGACCGAAATTGCATGGCTCTTCGGCGCTGAGAGTCCGAAGACACAGAACGAGGATCGAACCTGGGAACATGGTCTGCTGCTTCGCGGCAAGAGACTCGAGCTGCTGGCCGGAAATATTCCCAACGCCGACACGCCGAATTACAAAGCACGCGACTTTGATTTTGCCAAGGCGCTCGAGGAGGCTGAGGCGGCCTCGCAGGACCTTGCGATGACCACGAGCTCGCCGCTTCACATCCAATCGAAACCGCCGGAAATCTAAAGTCCCGAGTCGCTCTATCGCATTCCGTACCAGGCGGAGCCTGGACGGTAAGACGGTGGAAATGGCGGTCGAGCAGGCGGCATCGCGGAAAACGCAGCCCGATATCAGGTCGAGGTGGAGCACGTGGGCGGCGAGTGCAAAGAGGTCAACGACCTATTCGACCAATTGAATGGCAAATAATTGGGATGGTCGCGACAGATGACCCCGCTTCCAACGCTCAACTGCTTGTCGGGCGTCGGTGCCAGATCCCGTCGGGTGGCCCGGCCACGAGCGCGGCCCTGTTACCCTCGACAATCCTCGAAGGTGCGAACGATTCTACGAGGCGGCATCGACTTCGCGTTTTAAGGGTGCGCCGCCAGCCACTTATCG
>VFSW01010541.1_pt1 | contig 13083 bp, 18 predicted proteins | sample 5358111 | NCBI WGS metagenome assembly VFSW01 (sample SAMN11554181, study PRJNA540505) | mine drainage metagenome | isolation source: sediment from site ElyBrook_90M | place: USA: Ely Copper Mine, Vershire, VT | collected 2017 | reverse complement strand
ATGAACAGTCGTCGTCACCACATCGGCAAATTCAAATGGCGATGGATAGGCACCACCAGCCACTAAGCCGGCAAAGTGCGACATATCTACCATTAGAATCGGCTTCGGATCGACCGCGTCTGCTATCTCACGGAATTTTTTGAAATCAATCCGTCGCGGATAGGCGGTGAAGCCAGCAACAATAACATCGGGTTTTTGCTCCACGGCGATTTTTCGAATTTCGTCGTAGTCAATCTGTTCGGTTTGCTGATGCACACCGTAGGGCACCTGAACCCAAAATTTTCCCGTAGCCGAAACTTTGTGACCGTGGGTCAAATGGCCGCCGTTGTCGAGCGACATACCCATTATTTTTCCGCCCGTCGGCACCAACGCCAAATAAACAGCGAGATTGGCTGGCGAGCCGGAAAGCGGCTGAACATTGACGTGCCACTTTTCCGCCGACAAACCAAAAAGCCGGAGCGCCCGCTCCTTAGCTAAATCTTCTAGTTTATCTATGAATTTTTGGCCGCCGTAATAGCGTCGGCCGGAATAACCTTCGGCGTATTTGTTGGTCAACTCCGAACCGAGTGCCTTCAAAACATCATCGGAAACATAGTTTTCCGAGGCAATAAGATTAACCACTTTCTTCTGCCGCCCTCGTTCCGCCTTAATCAACTTCTCGATTTGTTTGTCTTTCATACCAGCTATAGTATCATTGACAATGAAAAAGTAAAAAAGTACGCTACGAGCAGATTAGACAATGTGTCTAAGAACATAGACCGAACAGAAAGGATATACCATGAAAACATACCAAGACATTCTTCGAAAAATTATGGAAAATGGAGTTGACCGCAAAGGCCGCAACGGTATGACCCGGGCGCTCTTCGCCCTGCAAATGCGCTTCAATCTAGCCGATGGCTTCCCTGCCATGACCACAAAGAAGTTGGCCTTCAAAGCAGTGACGAGCGAGCTTCTATGGTTTCTCGAAGGCAGCAGCGACGACAATCGTCTCAAAGAGCTTAACGGCTCGGAGCGGACGATTTGGACTGACAACGCCGAAGCACCGTACTGGAAACCAAAAGCAAAGTTCACCGGCGATCTCGGCCGAATCTACGGCGTTCAATGGCGAACATGGCAAACACCAGATGGCAAAACTATTGACCAATTCAAACACGTTTTAGACAAGCTTAAAAATGATTCAGGCGATCGCCGTATGGTTATCACCGCCTGGAACCCGAGCGAGCTTGACCAGATGGCCCTCCCTCCCTGTCATATGCTCTTTCAGTTTTTCGCCGCTGATGGCAAGCTCTCTTTGCATATGGTCCAGCGTAGTTGCGATATGTTCCTCGGTGTGCCATTCAATATTGCCTCCTACGCGCTTCTCCTTTCGATGGTCGCACAGGTCGTCGATATGCAGCCGTATGAGTGCATCCTTACGTTGAATGACGCTCACATCTATCACGAACATTTTGACGCGGTTAAAGAACAGCTTGCTCGCGAGCCAGGTACGCTACCCAAGCTCTGGCTCAATCCGGCAGTGAAAGACCTTGATAGCTTCACGATGGCTGATATCAAGCTGGAAAATTACAATCCGCAAGCGGCCATTAAAGCCAAGATGATTGTGTAGAAATACATGTCTACAGTTTCCATCATCGCCGCGATTGCTAAAAACAATGTGATTGGTAATCGTAATCAAATCCCATGGTATTTGCCAGCTGATTTAGCCCATTTCAAAGCTCTCACGCTTAATCACAGCGTCATTATGGGCCGGAAAACGTACGAGTCTATTATTACCCGACTAGGAAAGCCCCTACCGGAACGACAAAATATTGTCATAACCGGTCAGCATAATTTTCAAGCACCGGGATGCGTCGTTGCTCATTCACTTTCTGAAGCAATCAAAAAAAGCGCCACCGATGAAATTTTTATTATCGGCGGCGCTTCTTTATATATCGCAGCGCTGTCAATCGCGACGCGCTTGTATCTAACCGAAGTTGATGCCGAAATTCCCGGCGACACTTTTTTCCCAGCTTGGAATAAAAAAGACTGGCAGCTAGAAAAAGAAATATTTCGTTCGCGAGACGAAAAAAATCCCTACGATATTATTTTTAGAGATTTTAAACGGGCGTAAACAGAAAACAAACTAGTTTTTGAAATGCTTTGCCAATTTGGGACCAAGTTGCGCGACATAGTTTGGATTAAGCGCATCATAAGGAACCGTCGGCAGCTCGGTCATTTTTTCAAAACGAATTTTGGCAATTGGCTGACCTTGGCGCACGATAAGGTCCTCAAACGGCCGAACCTCTAAAGTGAGCGGCCGACCCTTACCCTCTCCAGCTTTGCCCCAACCCCAACCTGGATCAATAAAACCGGCATAGTGCGAACGAAATTCGCCAGATCGTTCGTCCATAGAGACCATTTCGCAAGCGAGTCCCGGCGGCACGCGAACACGCTCGTGTGTTGAAAGAATATAAAAAGAACCTTTTTTGAGATACACGTAATCGCCTTTTTTTCGCACCGGATGGAAAAATTTGGAAGCGGAATAAAATGCCACCTTAGCCAAATCAATAGCCTGCGTACTTGGTCGACCTTCATAGCCGAGCACGTCACCTTCTAGGTCGAGCGTCAGAATAATAGAATTATCGTGATCCCGTACCTGGATATCAGTATAGTTATAGACCTTGCCACTCTGACGCCAGAGCAGTTTGTCTTTTTTAAAGGCAATTTCCAACTCAAAATCGTTAAGTCGCGTGTCCGCGTTAAAAAGCCGCAACTGATTGAGTGACACGCCAGGATAGAGCTTGATCGGAAACGATTTAGGCATGATGGAAATCCAAAGCTCGCCGGCAAAACCAGCTGGCAGGTAATCGTAGCGAGAGACACCATCGGCTAGTAACCGAACATGCACATCAAGCCGACCCGAGGTGGACTTCGGATTAGAAAGACCGTAAACAGATTCAGGAAGCGCCAGCGTTTCATTGAGTCGGATAAGGTACATATGATTGCGCTCGAGCGGCTCGGCGATTGAATGTTGAGATTTATGAATATACTCAAGTACTTGCCGAACTGTTTCGTTCTTTTTGGGCTGAAAAATCCCCTCCACTCGGTATATTTCACTGGAAATAGAAAGGTCCAACGATGACGGCCGAATGTTTTCCGCCAACGCCAAGAGACCGGAAGTGCTCGAAATAAAACCGGCATTGCAGAGTTCGGTCAGCATCTGAGCCGGCAGTGCTCCTTGTTTATCAGTTTTTATATTTTTAGCATTCATCTTGGTACGCACAGTATCACCTATGATAGGTAATAATTTACAAAAAGTAAAACCCCCGCTCACATTAGTGATCGGGGGTAGAATTTCTGCCATAGGTATCATACGATGGAATACTATTTAAAATATCCCACCGATGACCACCAATACGCATAATAAAAGAATCTTCCGGCGCACTGTTACATCGAACACCTGTTACGGTCATACGGTGAATATTTTGATCAAAATTAAACGTATATTCACTAATGTTAACCTGTAATGGTTGCACTGATTCGTATGGCCACTCACACGGTATCCATTTCATTTCATGATTCGCGCCACCGTTTAAACGTACAACACCGTTATGGTATTCTTTGACCATTTGCGGAACGCTAACTGCAATACGCGAAAAATCGAACGTCGCAATATGCGTGTATGGATTCAATACCACTCCACGACACAATCCAGTGAGACAGTGAACCCTGAAAGTTCTACTAAAACCATTCCTGGTGCGACGTGTCGGTTGAAACCAGTCGACACAGAGACTGGAAATTTCTTTCGAGAAATCATGGAAGAACCCAATCCAGATCTCTTGCCGAATTCGACGCTCGACAGACTTGTGCGTCAGTCCTTGAAACATGAGATACTCACGCAGAATCTCCAAATCATGATATTTCTCATCGAGCCAGCGGAGTAGCAGTTTACCATCTATCTTATGACTAGACATATAGAACTCCTTTCTTGTAAAAGAACCTGGCGAGACAAACAACTTTTTATATCTTCCGAATATACTAAACAATTAACTATTTTACGTCAACGCCCATTGAGCGGGCGGTGCCGAGGGTGGTGCGAATAGCAGCATCAAGCGAAGCGGCATTCAAATCAGGCATCTTTTTTTCCGCGATTTCTTTTGCTTGTGCTTTGGTGATGGAACCGATTTTAGAGGTGTTAGGCTTGCCAGAACCTTTTTCTTTACCCATAGCCTTGAGAATGAGAGCTGACATTGGTTCTATCTTATAAGCCAGCGAATAGGTGCGATCATCAAAGACGGTTACGACGGTCGGCACCGTTTCGCCAACGCGTTGTTTGGTCTCGTCGTTGAAGCGTTTGACGAATTCGCCAATGTTGATACCAGCCGAACCAAGCACCGGCCCAAGCTGTTGGCCAGGAACAGCCTTACCGCCGGGAATCTGAAGTTTTAATAGTTTAACAACTTTTTTAGCCATAATGAGATGTAGCCTACCTTAGATTTTCTTAACTTGCAAGAAGTCGAGCTCGACGGGCGTTTCGCGGCCAAACATATTGACCAAAACTTTAATTTTACCGCGATTTTCGTCTACTTCGTTGACCCGTCCTTCAAGCTCCTTAAACGGTCCATCGACAATGGTAACGTGGTCGTCAATGTCTAAGTTAATCGCGTGCTTAGGCGTTTCGGCGTTCATTCGGCCAAAGAGCGATTCCACTTCCGATTTTGGAATGGGTACCGGATAGACACCGGAGCCGACGAAGCCAGTCACTCGCGGTGTATTGCGCACGACATACCAACTATCGTCTGTGACAACCATCTCCACCATAATATAGCCCGGATAAATTTTTTCTTCTTCTTCTATTCGCTTACCACCCTTGACCTTAATCTTTTTTTCGGTCGGCACAATAACGTTAAAAATCTTGTCCTGCATGTTGAGCGACTCAATGCGCTGACGCAAGTTGCGCGCGACGGCATTTTCATAGCCGGCATACGTGTGGATGACATACCAATTCCGACCTTCGTCAATTGTTTGTTTAGACATGAGAAAAAAAATTAAAAACTAAAAATGACTGAGGGCAAATTGCAGAGCTTTCGAGAAAATATAATCGAGCGCGCCAAGATACGCGGCAACGCCAAGCGAAATAACAATGACAATAGCGGTATAGATGATTGTTTGGCGGCGCGTCAGCCAGGAAACATGTTTCAGTTCTGTTTGTGTTTCCTTGAGAAAAGTTCCAAGTCCCATAAAGTAGTAATTGTGTTATTAAAAACCGCCCCGGCGGGCTTGCGGGTATACTAGCATCTCTCCCAAAATTGTCAATTAATTAATCTCGTACGTAATCGTCACATCATCAGTAACGGTATTCTGACCAGTAGGAATACTGGGAGCGACAGCGGCGGTGTTAGCGACACTAACGGAAGCGGCAAACATTATCGGTCGCGGATAATTATTGGATTCCTGAAAACTGACGACGTGACCAAGTGCTACGCCCAGCTGACTAGCTAGCACCTCTGCTTTTTGCTCGGCATCAGTGATAGCTTTAGCACGAGCCTCGTCTTTGGCGGCATTGGGATTACTCTCGGTAAACGTGATACCGCTCACATTAGTAACGCCAAGCGAGCCAACTGTCTGCAAAATCTGACCAGTCGTGGAAGCGGTTTCCACTTTTACGTTAATAGTTTGCGACACCTCGTAGCCATCGGGAATTTGCCGAACTGGTGAGCAGCCATTAAGCGGACACGCTGTCGGCTGTGACGAGTAGGTGTAATGAGGGTTAATAGAATAATCAGTCGTTTGAATATCTTTATCAGCGACACCAGCCGCTTTGACCGCGGCGATAGCTTTATTGGTAAGCGCGGTTGCGGCGGCTTGGGCGGCAGCAACGGTCGCAGCGGTTTTATCGACCGTAAATGAAAACTCGGCGATGTCAGGAATGACAGTAGCCTGACCTTCGCCAGAAACAACAATAGTGGGCACTTTAGTAATGTCGGCCACGGTATTAAGGCGAGAAAAAATACTTATTGCCTCAGCTACAAGAGCCAATGAAGCACAAATAAGTAAAGCAATAAGCGCACCCCGAACTATTTTATTATCAGTGATATTCATAATAAAACCATTATAGCACAATTGACCGGTGGACATGCCGATAACCCGCGATAAGAATTGTCAGTACTGAAAGTCCGAGTAGCCAGCCACCAAGCACATCGCTCGGCCAATGAAAGTCCAAAGCCACTCGTGAAAAACCAATTGCAATAATAAAAAGTAGTGTTACGCAAGTGATAATAATTCGAGTGACGCGGTGGTGTAAATGGTGCCAGAGAACGTAGCCGGCAAAACCATAAAAAACAACAGAGATGAACGCGTGACCGCTCGGATAGCTTGCGCCAATACGGCTAAACGAATAAATAAGTTCCGGTGGTCGAACTCTATTAAAAAAATCCTTGCCGGCAAACACCAAACCTGTTCCCAACACTAAACCGGTAAAAAAGAGCGTCGCCACGAAACGCTCGCGAATAATTGCCAACACAACCAACGCAACGATACAAAAAAGTATGAGATTGTTTGGATTGCCGAAACTGGTGAAAAAAATAAGTCCGGCCAAAATCGGCAACGGAAACGATCGCTCGGAAAATATCCCCAAAGACCGATCAAACGCGCTGGTAACCGAACAAATATGCGCTGGTTCAATACACCAGCCACCGATAAGAAATAGCCCGAACGGCACAAAAATTAAAAACAAAAAAAGAATAATGGGAAAAAATTTATTCATCGCTACCAAGCCACTCTAGCAAAAATACCAGCAGGTAATAAACGGCCGCCATCACCCGACTCAGCGATAGCTAATTCCCCCGCCTCGAGTGCTGCGTCGGGGAAAAAGGCCGAGAGAGCGTTGGCATAAGCAATAGCTGAATAACCGGCGGCGTATCCATTGACGAGAAAAAAAATCGGGTTATCAGAAAGAGCTTGCCGACAAAGTTCGAGCAGTTGTAAAAAATCGTCTTCAATCTTCCACACCTCGCCCTTGGGACCGCGGCCGAACGCCGGCGGATCAAGAATAATGCCATCATAACGCCGGCCACGGCGTATTTCCCGCCGCACGAAACTCCGCGCATCGTCGAGAATCCAGCGGATGGGTGCGGCGGCGAGCCTAGAAAGCGCGGCATTCTCCCGCGCCCAGCCAATCGCTGCTTTTGAACCATCGAGATGCGTAATCTCAGCGCCGGAGCGAGCGGCAGCGAACGTTGCTCCGCCAGTGTAACCAAACAAATTGAGCACAGAAATTTTTTCGCGGTTTTCCCGATTAGCCGCTCCAATTTTCTTTTCAATCCATTCCCAATTAGCTCGCTGTTCCGGAAACAGCCCAGTATGCTTGAATGCCGAAGGTCGAATTAAAAATTTAAGATTAGCAAACGTAATCTGCCACTGTTGCACTGAGCGTGCTTTAAACCGCCAGCGCCGCTCTTTTGTATCAAAAATTCCATCAGCATTCCCCCATTCCGCCGAAAGCCGCTTGGGCCACAAAGCCTGCGGGTCAGGTCGAACCAACGTTACCTCACCGTAACGTTCCAACTTCTCCCCCTCGCCGCTATCAAGCAATTCATAATCAGCTTCGGCCTCGACAGCTAGCGTAGTCAAATTCATATCCACCCTATTGTATCAAAAAACCAAGCGCAGCGTACGCAACTATTGTTAGTGCTCAACTTTTTTCCCCAGTATTAAACTTACCGTTTTTTGAACGCCGTTATGCAACACCGTCAAGGTAACCGTGTCGCCAACTTTCAGAGCACGAACAAGATCGGTAAGACTAGTATCGTTGGTAAGTTTTATACCGTTAAATTCCAAAATAATATCGCCACTAGCAAGACCAGCTTTAGCGGCAGGCGAACCAGGAACAACCGCCGGCTGATTGGATTGAGGACCGGCTTCAATAAGATCCCCGTAGGTAACGGAAAGTTTTTTGTCATTAGCTAACGTCGGTGTAATAGGCACGTAACGCACGCCGATATAGGGAAAAGTGATAGTGCCATTAGCTTCAACCGATGCTACTGCTTCTTTGATCATATTCCCTGGCAAAGCAAAACCAATATTTTGCGAACCTTGCGCGACGGCAACATTAACGCCAACAACATTGCCAAGTAAATCCAAAAGCGGGCCGCCACTATTGCCGGGATTAATCGCGGCGTCAGTTTGAATGACTTCGCCGAGCGACTCGGTGCCGCCGGTCATATCGTTGCCGGCAATGATGGATCGAGATAAACCTGACACAACGCCGGTGGAAACAGTGTTACGAAATTCACCCAGAGCGTTGCCGATAGCAATCACGCTCTGACCAAGTTGTAATTTACTGGAGTCGTCAAAAGTCAAAAATGGATAGCCAGTACCAGCAATCTTAATGACGGCAATGTCATCGGCAGAATCCTGGGCGATAACTTTCGCTGGGTGTTCCTTACCATCATTAGTATAAACGGTGTAATTGGCTTTAGGATCAGAAACAACATGGTCGTTGGTGACAATGAGGCCATTTTGCGACACGAAAAATCCTGAACCGCCGCCGACTTCCTGTTTTTGCGTCCCTTGTTGACGGTATTGCGGCACTTGAATAGAAAAACTGCCGCCGCCATTGAGACCAAAAAATCCGAACGGATTGGGAATTTGTTGATTTTGAATATACTCCTTCATCACTGGCACTTCTTTGGTGATAATAATGGAAACCACCGCCGGGTTGGCTTTTTGCACAGCCGAAATCACCACTTGGTCATGAGCTTGAGCTAGAGCAAGCGGTGTGGTGGCTGGATGAATGTAATTTTCAATGGTCGCGCGCTTGGCGTAGAGCACACCGGCAATAGCAGCCAAAATTACTAGCGTGACAAGAACGTTAATACTAAGAATTAACCAAAATTGCCGGCTAATGGGCGATTCTTGGTGCGGCAAACTATTTTTATTTTGAGTTGACACTACTTCTAATTCTTCCATAGCAAAAAATGCGTGTTAGTTAATTGTTACGGGTGTAGGAAAAAAAGCTGATCGAAACCTGCATAATGTACGGTTGACGTGGCGCGAAGGGTGCAAATAACAGCGATGGCGTCACCAGGAATGACCGCCGCCTGCACTAGATGACTGCGCGAAAAAGCACCGGAAGTGACAGCCGAAGTGGTCGAAGCACCCGCGCTGGCAAGCGTTGCTTCGGCTTCAGCAAGACTGGTAGACGCGGTGAACGACACTAGAATAGTGCTTGAAGCGATAGCACCGGCGCTTTTTTCCGCTTGAACGGCAAGGTCACTACGGCATTTCGCTGATTGCTGATTGGCAATTGGGATAGAAACTAACGGTGTTGGTGTCGCCTGCGAAATTATGACCGGCGGCGGGGCCTTTGGATGACCAAAAGAAACCAATCCAAAAACAACCAAAAGCGACATAAGAAGTGCTAAAAGTGCCACGACGATGACTATCGTCCAAATAATTGTGCTTTTTTTAGAGGGATTGTTGTCCATCTGATGATGATTTTAATAATTTCTTTTTTCGCCTATACGCGCGAACGGCGCCGAAGGCTATTGGGAGTAGCGAAACGATAATGATAAGAACAATAATGATTGTCACGTAGTGACTAACCCCCGGAATCTGGCCGAGATAATACGCGATTATCAATAAACCTCCCGTCCAGAGTGCTCCACCGGCAATATTATACAAAAAAAACGTACCATAACGCATCTCGCCGATACCGGCGAAAATAGGCGTAAATGTCCGAACAATCGGCACAAACCGCGCGAAAAATACCGCCATCGCGCCATATTTAGCAAAAAACTTTTCCGTATCTTCCAAGTATTGGCGTTTAAGAAAACGATTAGTGTGTCGCTCCAGAAAATTTCGGCCAAACGCCACGCCAGTCCAATAACCGAGCGAATCACCGGCAACGGCAGAAATAATAGCAAGCGGAATAAGAATAGCGAGATTTAAATGTCCGCGACTAGCGAGCAAGCCAACCGCAAAAAGTAAGGAATCACCCGGCAGAAAAAATCCCAGAAAAAATCCTGATTCGGCAAAAAGAGCGATACAGACGCCAAGATAACCAAAGGCTAAAATAAATGAAGTAAGAGAAAACATGTAGTACTACTAGGCAAAGCGCCGAGATAAAACGATAGCCAATAAGAGAGCGCTGGCAGTCAAAGACATTACTGGAATAGTCACAAAACCAAATTCAACAAAGTACGTCTTGGCACAAGAAACACCCGCGGCAGAACAAACGGCCAGAAGATTTTGATTCCAGGTTGAACCATAATACTGAAATAGACTAATGAGAAAACTAATGGCCGAAAGGACAGCGCTTATTTCAAACACAGGACCAATAGGCTTGCCACGACGTTCATAGAGAAGCGCGGCGGCAAAGATAACGACTTGTGGGTAAAGGAATATCCGCTGCCACCAACATAGTTCACAGGGCAAAAAACCAACTACATTTGAAAAAAATAAACTGCCCGCGACACTAACCAAACTTACAGCAAGACCGATTCTGAGGGCGTTAACACTCACCCAGAGTATAAGCGGTCGAATAGATTCGCTCGTCTGTCGCGCAAAATATCCAATCGCCAACCACACGGCGAGAAGCCCTAATGCAACGAGAGCCACCAGCGTACCGAGCGACAAGAGCGTGATGATAAGATTGGTAATCGACGACATAAATAAATAGAATTTTTACGACGCGGTCGCCGGTGATGACGAACCAACTACCGTGGCTTGACCGATACCGCTTGTTGAAGACGACCCCGCCCCAGCGGCCGAGGGTAGTTTACAACCAGTCTTAGCAGCAAGCTGAGCAAGAGAAAGCACGCCACTCTGGCGCGTTCCGTCAGCAAAAATCCAAGTTGGATATTCTTTGATGCCTTCATTGATACAAATTTGAGTTTGACTATTACCATCAGGTGTCGAACATTCCACGTAAGGCAATGCCCCCACCGCCGAGCCAAAGAGCGCCTTTTCAGCGTGACAATGCGGACACCAAAACGCGCCGTAGAATTTAGCTCCACTTGAGGCAAGACATTGGGCAAAAGCGGTCAGATCAGGGCCGCTAGTTGATGAAGATACAAAGCTACTTAAAGCCACGACGCCGGCGACAATAAGAATAAGTACAACGACAAAAACGATAATAGTTTTATTTTGCATATCGAGATATTACCTAATTATACGGACCTCGTCCATAATAACACACCTAAGCATTAGCCATTAATACAGAGATTAAAAGCATCAACCTGTTGATTATACGCGGCAATTTCTGCCTTAAGACGAACAACTACGCCATTATAAATATCAACGTCATCGTTGTAATGGTTAGCAATCTGATTGTACGAAACATTTTCATTAGGCGTCCCTGTCGCGGTGGCAATGAGTGCCAGTTTAATAGCATCGAGTTCTTGACTAAGCTCGGTGGCTTTTGTTTGATTAGTGATAATAGCTTGATGTAAATTCACATCAACTGTCGGACACGATGACAAAGGTTTGCCAAATTCTTGAACGGCCATCCAAACTTCTTGACCCTGATACATACCTTCACCAACCGCCACGCCAATATCCGTATAGCGTGTATTGAGAATGTTGGCTCGGTGACCAGGGCTGGCCATCCACGCATCAAGCAAATTTTGAGCATTAAGAAAATCTCCTTCCGCCAAGTTCTCCCCCTCTACAACATAAGAGTAACCGGCTTGTTCAGCCAAGTTGCCCGGACCAACTCCACTCGGAGAAATGTGAGCAAAATACTGTTTCGCGAACATATCTTTTAATTTTGTTTCAGCCGCGACATCCAGCAGAGCATTTTCTTTGAGAGGCGGAAGACCCGCCACGGTCGATCGCTCGACATTGGTTAGAGTGACAACCTGTATGGTGGTGATAACTCTTGAAGCAGACTGGTCGGAATTCACCGGCAACGTGGCATCTAGAGTGCTTGTCGCTTGAACTCCCAGTAAATTCGTAGAATTTGTGGTCGTAGAAACCGGAGTGTATACAATAGGCGTGGCGATTATGTTTCCCATTCCAGGAATCTTCGCCAATGCGTCAGCAATATCCTGACCTTGAAAATAATCTAGGAGAGCCCCGCCGAAAAGGAGCGCGATGATACTGATATAAATAATATGGCGAGTTTTATTCATAGGATTGATGCCAATAATACGAGCGAGCTCACTCAATAGTTTACTTAGAGCCTTTAATCAGTGGATAATCTTACCGAGACTCAAAAATTTCCCTGCCTTAAAGGTCCACAATATCGCTAACGCGGCGGCGACAAGCAGGTAGGTATCTACTAGATACAACGGTGAACCGCCGCACGAAACTCCGGAGGCGCCGGTCGCGCAGACATACGGGAAAGCTAAAACGGGAAAATAAAAGAAAAGCATCAAAATAATTCCCACGAATGAAGCTAGTCGGACAAAAACTCCCAATACAAGCAAAGCTCCAATGGCCAAGCTGAGGAGTGCGATAATTAAGCCAAGCATCGGCAACACAGACGGAACTGCCAGCGCGTGATAAAAACTAGAAAACGTTCGAGCGCCACTAATAAACGATGCGAGTGACCAACGAGGCGTCCACAGCGCTGAAAAGCCAAAGTCTAAAAAATACACGCCGACAACCAGGCGCACAATGAACAGAGCGGTAAATTGAAAGCGACGAGGAGTCACCTTGATATTTTACCATATCCTGGAATGATTAAACCGGATACCGCCCGCCACTCTGAGAGATGACGGGACACCGCTCTTTTTGTTACTATTTTGGGGCGTTTTACGCGGCTACGAATTTGGCGAGTTCGACTTGAAGGGTTTCTTTAGGGCGGAATCCGACAAAATCGTGTACCACCTCTCCATTTTCAAACAATTTCATATTAGGAATACTCATAATTTGATACTGCTGAGCCAGAGCGAGATTAACCTTGTCTTCAACATCCACTTTCACAATTTTTAACTTAGCCGCGAGTTCAACGGAAAGTTCATCGAGAACTGGCGCCATTGCCCGACATGGTCCGCACCACGGCGCCCAAAAATCGACAAGTACCGGTGTTTTTGATTCCAAAACGACTTCTTTAAAATCCTTTTGCGTTGCATTGATGATGTTTGACATGTTTTTTAT
>VFSW01010540.1_pt1 | contig 13084 bp, 11 predicted proteins | sample 5358111 | NCBI WGS metagenome assembly VFSW01 (sample SAMN11554181, study PRJNA540505) | mine drainage metagenome | isolation source: sediment from site ElyBrook_90M | place: USA: Ely Copper Mine, Vershire, VT | collected 2017 | reverse complement strand
TGGGCGCCGCGTCGACGGCAGCCCAGCCCGCGCTGACGGAGTTCATCCCACCCGAGAGCAAGGTAGTGATCGGGATCAACGTGCGCCACCTGATCGACTCGGCTCAACTGCCGGACCTGGCAACCGGCAGCCAGTCCCTCTCCACCCTCATGCTGGCACAGAACGGCCTCTCCGGCCTGAATCCGCTGAAGGACGTGGACTCGGTGCTGATCGCCTCGACAGGCGAGGGCGAACAGCCCCCCACGGTGGCGATCCTGTGGGGCCGGTTCGGCAAGGTCCAGTTGGCGGATAAGAAGAATCCCAAGGGAATCGTCAGGCGCATCGGCGACTCCATGCTAGCGGCCGGAGACCCCGGCATTGTGAATGCGATTGCCGCACAACGCCCCGGCGCAATGAAAATTACCCAGGCACTGGCGGAGCGAATCGCCACGCTGGCCGGCGAATACGATGTGTGGGGCACGGGCGATAATCCCCAAGGATTTTCCGCAGCAAAAGGCCAGACCGGCGGACTGAATGCCGACGCCGTGGATCATTTCCAGTTCGGCGCCTCATTTGAGAAGGGCCTCACCGCCGAGGCTGCATTCCACCTCAAGTCGCCGCAGGAAGCCGAAAAAATGGCCCAGTCGCTACGGTTTTTCGAGGCCATGCTGAGCAACCAAAAGACACCCGCCAACGGCACGAAGTTCAACCTCAGCACGAAGGATGGCACCGTGAGACTGGCACTCTTCATTCCCGAAGAGGAATTGAAGAAGGCCATGGCGGCACAGAAGGCATCGTTCAGCCTAGCCCCGAAACCGCAGCCCAAGCCCGTGGACACGCGGGGTAAGATTGTCACCAACTCAGCCGGCGATACCGTCACCGTGACCCTGCCGGGCGGGCGCTAGTGAATCACGGTATTGGCCATGCGCGAATCTTCGAACTGGGTGCGCTCGCCGGCCTTTCGTCCGGGCGCGGGTAGCAGGCGGGCCGCCAGTGGCTTCTTCCATTTGTAGGCGAGCGTAGCCACGTCGCTCAGGATGCGGGCCAGACGATCCTCGCTGATATCTCCGGGAAGCGGAATCGTGTCCAGCCCTCCGGCGCAGACCGCGGAATAGGCCAAAAGCGCATCCATGGTGTACGCACCCTCCGCCCATCGTTTGGTGAGCACAGCATCTTCCAGCACCGGCACCATCAATCCGCTATAGCCCACGCGCTTTACCGGCACGGACTGTACCGCACGGGTGATTACGGCCGCGGCGGTCATGGTGCCGCTGGATCCGAACGGCGCACCGATGAAGGATTCGATAGCGCGTCCGATGGAGACCTCGCCCAGAGGCGCGGGCGTGGGATCGATCCCCTCGTAGGTCCATCCGCTCTTTTTGGCTACTTCACCGGCCGCAGCTTCGACCTGGCGCAGGTATTGCGTCAAGGCTTCGGCGAGTTTCTTTTCCGCCGCGCGCGGATCGTGTTCCTGCGCGAAGACCTCGGCGACCACGCCGGCGCCTTCCACGCCGATCGAGAACGCGCGAGTGCCGCCCGCATGGTAAGCGCCGGGATAGAACGGCCCGTACGGTTTCAGCATGGCGATGGCGGCGAAATTCAGATTGCCCTGTCCGCGCGTGCTGCGCTGCGAGACCGCCTTGACCAGGCGCGCGGTCTGGTGAATGGCGTTCCAGTGAATGCCGTCCTCCGCGGCGGTGATCAGGCTGGCGTTGGTGCGGCCGGGAGTCGCCAGGAAATCGATCAGCAGGTCGACGGGGCCCGCCGGGTCGCCATCGTTCCACATGGCGGGGCCGATGGAAGGCGTGAACTGCAACTTCGCGCCCAGGGCATCGATGCCGTGCAGCACCGCCAGCGCGGCCTCGTGGCTCAGACCCTTGGTATACGCGGGAAACGGTTGGGTAGCGATCCGGATGGTTTCCACTTCCCAGCCCGCGGCGGCAAGCGTGTTGCGGGCCGAGCCCAGGAACTTCGCGGCGTCTTCAATCTGCCGCGTGTAGTTCTGCGCGTCCACATCGATGAATGCGGTGATGGCACGCACCTTCGGCCTCGGTCCCGCGGTGAGGAGGGCCGTGGAGAAGATGAGCGCCAGGATTGCATTTCGCATGAGTCTGGTTATATCACGGCCTGACAATCACTTTGCCGAACTGCTCTTTTCGTTCCAGCCGCTCGTGGGCGGCGCGGATTTCGCTCAAAGGGTAGACACTGTCGATGACAGGCTTGAGCTGCTTGCGGAAGACGAATTTCAGCACCTGGTGAAGCTCGCCCATGGTGCCCATGAAAGAGCCCAACAGGCTCCACTGCTTGCTGAACAGGAAGCGGAGATCCACGCGGGCGTCGTATCCTGTGGTGGCTCCGCAGGTAACCAGGCGGCCGGCGGGCGCAAGCGATTCCAGGCTCTTCTGCCACGTGGCGATGCCCACATGCTCCACCACCACATCGACACCTTTTTTGGCTGTGATCTTGCGCACCTCGGCGGAGATATCCTGCCGGTAATGATCGATGACGAAGTCCGCGCCCAGTTCCCGGGCGCGCGCCAGTTTCTCTTCGCCACCGGCAGTGGCAATCACGCGGCACTGGAACATCTTGGCGATCTGGATGGCCGCCATGCCGACTCCGCTGGAAGCGGCCAGCACCAGGATATCTTCACCCGGCTGGAGGCGCGCCCGGGCCATCAGCATGTGCCAGGCCGTGAGGAATACCAGCGGAGTGGCGGCGGCTTCCTCGAAACTGAGATCGTCGGGAATGGGAATGACGGCATACTCCGGCACAGCCATCAGCTCGGCATTGCCGCCGTCTTTGGCGTAGCCGAACATGGTGAAGCGGCGGCAGAGATTGTCCTGGCCCAGGAGGCACTGCTCGCATTGACGGCAGCTCGTTCCGGGAGACAGCAGCACGCGCCAGCCCGGTTTGACACGCTCGCAGAGGTCGCCCACCTGCACCACTTCTCCCGCGATGTCGCTGCCCAGAATGTGAGGCATGGCTAATTTCATGCGGGGGATGCCGGCACGGACTAACAGATCTAGATGATTCAGAGCGCCGGCGCGGACCCGCACCAGCACTTCATTGGCCTTGATTTGAGGATCGGGAACAACTTCGTATGCCAGCACCTCCGGCCCGCCGTGCTGGTGGATTCGCGCGACTTTCATCAACTGAAAGCCTAGCACCAAAAATGCTAATCGACGCGAGCCAGTACGACGTCCACTTCGTGGGCTCCGGCCATGCGCACTTCGGTGCGGACCTTGGCCTTCAGGAAATCGGTCAAGACCAGGCGCGCCTGCTCCACGTCGCGCGGATCGAAGGCTTTTCCAGCGGCCAGGCGCAGTTCGCGGTCGGCCAACAGGGACTGGGTATCATGGGCGCTGAGGCCGAGCCCGGTGAGGTCCAGCACGCGCACCGTCAGCCGCACATTGAGCTCCTGCTGCGCGCGGGCGGCAGCTTCCATGGCCGCTTCCGCCTGTTTCGCCAGCGGGCTTTCCGGGTAGACGCTGATCAGGGTATGAAAGGTGAATTCCGCGGCGTCAAACCGCCCTTCGCCGGAAAGCCGCTGTCCCTCCTGGTACAACTCGATAACCTCGATTTCAGTCTTGGCGGTGAGCGCAAGGGGGTCTCGGGGAAAGGCGTTGACCAGGGTTTGCAGGGTGAGGCGGGCACGTTCGAGCTTTCCCGATTCGGCATCCTGCACGCCGGTCTGGAAGAGCAACTGGGCAGCCACCAGGAACAGACAGGCAAACATTTCCATAACCGGCGCATGTGCACGCCGGACTCCGTAACGCATGTCACTGAAAAGAAAACACCACCGCAAACAGGATATGGGCACCTCATTCACGGTGTGGCAAGGGTAGCCCAAAACATGCCGCGGCGATTCTGTTCTGGTGCGATTCGCGGTATTCTGGAATGTCAAAGGGAGGATGCCACGGTCAAATTCTGCGTGCTGGCGAGCGGCAGTTCCGGAAACGCGGCGCTGGTGTCCACGGGCCACACGCGCATCCTGGTGGACGCCGGTTTGAGCATGAGGGAATTGCGCAAGCGGCTGGCCACCATCGGCGAATCCCTGGACCAGGTGGACGCCATCCTCATCACGCACGAACATTCCGACCACGTCTCCGGCCTTCCGGTGCTGGCGCGCAACAAAGACGTTCGCGCCGTGATCCACATGACGCGGCTGACGGGTCCCGCCATCGATTGGGGCGAGACGCAGCCGGCGCGCCTGGAGTGCTTTCAGGCGGGGGCGAGCTTCCAGATCGGCGACATCGAAGTGCAGAGCTTCGGAATTCCGCATGACGCCATTGATCCGGTGGGATACACGTTTGAGGCCGAAGGCGTGCGCATCGGAATCGCCACGGACCTGGGCTACATTCCGGAATCCATCAAATTTCACTTGCGGCGCGCGGACATGCTGCTGCTGGAAGCCAACCACGATCTGGACATGTTGAAAGTGGGTCCGTATCCGTGGAGCGTGAAGCAGCGGGTGATGAGCCGGGTGGGGCATCTTTCGAACCTGGTGATGTCCGACTATCTGCTGCAGGATCTGGACGCCTGCACCAGCAGGCTGATTCTGGGGCACTTGAGCGAGCAGAACAATCATCCTGAAATCGTGCGGATGATTGCCACGCAGAGTCTGGAGCAGCGTGGCCTCGCGACGAGCCTGGCGATTGCCGAACAGGGCCGGCCGTCGGACGTTTTTTGCTTCTGATCCGGCAGGGGACAAATACCTATGATTGCGAGATACACACGGCCCGAAATGGGCAACATCTGGAGCGACCGGAACAAGTTTCAGCAGTGGCTGGAGGTGGAACTGGCGGCGTCGGAAGCGCTGGCCGAGTTGGGCGTAGTGCCGGCGGAAGCGGCACGGTTGCGGCGCGCGCACGCGGGGTTCGAGGTGGCGCGCATTCTGGAAATCGAGAGAGAAGTGAAGCACGACGTGATCGCCTTCACCACCGCGGTGGCGGAAACGATGGCGGCGGCCGGGTACGCCGAGGCTTCGCGCTGGCTGCATTACGGTTTGACATCGAACGACGTGGTGGATACCGCGCAGGCACTGCTGATGCAGCAGGCGGCAGCTATCGTGATCCGCGATCTGGAAGCGCTGCGGGCGGTGTTAAAGCGTCGCGCGCTGGAGTTTCAGCACACCGTACAGATCGGACGGACGCACGGGGTGCACGCCGAACCGATCACGTTCGGGCTAAAGCTGGCCATCTGGTACCAGGAATCGGAGCGCAACCTGGCGCGCATGCGGGCGGCGGCGGAGGACGTACGGGTGGGCAAGACGTCGGGCGCCGTGGGAACGTTCGCGCACATCGGACCGGAGGTAGAGGAACTGATCTGCGCGCGGCTGAATCTGAAGCCCGCGCCGGTGGCTTCGCAGGTGATTCAGCGCGACCGCCACGCGAATTTCGTGTGCGCCCTGGCGCTGGCCACGGCGTTGTGCGAGAAAATCGCGCTGGAGGTGCGGCATCTGCAGCGGACCGAAGTGCGCGAGGCGGAGGAGTATTTTGCGCGCGGGCAGAAGGGCAGCTCGGCCATGCCGCACAAGCGCAACCCGATTACGTGTGAACAGATCTGCGGGCTGGCGCGCGTGGTCCGCGGCAATGTGCAGGCGGCGTTTGAGGATGTGGCGCTGTGGCACGAACGCGACATTTCGCATTCCTCGGTAGAGCGCGTGATTCTGCCGGATTCCACGATCCTGGCCGATTATCTGCTCGAGAAAACCACCAAACTGGTGGATCAGCTCCTGGTGTATCCGGAGCGGATGCGCCGTAACCTGGAGATGACCAGGGGGCTGGTGTTCTCGGGGCAGGTGCTGCTGGATCTGGCAGCCGCGGGGATGCTGCGCGAGCAGGCGTACCGGCTGGTGCAGTCTCATGCCATGCGCGCCTGGGAAGAAGAAGGCGATTTCCGCGCGGCCATCGAGAACGATCCGGAGATTCGCGCGCTGGTACCGCCGGAAAAGATCGCGGAGGCATTCTCGCTGGACCGCCAACTGCGCAACGTGGACGCCATTTTCGCCCGCGTGTTCGGAAAATAAGGGCGCGCGAAGCGCAGCCCCACTGTTCTAAAATAAAGGTATGGAGCACACACCCTCCATTTCGCGGCCCGGTCTGTTCGGATCGGACTAACTCTCTGCCGCTCTCACGCGGCGCGCACCGGTCCGCCCGGTACGCCAGTCCTCAACACTGACAACTGAATAGGAGAGCAATATGGGTAAGACCATCGATCAGGTGCGGCCTGACCTTCCGCATCTTGTGACCGAACTGCCCGGACCGCGCGCGCGCGCCGTGATTGCGCGCGATGAGCGCGTCGTGTCGCCATCGTACACACGCAGTTACCCGTTCGTCTGCCAAAAGGGCGAAGGCGCCATGGTGGAAGACGTGGACGGCAACCGGTTCCTGGATTTCAATGCGGGCATCGCCGTGGTGGCGACGGGGCATTGCCATCCGCGCGTGGTGGAGGCCATACAGAAGCAGGCGGCCCGCCTGATTCACATGTCGGGCACGGATTTTTATTACGAAGAATTGGTAGCGCTGGCGGAAAAACTGGCCGAAATTGCACCGGGGAGCGTGGACCGGCGAGTGTCTTTCGGCAATTCCGGCGCGGAGGCCATGGAGGGCTCGCTCAAGCTGGCCCGCTATGCCACGGGCAGTGACAAGATCATCGCGTTCTACGGCTGCTTTCACGGCCGGACCATGGGGGCGCTCTCGCTGACGTCGCGAAAAGCGGTGCAGCGCGCCGGATTCGGCCCGATGATGCCGGGCGTGGTTCACGCGCCGTATCCCTACTGCTACCGCTGCCCCTACGGCAAGGAGCCGGAAAGCTGCGCGGTGGAGTGCGTGCAGTTCATCGAAAACACGCTACTGAAGACGGTGGCGCCGGCACAGGAAGTAGCGGCCATCGCGGTGGAACCGGTGCTGGGAGAAGGCGGGTACGTGGTGCCGCCGAAAAAGTTCTTCGACGAACTGGCACGGATGGCCAAACAAAATGGTATTCTTCTGATTTTCGACGAAGTGCAGTGCGGCATGGGCCGGACCGGCAGGATGTGGGCGGCGGAACACTTCGCCGCGGTCCCGTATATCCTGGCGGTAGCCAAGGGAATCGCCAGCGGGCTGCCACTGGGCGCCACGGTGGCGCGCGCGGACCTGATGACGTGGCCGCCGGGCGCGCATGCGTCCACCTTCGGCGGCAATCCGGTAGCGTGCGCGGCGGCGCTGGCGACGATCGCGCTGCTGGAAGAGGAACTGGTAGAGAACGCGGCCCGCATGGGCGCGCACCTGATGGATAGGATGGTGGACTGGCCGGAACGGTTCCCGATTGTGGGCGATGTGCGCGGCCTGGGGCTGATGATCGGGATGGAACTGGTGCGGGACCAGCGGACGAAGGAGAAAGCTCCGCGCCTGCGCGACAAGGTGCTGGGGCTGGCATTCGAGCGCGGACTGCTGGCGCTGGGCGCGGGCGATTCGACGCTGCGGCTGTGCCCGCCGCTGGTGATCACACGGGATCAATGCGACTTCGCAATTGAGACACTGGAAGAGTGCCTGAAGGAAGCCATAGCGGAAGGATGAGAATACTCGACGTCGGCTGCGGGATTCACAAGCAGCCCGGTTCCATAGGAATCGACCGCAATCCCGCCAGCCGCGCCGACGTGCTGGCCGATCTGGACCGCTTTCCCTACCCGTTCGCCGATAGTTCCTTCGACCGGCTGACGGCAATCCACGTGATTGAACATGTGGACGACGTAATCCGCAGCATGGAGGAGTTTCACCGCCTGGTGCGCGGCGGCGGAACGGTGCGGATCGAGACTCCGCATTACACCGATTTCAGCTCGTTTTGCGACCCCACCCACAAGCACCACCTGAACAGTTTCAGCTTCCGGTATTTCGGCGAAAAGCACGGTGGATTCGGCTACTACTCCACAAAAAGATTTCGTGAGATTTCCGTGCGGCTGCGGCTACTAGCCTTGTGGAGGTACCTGGGATTCGAATTCCTGGTGAACCGGTTCCCGCGCTACCGGCGGTTCTGGGAGTATTACCTCTGCTACATTGTGCGCGGCAAGGCGATGACTTTCGAATTCGAAGTGCTCAAATGATGGGCCTGCTATATCGCGCGGCCGACGCCGTCCGGCGCCGCGGGTTGCGCGGCAACCACGGGCGGCTGGGCGAAGACATGGCGCACAGGTATTTGCGTTCGCAGGGCTGCACGATTGTGGCGCGCAATTACCGGCCGCGCGCCGGTGGGGGCGAAATCTACCTGGTGGCGTGGCTGGGCGGGCGGCTTCTGTTCGTGGAAGTGAAGACGCGGGCCGGTAGGGATTTCGGCGATCCCGAGGCAGCGGTAGACCTGGAGAAACGCGAATCGCTGCGGTACGCGGCGCGGGATTACGCACGGCGAACGGGCGTGGACTGGCCGCGGGTGCGGTTCGATATCGTGAGCATCGTGCTGGAGAGTCCGGTGCGGGTGGAATGGATTCGAGACGCGTTCCGGTAGTTTGACAAACGACCGCTGCGCGATCGTCTGTTCCACCGGGCTATAATCGTCTGTTACAAATGCGAAAACAGCGTTCAGGAGCCCTGCCTTTTGCCCGAGCTACGTAAGGATCCCATCACAGGCCGATGGGTGATCATCGCGACCGATCGCGCGAAACGTCCCAGCGATTTCATCCGCCACTCCGTGCCGCCGCCCAAAAACGGAATCTGCCCTTTCGATTACGGCAACGAACACAAGACGCCGCCGGAAATCATCGCATACCGGAATAGCGGCAATCGCGATGAGCCGGGCTGGCGGGTGCGCGTAGTGGCCAACAAGTTTCTGGTGTTGGGCATCGAAGGCGAGCTGAACCGCCAGGGCGAAGGCATGTACGACAAGATGAACGGCATCGGCGCCCATGAGGTCATCATCGAGACACCGGATCATGCGGCCACCCTGGGCGAAATGCCGGAACGGCAGATCGAGGAAGTGTTGTGGGCCTTCAAGGACCGCGTCAACGATCTGAAGAAAGACAGGCGTTTCCGGTACATCCTGCTGTTCAAGAATCATGGCGAGGCCGCCGGGGCGTCGCTGGAACATCCGCACTGCCAGTTGATCGCGCTACCCGTGATTCCCAAGCGCGTGAAGGAAGAAGTGGATGGCGCGCGGTTATTCTATGAACTGAAGGAGCGCTGCATCTACTGCGACATTATCCGGCAGGAGAGCTCCGCCGGCAGCCGCCTGGTGATGGAGACGGACCGCTTCACAGTGCTGGAACCGTACGCGCCGCGGTTTCCGTTCGAGACGTGGATCCTGCCCAAGCGGCACGAATCGCATTATGAAGATTCCGATGCGGCCACGCTGCAGAATATGGCTTGGATCCTGCGCTCCACCATGCGCAAGATCGACCGAGTGCTGGAGCGGCCGGCGTTCAACTTCATTGTGCACAGCGCTCCGGTGCAGGATCCGGCGCTGCCGCATTATCACTGGCACATGGAAGTGATTCCGAAACTGACCAAGGTGGCGGGCTTCGAATGGGGCACCGGGTTCTACATAAATCCCACGCCGCCGGAGGAATCGGCTAAGTTCCTGCGCGAGGCGGGATTGGGCTGACGGTTGCGCGCGCGAGGTGAGGTCTGGTATAAACGCTAATCGTTCCTGAATGCCAGGGATGGATTGGCAGCGATGCCGGAGAAGAAGAAAACCACGGTGGCAAAGAGTCTCGATGCGAGAATGACCAAGGCACGGCCGCCCACACCGGCCAGGACCGCGGAGTCGGCGCGCGCTGCCGGACCTTCCTCCACGGCGCCGGGCGGCCCGCAGCCGGCGAGTGCCCAGAAACAGTTCAGCACCTTCGAGCAGGCCATGAAGCTGTTTCACGCGCGCAGTCTGAAAGAGGCGCGCGATCTGTTCCGGCTTGCGGCAGAAGGACCCGAACGCGATGTGGCCAACCGCGCGCGCCTGCACGTTTCCATGTGCGACCGGCGGCTGGAACGGGCCACGGTGAGCCTGGGCTCGGCCGAGGATTGCTACAACTACGGCATCGCCCTGCTGAATACGCGCAACGCCGCCGAAGCGCGCGTGCACCTGGAAAAGGGCTTGACGATGGCTCCCGGAGCGGACCATATTCTGTACGCACTGGCGCTGGCGCAAGCCATGAGCGGCGAACTTCTGGCGGCTTCGGAGAATCTGCGCCGCGCCATAGAACTGGAACCGCGGAACCGCATTATGGCCCGGCAGGAAACCGACTTTGCGCATCTGGCAAACCAACCGCCGTTTGACAGCCTGCTGTATCCGGAGAAGAAGGGATGGTAGGGGATCCCATTGGCTGATTCCTCGCCTTTGCGCGTGGTATCGATCGGCGGCGGCAACGGACTTTCGGCCCTGCTCCAGGGTTTGAAACAGTACGCCCGCGTGGGCGATTCCGGCTTTCCGGGCGCCGATATCACGGCCATCGTCACAGTGACCGACGACGGTGGAAGCTCCGGACGTTTGCGCCGCGAATTCGACGTACTGCCTCCGGGCGACATCCGCAACTGCATGGTGGCGCTGAGCGAGGATTCCGCGCTGCTCTCGCGCCTGTTCCAGCACCGCTTCGAACACGGCCGCGGCTTGAAGGGCCACAGTTTCGGAAACCTGTTCCTGATGGCTCTGACGCAGATCATGGGAGATTTCCCGGATGCCATCCGGGTGTCCTCGGAAGTGTTGAAGATCGCCGGACGCATCTATCCCTCGACCACCACGAACGTGACGCTGACCGCCACCCTGGGAAACGGCGCGAAGGTGGCGGGCGAAACCAGAATCAGCCGCAGCACCCAACCCATCCGGCGCCTCCACCTGATTCCGGCGACCGCCAAGCCCCTGCCGGCAGCCTTGAGCGCGCTGGCCGAGGCCGATGTAATCACGCTGGGGCCGGGATCGCTCTTCACCAGCGTCATCCCCAACCTGCTGGTGCAAGGCATTCCGGCTGCGATTCGCAAATCGCCGGCAGTGAAGGCATACGTCGTGAACCTGATGTGGCAGCCTGGAGAAACCAGCCGGTTCACCGCCTCCGACCATGTTCGCGCCATGCACCGTCACGCCGGCGGCGCGTTTCTGGATTACGCGGTGATGAACATCGGCGCCATCACGTCGGCGGTGAAGAAGCGCTACGCCAAAGAAGATGCCATGCCGGTGGAGAACGACATCGACGCGATTTTCAAGATGGGACTTAAAGTGATGGCGGGAAATCTGGCGCAGCACGGCAAGAAGGTGAGGCACGACCCCGAAGCCACCGCCGCGGTAGTGATGAAACTGGCGCAAGAGGGACGGCGCCGCAAGGGCCAGTGATAATAGAGAAGATGGAAACTCCCGTAACCGTAGTCATTCTGGCCGCCGGGCTGGGTACTCGCATGAAATCGCGCAAGGCCAAGGTGCTGCACCGCGCCGGCGGGCAGACTCTGGTGGAACACGTAGTGGAAACAGCGCTGGAATTGACGACGCCGGATCGCGTCTTTGTGGTGGTGGGACATCAGGCCGAGGCCGTACGGCAGACGGTGGCCGGAAAGGGAGTAGGTTTCATCGAACAGAAGGAGCAGAAGGGCACAGGTCACGCACTGATAGTAGGCCGCGACGCCCTGGCGCACCTGGACGGTTTTCTAGTGGTGTTCTACGGAGACGGCCCGCTGATGCGATCGGCCACTCTGCGACGCCTGGTGGAGGCGGAAACGGCCGGCGGCGGGGCGGGCGTTCTGCTCTCGGCCGAGCTGAACGATCCCCCGGGTTATGGCCGCGTGATTCGCGACGCCGCGGGCAGCGTGCAGGAAGTGGTGGAACAGAAAGCCGGAACCCGGGAACAACTGGCCATTCGCGAAGCCAACATGGGGATCTATTGCTATCGCGCGGACCTGTTCTGGAAGCACGTGGACGAGATCGTGCCCAACAATCCGGCCAACGAATATTACCTCACCGACATGGTGGGGATTCTCACTCGCGCCGGCCATCGCATGGACGCCCTGCGCATGGAAGATCCGGCCGAAGCCCTGGGCATCAACGACCGCGCCGAACTGGCAGTGGTAGACCGGATTCTGCGGGAACGCAAGGTACGCGAGTTGATGCTCTCCGGAGTGACCATCGAAAAGCCGGAAACGGTAACCATCGACAAGCACGTGCGAATCGGCATGGATACGGTCATCGAACCGTTTGTGCAGATCCTGGGCGCGAGCACCATCGGCGAGAACTGCCGGATTGGCGCATGCTCCATTGTGCGGAATTCGGAACTGGAGGACGACGTGGAGATCTTCCCGTTCACGATTGTGAACACCTCGCATGTGGAGCGCGGGGTGAACTGCGGGCCGTTCGCGCGCCTGCGCATGGAAAACTACGTCGAGGCCGGAGCGCACATCGGGAACTTCGTGGAGTTGAAGAAGACGCGGCTGGGCGCCGGCGCCAAGGCCAATCACCTGGCCTACCTGGGCGATTCCCAAATCGGCGCCAAAACCAATATCGGCGCGGGAACGATCACCTGTAATTACGACGGGTTTCACAAGCACCGGACGCAAATCGGCGAGGGCGCGTTTATCGGCAGTAATTCCACGCTGGTGGCGCCGCTCGAGATTGGCCCGGGCGCATACGTGGCAGCGGGGTCGGTGATTACCGATCCGGTACCGGCTGAAGCACTGGCATTGGGCCGCGCGCGGCAGAGTCTGAAAGAAGGCTGGGCGGCGAAACGGCGGGCGTTGGGAAAGAAAAAGAGCTAGCCGGCAATGCGTTCACTGAGGCCGCCCGGGGGACGCGTCCATGGGCTGGGGGCGGCCAGAGGTAACCTTTCTCCGAGAGGCGCGTTTAACCAGCCGGAGCAGCGGAACCGTAACTGAACAGTGTCGGGGCCAGCCGGCAGTCCTACGCTACTGAATCCTCGTCGCCAGCAAGCGGGCTTCGGTATCCGCTTCCTTTTCTTCCAGACCCGCGATCCCGACTATCCAGGAGCCTTTGGCGAACACGAACACTGGACGGCCGGCGTCATGGCCGAAATACCCGCCAAAGGACGGCACCAGTTTGGAACCGGTGAGGGCCTGGCTCCAATCGGGCAAAAGCAGGGCTGCGTCCGGCGTCCTGGCGAGGAACATATCATACTCGACGCTTCCTCTTTTGTAGTGCGCCAGCG
>VFSW01010539.1_pt1 | contig 13085 bp, 8 predicted proteins | sample 5358111 | NCBI WGS metagenome assembly VFSW01 (sample SAMN11554181, study PRJNA540505) | mine drainage metagenome | isolation source: sediment from site ElyBrook_90M | place: USA: Ely Copper Mine, Vershire, VT | collected 2017 | reverse complement strand
GTTTTAGATGTCCCGCGGCAGCTTAAAGAGCTACGGGGCTGGCGATGTGGCGGGTAGGCATAATGAATTGCATTCCATCCGTATGTCAATCGCGGCTGCGCCACAGTTTGATCTATCTGCCGCAGGGTGTAGAGTTCCAATGGGCGAAAAGGCGGCCGACGCCTGAGCGTCAACGGTACACAGGCTTAAGTACGCGGCCCATTTCACTTTATTTCGGCTTTTCCAGTGGTTCCTTCGTCTGACCTACAGACGATCCGGACCAGCGGGGTAAATACCAGATGCAGCGATTGATAGTGCTGGGGCTGGCAGCGATGCTGATGCTGCCGGCCAGTGCGGCCCGGCGCATTACTGTGGCTCAACTGGGGCAAACATTGGCCGCAGCCCTCGCGGCCCATCGTTCCGACGCCGACCTTTCGCACGTTTTGAGAGGCATGGAGCTGTCAGAGCGGTTGACGAACGCAACTCTGGACGAGTTCGCCGCCAAACTGGCACTTCAGCCGCGGACCGCCCTGGCCCTTCAACTACTGGCCGCCCAATCGGCATTGCTTGATCCGCCCGCCGCGGAGTTGCCGGCCACGGAAAAGCCGGACTTGCCGGCACAAAAGAAGATGCTCGATGCGGCGCGAGGCTATGTGCTCCAGACAGTGCCCCATCTGCCCAACTTTTTCGCCACTCGAACAACCAATCGCTTTGACGACAGTCCGCAGGTACTGGCCAAGGGCGATTGGCCGGTTCGCGATGGACTGCACCTGGTAGGAACTGCGACGCGCAAAATCACGTTTCGCGACGGCAAGGAGGTGCAGGACACAGAGACCGACCTGGCGAAGTCAGGACCGGGTGCTTCCCAGGAATTGGGCTTGAATACCTGGGGAGAGTTCGGACCAGAGCTTGCGATTGTGCTGGCAGACACCGCCCGGGGAAATATTTCGTGGAGCCACTGGGAACAGACGCCGACCGGACTGGCAGCGGTCTTCCATTATGAGGTACCTCGTACTGCTTCGCATTATGCGGTCAACTATTGCTGCCTGCTCGATGAGCAGTATGTCGAGCGTCGGCGGATGGGCTACGGAGGCGGCAGCAGCGGCATCGGCGGCACACATGGAAATAATCTGAACAAGACAGTTTCGGCGCACACCTACAGCGAGACGCCGGGCTATCACGGGACCCTGTCAATCGATCCAGTCACAGGCGCGGTGTTACGCATCACCCTGGAGGCAGAGTTGAAGAGCGGCGATCCGCTGCTTCGCGCGGCGACCGTAGTCGAATACGGCCCAGTCAGTATCGGCGACCGCACTTATGTATGTCCGCAGCGAAGTCTGGCCTTCTCGATGGAGGAGGCGAGCCTGGCCAACACCACACAAGTTTCAGCCAGCATAATCGGCTCGAACCATGCTACGGATGAAGCGTGGGGTAGCACCGTAACTCCACGTTCGAATACGCCGGTCTTGCTGGTAAACGAAACTGCATTCGGTGATTACCACCGCCTGGGTTCCTCGATGCGCGTCCTCCCAGAAGCGGCGACGGCCGACTCGTCGTCGGGGGCCGCCCCCGACGCAATTGCGGCCGCCCATTCGGGCGCCGCTTCTCTGCCGTCATCGGGGCCTTCAACTTCCATGACAGAGCCCGGGCCTGCGCCAGCTAAGGCCGAGGCCGCACCCCCGGAGATGGCACAACCCGTCCATTCTGAAGTAGCGGCTCCGGTCCCGGGTCCCGCCATTATCCCCGAGATCAGCATGTCTACGGCGAAGGCAGTACCTGATGTGCCAGCGGACAACACGGCGTCCCAGGATGGCGGGTTTTCAATCAAAGTCACAACCAGACTGGTAGATATCGGCGTCGTGGCTTACGACAGGAAAGGTCGCCCGGTGACCGACCTGAAGGCGGAAGACTTCGAGATTTACGACAACGGACACAAGCAGGAAGTCCGCTTCTTCAGCCCAGCGGAGGGAATGGGGGCAAGCGTCGTGGCGCCTGCCAATTCGAGTGCGCCCGTTGCGGGATCGCCAGTTCAAACATTTTCGAACCGGATGCCCGATGCGGTTCCTTCACCGGGCGCAACCGCGACGCCGGAGACGGGTGCGACGATTCTGCTGATCGACGAGAGCCACATTTCATGGCCCGATATGAACAATGCGCGCACGCACATGGTGAAGTTCCTGCAAAGCGTGGCGCCATCGGAGCGCATAGGCCTGTACACCATGAATGACCTCGGCTTTCATGTCCTGGTGGAGGCGACGACCGACCATGCCGCTTTGATCGCACGCATGCAAAAATTCATGCCGACGGCGCAGTCGGTTTCGCAGGCACAGGAAGATGAGACCCGCAACCGCCAGCAAATCAATGAGGTCCACAACGTTGCCGACCTCGAATCGGTAAACGGCAACCGCATCGACGCCGCGGATAGCGCGCAGCCCGTTGATCCGCAGTTATTAACCCTCGGCAGCAATCCCGCCCGGGCATCGCTGCTCATCCTTGCACAGGTGGCAAGGCATCTTTCCTCCATCATCGGACACAAGAACCTTGTGTGGGTCTCAAGCGATAACGTGTTTGCCGACTGGCAAGACCAGGCGGTCGGCATCGACAAGAGTCCCGGGGACGCCGACCGCTACGCGCTGCATGTTCAGGAAGCCATGAACGAGGCCCACGCGGCGATCTATCCATTCGATGTGTCGCAGCTTGAGGCAGGAGCGATCTCGGCAGATATGCAGCATCGCAATGTCGAACTCACCCCCGCAGCCGCCGACAACGCTGCCACGGCGGCAGCGGCGACGGGGGCCAGCGCACCACCCAACGGACGCAACATGCAGCCGGGCCGCATCATTGCCCAGATGAACCAGGATCTGCACCCCATCCAGGAACCGATTCGTGAAGTCGCGGCGGCGACAGGCGGGCGCACCATCCGGCGATCGGGCGATCTGGCCGCTGCTCTCACCTCAATCGTTGACGACGGCCGGGCCACTTACATATTGAGCTTTACTCCGCAAGGGCCGGCTGACGACCAATATCACTCACTTACCGTAAAACCGGTGAGACACGGGCTGACCCTGCGCTACCGAACGGGTTATCTGTTTGCGAGAGAACCGGCTACGCTCAAGGAACGCTTCCAACAGGCAGTATGGAAACCGACCGATATGAGCGAGATTGCGGTGACGGCGGACGTGGATGCATTCGGTGGGGGCGCCTCAGTCAAGGTGAATATCGCTGCAAGCGACCTCAGCCTGCAGCAACAGGCGGACCGGTGGATGGACAAGCTGGACATCTTCTTCATCCAGCGCGACGATACCGGCCTGCACGCAAACCTCGAAGGACAGACCCTGGGATTGCGGCTGAAACCCTCAACATACCAAACGCTTCTCGCCAAGGGAGTACCATTTGAACACTCCATTCAAAAACGGCCCGGCATGTCGTCGCTCCGCGTGTTGGTGGTCGATGAAAACTCCGGACGCATGGGGTCAGTTACCGTGCCCGCCCTCGCAATGGAGAGCACCCGCTGATGCGCTATTGAACCTGTGGTACTTGTCACGGTCCCTTGAAACCCATAAACGGTACAATCCTCGCGCAAGTTAATCTGGAGGAATTAACAGATGAAGCGGATCGGATCCATTCTTGCGTTATTATTAGTTGCGGCCCCGGCATGGTCTGCCAAAAAGCTGACCGTCGGCTGAGTACAAGATGTACCAGGCCACCGGCGCGACGGCTCAGAAGCAGGATTCGCAGTTCAAGTGTGCGGCACTTCTGAACGTGAACCGCCACACACACAACATAATGAAAGCGGAACAATGAAACATTTCATCTTTTTACTGGCTTTATTGGGACTGGCATTACCAGCATCGGCCGGCAGGAAAATCAGCGTAGGACAATTGGAAGATTTGTTGCATTCGCTGCAACAGAGCAAGAAAGATGATGCCGAAGTGGCAACGATGTTGAAACAGGTTGAGTTGACTGAGGAGTTGACGCGACCGACGATGAACAGCCTGGTCGGCTTTGTCCCCGGTCCTCTCTCCACAGAGCAGATTTATGTGCTTGAAGCGCACAGCGCGACGCTCGCGCCGCCCCCCTCGGACCTGCCTGCAACGCCCCCGCCGGATGATGAAATGCAGAAGACGATTCTGGCTCGCGCTGCATCCTACATCGGCAAGAGCTATGAGCAGCTTCCCCCGCTGACGGCGACCAAGACGACGTTGCGGTTTCAGGACAACGTTGAGGCGCTCGCGAGCAGTTCAGGCCTGAGCGGCAGCGCCAAGGAAATCGTGACAGATTCGGGGTTTTCTAATCCCTCAACCTACGTGCACTTTATCAATTCGTCCGCGCACAACGTGGAGAGCGTGCACGGCGCGGAAAAGCTCGCGGCAGACAAGGTAAAAGTCCAGTGGGGAGCAAACAAGATGATCGCCCTGCTGGAGCCGGATGCCAGTCTCGGCGAAGTCTTCAAAGAAGCTCAGTCCGCTGCGTCCATTCATTGGCTGCGGTGGGAACTCATCAACGGCAAGGCCGCGGCGGTGTTCACCTTCACGGTGCCGAGGCAAAAATCGCGGCTCAACGTGAATGTCTGCTGCTTTCCCAAAGTCGACCAGGCAGGCAAGGCCACCTTTTACACCGCAACCACCGCCGCGTCACTGGGCGGAGGTGGCTCCGGCGGAGGCGTCACAGGCAACTTTCAAACCAATACGGAATGGCATGAGTTCAAGAGTGTCCCGCCATATCACGGTGAGCTTTTTATCGACCCGGAGAGCGGGATCGTGGTGCGGATGATTACCGAAGCCGAACTGAAGCCAAGCGATCCGGTGCACCAGCTGAACACGCGAATCGACTACGGTGCGGTCAACGTTGGGCAGAACACCGTAGTCGTTCCGATCAAGACGGTGATCAATTCCCTGGTTGTCCCCAACGGCGACTCGGGAGCCGGCGGCTACACGACTCGCACGACGCTGCTCACATCCGAATACAAGGATTACCGGTTGACCACAGGCAAATAAAGGCGTCGACGCCAATATGCAAGGCTTCGGCACTGCCGTCTTGAGGCGCCGGCGCGATATTCTCGTGGCATGCTGCACTCCATTTTTGGCCACATGTTCCAGTTGCCGCTTCCGATTCTGGAAAAGCTGCTGCGTCCTGTCATCGTCTACCTGGTTCTGATCCTTCTATTGCGCCTGTTTGGCAAGCGCGAACTGGCGCAACTCAACCCTTTTGATCTGGTGGTTTTGCTCTCGCTGTCGAACACGGTGCAAAACGCCATTATCGGAGACGACAACTCGGTCACTGGCGGCGTGATTGGCGCCTTTGGGCTGCTGGCGATCAATTGGCTGGTGGTGCGAGTTCTTTTTAATTCACCGCGACTGACGCGCATGTTTGAGGGCCGTGCGTCGGTCCTGGTACGCAACGGCCAGGTCGATGAGAGAGCGCTCAAACGCGAATCGCTCACACGGGAGGAATTAGTTGAAGTCATTCATCGACAGGGTTTCGAAAGCATGAGCCAGGTTAAGCGCTGCGAGCTGGAGCCGAACGGCACGTTTTACGTGGAAGCCGTGGAGCCGTCGTCGGCAGAGAGGCAACATGACGAAGTTATGGCGCGCCTCGATGCCCTGACCCGGGAAATCGCCGCTTTGCGCGCAGCGGCCTCAGGCGTCTAGAGGCTTCCTTTCATGAATGGTGGACGTCTCACCACGTAGACTCAACTTGGAGGATCGGCTTTCCGAATGCCTTTTTCGAAGTACAAGCTTTTTGCTGCACTGCTCTGCTCGACAGGTCTTTACAGTTCCACACTCGTCTCCGGGCAGAGCTTGCAGCATCGGCCGCCAGCCGCAACTACCGTAACGCCCGCTCCACAACAGCCAAAGGTGGATGAGAGACCCTCCCTGGCCGCCGGGACATGCTTGCAGGTGGAGATCGTCCACTTTTATCCCATGAAGCTCGGCGAGGCTATCGAAGGACGGCTCGTCTACCCACTGTACGCCGGCGGCAAGCTCGTCATACCCGAAAACACCACCGTGCGCGGGACAATCACCGCCCTTACACCCAACTCGGCAGAGCGGTGGCACGGCAGATTCCTGGGGGACTTCACGCCCTTCCACACCGCCGGGGTGCGGTTCGACGAACTCATGCTGCCTGGCGGGGCATTGCACATCAGCACGGCGAGCACGACGACAGGGGCCCCGGTGTTACGGCTCGCCGCTCCCGGGGCGCGGCCCAAGCAAGGGATGATCGCGAAGGAATGGGCGCTGGCGAAGGCGCGGCTGCACGATCAGGTCGCCTTGTTCACCGATCCGGGCCTGGGCGATCGCGCCAAGCTGATGCTCTATCATCAGCTTCCCTACCATCCTGAACGAATCCCGGCACATACATCCTGGACCATCGAGTTGGCCCAGCCCCTCGACCTTCCTCAACCGACAGTGGAGACATCGCCGCCCGCGCCCTCCCCCACGGCCCTCGGACACCCCGAAACATGGGCAGTCAACGCTGTTCTGAAGGCAGAAGTCAGTTCCGCCAAGGCCAGGCCCGGCGATCCCGTGGAAGCCCTCGTAGTTGAGCCTGTCTTCGATAAAGACAGCCAGCTTGTCGTGCCCCAGGGCTCCATGCTCATCGGAAAAGTAACCACTGGCAAAGCAGCGCGCTCTCTGGGACGCAGCGGTAAGCTTCGCTTCACCTTTCAGCAGGTCCGCTTTCCCGAGGGGACAGGCCTTCCCGCCGGCGACCGTCCAGTTGAAGGAGCCCTCGCGGGGGCTACAACCCAGGGGTCGCAAGGCCTCAAGCTCGATGCCGAAGGAACCATAACGCCCAAGAGCCAATCCAGCGCCATCGCTCCACTCCTGCTCACGATGCTGGCCGGCCGCGCGCTCGATCAGGACGGAAATATGACTTTGCAGACAGGCGTAGCCTCAAATGGCTTTGGATTGGTAGGCCGGGTGGTGGGTATTGCCTCCGGCAGCCGGAATCTCGCCGCCGGACTCGGCTTTTATGCCGCGGGCCTCTCGTTCTATCAGAACTTCCTGCGCAAGGGGCACGACGTCATTTTCCCCAGGGACACGCGGATTGAGATCGAAACCACTCCGTTGCGCGCACCGGTATTGAAGCCCGACGTTCAATAATCCCGTTTTTTTATATTACCGTTGCGGATATATCTGATGCGGATGTATATTGCATTATGGTCATGGAGAGCACTCCCGCAGCGAATCCGACAGCGCCTCTGACTCCTGTAGTCTTTGCCATTCTGCTGGCGCTCGCTGAAGGCGACAAACACGGCTACGCCATCATGAAGGAGGCGCGCACACCCCACGGTGGCGGCATCCAGATGGGCCCCGGCACTCTTTATGGCACCCTTGACCGGCTCATGCGCGACGGCCTCGTGGAGGAGTCGGGTGTGTCTGACGACGAACGCCGGAGGTATTACCGGCTGACCGGGTTGGGGCGCACATCGCTGGCCGCGGAGTTAGCACGCCTGGACGCCGCTGTAGCCTCTGCAAGATCGATGGGGCTGTTAGCACAAAGAGGCCGCTCATGAGTCCGTCGCCTGCGCCGGAAAATCGGTTCGAAAAAGTCTATGTGCTGGCTTTGCGCCTATACCCGCGGCGATTCCGCAATACTTACGAGTGTTTCATGCTGCGGGCGATACGCGATGCGCAAGCCGACGTTACATGGCCGCGGCGATCCCTCTTACTGGTGATTTTCAAAGATCTTGCCATTTCTCTTGTGAAGGAGAATTTTTCTATGCTGCGAGATACGTATATACGCCCCGCCTTGCTTTTCAACGCACTTGTCCTTGCCGGGATGGCGACGATCCTGTCCATCGCCCTCTACACCATTCCGCAGCAGGTAATACGGCTTGGCGCGAATGATCCTCAACTGCAATTGGCGGACGATGCAGTTGCTCGTCTGGAGGCTGGCAGAACAGCGTCGGAAGCTGTTCCGCCGGCAGATATCGACATGGCTCGCAGCCTGATGCCGTTTGTGATTGCCTATGACGATGAAGGCCAACCGGTCACATCCCAGGCGATGCTTCATGGTGCTGTACCCGTTCCGCCCAAGGGTGTCTTCGATTATGTACGGCAGCACGGAGTGGAGCGCGTGAGTTGGCAGCCGGTTTCGGGCCGTGATGAGGGGGTGCGTATCGCAGCGGTGGTCCAGCAGGTGGGTGGCGCCCATCCGGGTTTTGTGCTGGCGGGGCGATCCATGCGCGAGGTGGAAGCACGCCGGGAGCAAATCGAGCAAATGGCTGGGCTGGCATGGATCGCCATGCTGGGGCTCATCCTTGTGGGGACTGCGGCGTTTGGCTGGTACACGAGAGAAAATGTTGCGGCGCAGCCGTTGGTTCCCTGAGATTCACAATGTCATTCCCACTCGATCGTGCCCGGTGGCTTTGACGTGATGTCATAAACCACGCGATTGATGCCGCGAACTTCATTCACAATACGGCTGGAGATGCGCTTCAATACCTCATACGGCAGCGGAGTCCAGTCGGCGGTCATGCCGTCTTCGGAATGTACGGCGCGCACGGCCGCGGTGTAAGCGTATGTCCGCTGGTCGCCCATTACACCCACGCTCATCACCGGAAGCAGGACTGCGAAGCTCTGCCAGATCTTGGTGTAGAGGCCAGCCGCCTTGATTTCGCTGACGACGATCTCGTCGGCCTCCTGCAGCAGCGCCACGCGCTCGCGCGTGACTTCGCCGAGAATACGAACGGCAAGTCCCGGGCCCGGAAACGGCTGGCGGCCCAGGATATCTTCGGGCATGCCCATGTCGCGGCCGATACGCCGCACCTCGTCCTTGAACAAGTCACGCAAAGGCTCAATGAGCTTGAGTTTCATCAGTTCGGGCAGGCCGCCAACGTTATGGTGGCTTTTGATGGTCTGACTGGGGCCTTTGACGCTGCTCGATTCAATCACGTCGGGATAAAGCGTGCCCTGCACGAGCCAATCGACGCCACCGGTTTCCTTGGCGATGCGCGTGGCTTCATCATCAAAGACAGCGATGAACTCTGCGCCGATCCGTTTGCGCTTGGTTTCTGGATCGGTTACGCCGGCCAGTTGCGCAAGGAAGCGGTCGGCTGCGTCAACACCAACCAGGTTCAGGCCCAGTTTGTCGCGCAGATTCTTCTGCACCTGTGTGAACTCGTTCTTGCGCAGTACGCCGTTGTTGACGAAGACACACGTAAGCTGGCTGCCGATGGCCTTGTGCACCAGTACGGCTGCGACGGATGAGTCCACTCCGCCTGAGAGGGCACAGATTACATGATCCTTGCCGACCTTTTCGCGAATCGATGCCACCGTTGTCTCAATAAAGTGAGCGGGGGTCCAGTCGCCGGCCGCGCCGCAGATGCCGAACACAAAGTTCTTCAGGAGTTGCGGACCGAGCGGAGTGTGATGCACTTCAGGATGGAACTGCACGGCCCAGATTTTGCGCTGCTCATTGGCGATGCCGGCCAGCGCATTTGAGGTGACGGCGGTGCGATGGAAACCGGCAGGCAGTTCGAGCGCTTCATCTCCATGGCTCATCCACACCTGGAGTGTGGCCGGCAAGCCGGCGAAGAGCGGGGTTTCGCCGACCTCAATGGAGACTTCAGCGTGTCCATATTCGCGCTTGGGCGCGGAACGGACCTTGCCGCCCAGGTGGTGCACGATGAATTGCAGGCCGTAGCAGATGCCCAGAACAGGCACGCCCAACTCGAGAATTCGGGCATCGGCGGGCGGAGCGTCCGCGTCGTAGACCGAAGACGGGCCGCCGGAAAGAATCAGTCCGAGCGGCTTGAGGGCCCGGATTTCCTCAAGGGGAGCCGTGCATGGCAATACCGCCGAGAAAACATTCAGTTCGCGGATGCGGCGCGCGATGAGCTGGGTATACTGCGAGCCGAAGTCGAGAATAACGATTGTCTGGGTGTCCACCTTTCAGTGTGGCAGGGCGCGGGGAGAGATGTAAAGATGGCCGCCCGTAAATCGAGCAACGCGCGAACAGCCGTGCTGCTCGCCAGCCTATCCGCTTCCGGGCTCCGCTACTTGCCATCGTTCTTGTAAATCACTCCCGCCTTCATGACGAATTTCACGTCCTGCAGCACGCGCACATCGTCCAGCGGATTCTTCTCAACAGCGATGATGTCTGCCCACTTGCCAGGCTCCAGTGTTCCGGTCCTGGCGCTCCAGTTCATCAGGTCGGCGGCGGTGATGGTGGCGGTTTGCAGCGCCGCGAGCGGCGCCATTCCCAGTTGATTCACGTAGACATCGAGTTCGTGCGCGTTGAGGCCGTGGGGATAAACCGCCGCATCGGTCCCCATCGCGATCTTGACTCCCGCCTGCATTGCGCGCTTGATGTTGCTCTTGGCCACGGCGCTCACGTCGACCATCTTCTGGTGGTAGAAGGGCGGCAGGCTTCCCTTCTCCAGCATCCAGTCTTCGAGATAAAGCGTGGGCACCAGGTAAGTGCCATTCTTCTTCATCACGGCAATGGCTTCGTCATTGATGTAGCTGCCGTGCTCGATGGAGTCGATGCCGGCTTCGCTGGCCCAAAGGATTCCCTGCGAACCGTGTGCGTGCGCAGCGACTTTGCGCCCCAGACGATGCGCGTCGGCAACGATGGCTTTCATCTCTTCCAGCGTGTATTGGGAAGCCTGCGGATCGTCTCCCTTGGAAAGCACGCCGCCGGTGGCGCAGACTTTGATCAGGTCGGCCCCGTACTTGATGTTCTGGCGCACCTGGTGTTGCACCGCCGCGATGCCATCGGCCACGCCGTCCGCGACCACGTGATATTTGATGGGCAGCAGGTTCTCGTCGCAGTGGCCGCCCGTGATTCCCAGCGGCGGTCCACTCACCTGCATGTGCGGACCGGGCACCTGTCCCGCGTTGATGGCGTCGCGCAAATCGACATCGGTATAGCCTCCGGCGCCGACGTTGCGGATCGAAGTAAATCCGGCCATCAGCGTGGTGCGGGCATTGACCACGCCGTTTATGGCTTCCTTGGCGTCGGTAGAGGTGAGTTCACGATATGGATCAAAGTCGGGATTGCCCGTGATGTGCGTATGCACGTCGATGAGGCCGGGCAACACGGTCATAGCGGAGAGGTCGACAACGATGTCTCCCGCCTGCGCGGTAGTGGATGCAGTTGGCGAGATGCTCTGTATGCTGTCGCCGGCGACCACAATGGTTTGCGCGTCCGCGAGCTTGCCCGTTCTCACGTCGAGCACGTGTCCGGCGCGGATGAGGGTGCGCTTCGATGCGACGGCCGCTGGCTGAGCCGGCATTCTCATGGGAGACAGATAGAGTGAGCCGATCGCCGCAATCAAGACGATCCTTGACGTCGTTCTTAGCGATGCCTTTCTTGGCAGCATGCTTTGTCCTTGATTCCTGGATTTTTGGTCCGGTATTCCATTACCTTGGAAATGATCCGTGGAGCGAGTGTAGCGCAGCCCGACCAGAAAGCGAGCGCATTGAGGGCGCAAGCCTTCGGCCTGCCATGCATCGCGTGATAGGCTCCTATGCAACAGCGTGTCGATCTTGGAAGGCCAATTTTTCTTCATTCCGACTTCATCCAGACGCGCAGATGGCGGACCCGGGGACCCCGGCCGCCGACTCGAAAAGGGACTCACGATGAACTGTCTTCGCCTTGTGTCCATCCTGCTGCTGGGGGTTGGTCTTGCCTCTTCGCAAACTCCCTCTGCCTCGCAGTCCGATTCGGAAAAACCCACGCCGCCACCGGAGATCAAGAGTTTCGACGCCTCCGCAATCGACAAGACGGCCGATCCGTGCACCGATTTCTACCAATACGCCTGCGGCAACTGGGTCAAGAACAATCCGATTCCAAATGACCAGGTACGCTGGGCGCGTTCGTTCTCACTGCTCCAGGAACGCAACCGCTACCTGCTTTGGCAGCAACTGAATGTCGCCGCGACGAGCCCGAAGACGCCGCTCGAAAAACAATACGGCGATTTTTATGCCGCATGCATGAATACCAGCCTGGTGGAGACTAAAGGTCTGCAGCCGATCGAGCCGGCTCTCAAGCGCGTGGCGTCGTTGAGCGATGCACACTCACTTGCGACCCTCGTTGGTGAACTCGCTGCCAAGGGCGATCCGGCGCCGCTGTTCCGGTTCGGCATTCAGCAGGACGAGAAGGATTCTTCGCAGCAGATCGCAGGCATCTCGCAGGGCGGCCTCTCGCTGCCGGACCGTGACTACTACCTGGTCGATAGCAAGCGATTCACCGAGATTCGCAAGCAGTATCTCGAACCCGTGACGAAAATGTTCACTCTTGCCGGCGACTCGCCCGAACAGGCGGCAAAAGAAGCAGAATCGGTGATGAAGATCGAAACTGCTCTGGCCAAGTCCTCGACCAGCCGGGTGGAGATGCGCGACCCTGAGAAGCGCTATCACATTTACACCGTCGCCGACTTTCAGAAGCTCGCGCCGGCCTTCGACTTTTCCGTTTACTTCAAAGACGTGAAGGTCGGTCATTTCGATACTCTGAACGTCGCGACGCCTGACTTTTTCAAGGCGCTGAACGACCTGATCTCGTCAGAGCCGGTAGATGCATGGAAGTCGTACTTCCGCTGGCACACGCTACATGCGTCGGCTGTGGATTTGCCGAAAGCATTTTTCGATGAGAATTTTGCCTTCTTCGGTAAGACACTGGCGGGGCAGAAGGAACCCACTCCACGCTGGAAGCAGTGCACCGCAATGACTGACCAGGCGCTCGGCGAGGCGGTCGGCCAGGACTGGGTCAAGAACAACTTCCCCCCGGCGGCCAAGGCGAGCATGGATAAGCTGGTGGCGGCTCTCGAAAAATCTCTCGGCGACGATATTAAAACTCTGCCCTGGATGAGTGACGACACCAAAAAGGCCGCCGCCGAAAAGCTGGCGCTGATCCGCAACAAGATTGGATACCCGGAGAAATGGCGCGACTACTCGGCACTCAAGGTGGAACGCGACGACCTGATCGGGAACATCCATCGCGACGCCGTTTTTGAGCGCAACTACATGTTGAGCAAGCTCGGCAAGCCGGTTGACGAGAAGGAGTGGGGCATGACGCCGCCGACGGTGAATGCCTACTACGAGCCGTCAATGAACGACATCAACTTCCCCGCTGGCATCCTTCAGCCTCCGTTCTTT
>VFSW01010538.1_pt1 | contig 13085 bp, 10 predicted proteins | sample 5358111 | NCBI WGS metagenome assembly VFSW01 (sample SAMN11554181, study PRJNA540505) | mine drainage metagenome | isolation source: sediment from site ElyBrook_90M | place: USA: Ely Copper Mine, Vershire, VT | collected 2017 | reverse complement strand
CCCCCAGGGCCAGCCCGCCCAAAGTGAAAATGTTCAGGCTCAGGTTGCCGAAATAGAGCAGGATGAAGGCGCAGATGATGGAGATGGGAATGGAAAGGGAAACGATCAGGGTGCTGCGCAGGTTTCTCAGGAAAATCAAGATCACCAGCACGGCCAGCACGGCCCCGATGAGCGCCTCGTGCTGCAGGTTGGTGATCGAGTTGCGGATGTAGGTGGATTGGTCGAAGAGCTCCAGCATGACCACGCCCGGGGGAAGCATCTTCTGAATCTTCGGCATGACCTTGCGTACGCCGTCCACCACTTCAATGGTATTGGTTCCCGATGTTTTCTGCACGCCTAGGGAGACCGCCGGCTGGCCGTTCACCCGGATAAGGTCGGTCTGGTCCGCGAAGTCATCGACGACTTTGCCGATATCCCGGATGTAGACCGGCCGCTTTTGCACGTTGGTGACGATGATATTCTCGATGGGTTTGACGAGGCTGAACTGGGTTTCGGTGAAGAGGCGGTAGTCATACGGGCCGGCCTTGATGTCTCCCGAGGGAATGATCAGGTTGGCTTGCTGGACCGCCTGTATCACAGACTCGGGAGAGAGGTTAAAGGCCCGGAGGCGCTCCCGGTCGAACCGGACGCAGATCTCGCGAATTTTCCCCCCTCCCACCCGGGCGGAAGCGACATTGGGGACGTGTTCGATCTCCGGCTCCACTACATTATAGGCCAGGTCGTACAATTGCCCCTCGTTGAGCCCCCCGCCCATCAGAGCGATGTAGACAACCGATATCTGGGAAATGTCGAATTTTCGGATGATGGGATACTGGCACTCCTTGGGCAAGTCCCCGTGGATCAAATTCACCGCCTGCAGCACATCCGATTGGGCCGTGTCAAGATTGGTGCCCCAATTGAAGTTGACGGTCACCAGGGAAGCGCCCTGTTTGGAGATGGAAGAGACGTAATTCACGCCATTCACCGTGGAAACGGCCTTTTCCACGGGGTAGGTGACCATTCGCTCCATATCCTGGGGGTTGGCTCCGGGGTAGAAGGTGGCCACGGTAATGGAGGGAAAGGTGATCTCCGGGAACATATCCACGGGCAGCTTGGAGAAGGAGATCATTCCCAGAATGACAATTCCCAGGACCGCCATCAAAATAGTGACGGGGTTCCGCAGGGCGAATCGGGCGAGGTTCATAGCAGCCTTCCCTTCCCCGTCATCCTTTTTGGGGGGGCGCTGCCAGGCGCACCGGCATTCCGTCTTTCAGGAAGCTCTGGCCGGCCGTAATCACCGGCTCCCCGGGACTGAGTCCCTGGACGATCTCTATCCATCTGTCTTTGATCAAACCCTTCCGGACAATTCTCCGGTAGGCTTTTCCTTCCTTCAGAACGAAAACCGTATCTTTGTCTTCCTGGGTCACCAAAGCCTGAATGGGGATCAGAAGGGCCTGGGGTCTGGATCGGACGACGATCTCCGCCCGCCCGAACATCCCGGGGTTTAACATATAGCCGGGGTTGGGGATGGTGATCTGTATCTCGGCCGTTCGAGACTGAAGTTCCAAAGCCGGGGTGATAACGGAAATGCGCCCCGGGAAGACCCGGCCGGGGAAACCCGTGACCGTCACCTCCACCGGCTGCCCCTTCTGCAGGCGGACAAATTCCTTCTCGATGACATTTACCACCATCTTCACCTGATTCAGGTCCATCAGGGTCAGGATGGGCGTGGTGTCTTTGACCATCGTGCCCGGGTCCACGAAACGCTTGGTCACTCCGCCGTCCATGGGGGAGAGGATGACCAGGTTGGCCAACTGCGCCTGCGTCAGATCCAAAGTCGCTTTGGCTTGCCGCACCTGGGCCTCGGCCAAGGCAATGTCATTCTCCCAAGTCCTCTGGCGAACGCTGTTGAGCGCCAGGTCATAGGAGGACTTTGCCACATCGTATTTGGTTACGGCTTCATCCAATTGCTGCCGGGCGATGAAGTTTTTTTCGTTAAGTTCCCTGGCCCGTTTAAGATCGGACTGGGCCAGGTCCAGATTGGCCTTGGCTTGCTGAATCTGCGATTGCACGGCTTCCTCTGAGGTTGCCTTCACCTGTTTCAGTTTCGCAACCGCCGCTTCCAGACTGGCCTTGGATTGCGCCACGGTTGCTTCGGCCTCCCGGAGGTCAAGGGCGGCCAGCACCTGACCTGTTTTTACCCGATCCCCCTCCCGGACATTGACCTTTTCTACCCATCCCTGAACTTTGCTGTAAATGGTTACCTGGGCATAGGGGACGATATCGCCCGTGCGCAGAATCTTCTCCTCAATCAGGCCTTGTGTTACCGGGGCAACTTCCACCAAAGGCGCTTGGCCCTTGGCCTGCCGTTTCGGCTCCTCATCCCTCTTGGCGGAGATGACCTGGGTCACACGAAAGGCGCTCAGACCGGCAATGGTCAGGATGACCAAAACGATAATGGTTCTTTTCGCTGTAATCATAAATTCCTTTTCCCCAAAGTGGGACCTCTCTGGCTGACCACACGCCTACTCGTTGCCGGCCGGTAGTCAGATCGAAGTTCTCCCGAGCTTGGGATATGGATTTCCCCGTCACCCCGGTTTGCTCGATTGATTGAATCGATAAGGAGTCACTTTTGCGTTTGCTGAGGTTAGGAGAAGGTTTCTTGTATGTCAAGGGGATTTTTACACAACGTATCGAGACGAAAATGGAGCGGTTCCCGGATGAAGCCATGTCGGGATGAGTACCGGTGATCTTGGGTGCAACTTCGTCGCTATGCCGGACAGTTCTTCCCGCAGAGCTGCTTGCTCAGGCCGATGAGAGGAAGAACCCCTTCCCCGATTTCTCCAGGCTGAGACGGCCCGATTCGACCAGTTCTTCACGGTTTCCTGCTTGACGCCCATCCCAATGAAACGGCTTGACATTTTGGAAGGTCTACGTAATGCTTGAAATACTCCAAATCGGATTTTAAAAGGTATGAGAGGCAAATGAATTCGACGTTCACGGTTTCGATTGGTATGGGTGCGTTCGTTGGAACGAGTCAGGCGGAGATGGCTACTGAGGGAGAATCAACTCATAATCCTCGGAGGGTAGAACATGAAGCCGAACGGATCGATCTTGAGAGGCATTCAGTTTTTAGCGTGTCTTTTCTTTCTCCTGCCCTGTTTTTCAGCTTACGGTGCTGAGGTCGTTAAGCCTACTCCCGGAACGCAGCTTCCTCAGTTCATCGTGGGCGTCCCGGATTCCCCAAAAGTCCAAAAGTATCTGGGGTTGAAGAACAACAGGCCATTCAAGCTGGGAGATATCAGCGGAAAGATGGTGATCATAGAGTTTGTCAGCGTTTTCTGAGCGATTTGTCAGAAAGACACGCCTGTAGTTAACAGGCTACATAATCTGATCCAGGAAGATGCAGAATTGGCGAAGGACATCAAGTTGATAGGAATAGCATGTGCTAACGTCCAGGATCTGGTGCATAGCTACAAAACCCATTTTCGTATATCCTACCCTCTTTTTCCTGATGAAAAAGGAGATGTATACCTCCCGGCCGGAGTATCAGCCACGCCGACGATGGTGGTTACAACGCCCGGAGGGAAGGTGCTCATGAGCCGTAGGGGAAGGATAGAAGATTTTGATAAACTTGTGAAGGAATTGAGAGACATCCATAAGAAGCTGTAAACCGCCATGAACGATCGCGAGAGCAATAAACAGGAATCTCCGGGGAGCAGGATCTTCGGGCAACTACCCAAAGAGAAGTGCGATGAGATCATTCGGGCTATGGAGAATCGGGTGATAGCCCCGGGCACGATCATCTTCAGGCAAGGGGACCCCGGGGACGGGTATTACATCGTCCAATCAGGGAAAGTGAGGGTGTTCAGGGAGGACGCCGATGGATTGGAGACGGAACTCTCCGTGCTGGGAGCGGGGGAGAGTTTTGGAGAGATGGCGTTGCTGACTGGGGAAGTGAGGTCAGCAAGCGTGGAGGCGGTGGAAGAAACCCGTTTGATGGTGCTTTCCAAGAAGCAGTTTGATCGTATTCTGGAAGACTTTCCCGCTATCTCCCTTGCCTTTGTGAAGCAGCTATCGGATTGGCTTAAGAGGGATGATAAGATCATTGAGGAGGAAGTACAGCAACTACACCAAGCGCCCCGGGCAACCTGGCTTGATTTTCTCCTGGTGATCGGGGTGAGTATAATTCTTGCCGTCATGTTCAACAAGGCAAACCCGAACGGGCTACCCCTGTTTCCGGAGTTCCTCGACAGGAAAGCGATTCCCGAGATTGGCGCGGCCCAGGCGATGGAGGAGACGAAGAAGGGGGAAGCGCTCATTCTGGATGCTGGACCTGCCAACTTTTACGAAAAGAAGCATATCCGGGGAGCAATCAATATGCCTCTCCCTCTTTTTGATATTGTCTACATGATGACCTTGAAGGGAGAGGAGAAGGGGAAAAAAGTGATTGTGTACGGAGGAACGATCAGCAAGCTCTATGATCTGGAGCTGGCGAACAAACTCCTTCTTCGGGGCCATAAAGCGGTAAGGGTACTGCAAGGAGGGATGGCGGCCTGGGAGAAGAAGGGCTATCCCGTGGAGAAGGGGAAGCAATGATCTGGAGATTTCTGGGGTGGCTTGTTACCAGCCCGTATCTGGCGCTTATCCTGAGAACCTACGTGGGAGCGTTTTTTCTGTATGCGAGCGTGAGTAAGATACCGTATCCTGCACAGTTTGCGGAATTGGTGGCAGGCTATCGACTGATCCCGTACTGGTTTCTGAATGTGGGAGCTGTAATATTGCCGTGGATAGAGTTTGTGAGCGGGCTATTTCTGGTCATCGGGCTCAGGACGAGGGCGGCGGCGACCCTCACTGGTCTCATGTTGATCATGTTCATCGTGATGGTCCTGACCAACATGTACTGGGGAGCGCCGATCACCTGTGGATGTTACGATACGGTGGGGGAGCCTATCGGGTGGAAGAAGGTCGGCGAAAACATAATGCTCCTTCTTTTCACGGTACAGATCTATTTTTATGACAGGCTATTCAACTTCCGCAGGGAAGGCTTACTGCCCAGTATGAAGCGGCGGGTTACTACTCCTGCGGGATCGCGGTAGGTTGGCCTATGATGAAGAAATCAGGATATCATGGATGGCTGGCTGGTCTTTGCGTGCTTCTGATGCTGCTGGTTTCATGCGAATCCAGGGAAAAATATGCTGGGGTGTATAAAGCGGAAAGGACGGACCCGGCGAAGCAGGTGGAGGGCATCCTGGAGTTGACGGGGAACGGGGAGGGAGTGTGGAGAGTGGGCTCTGGTGAGGATTCCTTTGAATGGTACATCAAGCGGGGGGAGTTGCGGGTGAACACCAAAGGGGGAGGAGTAATTGTGGGGAAGACAGAGAAGGATACCATTCAAATGACCCTCCCGGGTCTCAAGGTGATGACCTTCAAAAAGAGCCAATAAAGAAGATCCTGGAGAGACGCTGAAGTTTTCCACTGTAGCATCCAGCGTATGAAAACGGATGCGGAGCTAAGACCGTCGCTATCCGGAACTTAAAAAGGCACCGGAGTAGGGCAGATGAGTCTTAGAATCGTTCACATTCATTGTGCTGACACCCATGCCTTATCTCATGGTTGACAAGACCTCCCGGGCTCTTTGCAGGAAGACATGGGCTTCGCATTCTTCAAAGGCTTCAATGGCATTAAGAATGCACTCCTTGGCTTTCTCACGCTTACCGTGATTCTTATACAAGCCCCCTAAATCAAAGTAAACCTGCCCCCGCAGACCTTTAGCGCCGATCTCTTTTGTGACTTCAATCGCTTTATTGAAATGTGTCTCTGCTTTCACATAGGCGAAGGGGGCGGTCTTTATCAAAAAGCAGATATTTTTGACCAGCAAGGAAAAGCTCACCTTGCCTCCGCCTTGCATAACCAGGGCATAGACCTGTCCGAGAAGATGATTGCATACGGCGTAACGATATCTCAATTTATTCCTCTGATATTCTTGCGCTACTTCTTCAATCTGGCTTATGCCCTGGTTCAGGTTCCCATTGATAACCATGATGATACCTGTATACAACTTTGCTACCGTTCCATGAGTCGTTGAGTGATATGTTCTTGTCATCCTTGTCAGTTCTTCAAGGATATTTTGAGCCTCCTCGTATTGACCTGCCGCAACGTACGTCATTCCCAGTATCGTTGTTGCCGTTATCTTTATTAGAGGATCTAAAGCACACTGGTAGGATTTTTGGGCATATTCAATGGCGGAAGAAAGATCTCCCGACACGAGATCGGCAAAAGTCAGACAAAGGTATCCGTCCGACAAGCATTCTAACCGGGAATGGTTGCCTGCGTATTCAATAATGGAATTTCCGATCTCTCTGGCCTTGGTCACATCGCCTCTGAAATAACTAGCGTATCCCAAGTAGAATGATACGTGCCGAAAAACATCCGGATCGGATTTATATAAACCCAGTGCCTGGGCTTTCTTGCAAAAGGCTACCGCTTCATCCAGCAGACCCAAATCTGCACAGCACCAGGGAAGAAAGACGCACGCATAACCGATTACATTTTCATTCTTCGTTTCTTCACCGATTGCAAGTGCCCTGCTCAAATACACATGAGCTTCCGTGAATTCATTCGTCCAATTCACTGCCCCCCCGAGCCGGGCATAAAACATTCCCGTTTTTTCTTTATCATTCAGAGATATGACAAGGTCCTCGTTCTTCTTCAATAGATCGATCAGTTCGATAAAGCAGCAACGGCGATAAAAGATAACAGCCCACTGAAGAAGAATATCGACTTGAAGGGATTTCTGCTCCTCTGATTGATCTGCTTGCTTGGCAAGAAGTTCGAAGGCTTCGCTATAATATTGATGGGCTTCATCTAAGGCATACCTTCGAAAGCTTTTTTCGGCTGCTTTCTTCAGATAGTCAACAGCCTTAAGGGTGGAATGTCCCTTCTTGAAATGATAGGCCAAGGTTTCGTAGAGCTCCGCGATTCTATCATGGAACATTTCTTCCATGACCTGACCGATTTTCTCATGGATATTCTGCCGTTCCTTCTTGAGGAGCCTATTGTAAACCACCTCCTGGGTCAGGGCATGTTTGAAGATATACTCCAGATCAGGTTGAATGGTTCTGGTCCGAATTAATTCCAGCCGTTCCAGACCGCTCAGAGACTTATCAATGACGTCTTTTAATTCTGTCACCCTTTTGAGAATCTTGTAGAGAAAGGCCCTGCCGATGACAGAGGCCTCGTGAATGACGCGTTTCATATCTCGTGATAGACCGTCTAACCTGGCAGAGATGACCCCCTGGATTGTGGAAGGGATGTTCGCGTCAATGAGTGGCTTTGTTAATGTCCATTGGCCATCTTCTCTGATAAGTATTGCCGTTTCGAGGAGAGAGTTGATCACCTCCTCAAGGTAGAAGGGATTGCCTTCAACTCTGTCTCTGATAAACTTCTTCAGTTCTCCCGGTGCTGCATCTGTTTTGAGAAGTGATTCCACCATGCTTTGGGCTTCGGAGGGAGAGAGATCATCGAGGCGGATTTCCTGATAAGATTCCATGGTGCTCATTTGGTGACTGGCGAAGAGACCGAACGCAGGACGAAAGATGCAGAGAAAGATGGCTGGGTATCGGAAGTCGGAGAGAATATTTCTAAGGAGTTCAACAGATGAAGGGTCAGCCCAGTGGAGGTCCTCGATGCAGATGATCGTCGGGCTTCTTCGAGTGAGGGCTGCGAGAATCATCTGGACTGCCTCATGAAGTTTTAGTTTCCAATACTCGGGGCCGACGTTTTCGATTTCCAGATACTTGAGAGAGTAGAGGCTTCCTATATAAGGGATCAGCCCCGATCGCTCACTGATGAGATCTCCAGCCCCGGTCTCCACTTTTTTTCTGACCTGCTCCGGAGTATCTCCCTCCTGTATCTGCCATGCTCTGCTGAGTAAATCAATTAATGGAAAGTATGGAATATTCTGAGAATAGGCGTAGGCGTGGCCTTCACGCCACCGCACTTCATCAAGATTCAATGATGCCTTGAACTCTTCGATGAGCCTGCTCTTGCCCGTCCCTGCATCTCCCACAATGGAGAAGATTGACCCCTTGCCCTGTTTAAGATTGGTGATCGCCTCCTGCAACAGTGCCATCTCCACCTTGCGGCCGATAAGCTCTGCTCTTAATCCAGACAATCTGTGGGTCGTGGTGGGGTCTTCTCTGGCAGAGAGAACTTTGTAAGGCCGGATGGGTTCAGCCTTGCCCTTGATGGTGGTCGGCTGAAGCGCCTCAAAGTTAAAGTATCCCTCAGCCCGATGGTGGGTATCGGGACTGATGATAACCTCGCCTGGGTTGGCTAATCCTGAGAGCCTTGCGGCAGTATTGATTGTATCTCCCAGGACTCCATGCGTTCCCTTTTCAAGATTAACTTCTCCCGTGACCACAAGGCCCGTGCAGATGCCTGTGTGCATGCAGAGAGCTTTCCCGATTCTCTTTTCATACTGAAAGCTGAGAGAATAAACAATATCATGGATTTCCCTGGAGGCTTTTATTGCTCTCACCGGATCATCTTCATGGGCTGTGGGAACTCCAAAGAGAGCCATGACAGCATCACCGATAAACTTTTCGATGAAGCCTCCGTACTTGGCAACTACCTTTGAGATTTCCCCGAAGATTTTCCCCATGAATTCCTTGACCTCCTCGGGGTCCATCTTCTCCGCCATGGATGTGTAACCCGACATGTCGGAGAACAGGACGGTTACGTGCTTGCGCTCACTGTCTGGGGTGGAAGGAGGTTGTGCTTTGAGGGAAGGCTCCGCTTCTAACTGATGACCGCAGTCACCACAGAAGTGGAAGTCTGGTGGATTGGGAGATTGGCAACGCGGGCAGATGCTCTCCAGCTTAGTCCCGCATCTACCGCAGAAGTTCTTGTCTTCTGGATTGTCAAACTGGCACTTTGGGCACTTCATGTTGATCCTCCATCAAGAGGTCTGGCCCGCTGCACGTCTGAAGAAATGCTTATCTATATATGAAACCGAAAAAAGCGAATCTGTGAGATAACCCAAGAATAATATCTTTCGAGGTTTTCTGGTTCCAGGAGAAATTTCAGAAATACTCTTGCCAGAGAAGGAGCCTTTTAACAGGGAGGATTATCCCATTGTAAAAACGATAGAGGACAGTTTAATGAAAATCAAGGGGAAAATGATGGAAAACATATTTCACAGGGTAGCAGATTAGAGTAAATAAGGACTATCGCTTGAAAGAGATTGGGCCTTTTCCCGCCCTTTTGTCTTTTCCTCGTAGCGTCTCCGCAAGAGATCTTCCTGCAATTGTTCCGTGCCATCACGTTCAACATAGAATTCTCCCTCCACCGCCTGAATCATATCGAGATATCTGGAAGCGGCGACCTCCTTTACAACCATTCTTTGGACGAAATTATTCCCCAGCCGCTGAAACACGGGCATGAGTTTTCTCCGTTTTCCCACAATTTTGACAATATCCGTTAAAGAGGTGGCCGACAGATTAAACTCCATGATCTTTTTCTGCAAGGTGGATGGCTTCATATGTTTCGGGTAGAAAATGACAAATTCGCCGTTACAGTAATCGACGACTCCCCGTCCAAAATGGGAGAATTCGTCCCAGAGAAAGTAGCGGTGCGCGGGCATGAACTGTTCCGCTGATTCGGGCATCTGGCTTAATGGAGAGACCCTCCACTTTTCGATCCCCGTCTCGTTAATAAAGTTATGGATTTTCTCAAAGGTGTCTAAATCGTCGGTATCATAGCCCACGATGAAGAGGCCCGTTATCGCAAATCCATGTTCGTGAAATACATCCATGGCCTTTCTGATAATATCATAAGACGTCTTCTTTTTGAAATCGCTCAGAGTCTGTTCAGTCAGGGACTCTATCCCTACACTCAGGTTGAACACCCCTGCCGCCCTCATGACTTCAAGCAGCTTTCGATCTTCGCAGATATCAGCCCGCACCAGCAGAGTCGCCTTCATCCGGGCGGCGTTTCCGGCGAGGGCTTCGAAGAACATATGGGATCTCTTGTCGAAAGGAAGAGCTGCCGTGGGGTCCTCGAACATCACCCTGCGGACACCTGACCGCTCAATGTGTTCCTGGAGATACTCCACGGAACTTTCGATGCTCCGACGCCGATAGCCATTTCCCTGTGAAAGGCGCGATGTGGGGCAAAAAGAGCAGTTGTAAGGACATCCCCTCGTCCCTTGAAACGTAAGCAGGGGAAACCTTCCTTTCTTCAACGTCCAGATAAGTGGAAGGTGTCTAAAAATGAACCCCTGGACAGTCTCGTCATAGCCGACAACCAAAGAAAGATCGGGTATATTATCAAAAGACTCACAGACTTGATTTTTCTTGAGCGAGGTATTGAAGATGTCTTGGGTATCAAGCCCTTCCGACTCAAGGGCCTTTAACAGATGGAGGAAGGCCTCTTCAGATTCACCCCGCAGTGTGTAGTCGAAGAAGGGAGAAAACCGTGAGTCGCCACCGAACGAGATATGCTCTCCACCAAGCACCGTAACTACCTGGCGGCCAAGCTTCTCAGCTTCCCCCTTGACAGCTCCAGCAATCTCTTCGGCCCTGGTAATTGCCGCACTCTTGCAGGAAAAGCCGACCACGTCGAACGCCTGGGCCAGCTCTTGAGGTGATACACGAAGGCCGAGTTCTTCATTGAATAGCCGGACAAAATACCCCGCCTGCCGGGTTACTGAAGCTACCTGCAAAGGTCCATAACGTTGCGTCCAGAGCACACCGGCGAGGCAAAAAAATTGCTTGGCCGGGACCACAATGGCAACACGAAGCTTGGGAAGCGAATCCTTATTCATTCCGATTCAGTCCATTCCGGGGAAAAGCTCCCGTCTAAATCTTCGCTCACGCTTTCCCGGCTGTTCCGCTTCCAGACCCATAGCCCGCTTCAATTCCGCGGTCCACCGGCGGCGGCGCTGTAACGAGGGAATGACTTCAACCGGTTCCATAGACACCTTCTTCCTGGTTGACACCATAGCTACAACTGACCTGCCTTCCTGCGCAGGGAAAATTAGGAGAGCGCTCTGTTTTCTTCATTTCCGTTAAAAAATCCTGATGCCGTCTTTGAAAATCCCAAGATTAAGCAAATCCCCCGGGGATGGTGGCGTATTAAAAACTTTTGTCAATTGTCCCGTAGATTTGTAAGCAATGTAGGAATACTCCGAGCAGAATACCGATTGCACCAGCAATCTGCCCACAGATCTTCCTATCTTCTGGAAGACCATCGTGCACTTCACCCCAATCCACCGTCGAAATGTCGTCTTAACCACGCCAGAAACGTTATAGGGGACGCCGATCCATGCAAGCATTGTTTCCCCGATTTTCTGTCTATGGGGATTCCATTTATCAATCAAAGGATACCACCACACCTCGCCATCATACTTTTCAAGCCGCCGGGACAGAAGGTTGAGAACTGTTCCATGTATTCTCGACTCCAACATGAATCTCCTTCTCTCAAGACCATGGTAGTCCCGGCTCAGAGGATCTTTGTATTCCCGAAGCCGGAAAACATTGGACGAATGGTCCCATTCGGAATGACAGCACCGCCGCCAAAGCCTCATGTACCATTTATCGGCTCGCCATAACAGGAGATCCCCGGTTCTCATCTCATCACTCCAGTGCTTATAATTGGAAAGTTTGCCGTTGCTCATTTCAACATCCCTCCTTTTTTCATCTCTTTTTATATCTGTCCACCGAATCGAGCGCAAACCGAGTTGCTCACCTTTAAACAACTTCCGGACCGCCGTTCACGATTAGTAATGGCGTTCACATAGCACCCGCAGCCATTTAGGCTTCCCTATTTTAATCAAAGGCTCCTTTGGGTCCGCGAAACATCCGATAAGAGGCAATACTTTTGAAGAATAAACCAGGTTTGACAGGGTTAAGTACTCATTTTTAACCTTCACATCGAGATGGCGGGCGTATTTATTATAGATGTCGACTTCATTAACTCGCATATAGTTCGGTAAAGCGGACAGGTCGGTTTTGGGGTTCTCTTCGCAGTTCAGGTTTTGACTCTGCTGCCGGATGACATAATGTTTATCTTCTGTCTCAAGGATCGCTTTCCAGCGCCACAAACCCGCCGGCACAAAGGATGCTTTTTTTGTTTTTTCCAACAGATCCTTGAACTTATCTTCTATTTTCTTCTTAAAATCGATTCGGCTCAGGACTCTCAGCAGAATATAAACCGTAAGGACAAGGGCCGTTATCAAGGCGATCTGGTATCTTTTCGGCCCGAACCGGTCGGGTTTCAGAAGCATGACAATAATCCCGAGTATCAATATGAAGGAAAAAGCGAAATCAAATTCGAAAAGAATATCGTAAGCGACCCGGTCTTGTTTAGGCCACCATAGGGTAGTTCCAAAGGGATTTAAAATATCTGCCAGGAGATGAACTGCGGCACCCAATAAACACCAGGGCCACAACGTTAAAACAGAATCAACCGGTTGCTGCCCGAAAAGGAAAGACCCTCCGTAGAGGATTAAGGACAGTAGAAAAGAAAGTGCTGGGGCCAGCCATAGCGAGTGAGTATAGGTCCGGTGCTTATCCAGATATCCAACGGTTCCCGGGGCACCGTGAACCAGATCGATATCCGGCAGCAAACTGCCTCCGATGGCAGCCAGCAGGATATACTTGTCAAACGACTGAGAGCTTAACCCGATGATGCTCCCCATCAGGAAATGATCCGGTAGGATCGTCATGGTATACCCCCTGCCATTAACCTGTCTGGCGTTATTTCAGCCCGTTTACGGTTCGCTCAAATTCATCCATATCCCCTTTTTTAATCCTATCGTCGCCAAAGGCATCAACAAGTCAGGAAGCCCCTCCAATACTTCACTTGTCCCTAACAGCGTATTATAAAAAACCCCATAATCTCTTGAGATACGGGGCTCTATGTCATCAGTCCATGGCACCCTCACCATTACGGGTTAGGGACTCAAACGACGATTGGATATTGGCTTAAATGTCTAATATTCTTACCCCGATGAATATCCGATGTCAAGATCATTAACGGGGAAAAACAGGGCTACGTCATTCACAAAGACAAATAATCGCCTTGATTGAAGAATAAAACAG
>VFSW01010537.1_pt1 | contig 13086 bp, 11 predicted proteins | sample 5358111 | NCBI WGS metagenome assembly VFSW01 (sample SAMN11554181, study PRJNA540505) | mine drainage metagenome | isolation source: sediment from site ElyBrook_90M | place: USA: Ely Copper Mine, Vershire, VT | collected 2017 | reverse complement strand
CGGCACGACCACCGCTCCTTTGCGGCCGTCCGCCGTCAGCTTCCGCAATCCTCGCTCGACCGCCGCATTGGCGCCGGCGTCGGCCGTCTCCTCGAGAACCTCGGCGCCGACGCCTCGCGCCAACCGCGCCGCGTCGCCGTCGCCGGTCACGACAAGCACGCCCGCCAGTTCCGTCGTGGCGCGCAAGGCGTTCAGGACGTCGCTGAACATCGCCTCGGCGACAAGTCGGCGCTCCTGGTGAGAAAGCGCGGAGGCCAGCCGTTGCTTGGCGGCTCCGAAGCGCTTGACGGGAACGACCGCCCATATTCCCAAAACCGGGCCACGCCGATCCGCATCGACCCGCGGCGGCGTCCGCCCGGCCAACCCTCCGCGGCCCGCGCCCGCCTCGTTCGGCCCGGTCGCCGAAGCCCGCGCTTCCGGCAGGCCCCGATCGAAACGTCCCGGGCCGGGCAGCGCGGCGGGCGCCGCGGGCGTCATTGGTCCGGCGCCTTCGGCGCGAGTGCGTTCATGGCGGCGAACGCCTTGAGGCTTTCGTCTTCGATGACGGCCAGCAAGCGACGCTTCATCTCGACGAAGCCGGATTGGGTCACGACGTCGGGCGACCGCGGTCGCGACAACGGCACCTTTTCGCAGAACTTGATATGGCCGGGCCGGGCCGACATCACCATGACGCGGTCGCCGAGATAGATCGCCTCATCGATATCGTGGGTGATGAACAGCACCGTGCGCTTGGCTCCTTCCCATACTTCAAGGAGCCAGCGCTGCATCAGCGAGCGCGTCAACGCGTCGAGCGCGCCAAAAGGCTCGTCGAGCAGCATGATGTCGCGATTGAACATGAAGGTCCGCATCAAGGCGACGCGCTGACGCATGCCGCCCGACAATTGATTGGGGTAGTGGCTCTCGAATCCGCGCAGGCCAAACCGATCGATCGATTCACCGGCGCGGGCCCTCGCCAGACGCTTCGGCATCCCATCGATCTCGGCCGCGAGAATGGCGTTGTCCAGCACCGTGCGCCAGGGCATCAGCAAATCGCGCTGGGGCATGAACGCCACCCGCCCGAGCAGGTGATCGGCCGGCTGCCGGGCGCCGTCGATGAAGAGCTTGCTGTCCTTGTCGGGGGGGACCAGTCCGGCAAGGATGTTGAACAACGTGCTCTTCCCGCATCCGCTCGGACCCACCAGCGTCACAAATTCACCGCTGTCGATGCTGAGGTCCACGTTCTCGAGCGTGCGGACCGAGTTCTTCCCGCTGCCATATTGCTTGGAGACGTTCTCGATGCGGATTTTCGGCTTCGCCGCGGCGATCGTGTCGCGGCCCGGCGTCGCTTCGGCGCAATCACGTCGTTGTCCCGCGCTATCCGAATGAATCACTGTCGCCACCCGCCGCATTCCATGATCGTCCGACGTCAAGCGAATATCTTACCCAACGACGAGATGGTTCGCAGCACCTTGGCGTGCTCCAGGCTCGGCCATTGCACGCGCATGATGAAGTGATTGACGCCGAGCGACTCGTTGTAACGCTGCACCTCGTCTTTCACAAAGGCTTCGTCGCCGATTATGAATCGGTCTTTCGCAAAATCCTCAAACGGTTGATTGAAGGATTCAGCGCCTTCCGATTGCTTGTCCAGGCCCCAGGACGAATAGGCGCCGTATTTATACTCCAGGGCCGCCTTGCACTCCTCCATCGCCTTCGCCCTGCTCGGCCCGACGTAGCATTCCCGGGTGATCGGAACTTCCACGGGAAACGGCTTGCCTGCTTCCTTCAGGGTGTCGCGATAGAGCTTCATCTGCGGGGCCAGCGTGTCGAAATGAGCGAAATTCGTGATCAGCCACGCATCGCCAATCCGCGCCGCTCGCTTCACCGCCGCGTCGACGACCCCGCCGATCCATATCGGAGGCCCGCCCGCGCGCAGCGGCTTCAGGCCGATGCCGAGATTTTCGAGCTTGAAAATCTTGCCGTGATAGGTCACGCGATCTTCGGTCCAGAGGCGGCGCATGATTTCCACGCTCTCGGTCAGGCGCTGCACGCGCTCCTTGAGCGGAACGTTGAACGTGTCGAACTCCGCTTCGCGATAACCGACGCCCATGCCGAGCACATAATTGCCGCCGGTCAACAGATCGAGCGTGACCGCCTCCTCGGCGACATGGGCGGGATTGAGGAGCGGCATTACGAGAATGTTGGGGCCGACCAGCATGCCTTCCGCCTCGCGCGCCAGATAGGCCATGATCGGAATCGGCGAGAGCATCTGCATGGGCTGGGTCAGGTAATGGTGCGGCGTCCAAAGCGAGGAAAAGCCGCTTCGGCGGGCCAGGCTCACCTGCTCGATCATCTCAATCCGCGCTTGCGAGACATCGGTCTCCGGCGTGAACTGGGTCGTAAGGTAAAGTCCTACCTTCATCGCGTTTTTCCCTGTGCTGGCTTCGTCGGGCTGTCGGCTCGCCCGCGTTAGAGAGTGAAGATGGGCGGCGATCTAGACCCGCGATCGCCGCGGCGAGGCTTCGTGGCGAAAGTCCTTCGCAAAAAGACTGGAGAGCTCGTGGAGTCGGGGCGCGTCCGCCAGCGTGGCGACGCAATCCTTCAGACGATCGGCGCGATCGCCGAAGCCGACCTCGGCCAGCAACGACGCAACCTTGCTGTCGACTTCCCGGGCCAGCAGGTCGGGCCGGCCCTGGTAGCGCGCCGCGGCCGGATCCCCGCTCGGGCAGTCGCTGAAGGACGAGCGAACGTCGCCGTTCTTCAGAACGAGCGCGAGTTCGACGCGGTACTCGTCCGGATAGCGCGCGCTGAAATCCGGGTCTTCCCTGACCTGAATGCGGCGGGATAGCGCGAGCGTCCGCGGATCGCGGATCGCCTCGTCGGTGAAATCAGCGAGCCCGATGCGCCCGCGCAACAAGGCGACGGCGATCGCGTAGGGAACGTTGAACTGAGCGTCCACGACGCTCCTGGGCTGTTGGTGATAGGAAAGAACGCCGGTGCTGTAGATTCGGATCTTGACCGCTTCAATATCGTCCGCCGCGACGCCATTCTCGTTCGCCGCGATCGCGAGATCGATGGCGCCGTGCTCGAAGCGGCAGCAGGGATAGGGCTTGATCGCCGTCCCGAACGCATGATGCTCCTCGCGGAGCGCCCGGGTCATGCAGTCGGGATCGATCGGTTCGCCGTATGAGAAGGCGCGAAAGAAGCCGCCGTCGCCTTCGAAAATCGTCGCTGGACCCGTGAAGCCCTCCCGGGCGAGACGGGCGGCGAGCACCCCGCTGTGGGCGGCCCGGCCGGGATGGAGACGCTTGATCCAGGAACCGTCGGCGCGCCATTCGGTGAGGCCGCAGGCCTGGGTGCCGGCGACGCCCAGCGCGCGCACGAACGCGTCGCGATCGAGATCCATCGCCACCGAGGCCGCGGCGGCGGCGCCAAAAACGCCGCACAGCGCGGTCGGATGGACGCCGTGGTGGAATTGACTGCCGCGAAAAACCTCGCCGAGCCGGCACATCACTTCATAGCCGACGAACATCGCGCGCAGAAATGTGAGGCCGGACGCGTTTTCGGCTTCGGCGGCGGCGAGCGCGGCAGGCGCCACCACCGCGCCTGGATGCAACACCGCGACACGGTGATCGTCATCCAGTTCGAGGGCGTGAGCAAAAGCCCCGTTGGCGAGCGCCGCGTCCCACGCCGACGTCACTCTGCCGACCCCCATCACGGTCGCCTCGGGTTTGCCGCAGGCGGCGAGGAGGGTGCGCGCAACCGCCTGGCTCGATGGCGCGACGACGCCCGCGAGCGTCACGGCGAGCGTGTCCAGCGCATAGACGCGCATGGCGAGCGCCAGGGACTTGTCGCGTCTCAGGGCGTCGCTGACCGCAAAATCGGCAAGAGCCTCCGCAATCGTCGCCAACCGCTTTCTCCCGTTCTCTTCCCGGTTCGGCGTCGGCGCCCGGTCGGGCCGGAGCAGGATGGGCGCCGCGCAAACTGTCGATGAGACTAGCTGTATTCGCGTCGTCTCTGCCGGATCAGTTCGCCTCTGCCGCCCGACGCCATGAACTGGCCGTTTTCCCAGACCACCTCGCCGCGCGAAATCGTCATTTTCGGCCAGCCCGCCAGAGAGGCGCCCGCCAGCGGGCTGGGACACACGCTCGGCCAAATCTGTTCGGCGTCGACCGTCCGTCGCTCCGCAGGATCCACCAGAATGATGTCCGCGTCCGCGCCGGGCGTCAGCGATCCCTTCCGGGAATCGAGACCGAAGAGTCGCGCAGGGGTCTGCGACATCGCGCGCACGAGGATGGGCAACGGAACGCCCTCCTCCAGCGCCCAGGCGACCATGGCTGGAAAGTGCGTTGGCGCGTCCGGCATGCCGAACGGCGCTTCGAATATATTGCCGGCGCCCCTCGCCTTCGCCGCGGGGCTGTAGCTTGCGTGATCGCTGCCGATCGTATTGATGGCGCCCGTGGTCAGCGCCGTTCCCAACGTGCGCTGATCGGCGCGCGTGCGCAACGGCGGGGCGATCCGCGCGAGGGCGCCGTGACGGCGCAGTTCGTCGTCGCCCATCAGAACATATTGCGGACAGGTTTCGGCCCATAGCGGAACGCCGCGCCGGCGCGCGCGCTCGACCGCCGCCAAACCCTCGGCGGACGACACGTGGACGATATACGCCGGGCACCCCGTGGCCTGCGCGGCGAGGCCAACCATGTCGATCGCGGCCGCCTCGGCTTCGGGCGGCCGCGTCGGCGCGTAATCCTCCGGCCGGACGCGACCCTCGGCGATCGCCGCCTGCTCCAGACGATCGACCAGCTCGCCGTCCTCGGAATGGACGAGGACGATGCCGCCCAGGCGGCGGACCTCGGCCATCGCGGCGAACAGAAAGCGTTCGCTCACCATCATGCCGCGCCGCTTGTAGGCGAGAAACATCTTGTATGAGCAAAAGCCGTCGGCGGCGAGTTCGGCAAGCTGGCCGATCGTGTCGTCGCGATCGTAGACGACAAGATGGAACGAAAAATCGACGAGCGAACTCTCCACGCCTTCGCGCCGTTGCTGCTCGACGACGTCGGCCAGGGGCTGCTCCGACGGACCGCGTATCATCCCGATATAGGTGGTCACGCCTCCCATGGCGGCGAGCCGGGAAAAATCTCCCATGCCTTCCCCGTAGAAATGGACATGGGGATCGACAATTCCCGGCATCGCCAGCAAACCGTCGGCGTCGATAACGCGGCGCGCCGAGGGCGTCTCCGTGCCTTCGGCGAAATGGGCGACGACGCGTGGGCCCGCTATCGCCAGGCTGCCGCGAAACGAGCCGTGACCGTCGACAATCGTACCGTTCCTGATCAGAAGGTCCAGCATTGTGACAAGTTAAAGCCGGAGAATGAAGCGATTGTCTGTATTAAATGTCATTCTAAATGCGAGTCAATACACCGAGGTCGAAATATGGATGGCGAGCGTCGAGCGAACCGGAAATCGCCGGCTCGGGCCGGTCCGGAGGCTGGCCGCAGCGATCGCTCGCTGATCTGGCATCCGTTTGAAATAGTGAGCTATTTAACCCGCCGACAATCCATCTCGAGGGACGCGCCGCGGCGGGTCGCGCGCACGACGGCGCGTGGAATTGTTCAGACAAAATTGTATCGAGACATTATTGTCTTCCATCAATAATTTTGTTACTAGCTTCGGCAGCGGGCGTCATTTGTAGCGGTACGCCTTGGCGTTTCGCGTCAATCGACCGCTGCGTTCGCTGTCGAACGATCCGATTGTCTCGGTTTCAAGCGCCCATCCAGGCGAGACCGACGCGATTTCTGTCTGGAAGGGGCTTGGGAGGAAGCGAAATGTGGGAGCCCGTCCTGCAACGTACCCGACCCTTGTATCGCGGCATCGTCGCCGCGCTTCAGCGCGACATCAACAGCGGCGCCCTGACGAGCGGCGAGCGGCTTCCCACGCACCGCCAGCTTTCGCACAAGCTGAACGTGACGGTCGGAACGATCACCAAGGCGTTCACCGAGGCCGAACGGTCCGGCCTCATCGTGAGCCGCGTCGGGCGGGGCTCCTATGTCTTGCAATTTCCCGAGAATGTCGCGGCGGCGGACAGCGAACCCAGGGGGCTCGTCGATCTCAGCGTCAACACCGTGACGATCGAACCCTTCAACAACGCGCTCAACAAAGTGCTGGGCGCCCTGTCGCGACGCAAATCGCTTTACGGCCTGCTGGAATACCATCCGGTGCCGGGCTTGCTTCGTCATCGCGCCGCCGGCGTGAAATGGCTGCGGTTGCGGGGCATCGAAACGATTCCCGACAATCTGATCCTCTGCAACGGCTCGCAAGAGGGCCTTATGGCCGCCCTCGCGACGGTGACCAAACCTGGCGATTCCGTTCTCACCGAAAGCCTCAACTACGCCGGCATCCGGCGGCTCGCCGATCTGTTCCGACTGGATATCCGGGGCGTGGCGACGGACAAGCACGGCCTTCGACCCGAAATGCTCGCAGCGGCGGCGCAGAATACGCGCGTCGGCGCCATTCTCTGTTCGCCGACGCTCCACAATCCGACGAACTCAACCATGCCGCTTGAAAGGCGCCGCGAAATCCTCGCTCTCGCCGCCCGGCTCGACACTTACGTCATTGAGGACGACAGCAGCGGCCACCTGTCCGGCGACGCAACGCCGACCATGGCGTCGCTCAACCCGGACCGGTGCATCTATCTTTGCGGCACCTCCAAAAGCATCGCGCCCGGCCTGCGCATCGGCTATTTGCTCGCGCCCGCCAGCATCCTGCCGCGGCTGAGCGAGGGCGTTCACGCAACGTCATGGACTTCGCCAAGCCTGATGGGGGAGATCACCTCGGTTCTGATCGAGGAAGGAATCGCCGAAAACTTCGTGTCCTGGCACCGACAGGAAGCTTGCGCGCGGATGAAAATGGCTCAGGAAATCCTCGGACGCACCGATATATTCCCTGATTGTCCCACCTATCACCTTTGGCTCGAGCTTCCGCCGCCCTGGCGCGCGGGCGAATTCGCCGCGCAAGTCCGCTTGGGCAGCACGCTTGTCTCGCCGGCCGACAATTTCGTGGTCGATCGCAATCCGACGCCCCATGCCGTGCGGATCAGCCTTGGAGGCGTCGCCGAACGGTCGCGGCTGGCGGACGGCTTGCGCGTCGTCGCGCAAGCCTTGACTGTCCGGCCGAGCGCCTTCTACGTCGCGATCTAGCTTCCGCCATGCGCGGGTGCGGTCTTTCGGCTGGTGAGGAGAGCGCAATGCGCCGGGGCGATCCACGCCGGCGCAGACCGCTCCGCGCCGAAATCTCGAAAATCATGGCGCCCGGTGAAAGGCGGCCCGGGGATGTCTTTGAATTATTGTACCGGAACATTGTTCACATTGATCGGATTGATTGTTTTTGATTGATTGGCGCCCGACAAGCAGGCCGGCCGTAGCGAACAAGGAAGATTCGATGTTTCTCAACAATCCCGCCCTCGGAGCCGGAGAGGCTTACGTTCCGGGGCTCACGCAGGAATACGTGTCGAAGACCTACGGCATCCCGGTCGACGACGTCGCCAAGCTCGGCTCGGCCGAAAATCCGTTCGGTCCCTCGCCCAAAGCCCTCGCCGCGGTGCAACTGGCCGCGAAAATCTCCCTTTATCCCGACTGGACCGCGAGCGCGCTGCGCCAGAAGATCGCCGCCAAATACGGCTACAAGCCCGAGCAGGTGATCTGCGGAGCCGGCGAGACGGAAATCATGTCCTGGATCATCCGCTGCTTTTCCGCGCCGGGCGACAAGGTTTTGATGTTCGTGCCGGCGTTCCCGATCTATCACATGGCCGCCGAGAACGAGGGCCGCACGCCGTTGTTCGTCGGCATGGGCGACGATCTCGACTTCAAGTGGGACGACTATGTCGCGGCGATCAGCAGCGACGTGCGCATCGTCTTTCTGACGAATCCGCACAGCCCCACCGGCCGCCTCATTCCGCATGCCGCGATCCGGAAAGTCTGCGAGATCGCGCGGGATCAGGTGGTGGTGCTCGACGAAGCCTATATCCACTTCTCCAACACCAATGGCGGTATGGACTTTCTGAGGGAGTTCAAGAACCTGATCGTGCTGCGGACCTTTTCCAAGGTGTTCGGCCTCGCCGGCCTGCGTGTCGGCTTCGGCATCGCCGACGAGACCATCATCAGGCCAATGATGCATCTCAAGCCGACCTGGAACATGGGCGCGCTGCAGGTCGCGGGCGCCTGCGCCGCGCTCGACGACGACGAGTATGTGGCCAAGACCGTCGACGCGATCGCGCAGATGCGTCGCTACGTCCTGGAAAAGATCGGCGCTCTCAATCGCTTCTCGGTGGTCGGCCAGCCGACCTCGAATTTCTTCCTGCTGCGGATCGAGGATCCGGCGTTGGATTCGACCAGGGTGTTCAACGAGTTGCTCCGGCGCGGCGTCATCGTCAAAGACGGTTCCGTCTCGTTCATCGGTCTCGGCAAGCGCCACCTGCGCATCGACGTCAGTCTGCAGAAGCAGATGGATCGGTTGATCTGGGCGCTTACCGACATCAGCAACGCGGCCTAGAGAAGGACGGGAGCCGGCGCCGCGGCGAGGAAATTCCACGGCGACGATCGGGGTTCTGCTTGACGGCGATGGCATGGCTTGCCGGCCGTGAGATGTGGGGATGCGCATCGATGACCGACGCAGGCGGCGTCGCCGCCCATGTGGACGCCGGGCGGCTTTGGCGCCGCCTGATGGCGCTTGCCCTCTTCGGCGCGACGCCCAAAGGCGGGGTCAGTCGTCTGGCGCTTTCGCAGGAGGAGGCGGCGGCGCGCGCGCAGATCGTCCAATGGGGCGAAACGATCGGCCTCGAACCGTCCGTGGACGCCGCGAGCAATCTGTTCCTTCGACTGCCCGGCGCCGAGCCCGACCTGCCGCCGGTGCTGATCGGCTCTCACAGCGACAGCCAGCCGACCGGGGGCAAGTATGACGGCGCCTATGGCGTCATTGCGGCGCTCGAGGCGCTCGAGGCGATCAAGGCGTCAGGCCGCCAGCCCCGCCGCGCCATCGAACTCGTCCTCTGGATGAATGAGGAAGGGTCGCGCTTCGCCCCGGGCATGATGGGTTCGGCGGTTTTTTCCGGCGTCCGCCGGCTCGAAGACATCGTCGGGATAAAGGACAAGGCCGGCGTCAGCGTCGGCGAGGCGCTGGCCTCGATGCTCGCCGCGGAACAGAAGCTGCCGCGCCGCCCGCTCGGCTTCAAGGCCGCCGCTTTCGTCGAGGCGCATATCGAACAGGGCGTCACGCTCCAGAACGAACAGCGGACCATCGGGGTGGTGACGGGCATTCAGGGCAAACGCACCTTCCGCGTCGAAGTGGAAGGCGAGGAGAGCCATGCGGGAACCTCGAGCAGGGCAGATCGCCGGGATGCGCTCGTCAGCGCGATCGCCATCGCTCGCGCGCTCCAGGATGCGATGTGGGACGCGGAAGACGCGGTGCGGTTCACGATCGGCATGTTCTCCGTGGCCCCGAACGCGCCGTCTGTCGTGCCCGGACGCGTGGTCTTCTCGATTGACCTGCGTCATGGCGACGCCGAAACCGTCAAGCGCCTCGGCGACATGATTCCCGAAATCTGCGGCAACGCCCGCGGCGCCTGCGAGGTGAAGATCCGGGAGCTTCTCTACGACGCCCCCATTGAATTTCCCGCATCCATTCGCAAGCTGATTTCAAAGACCGCGCTGCGGCTGAATCTGCCGCATCGGGAGCTTCCGTCGCCCGCGGGGCATGATTCTCGCTACCTGCACCGCGTCTGCCCGACGGGCATGATCTTCATCCCTTGCAAGGATGGCGTCAGCCACAACGAAGCCGAGGAGATCACGCCCGGGGACGCGGCGGCGGGAGCGCGCGCGCTCGCGGAAGTCGCGATTTCGCTCGCCGACTCGGAAGTCATCGATCCGCGGTGAGGGGAAGCTGCGGCGCCGCCTCTGAACGACGCCTGGCCGCCCGATTCGCGTCGTCGTCCGGCGCTCACGCCGCGCGGGAGGACGGCGGTCTTCGTGGGCGGGGGCCGGGTTGATCATGCGCGCCGCGCCGGCCCACGAAGCGCCGCCAGGACGGCGAGGCTGTGTTCGACGGCGACGCGGACGGAATCGAGGACCGGCACACCCAACTCGCCGGCGAGCCCGGGGGCGATCGAGGCGCCCGCGAGGTTGGTGCACAGGATGACGACGGCGTCGACCGGGACGCGCGCCGTGACGCGAACCATATCGGCGATTTCGCCCGGCGTGATTTCCCCATACGCGGCATTGTCGGTCAAGTCGCGCCGGACGGCCGATGCGACCTCGACGCCGATCGTCCGATAGGTGGCGATGATCCTGCTCTCGATCGCTCCGACATAGGGCGTGACCAACCCGATTCTTCGCGCGCCCAATCGTCCCAGTTCGCGGTTGAGCGCCATCACCGCCGTGGTCGTCGGAATGCCGGTGCGCGCCTCGATCGCCGCGCCGCGTCGCGCGTCCCACTCGCAGCCCCGCCAGCCGGCGGCGGTTCCGTTCCACAGAATCAGATCGACCCTGGCGTCGGCGAGCATGGCGGCGGCCTCCAGCAATCGCGCGGTCTCGAACTGCCGACCGGAGGCCGCGCCGGCCGATATCTGCGTAACGCGAAAGCGAGCGACATGCGCCGTCACCGAACCGTCGGCGGGCAGCAGCCTGAACGTTTCTGGCTCGAGCACCGTGTTGGAGGACGGCGCGAGCATTCCGAGCCGCCTGACCATCGCTCCCTCCTCCATTTTCGGCGCCCTCGGCGGGCATGCGCGGGTCGCGATCCGGCGCCCCGGCCGCCGGCCGCGCAACAGTTTCAGACGATCGAGCGTCGGCTGGCGATGCCGCCGTCAACCGTGATGATCGCGCCCGACGTGTAGCCTGAGCGGAACGACGCCAGGAATAGGACGAGGTCCGTGATCTCGTGGACATGCGCGGGCCGATGCAAGGGATAGCGCTCGAGCAACTCCCGATATCGCGTCTCGTCGCCGAACAGATCCTTCGCGCGCTTCTTCAGCATGTTGTAGATGCGGTCCGTGTCCACCGGCCCGGGGTTGACGCCCACGACCCGAATGTTGTCGTCGAGACTTTGGCCTCCGATCGCCCGCGTGAACGCCATCAAGCTCGCATTCCCGACCGAACCCGCGATATAGCGGGGATCCGAGATCTCGCCGCCATTGCCGATGTTGTTGATGATGACGCCGCCGCCGGCGGCCTTCATGCGCGGATAATAGAGCCGGCAGAGGTTGATGTAGCTGTAGACCTTGAGCTCCCAGCCGGCGCGCCATTTTCCTTCGTCGATCTCGAAGAGCGACCCCGACGGTATCACACCGGCGTTGTTGACGAGAATGTCGACGTCGCCGACCGCCCCGGCGAGCTTCTCCGCCGCGCCGGGCGCGGTGAGGTCGCCCGGAAAGACCAGCGCCGTCGAGGCGGCGTGATCCTTCTCGATTTTCTCCTTCACGCTCTCCAGCTTTTGCGCATTTCGCGCGGTCAGGCGAACATGGCAGCCCTGCTCGGCGAAGGCGATGGCGAGGCCCGCGCCGATACCCTGCGAGGCGCCGGTTATCAAGACGGTCTTGCCGGTCAACTTCAAATCCATGGCGTCTCGACTCCCGTGGCCGGCGCATCGGGCGCCGTTGTGATCTTTGCGCGCGTGGCGGGGATCGGGTCGCCGCGGCCGAACGCGCCGCATGCGCCCCCGAGCCCATCGGTGGTCGCGCGAAACGAGACGCGCGCGCCGAATGCGTCGCGATCCGCGGCGGCGCGATACAAACCGGAGAAGCGCAGGCGGTTTCGCGCGGCTTCCCGGGTCCGGTCCGACCGACCGGCGACCAACCCGACAGAGCGGCCGGGCAGGTCGCGGCGGCGATGCTCCCTCACAGATCGGGACGGCGCAAATGCCATTCGGTCGCGCCTTGATAAGCGTGAGCCGCGCGAAAGAGCAGCGATTCGAGGAACGGCCTGGCGACGAACTGGAAGCCGATCGGAATGCCTGACTTGCTCGCCCCGCAAGGCGCCGTGATGGTGGGATAGCCGCACACGTTGAAGGGCGCCGTGAACGGCCCGATCGCCAGGATGGCCTCCGGATCCTCCCCGAGCGCGGCCATATCGTCGAGACTCGGGCCGGCCACCGGGAGGCCGGGCGCCAGAAGCAAATCAATTCCTTCGAACATCAGCGCGACGCGGCCGTTGAATTCACGCCGGTCCTTCAGCGCCTGCGCCAGGTCCAGCCCGGTGAAGGCGCGCCCCCGATCGAGAAGGGCGGACAAGCGGGCCCCGTAACCGGCTGCGCGGGTTGGATAAGTTTCATCGTGCGCGATGGCGGCCTCGACGGCGCATTGCACCGCCCAACCTCGCAAAATCGCCTCGATCGGCGGAAACCGCACGTCGACGAGGCGTGCGCCGAGGCGCGACATCGTCGCGGCGACCCCTTCAATGGAAGCCAGCACCTCGTCGCTGGCCTTCGAGCGAATGTAGACCAGTCAATTCCAATCGTCAGGTCGCCGACCCCACCGGCGATTTCGGCGACATAGTCGGGCGCGGGCGCCGGCGCAGCCGTCGGGTCGGCCGGATCGGGCCCGGCGATCGCTCCGAGCAACACCGCTGCGTCGACAGCGGTGCGCGCCATCGCGCCGACGTGATCGAGGGATTCAGCCAATGGAAAGACGCCGCGGCGACTGACCCGCCCCAAGGTAGGCTTGACCCCGACCACGCCGCAGCACGACGAAGGCAGGCGGATCGAGCCGCCGGTGTCCGTGGCGAGCGAACCAAAACAAAGGCCCGCGGTCACGGCGACTCCGGAGCCGCTGGACGAGGTCCCGGTCCAAAAGTTCGCGCCGAACGGGTTGACCGGCGGCGCAATTGTCGGATGATGGTCGGCATAGACGCCTTCCGTCATTTTCAGCTTGCCCAGAATAATCGCGCCCGCGCCGCGCAAGCGGTCGCTGGCCGTCGCTTCGTAGGGGGCGCGCCAGTCATCGAAGATCGCGCTGCCGAGCCCTGTCTTGATGTCGGTGGTATAGAAGGCGTCATTCAAGGCGAGCGGAATGCCGTGCAGGCGCCCGCGCCAATGGCCGCCGCGGATTTCCTCGGCTGCCACGAC
>VFSW01010536.1_pt1 | contig 13086 bp, 11 predicted proteins | sample 5358111 | NCBI WGS metagenome assembly VFSW01 (sample SAMN11554181, study PRJNA540505) | mine drainage metagenome | isolation source: sediment from site ElyBrook_90M | place: USA: Ely Copper Mine, Vershire, VT | collected 2017 | reverse complement strand
GCTTTTGCACTCTTCAACCACCTCCCTAACGCGCGCACTGCACACGCGCTACCCACGACACCGATGAAGCGCACGCTCCTCTTCGATTTCGGCGGCACCCTCGATTATCCGCGTCACTGGCTCGACCGCTTTGTGATGCATTACCGCGCCGCCGGGATCGAGATCGCTCGCGCGCAACTCGATCCTGCCTTCGATTACGCCACCCGGATGGGCTACCGTTCGACCAGGCTCCTCTCCTCCTATGGACTTACCGAACTGGTGGATTACCTTGTCCATCAGCAACTCGACTATCTGGGCCGTCACGGCGCGCCGGAGGTCCGCGAAACCTTGGCCGCCGCGTCCGCCGGGATGCGCCTGCCGGAAATCGCCGGCTTTATCACCCAATCGTTCGTCGCCGAGTCCCGCCGCGGCCTCGCCGCGAGCAGAAAGTTGCTAATAATTCTGTCCGAGCGCTTTCGGATGGGGATTGTTTCCAATTTTTATGGTAATCTGGAGAACATCCTCGCCGAATTCGATTTGGCGAGCTTCTTCGGCGTCGTCGCCGACTCTTCGCAACTCGGGAGCTTCAAGCCGGAGCACGGCATCTTCAACCACGCCATAAAAACCCTCCGCGCCATTCCCTCCGAAACCGCGATGGTCGGTGATTCGTTGGCCAAGGATTGTGCGCCGGCCCGCGCGCTCGGCCTGACCACGATTTGGCTGCGCCACCAGCCCCCGCTCCCGGCGGGAGACCTCGGTGAACGTCCAGACCAGCGTCGTCGCAGCCCGGATCAGCGCCACCCCCGCGCCGCTGACGAAATCGTCGAAGGCCTCGGTCAGCCGGCCGCCGATGAAATTGTGCGGACAGAACAAACCCGATCACCCGCCGATTTCACAATCGATACCCTGGCGGAGTTAGAGCATCTGAGATGGTGGCGGTCATGAGCACCGCGCAAAGGACCTCGGCGTGAGCGGAGCGAAGCAAATGGCCGCCGCGAAACAAATCCCCGGACTGTCCGGCGCGATAATCGCCGCCGGGCGCGGCGAGCGCCTGCGCGCGGCCTCGGGCGGCATCCCCAAGCCGCTTGTCGAGATCGGCGGCGAGCCTCTGCTGATCCGCCAGGCCCGCGCGATTGCCGCGCTCGGAGCGCGCCCGGTGCATGCGATCGTCAATTCGGAAACCGCCCGCATGATACGCGACCGTGACCTCATCATGCCGCCCGAAGTGCAGCTATGCGTTCGCGATACCGCCAATTCGATGGAATCGCTGTTGACGCTCGGCGAGCGTATCGCGCCCGGCCGTTTCCTGATGACGACGGTGGACGCAGTCGTGCCGCCGGCCGAATTGGAGCGCTTTGCCGTGCGCGCGCTCGATCTCACCAATCCCGCGCGTCAAAATGCTCTGGACGGCGCCCTCGGGGTGGTACAATGGCGCGGCGACAGGCATCCGCTGTTCGCGGAAGTTGCACTCGATGGTACTATATGTGCCTTAGGTAACCGCGAATCGCAGCAGGTGACGGCGGGGGTCTATCTGTTTTCGACGCAGATCTTTTCATTTGGCGACAAGGCCCGCGCCGCCGGGCTCGATGCGATGCGGCGGTATTTGGCGCTGCTGATCGACGAAGGCATGCGTTTTGCTGCAATTGAGCTGAGCGATGTGATCGACGTTGATGAGGCAGTGGATCTGGACGCGGCGCGTGCGCTGGTCGCGAGTCAGGGCGCGAGGTCCTGACGGCGATCGCCGCTGACGGGTCGTGAGGACCGGAGCATTGAGATGAAAATCCAGGTGATGGGAGTGTATCGGGAGGCGGAGTATTCGCCCGGCAAGGTCGAGGCGGATGCCGCGATTCTGGATGCCGTGATCGATCAATTGCGCGACTCGGGGGCGGAAACGATCTCGATCGATGCCGCGCGCTTTGTCAACGGCGGATTGCCGACGCCGCATCTGGTGCTCGCGATGTGCCAGGGCGAAGCAGGCCTCGCGCGCCTCTCGGCGGTCGAAGAGGCGGGTGCGGTGGTGATCAATTCCGCGCTCGCGATTCGCAACTGCTATCGCGACCTGCTCGGCGCCGGTCTGATGCGCGCGGGGGTGCCGGTACCGGAGGGCGTCGTCGTCCGCACTGCCGCGCCGCTCGACCTGAAGCCGTTGCGCACGATCGATCTGTCGTCCCCGATGTACGTCAAGCGTGGCGACCTGCACGCGCTGGGGCCGCATGATGTGATGCGCGTCGAAGGACTCGAACAACTCGAAGCGACGCTGATGCGCTTCGCACGCCGCGGCGTACAGCTCGCCTTCGTGCAGCAAGAGGTGGTCGGCGAAGTCGTCAAGTTTTACGGCGTCAGCGGCGGCGAATATTTTGCGACCGTTTCCGAAAGCGGGACGCATCTTTCCGACGCCCAAAAGCGCGCGCTAAACCATGCTGCCGCGACCGCTGCGAGCGCCCTGGGCCTTGAGATCTGGGGCGGCGACGCGATCGTCAAGGATGATCGTTTCTCGATCGTTGACTTCAACGATTGGCCCAGCTTCAGCCGCGTGCGCGACGACGCTGCTCGCGCGATCGCGCGCCGCTCGATTCTGCATCTGCGCCGCCATCCTGCTACCCGTGACCTCAATATCTGACCCACAGATGCTCCGCCATACTTGACTTGAGCGCCTTGGCGCGACAGTCCTTACGGGTTGCCGCCGGTTCCGGCGGCACATAGTCATTAAGGAGTCGGCGAGCGCAAAAGACGAGATGCGGAAAGACGAGGAGATGAGGACGGCGCAGCTATCAACTTCAAAACGCGTTAGCGACGGTGCGGCCGCCAAGGCCAAATTGCCAAAAATCGTAAGCGCGGTACCGGGTCCGAAATCACGAGAGATTTTTGCCGACGAGCAGCGCTATATCGCGCCCGGCCGCCAACGGATCTCGCTGCTGTCTGGGGTCGCCTTCGAGTACGGCAACGGCGCGACGCTGACCGACGCGGATGGCAACACCTACGTCGATTTTTTTGCCGGCGTGGCGGTGGCCAGCCTCGGCCATGGCCATCCGGCGCTCGCCGATGCGATCGCCCGGCAGGCCGCGCGCCTGATGGTCGGGACGTTCGCCACGCGCGAGCGCGCCGAGGCCTTCCGGCTGATCAGCGAGGTCGCGCCGGCGAACCTCAAACGCGCGCATCTCTATAGCGGCGGCGCGGAGGCGGTAGAAGCGGCGCTGCGGCTCGCGCGATCGGTCACCAAGAAAGATGAAGTCGTGAGCTTCTGGGGTGGCTTCCACGGCAAAACGATGGGCGTGCTCGGACTAATCGGCGACGAGTCAAAGCAGGGCTATGGACCACTGCCGGGCGGGCGTTACACGGTGCCCTACGCTGATTGTTATCGATGCCCGTTCAAGATGACCTATCCTGACTGTGGGCTGTACTGCGTCGAGTTCGCACGCAAGCAGATTAAGAATCCCTCCGCCGGCGCGATCGCGGCGGTGATCGTCGAGCCGATGCAGGGCACTGCCGGCAACGTGATTCCGCCGGACGACTGGTTGCCCGCGATCAAATCTGTCGCGAAGGACAATGGCGCGCTGCTGATTGCCGATGAGATGATCACCGGCTTCGGCCGGACGGGTAAATGGTGGGGCGTCGCGCATAGCGGCGTCACCCCGGATATCGTCACGGTGGGCAAGGGCATGGGCTCGGGCTTTCCGATTTCGGGCGTCCTGATGAGCGACGAAATAAGCCATGCCGAACCGTTAGCCAAGCCCAGTGCGTCGTCGTCGAGCTACGGCGGAAATCCGCTGGCCGCGGCAGCGCTGGCGACGACGATCAAGACGATCGAGCGCGAAAAGCTGGTCGAGAATTCACGCCAGGTCGGCGCCCTGATGCTCAAGCGGCTGTGCGATTTGCAGGAAAAATACGAATTTCTCGGCGACGTGCGCGGCCGCGGACTGCTGATCGGCCTCGACCTCGTGCGTGACCGCAGGTCCCGGCGCGAGCTGAGCCGCAAGGTTATGGAACTCATTTTTACCGAGTCGCTAAAGCGCGGACTGCTGCTGATGGGCTACTTCCCGCGCGTGCGCATCAACCCGCCGCTGGTGATCACCGAGGAGCAGGCGGAGGCCGGAATCGCGATTATCGACGAAGTCTTCGCCTACGTGCGCGACCATGTCGATTGGCGCAACGGTGATTGATCGATGCCACACGACGCGGGCAATATCGCGCTTTTCTTCGACTTGGCGGGCACACTCGTCGCGATGGATGAGACGCGTCAACTGCCGATCGATGCGCAGGGTAACGTAACGATCAAACTGTTGCCGGGCGTGCGCGAAAAGCTCGTCCCCATTCACGACCATCTGATGTTCGTCGTCACCAATCAGGCGGGCGTAAAACGCGGACGCTTTCGGCTCGCGCAAGTCGAAGCCGCGATGGCGGACCTCGATCGGCAGTTGGGCGATATCCTCACGGGCTGGCAGATCTGCCCGCACGACGACGCCGACGGTTGTGAATGCCGCAAGCCCAAGGGCGGCATGATCCTGGAGTTGGCGGACCTTCATGGAGTGCATCTGGAAGGCTCGACGATGGTGGGCGATCAGGAGGTCGATGAGCAGGCCGCGCGGGCGGCGGGCGTCGGCAAGTTCCTGTATGCCGCCGACTTCTTCGGCTGGAAATAGAGCGCTCTGATTGCACGGCGGTCTGCCGTGCCGCCGGATCGGGCGCCAAATCACGCCTGGGGCTGAGGTAGATATCGGCGACGGTTTTTGCGACAAGTCGAGTTGGCGATGGAGTCCCTTCGTCGTCGAAGTGGTCTCAATCGCGGAAACTTTGGAACCTGACATCGCCGGAGGCAGCGCATGAAGATTGGATTGTTGAACGTTTTCCATGAGAGCACGGCGCGGCCGGGGCCGTTTGCGCAGGCGGTCGAGCAACTCGGCTTCGAATCGCTGTGGGTGCCCGAGCATCCGATATTGCCGGTCGGTCCGAAGACGCCCTTTCCCGCCGGCGGGCCGATTCCCGACGTTTACAGTCACATGAGCGATCAGTTCGTGTGCCTCGCGATGGCGGCGGCGACGACCAGCAAGATCAAGCTGGCGACCGGGATTACACTGGTGCCCGAGCACAATCCGATCGTCGCGGCCAAGCAAATCGCGACGCTCGATCATTTTTCGGGTGGCCGCGTGATTTACGGCATCGGCGCGGGCTGGCTGCGCGAAGAATCGGAAATCCTGGGCGTCGATTTTCCGCGCCGCTGGTCGCAGACGGCGGAGGTCGTCGCCGCGATGCGCGAGTTGTGGACCAAGCCGGAAGCCTCGTTCGCGGGCAAGTACGTGAATTTCCCGGCCGTGCGATCCTATCCGAAGCCGGCGCAGGCGGCCGGTCCGCCGGTATTGATCGGCAGCCGCGACAAGAACGCACTCAAGCGCGTGGCGAAGTGGGGCGATGGATGGTTTCCGAACCGCGTCACGCCCGACGATATGAAGCGCGACCTCGCCACGTTGCGCGATGAGTGCCGCGCGGTGGGCCGCGACTTCGCGAAGCTCGATATCACCGTGATGGGCGGCATCGCGGGCGAGCGCAGCGCGGTGCAGGCGGAACTCGCGCGTTTTGCCGAGGTTGGAGTCGGCCGCTTCGTGATCGCGCTGGGCACCTTGACGCCCGTGGATTACCAGTCGAAGCTCGAACGTTTCGCGTCGCTGTATATATAGTCAAGTAGTATAGTCAACTAGTCAGTTGAACGACCGAATAGTCACTGTCCATCGAATAGTCATTATGAATAAATTCGCCGAGAGGAACGCAAAATGAAAATCGGAGTACTGAGTTTCGTCGCGTCGTACACCGCCGATCCGGGTGCCATCGCGAAGCATTGCGAAGCGCTCGGCTTCGAATCGTTCTACCTGCCAGAACATCCGATTCTGCCGGTGAAGCACAAAACCCGCTATCCGCTTTCGCCCGACGGCGAGATTCCGGAGCCTTACGCGCACATGATCGATCCGTTCATCGGCCTGACGCTGGCCGCCGCGGCGACCAAGCGTATCGGCCTCGGCACCGGGATCTGCCTGGTGCCCGAGCGCGAACCGTTGATCCTGGCGAAGGTGATCGCGACGCTCGACCATTATTCGGGCGGCCGCTTTATCTTCGGCATCGGCGCGGGCTGGCTGCGCGACGAGAGCGAAATCATGGGCGTCGAGTTCAAGCGGCGCTGGGCGATCACGCGCGAATATATCAACGCGATGAAGGAGCTGTGGACGAAGCCTGAGGCTTCATTCAACGGCGAGTTCATCAAGTTCCCGGCGGTGAAGAGCAATCCCAAACCCGCCCGCAAACCGCATCCGCCGGTTCACGTGGGCGCCGGCGGTATCGGTCCGAGCATGGAGCGCGCCTTGCGCGACACGGTTGCGATCGGTGACGGCTGGGCGCCGCTCGGCGTGCCGCCCGAACAGCTCATTACCGAATTGGCGAAGCTCAAGAAGCTGTGCGGCGAGGCGGGCCGCGATTTCAGCAAGCTCGAAATCACGATGTATGCGCCGGTTATGCAGAGTGGCGACGTGAAGCGCACGATCGCGGCGTATCAGGAGGCGGGAGCGCATCGGTTAATTCTGTTTCCGGAGAAGCTCGGCGTGAATGAATACGAGCGCGAGCTGGAGACGATGGCGAAGGCGTGGGTCGTATAGGGAAGCTCGGCGTAGTCCATCGAGCGCCGGGCAGAAGTTGCCGAGCGGCTCGCTTGATTTATGAGCGAATCAGTTACGCAACATCGCGCCTTCAAATGGCGCTCGGGTGCGATAAGCGAGGAAGCCGATCGGCTCGCGGTCGAGGAGCCGTTGGAGATCCGTCTCGGCGGACGGCGCTTCACGCTCACGATGCGCACGCCGGGGCATGACGAGGAGCTGGCGGCGGGCTTCCTGCTGGCCGAGGGTTTCATCGATGCGCGCGGCGAGCTCGGTGAGATTCGCCGCCTGCGTGACGCCAAAGGCGCCCTCGATCCTAACGCGATCGACGTTATCCTGAACGTCCCGGCAGCGGGCCTGCGCGAGCGTCTCCAGCGCAATTTCACCGTGTCGTCGAGTTGTGGGGTCTGCGGCAAGACCAGTATCGAGGCGCTCGAGCGGCGGATCGCGCCGCTTACAAGTACGGTCGCGATTGAGAGGCCGGCGCTGCTGCGATTGCCCACGCTGATGCGCGAGGCACAAGCGGGTTTCGCCGCCACCGGCGGATTGCATGCGGCGGCGCTGTTTAGCCTCGAACAAGCGAACGACCCTGCGCTGGTGGTCTTGCGCGAAGACGTCGGTCGCCATAATGCGGTTGATAAAGTGGTTGGCTACGCGCTCGCACACGATATGATTCCACTGGCGAGCCACGTCCTGATGGTGAGCGGGCGCCTCAGTTTCGAGCTGGTGCAGAAAGCTGCCGCCGCGGGCGTATCGATACTATGCGCGGTCTCGGCGCCGTCGTCGCTGGCGGTCGAGTTGGCCGAAGAACTCGGCATGACGCTGGTCGGCTTTTTGCGCGAGCCCAACTTCAATGTATATGCCGGGGCGAAGCGGATACTCGATCGACCTTGAAGCCGGCTCTACAATTTGTACGCAACAAGCAGGAGCGTCGTCGCGATGAAAAAATCGAGCGCCAAGCCAGCCGCCAAAGCGATCGCCAAGAATGGCGCGCCGCCGCCGCGAACGTTCGCAATAGATATCGGCGGCACCGGGATCAAGGCGTTGACGCTCGACCCGGTGGGCAAACCGATCAATGAGCGCATGCGGATCGCGACACCCAAACGCGCCACGCCCAAGGACATAATCGAGATTGCGCGCAAGCTGGCCAAAGAGCAGCCCGCCTTCGAGCGCGTGTCGGTGGGATTTCCCGGCGTGGTCAAGCACGGCTTGATCTATACAGCCGCGAATCTCGGCAATGGATGGCGCGGCTTCGACCTGGGCCACGCGCTCGAACGCAAGCTCAAGAAACCGGTGCGCATCGCCAATGACGCCGATATCCAGGGCCTCGGGTGCGTGACCGGTCGTGGGCTAGAGCTGGTGATCACGCTCGGGACCGGCTTCGGCTCGGTGCTCTTTAGCGATGGCACCCGGATCCATCTCGAACTCGCTCATCATCCGTTTCATAAGGGCAAAACCTACGAGGACGAGCTCGGCAATCGTGCGCTCCATAAGAAGGGGCGCAAGAAGTGGAACAAGCTGTTGCAGGAGGCGATCGAAGACCTGCGCAGCACCTTCAATTACGACAAGCTTTATATCGGCGGCGGGAACAGCCGGTTGGTGAACTTCAAACTGCCGGCGGATGTGAAAATCATCAGCAACGAGGACGGACTGCTCGGTGGTATCGCGTTGTGGCGCGAAGCGAAATCGCCGGCCGCATCGCGTACCTCGGGCAAGACCACTGCATCTGCGCCGGCCGTCGCGAAACCGCCCGCGAAGGTCGTACCTAAGTCGCCGTCGCAATCACCGTCGAAGAGCGCGGCCAAGCCCGCCCGTCCGGTGACCGCTCGGCCCTCGACCGTCCCGCGGACGACTACGTCGGGCGCCGGGTCCGCGCCGGGGGTTTCGCCGGGGCATGACGCGACGCGAACCTCGGATGCCGCCGCGACCAAGAGCGCCGCGATGCCCTCATCCAGCTGATCGTTCACGCACCGCACACGACTTCAGCGGCATCCGCACATCGCCGGGCGTATCGCGCGACGTTCGCCGAATAGTCCTATCGATTTTCGGCCAGCGCACTCTTTAATTGTGGCTTAACGCTCGCGTCACACGCGAACGCATATTCGTTCGCTAGAACTCAGGCCGCTCGAATCCTGTCCATTCCTCTGGGAGGAGGTCTCTGGTCTAGTGAAAAAATCAAAATCGTTTGGTCGAAAAATGCGTGCTGGCATCGCGATCGGTGTAATCGCGATCGCCGCCGCGTCGGCGCCGAAATTGTTCGCCGATGCGAAACCCAACATCAAGCACGTCCTGCTAATCAGCGTGGACGGGTTCCATGCGCTCGATTACCTGAACTGCTCCAATGGCATCGCGGGCGTTAACGGCGGCGCGCCCTATTGCCCCAACCTTGCGGCGCTGGCCCAGACCGGTGTGAATTATCTCGACACCAGCACCTCGAAGCCCTCGGATTCATTTCCCGGGCTGATGGCGCTGATGACGGGTGGCTCGCCGCGCACGATGGGCGTCAATTACGATGTCGCCTATGACCGCGCGCTCAATCCGCCCGCGGCCGATACCGGCAACGGATTGTTGGCTGGCCCTTGCGTATCCGGAAATACCCCCATCGGTACGAGCACCGAATACGATGAGGGCATTAACTTAAACAGCGTCCCAGGCATTGCCGGTCAAAACCTGCTCAACGGTGGCGCGCCGAGCGGCGACGGCGGGGTCAACTCGATCGATCCCACTCGGCTGGTCCGCGACCAGAATTGCAACCCCGTCTATCCGTGGAACTTCGTCCGCGTCAATACGATTTACGGCGTTATCCATGCCGCAAAGGGTTATACCGCTTGGTCCGACAAGCATCCGTCCTATTCGTCCGTGGGTGGTCCGACCGGCACCTCCAGCGACACTAATGTCGACGATTACTTTGGACCCGAAATAAACTCCAATTCCGCGAACTATGAGGCCGGCGCCACTCCGGCGCTGATTCCCCCGGGTTGCAGCCCCAATCTGCCCGACCAATTCGCCGTGTCCGACGACGACGACTACACCGGCAGCTTCCTGAACATCCAGTGCTACGACGGTCTCAAGGTCAATGCCATACTCAACGAGATCGACGGCAAGAACCACGACGGCAGCGCCCGCGCGCCGGTGCCGTCCATCTTCGGGATGAATTTCCAGGCGGTGAGCATCGGCCAGAAGTTAATCTATCAGCATAATTCAGGCGTACCGCCGATGACTCCGACCTACAGCGCCAAGGGCGGTTATCTCGATTCGATCGGCACTCCGAGTCCGTCGCTGTTCCAGGAAATCGAGTTCATCGATACTTCGATTGGGCGGATGGTCGCGGAACTGACAAAGCGACACTTGATCGGTTCGACCCTGATTATCATCACTGCCAAACACGGCCAGTCGCCGGTCGATACCAGCCGGTATAAGCCGAATGGGTCTCCTAACGATCCGGATTCGATTTTGAGCGCGTGCCTGCCGGATTCGGAGTTGAATCAAATCGGACCGACCGAGGATGACGTTGCCCTGATTTGGCTTAAGTCTTCTTGCAACGTTGCTACTGAGGTCGCTGCGCTCGAAAGCGCGTCTCCCCTGACCAATAACATCGCGGGCATCGGCGAGCTCTTCTCGGGCCCTGCGCTCGGACTCTACTACAACGCCGGCGATTCGCGCGCGCCGGATATCCTGGTTACGCCCAATATCGGTGTGACCTATTCGAACAGCAAGAAGAAGCAGGCGGAGCACGGCGGCTTCGCGCACGACGACGTTAACGTCATCATGCTGGTGTCGAATCCCTCGTTCTCGGCCCGGACGATCACCAGTCCGGTCGAAACCGCGCAGGTCGCGCCGACGATTCTCCAGGCGCTCGGATTGGACCCGTACGATTTGCAGGCCGTGAAGGCCGAACACACGCAGATGCTTCCGGGACTCCCGTTCGGTGATTGAGTCAGTTAGAAATCTGTAGATTGTCAGATGAAGCGGGCGTCCTTCGGGGCGTCCGCTTCGCATTTGCGCGCGTGGCATCCTCCAGGTCGCGACGGATTCCAACGGTCGGAGGCATAGCTTCGACGTTTCTGGATACCTCCGCGATCGAATAGATTGCGACTTCGATGGCCGCGCAAGTTCATCAGTTCAACGCGATCGCGTTCGAGGAAAATCTCAACCTGCGGCAGATCGCGGCGTACTTCCCGGAAGCACGCGTGACGTTGCGCGAGTTGCGCTATACCAATCAGCCCGCAGGCGCGGTCTATGTATTTCCCTTCGGCGCGATGGTCAGCCACGATATCTCGGCCGATCAACGCGAGGTCGAGCTGCAACGCTTGCGTACGGCGATGCCGAAGCTCACCGCGCGGGTCGTGCGCGAGGACTACACGGTCGCCGAGGATCCGGTTTTCAAGACCGGCATCGTGGACGGGGTCCTGCGACTCGACCGTCTCACCCCCGGACGCGCCGGGATCGTCGCTTTGACGGTCGCCCAGAGCGCCGCGATGGAATACTACGAGAACCTGGTCGAGGATCTTTTCGCGCGCACCCGCAGCCTGATCGAATTTATGGAGCGCCGCGGCACCGTGCCGTTTCGTACCCGCCCGCTTCATCGTTTCATCGGGGAGGCGATCGTTACGCGCACCGAGGTCCTGTCGGTGCTGCATCTGCTCGATAAGCCCGACGAGGCCTGGGACGATCCGGCCATCGATCGCATTTACGACGATCTGCGCGGCGAGTTCGATTTGCGCGACCGCTACGCCGCGCTGGAGTTGAAGCTGCGCGCTATCCAGGAGTCGCTCGAATTGCTGGTCGATGTCGCGCGCGATCGCCGGCTGCTGCTGCTGGAAATCACCGTCGTCTTTCTCATCCTGCTCGAACTGGTCTTCACGATTCTTCCCGCCATGCGCGCTTCGGGGCATTAGCAAGCGTGACGCCAACCGATCAACTGAACCAGCTTCCGATGCTGATGCGTCTCGGCGTCGCGCTCGCGATCGGTCTGATGCTCGGGCTCGAGCGCGGATGGGAGTTTCGCGAACTGCACACCGAGCAGCGGACTGCGGGACTGCGCACCTTCGGCGCGATCGGCTTGCTCGGCGGCGTCACCGCTCAACTTGGTGGCGATCACCGCCAGGTGCTAATCGCAGCGATCGCGATCGCGCTGGGAATCGTGCTGGCGGCCGGTTACTGGCGCGAGTCCCAGATCGATCGCAACGTTAGCCTGACCACCTCTATCGCGGCGCTAGTCACCTACAGCCTGGGGGCGCTCGCCGGGCGTGGCGAATTACTCGGTGCGTCTTCATCGGCGGTGATCCTGACCCTGTTGCTCGGCTTCCGCCCGGAGCTGCACGGATTTATCCGCGGAATCGACCGCGGGGAACTTCTCGCCACCTTCCGGCTGTTGTTGATCTCGGTCGTGATGCTGCCGGTGCTGCCCAATCGTGGCTACGGCCCGTGGGCGGCGTTCAATCCCTACGATATCTGGTGGATGGTCGTGCTGGTGGCCGCCGTCTCTTACGTCGGCTACTTCGCCACCCGCCTGATGGGTGCTGAACGCGGCATCCTGATCACCGGGGTGTTCGGTGGATTGGCCTCATCGACGGTCGTGGCGTTGAGCCTCGCACGACGCGCCGCGCACGACTTGCGCGAGCCGAACCTGCTGGCCGCCGGCGCAACCATCGCCAGCGCGATCATGTGGCCGCGAATCTTTCTCATCGTGAGTGCGGTGGCCCCGAACCTCGGCTGGCAGATGGCCTGGCCACTCGGCGCCGCGACGGTGATAGCGATTGCCGCCGCCTTGTGGCTGGCGAATCGCGGCCGCAAGGAAGAAAAAATGCTCGCCGTGAGCGACGAAAAAATGAAAGCAGCCAATCCGCTCGACCTCGGCATGGCGTTTCGCTTCGGATTGATTCTGACCGCGATTATGGTCGCGGCGCGCGCCGCCAGTGCCTGGGCCGGCCCCTCCGGGTTGTTGATGGTGGCGGGAATTTCGGGCTTGGTGGACGTCGATGCGATCAGTCTTTCCGTCGCCACCATGAGTATCCATCGGTTGGCCGCGCCGGACGTCGCGATTAGCGCGATTCTGCTCGCCGCTGCCGTCAACACCCTGCTCAAACCCACGATGGCGCTCACGATCGGCGGTGCTCCGATGGGTCTGCGGTTCCTTGCCGCGTCGCTCGCGATGATTGCGGCTTGCGGCGCCGGTTGGTTGATCGCGATGCGCCTCGCCTGACGCCACCTTCGCGGCATTGCGAGCGGCGGCATTGCTCGGGCGACGCCCGGCTTTAGGGAAGCTCTGCACAAGGCGCGTTGTGTCACCCTGAGCAGTCCAAAAAATCGAGTCAGGACTTGTTGGGCTGCTCGGAGCGAATGGGTCCCGGTATCGGGCCTTTTTTCGAGATTCTTCGCAAGCTCAGAATGACAGCCTGTGTTGTGCAGAGGTTCCTTAGCAGGCTGTTGAGAAATTCCTCCGTGAGCGGATCGACCGATGGTTGAGCAT
>VFSW01010535.1_pt1 | contig 13086 bp, 6 predicted proteins | sample 5358111 | NCBI WGS metagenome assembly VFSW01 (sample SAMN11554181, study PRJNA540505) | mine drainage metagenome | isolation source: sediment from site ElyBrook_90M | place: USA: Ely Copper Mine, Vershire, VT | collected 2017 | reverse complement strand
CGCGGCTCGCGGATCCGGGGCGGCGGGGGGAGGCCAACTTCTGGCAGGGGCTGCCGGGGCGCGGGTGGTTGCAGCAGCCGCAGCCGGCGTGGCGGAGTGCGGGCAGTGAGATGGAACTGCGGGTGCTGCCGCTGCCGGCGAGGTATCCGATGTATTTGGAGAATGCGGGGGCGCTGCAGTTTGATAAGGCGGGCGTTGCCGATGCGCTGACACACGTGCGATTGATTCCGCAGTATCAGTTACTGCTGGATGTGCCGATGCACCGCTGAGGTGGAGCTTTGCAAGGGCGTATGATCGCACGTCTTATGTTGGAGGAGGTTTGAGTCGTCGCGGCATTCTCTGAATTGAAAGCCATTCGACTAATTCACCGTGAGTGAGAAGGTTGCGGTGTGAGTGAGAGCGCCAGAGGCCGCAGTGATCGTGATACTGTATTGGCCGGCTGGTGTCCTGGTGGTTTGCGTGGTGCTCGAGGAGCTGGATCCACCTCCGCATCCTGAGATGCATTGCAGGGTAAAAATTATCAGGCAGAGCAATGCGGCAACGCGCAATGAGAGAGTTTTGCATTTCCGAGTGAAGGCTGTGGGTAAACAGAGGAATGCGAACAGTGTGGCCAATCCAATGCGCGACCAATAGTAGGGGGGACTAGCGTTGCGCGAAGGAGCGCAGTGCTCTATGGCTGCAGTTTGTACATCCGTTGCTATGGTCAATGTCGATGTGGCTGTTGCAGTGTTCGGCGTAATCGAGGTCGGGCTAAAGGAGCAGGTTGCGAATGACGGCAGTCCTGAGCAGGTAAAGGTCGTTGCAGCAGAGAATCCATTTGCAGGAGGGATGCTAACTGTGGATGTGGCCGCGGTGCCGTTGGTGATCGATGCACTTGTAGGAGAAAGTGAGATTGCGAAGTCGGGAGAGGCCGTGATCGTTATGGATAATGCGTTCGAGGTTGAAGGAGCATTGCTGGCGTCACCTGCATATATTGCAATCAGGCTGTGGGAGCCAACGGTGAGCGAAGTAGTTACGTAGGTTGCGACTCCCGATGACGAAATGGTGGCGCTCGCAAGCGATGTTGTGCCGTCCAGGAATGTCACCTGGCCCGTAGGTGGTGGAGTGCCGACGACGCCCGTTACGGTTGCGGTTAGGGTGACGCTTGATCCAACTATGCTTGTGGAGGGCGCGGTCAGGACTGTCTTGGTTGCAGTGGCCACAGTCGCGACTACCGAGATGGATGCAGAGGCGCCGGTAAGGCCGCTGCTCGTGGCGGATATCGTGTAGGTGCCGGCGGTGGTGAGAACGATACTGCTGAGGTCAAAGCTTGCGATGCCTGCCGAACTTGTAGCCGTTCGAGTTTGGCTGAAGCCTGCCGGGCCGGTGATGGTTAGAGTTATAGATGGTGAGGTAGAACCTGTAAGTACTCCAGCGGCATTTTCTACTTCTATAGTTACCGTGCCGGGATTATCGCCTGAATTAATACTCGTCACTGGTATGGGGTTAAATACGAGCAATGCGGGCGTGCTTTGCGCGATGATATGAACTGGAATTATCTGCCACAATTGATTCATCCCGGCTGGCGTAATCCAGTCGACATTTGTAGTTGTGGGAGTTTGTTGCTGAATTATGTCCGCGCCGCCGGATGCACTAGCCGCAGTCGCGAGGATTAAGTTTGAAGCTCTATTACTAATGGTGTAGTAGCCGTTTCCCGCAGTGACGATATCCCATTCCTGACTTGGAGTATTTGCCGCAGCAGAGACCTGCAATACCGGACTGCCTGCGACGGTTAGACCTTGAGTATCGAGCACGTTGGTGGGGGTTGCAGGGTTAAGGCTTGCAATCTGGAAGTACCCATCGCCATTGCCGGAGATCTGCCACTCTTGATTTTGGCTGGTAATTTCGGTGTTGAGACCTGTGTATAGAGGTGCGCCGGAGGTGGTCAGCGCAGCAGCGGTTTCAAGGATGCGTCCGTCGCTTGCGTTTATGAATTTATAGGTGAGGGTGGAGTCCAGCTTGCCTCCAAGTGCTGTGAGTGCCGGTAATACGCTGTTGTAAGTGGGCGCGGTGAAGACATCGGTGTAGGTGCCGTTGTCGGCGTCGTCGAAGAGTGTGAGTCCATCCCAATTAAATAGGTCGGCAGGATATCCGGCTTCGTTGTAGTTCGCATACCCTTCGCCAGCCGCCGGAACGTTGGTGCCGGTAGCGTCCCACCAGGTCATTCCGGCTCCCAGATTATTGCTGAGAGATTTCATTGTTGATTGAATATCGAGGGTGAACTGGCGTTGGCCAGCACGCGTGTTCGGATAGAAGCAGTCTGTTGTATCAAAGCCAGTTTCGTAATGCTCCGCTATTTCGATCAACAGGATCGGCTTATTGATGGCAGTGATGCCATCTGCAAGATTTGTTTGTTCCGGCTCAACGCTGGTGGGACTCTTGCAACCAGTACCCGTGGTCGGTAGTGCTGCTTGGGCAGCTGTAAGTGGGCCATGATAGATGGGATAGTAGCTCTCGCAGACCATGTCATATGGAATATTCGCTTGCGTGGCTTCAGGATAAAAAGAATTAATAAGCCACGCCGGTGTGGTGTGAATGCATGTGAGTGGTGGTGGAATGGCCGGACCGAGAGTAGTATCCGCAGCCGCAGCCATTACCGCCTGAATGCCCGCAATCTGATAGGAGGCGAAGTTCGTGAAAGCTGCGCTGTTATACGCGCCGGAGGGCGAGCCACTCGCACTGCTGGCAACGCCTGTGCTTAGAAATCCTGTATTAACTTCATTGCCTATGGAGATGATGTCAGGCATGACACCGGCTGCGCGATACTCTTCGAGCTGCGCCTTTACGTAGGCGGAGATTGCGGCGGTGACTTCCGATATGGTGAATCCGGCCCATGCTGCGGGTGCTGCCGTTGAACTCGCGCCGTCGAAGAAGAGGGTGAGTTCAATGGACATGCCGAGCTGTTTGGCGCGCTTCGCAAGAGCCAGATCGGCGGCGTCGGTTTCTGCAGAGCAACCGTTGCCGGTGCAGGTCGAGGGAATGGAAGTTGAGCTACCGAGGGTATAGGTGTTGTAGAGGGGCGTTGACGTGCCTGGGACAACCAGCGGCGTGGGGCGCAGACGAATCATATTGATGCCATGATTTTTCAGGATGAGTAGGTCGTCCTGTACCTGGCCGGCGTCGTTGAAGAAGGGAGTAGCGGGCGTGGCTGCTAGGCGATCGTCCTCTTGCTTGGCGAGCAGAGCATTATCTACTGCACGAAAAAAGACAGGTCGAAAAAGCCATAGTTGACTTTGCGTGGGGGTTGAGGATAATGCGGTCTGGACGAGACTAGCTCCCGCGGCTGCCGAGCTACTTGCAACATCCAACAGGAGGCTGGTGGAGGCATTCTTGATGGTGTAGTAACCGTTCGTGCTATACGTGAGGATCCACTCCTGTGTGGGTTGGCTGATGGCGCATGGCTGTTGAATCGTGGCGATCGGCGGTGCTGTTTGCTGGGTGTCCATGCAAAGCCCGCTGGAGATGTTGCTGATCTTCCAGTTGCCGGATGGGGCCAGGGTGAACGCCCAGCGTTGCGTTAGAGCGGTGAAGTTCCTGGTGTTTTGGACCAGGTCGGCGCCCGCGCTGGTGGACACTGAGTTCAGATCTGCCTGAAGACCAGAGAGTTGATTGATGAGGTAATAGGTCTCGCCATTAATAGGATTTGGAGCAATGGGTTCTACAGGTTGCTGCGCCATCAGCGCATTTGCGAGGCAGCTACCGGTAAATAAGAGCAGTAAGGATATGGATTGGGGAATCGACTGCATTTGCGAAACGAGTCGCAGGTAATTGCCGGGAATAGAAGTTCTGATGCCTCGACCTGAGTCTCTCATCGAGTTTCCTTTTTAGACGGAGATCCTGCGACGCTATGAATTGCTAAATGAACTAGGCGTGCGCGGCAATCATACGCAGGGGTTGCGGCGACTTACATCCGACTAAAGTCGTAGGTCGCGCGTGCTGATTGATCACATTGACCGGAACTATGCGGGTGGAGAGTCTCAAATAGGTGGACGAAAACTTAGAGGTGCGGTGATGTCAGGACGCAGTTAGGATTTCGAGTCGGACAAAATCTTTGTGATCCGACTTTTGGGGGATTCACATGAGAGCGCACGCGCATACCCTTACACCGCAGCAGAATCGAGCAGGTGCGCGCACGCCAACTTATTGGATATCGCTCGCCCGCGCACGTACGGAGACAGAGTTACATGAGCATCAGCCGGTTATTTTTACTTCCTACTCTTCTAGCTGTTTCTATTGCGGGACCTCTCGCTCGGGCCCAGAGCCAGAGTGGTATGGAGCCGTTTTCGATGGACCATAGACGGGGATTTCTTGCGGCGTCGCCTGTCGACGTTTCGTTTCTGCTGGACGCGCCGGCTGGTAAACATGGCTTTGTACGCGCGGAGAAAGGCCATCTGGTTACGGGGGACGGACAAAGAATCCGGTTCTGGGGCGTCAATGTTACGGACTGGAGCCGGGGTTCGCGGCAGGTCCCGACGAAGGAGGATGCACCGCTGTGGGCCGCGACACTGGCGCGTTACGGAGTCAACAGTGTGCGGTTTCAGTTTCTCGATCTGCAAGTTCCGAGAGGCCTCGTGAAGAGCGGCGACAATACGCGGTCGCTGGACCCGGAACAGTTGGACCGCGAGGATTTTTTTATCGCGGAACTTGAGAAGCGCGGCATTTATATTGATTTCAATCTGTTGGTGGGACGTCCGTTTTCAGAGGGAGATGGTGTTCAGGATGCGAAGCTGTTGCGGGAGGGTGCAAAGGGCACATCCTTTTTCGATGCGAGACTGATTGAACTGCAGAAGGAATATGCGAAGGAGTTGCTTGGCCATCTCAATCCCTATACGAAGCTGCCGTACACCGTCGATCCTGCCGTAGCCATCGTTGAGATCAATAATGAAAATGCTATCAATGTTGGGTTTCGTGGGCCGTCGGCATTTTATGACAATGAGCTCATCGCGATATATAACCACTGGCTGGTTCAACACCGCAATGCAGATCAGATCGCAAAGCTGCGGACGCTGTGTGGGGTCGCAGCAGATGCTCCCGTTCCATTGATCAACCGAAGAGGGCAGGCTGCGGAGACACCGACGGAGCGCTTCTATACCGAGGCCGAGTTTTATAACGACCTGCAGCGCGACTATTTCGATGATATGAAGACATACCTCAAGCAGGTGCTTGGATCCAAGTCGCTGGTGATTGCGACGGCCGATCATAGCCACACCGGAAGCGGGTATCCGATTCTGCTTGCAGAGCGATCTATGGATATTATCGATGGCCATACGTACTGGCAGCATCCGGAGTATTACGTCACGAAATCGCCGATGGTGAATGATCCATTCAACTCAATGGTGGTGGAACTATCGCGCTCTGCCATCGCGGGAAAACCGTATACGGTGAGCGAAGTGGATGAGCCTTTCCCCAATGATTATGCGGGTGAGGGCATTCCTATCCTCGCGGCCTATGGAAGCCTGCAGGATTGGGACGGCATCTACTGGTATACGTTTGAGCCAAAGGTTGATCCAGCATGGAAGCCGTATGTTGGCGACGCTTTCGATCTCTCTCTTGATCCTGTGAAGATGCCGGAGCTTGCGGAGGGTGCGCTGATGTTTCTGCGATTCGATGTGCAGAGAGCTCGAGATCTGAGTGAGCGATCCTATTCGCGAGATGAAGTCTTCGACAGCATGCTGCTGCCTTCGGTAGACAGGCCTTTCTTTACTCCGGGATTTCCATTGGATCTGCCGCTGCAACACGAAGTGCGGATCTCCTCTTTGGATGGTCCACCGACGGGACCGTTCAAGAATACTCAGACGCCTGCTCCGATCGTCTCCGATACGAAGGAGCTTGCCTGGTATACGTCATCGCAAGAGACAGGGCTGGTAACAGTGGACACACCACGGACGCAGGCGCTGATTGGATTTGTGAGGGCGCAAGGGAAAGAGGTCAGCCATCTTGTTGCGAATATTAATAATAAATTTTGCACGATATTGCTTAGTTCGATAGATAAACTGCCCATTGCGACCAGCTCCAAGTTGCTGCTCGTAGCGGGTGGCGCCGTGCAAAATACTGGGCAGGCATGGAACTCGGCGGGCACCGATGTAACTGCGTGGGGCGAATCGCCGACGTTGGTGGATCAGGCGCAAGGGACGATCACGCTGCGGAAACTGCAAGGCGCGCGTGCTGTGACCGTGCAACCAATTGACGGTGCCGGGCAACCTCTCGGGCCGCCCGTGCAGGCCACTGCACGTGGCGATGGGTGGGATATATCTGTCGGAACACCGATTACTACGTGGTACGAAATCACGGTCAGTCGATAGTGCTTACTTGGCATGGGCGCATGTGGCGATGTATCCAGCGTCACGTATAGGTATACGAATGATGGAGGTCACATTGAGAATGACGACGTACTACGGCAGGGCTTTAGTGGTTGCGTCCCTTTGCATCTCTGCGGGTCTGGCGACAGCGCAGCAGACTCCTATCCTGCTTTGGACGAAGGGCGCTCCTGGATCTGTCGCGAATCCAACTGCTGAGATGGTTCGGATCACGCCTGAGGGGGAACATGTTATCTCGAATGTGCAGCAGCCCTCGATTACTCCCTACCTTCCTGAGGCTGGTAAGGCTACTGGTGCCGCAGTGATTATTGCTCCGGGCGGCGGCCACCGTGAACTGTGGATCGATCACGAGGGTTATGGCGGTGCAGCATGGTTGAAGGCCCATGGCGTCGCTGCGTTTGTTCTGAAGTATCGGCTAGCCAGAGAGAAGGATTCAGCGTTCTCGGTCGAGGGAACCGAGCTGGGTGATATGCAACGGGCGATTCGCACGGTTCGCAGTCGCAGTAAGGAATGGGGGATAGACCCAAAGCGCGTTGGAGTGATGGGATTTTCAGCCGGGGGTGAACTCGCGGCCCTGGCGAGTACGCGCTATGACCATGGCCTGCCTGGCTCATCTGACCCGGTTGAGGTGTGGAGTTCCAAACCCGACTTCCAGGCGCTGCTCTATCCTGCGATTCCGCATGACCCGAGGCTCACGGCCGAGACGCCGCGGGCGTTCCTGGCGTGTGGCGGTGAAGATAGGCCGGATATATCGCAGGGCTTGCCCGAATATTATCTGGCCCTGTCGCGGCTTCACGTGTCGGCTGAGTTGCATGTCTACGCTGGCGTTGGTCATGGATTTGGGATTCGCGCGAGTAATACGGAGCCGGTCTCCGGTTGGACCATGCTCTTCCTTGAATGGATGAGTGCTCAGGGCCTTCTGAAGCAGTGACGAGTGGTGCCGAGTGAGGGACTGGTCTGAATGCACGAGGCAAGGGGACACCATGAAAAGCGGCGCAAACATTAGAGTCTTGGTAGTCGATGATCATCCAATCATGCGCGTCGGGATCGCAGCGATTATCGATGGGCATAGAGGCATGGAAACGATCGCCCAAGCTGGCAGTGGTGAAAGTGCAGTGGAACTCTATGAGCAATATCTGCCGGATATTACGCTGATGGATCTACGATTGCCGCGAATGACGGGAGTGGAGACCATCCGCACGATTCGACGGTCCCATGCGCTGGCGCGCTTTGTGGTGCTCACGACGTACGAGGGGGATGAAGATATTCATCAAGCGCTGGAGGCTGGTGCGATGGGGTACATCATCAAGGGGATGCCGCATAACACATTGACGGACGCTCTTGTGGCGGTGCATGCTGGGCGCCGATTCTTACCGCTACCCATCAAGCGCGCCCTGGACTCGCGCGGAGCAAATTCCGGCTTGACCGATAGGGAGCGTCAGGTTCTGGAGTTGCTAGTTGCGGGGAATAGTAATAGAGATATTAGCGAAAAGCTGCGAATCGCGGATGCAACCGTCAAGTGCCACGTGAGCAGCATCCTTATCAAGCTCAATGCGGTTGACCGTACACAAGCGGTTGTGTCGGCGCTCCAGCGGGGACTGGCGCACTTTTGACGTGCTGAGGCCTGCCAGTTCGTAGGCTGACTGTCTTCGAAAGATTGCTGCCAGTGGGAATAAAAAATGCGTTGATCCGACTTTTGGCTGATTCGCAAGGAACCCCGATCCTCCTACTATCCTCCCGGACGCAAACTACGGTCCGGAGGCGCACTCAATGAAGACTGTACATTCACGAATAATGATGCTGGCGCTCGCGTTCGCTGTATTTGTCGCGGGTACGCACAGCACGTTTGGTCAAAACGCAAACTCAGGCGAGATCAAAGGAATCGTTACAGATACGACGAACGCGGTTATTCCAGCGGCTACTGTCACGGTGCTGAACGTGCAAACCGGAGTCAAGATTAACACGACAACGAACGGCAATGGCATCTATGACCTCCCGTCTGTTGAACCCGGCAACTATACGATCACCGTCTCCAAGACAGGCTTTCGCGATTCAGTGCGCAAAGGAATCACGCTCCCTGTAGGCACGATTGCGGTGAACGCATCGCTGGAAGTTGGCACGGCCTCGCAGGAGGTTGTGGTGACTGCGAATGCACCGCTGGTGCAGACGGAAGAGTCGAGCCAGCATATGGACTTCGATACCAAGGCCGTACAGGATGCCCCGGTCGTGGGTGGGGTCTGGTACAACGAGCTCACGAATGAGCTGCCTGGTGTGAACGGCGGCGGCAGCCAGGATGCGTCCGGTCAAGGGATCGGTGTCAATGGAACGCAAGGCTACTCTGGAAGCTTCCTGATTGAAGGATCCGTGGCACAAGAGCCGAGGGACGCGAATGCGAGTGATAACTACCCTCCGGTTGATTCCATCGGCGAAGTGAATGTCCAGACTGCCAACTTTGGTTCAGAGTATGGCAACGGCGTTGCAACGTTTAATGTGTTGCTAAAGAGTGGCACGAATAGATTTCACGGGTCTGCCTTCGAATTCATTGAGAATGATGCTTTCGATGCCAGATATTATTTCAACCCCGCTCCTGCCAAGGTTGCACCTTTGCGCTGGAATGAATTTGGCGGCAGCATTGGCGGCCCCATTATTCGTAACAAGCTATTCTTTTATTTCACCTATCAGCGGAATCCGAATACGTCGTCCGCTGTCTACACAACTACCGTTCCAACTCAGGGTGCAAACGGAACAACCAATATGGACGCAGGCTGCTTCCCGGGGACGGTGATTAATCCCGCGACAGGAACTGCGTTTGCTGGAAACTGCGTCACCTCGGCATTCGATCCAGTCGCAATCAATATTCAGAAGTATTTCCCAGCACCGAATTTGCCGGGATACTCAAATAACTATCGAGTCACTCAGACCAACCCGACACTCTCCCAGTGGTATGTCGGCAAAGTAGACTACGTCCCCACCAAGAGTCACCGAATTGACGCGTCCTATCTGTATTTCCCAATTAGTCTGCAAAATAATGTAGATGCATTTTGCTCGCTGGGCTTCGATTGCACGAAGGGAAATAACTACAACATGGATGGTCAGGTTACAGATGTATGGACCATTAACTCTAATGCTGTGAACGAGGCCCGTATCGGCGGCGTTCGCGAAGTAGATAAATATATTCCGCCAACGTATGGCAAAGGATATCCGACGACGATCGGACTACAGCCGACCTACGGCACTGACGCACCCGCGGATATCTTTCCTGGCATTACCATCGATAATGGAGGCGGCATCGGTGGTATCGGAATCAATGGCGGTGTCCACGCGGACCTTGCTGACGGATCGCTGGCTGAATCGGATGTATTTACGCTGATACGTGGTAAGCACACGATCAAGATGGGCGGCGAGTTCAATAAGAGTTATCAAAATTACACGAGCTGGGGTGATGTCAGCTCTGGAAACTTTGTATTCGATGGCGTCTCGACGGGCGTACCCTATGCCGATTTTCTTCTGGGCGATGTTTATGGGTGGTATGTCTATGACTATGCCGAGACGGGTGCGCGTTCTAAGACGGGAGGGGCGTTTTTCCAGGATAACTATCAGGTCACGCCGCATCTCACGGTGAATGCGGGAATCCGTTATCAATTCCAGGGCGGATGGGGAGAGGTGCAAAATCGTTGGGGCACCTTCAATCCTAAGGTGATCAATACGGGCCAATATGCACCGCCGGGAACGCTGGGAGCTATGTCCTACGGCGGACAAAATGGGAGAAATATCATCCAGAATAGTGCGAATGAGTGGGCCCCGCGAATCGGGTTCTCCTATTCACCTAAGCCGACATGGGCGTTTCGTGCAAGCTACGGAATCACGGATGCTCCATGGTCCACGGATCCTTACAGTGCGGCCTATGGGGTCGGACTCAATCCGCAGGGATCAAAGGGATATGGATCCACGGCAGCGTTTCAGCTACAGAATGGACCTGGTCCCGGTGCGGTTATCTATCCTACCCTCTCCAACTTATCTAACTCTCAGTTCAATTATCAGGATGTGAGTTATTTTCCGGAAACCAGGCCTGTAACTTATTATCAGGAAACTCTCGTTTCGGTGCAGCATGAGATCCCCGCGCAGATATTGGTGGATGTGAGTTACGTCTACACGAAGGGAACTCATCTTGGCTTTGGGCGCGACATTAATCAGGTGCCGCAGAATAATTTGTCGTCGAGCGGAACCTGGTACAGTTCAGAATCGCAGTACCCGCTATTCAATGCTATCGCGGGGTCGCTATATGACGGCTACTCGAATTACAACGCGCTGCAAATGCGGGTAGAGAAGCGTCTCTCGCATGGGTTGAGCTTTATCTTCAACTATGCCCTGTCTAAAACCATGGATTCGGGCACGGGTTCGGGAAATGATACGGGCGTTGATGTGTGGCAGAATGCATTCGATGTTCCGGCGAATTATGGCTTGTCCACGCTGGATACGAGAAACACGATTAATGGTTCTGCTACGTACGATCTACCCTTTGGACGCGGGAGGATGTTTGATTTGCATGGCTTTGCAGATGAAGCCGTGGGCGGTTGGCGATTGAGTGGTGTATTCCAAGTCCACAGTGGAATACCGTTCACGCCACGGACTTCGAATAATGGTCAGGATCTGAGTGGTTCCGGAGCGAATCAGTGCGGTTGCGGATATTCTTGGCTTCCCAATGTCGTCGGAAATCCTACTTTGTCTCATAGTGGATTCAACCCTAATGTGGATCAGTGGTATAACTACTCGGCATTTGTCACGCCAGCGAACGGCACATTTGGGAATGAGCGTAGGAACACGCTGATCGGCCCGAACTGGAGGGATCTGGATCTCAGTCTAGGTAAGACATTCCAATTGGTTAGGGGAGTCAGACTCGAAATCAGGGCGGATGCCACCAACGCTCTCAATCATCCGAACTTTGGTCAGCCGTCTACTTCTACCGGAACAGGTGTCAGCTACAACATTAATACTTCGGCACCACTCCAGATTCAAAGCGCCTCCGGAGCCCGCCTGATTCAATTAGGAGGACGCTTCAACTTCTAAGAGCGCTAAGTAGCAATTCAAATGGAGCCAGGGCTGGGAAGTGCAATGCATCAACTTCTCAGTCCTGGCTTCTACTTGTTGTGTACTCGCGCAGATGGTAAACGCTATAGGATAACTGGAAGTGGCAGGTTGTATCATGGGCTGCAAATTCATATCGCATGGAGTATTTATTCTGGCATCATTCTGTAGTCGAACGCATTTATTTCCTGTGCAACAAAGAAATCGCATTCAAAGGCTACTTGGAAATCTACGTGGCGGCCTACAAGTTTGCAAGTGTGGCACGTGTGTCCCGCTGATGTTGCTCGCAAATTGTATTGTGATGCCAACGTGTTTGATGTTGGGCCAGATGAATGACAAATCCCGGGAACTGGCCGCGGACTTACAGAGAGCGCAATCGGCGTTGAAGGCGAATCATCAGGCTGAAGCTGAAGGGGGCTTCCGCGCAGCTCTGAAACTCGATCCATCCAACGTTGAAGCCCATGTGAACCTGGGGGTGATCGCTTTCTTCCGAGGAGATTGTCCGGTTGCCGTCAGAGAGTTTCATGGTGCGCTGCAGTCGGCGCCTTCTCTTACGAAAGCACAAGCGCTGCTTGCAGTCTGCGAGAAGAAGCTTGGCGACCCGTCGGCGCAGGTTGATATGGAAGGTGCTTTTGCGAACCTGCAAGATATAAAACTGCGAACGCAGGTAGGTATGGAGCTTGCGGACCTTTACTATCAGCAGGGCGATATGGGGAAGACTGCAGAAGTTCTGGATACTCTTGCGAGCATCAATCCTGATAATGTCGATATTTTATTCTTCGAGCAGCGTGTTTATAGTGAATTAGCAAGTAGCACTCTGGATAAGCTTGCGCTCTTAGCCCCTGATTCTGCGCGGATGGAACAACTTATTGCCGAGCGACTTATCAACGACGGGGACTTAAAGAATGCCACGGTCCATTTTAGGAAAGCCCTGGAGATTAATCCGAAACTTGCCGGAGTTCATTTTGAACTGGCAGAGGCTCTGATGGAGGGATTGCCGAATGACCCGGCTACGCAACAGGAAGCGAGCGGTGAGCTCGACGCGGCGGTTCATGTGGATGGAGACAACTCCAAAATAGAGTGCGAGTTTGGACGCATAGCGATGCTGCAATCGGATTTAGTCAGAGCAGCCGCACACTATCAGCGCGCCTACCAGCTAAGCCCCGGAGACTCAGAGGCGGAGATTGGTTTGGCGGATTTGTGGAGGGCGCAGCATAAACCCGAAGAGGCAGCGAAGTATTTGAGGATGGCAGTCGCGACTGACCCGCTTAATGCTGACGCGCACTACAAGCTATCCCAGTTGGATAAGCAATTGCACCTTGAGGACGAACAGAAGAAAGAACTACAGCTGTACCTTGATATACGAGCATCGAAGGCCAAGATACAGCACCTGTATCAGCAGATGAAGCCGCAGGGAGCAGGCGAGGGAACTAAGGTCTCCTCCGACGAGAAGCCATGATTGACGAATGAGTGTAATTCTGTCCACGATGACCTGTTGATGTTTTGGATAAGTGTTGATGCATGCTCCTAAAACGTAAAGCCCTCTCCATGGAGAGGGCTTTACGTAAACGGAACCAGAGCGTCGTACGTTATTGGTTAGAATGGGTTGAGCTTGTCGAGGCCCTTCTTGGGCTTGTTCTTGCTG
>VFSW01010534.1_pt1 | contig 13086 bp, 13 predicted proteins | sample 5358111 | NCBI WGS metagenome assembly VFSW01 (sample SAMN11554181, study PRJNA540505) | mine drainage metagenome | isolation source: sediment from site ElyBrook_90M | place: USA: Ely Copper Mine, Vershire, VT | collected 2017 | reverse complement strand
TTGTAGTTAACCCCTCCGAATTCTAGGACCACGGGTTTACCCGTGGGTATCTATAAGGTCTCGCGGGATCAGTTGGATCGTCCGCCGAGAAGCTAACAGTAGCCCCTCGAGTTTGTCGAGGTCCGGTTCATTACCTTCCATGGCGCACCTTCCTTTTCCTACGCTGGTGTTTCCTAAGGCAGAAGATACCAGAGCACGCACTCGAGTCAAACGACAGCAAGAATCGCTTGCGGATATATAAGTACATGCTAATATTTCTATATGATTGACCTCTGCGCGAAGGTGAACGAGTTCGGCAAGGCGATGGGCAACGCCGCGCGTTATCGCATCGTCGAGGCGCTCCTCAAGGGCGAGCGTACCGTCGGCGAGCTCGTGAAGATCGTGAAATTGTCGCAACCCGCCGTCTCCCAGCACCTCAAGGTCCTCAAGGCGAGCAATCTCGTCATCGACGAGCGCCGCGGGCAGGAGGTCTATTACAGCGTCGACGGCGCCTACATGCTTGGTCTTCTCAAGAATCTCACGAGCGATGTGAGAGGCTGGAAGAAGAGTTGATTATCAGTATTAGAAGTATAACTATATTCATATGGACAAGATAAAGATACAGGTCATCATCGGCAGCGTCCGCGAGGGACGCTTCGCCGACAAGCCGGCCAAGTGGATCACGGAAGAGACCAAGAAGCTCGAGGGAGTCGAGGTCGAGGTCATCGACCTCAAGGATCATCCGGTACCGCAGTTCGCTTCCCCCGGCTATCCCTCACAGGTCAAGGACGGCAATTACGGCAACGACAAGATCAATGCCTTTGCCAAGAAGATCGGATCTGCCGACGCATACATCATGGTCACTCCGGAATACAACCACGGCTATTCGGGAGCTCTCAAAGATGCGCTCGACTCGGTCTATCTGGAATGGAACAACAAGCCGGTTGCATTCGTCGCATACGGCTCGGTAGGCGGCGCGCGCGCAGTAGAGCAGCTGCGCCAGGTAGTCGTCGAGCTCCAGATGGCGCCTATCCGTGCTGCGATACATCTCCCTTACGAAGTATTCGTGGGAGTTCTTAGTGAGCCAGATGCATCCAAGCATGCTGCGCTCTTCGCGCCGATAGCCGACAAGGCGACCGCGATGCTCACCCAGCTCATGTGGTGGGCGAAGGCCTTGAAGGCCGCGCGCGGCAAGTAACGCCTTCATACGGGCGCGCGGCGCCTCTGGTACACTGGAGAATATGCCCGGCGGATTTGCAGGAAGAGGCGCGTTCAACTCGTTCTCGCGCGACCGCGAAGGACTCGAGCGCACGGTGCCCAAGGGCACCGTGCGCCGCATCGCTGCATTCGCGAAAGGCTACGGCGCCATACTGGCCTTCTACCTCTTCGTCGTCGTACTTGATGCGGCGATAGGCATCGTCAATCCGCTCCTGTATCGCGCGATAATCGACACCGGCATCCTCAAGAGCGACGCCGCGCTCGTCATACGCTTGGCCCTTATGGCCAGCGGGATAGCCATCCTCGACGCCGCGCTCACCTTCATCCAGCGCGCCATCGCCGCGCGCATAGGGCAAGGCATGCTCTACGACATGCGCGTGCGGGTCTTCAATCATATCCAGGAGATGTCGCTCGCCTTCTTCACCCGCACGCGCACCGGCGCCCTCGTAAGCCGCCTCAACAACGACGTCTCGGGCATACAGTCGGCTTTTACCGACATCCTTTCCAACATGGTCGGCAATATCGTCACGGTCGTCCTCACGCTCGGCGCCATGTTCATCCTCTCGTGGCAATTGACGCTCTTGGCCCTCGTCTTGATCCCTATATTCCTCTTTCCCGCGCGGTATATCGGCAAGAAGATCCAATCATTGACGCGCGAGAGCTACGACCTCGCGAGCGAGATGAACAATACGATGGTCGAACGCTTCAACGTCGCCGGCGCCCAGCTCGCCAAGATCTTCGGCCGGCCGCAAGAGGAGGAAGATACCTTTCGCGATCGCGCCGGCCGCGTGCGCGACATCGCGGTCGTGCTCTCGACCTATACGCGATTCTTCTTCATAGCGCTCGGCCTTACGGCCTCGCTCGCGGTCGCGCTCACGTACGGCTGGGGCGGCGTACTTACGGTGCAAGGCGTGCTCGACGTCGGAACGCTCGTCGCCATGGCGTCGTACCTTACGCGGCTCTACGGCCCCTTGACCTCGCTCTCGAACGTCCAGGTCGACGTAATGACCGCGCTCGTCTCCTTCGACCGCGTCTTCGAGATACTCGACCTCAAGCCGATGGTCACGGAAAAATCCGACGCTATCGATATCCCGAAAGGCCCCGCGAAGATCGAGTTCGCGAACGTCGACTTCTCATATCCGCGGTCCGATGAAGTGTCCCTCGCCTCGCTCGAATCCGTCGCCGTCTTGAGCTCTGCTCCTGAGCGCCAAGTATTGAACGGTGTGAGCTTCACCGCCGAGCCTGGCAAGCTCGTCGCGTTGGTCGGGCACTCCGGAGCCGGCAAGACCACGATCACGCAGCTCGTGCCGCGCCTCTACGACGTGCGCGCAGGCAGCATAAAGATAAACGATGTGGACGTGCGCGACGCGACCTTCTCGTCGTTGCGCGATTCTATAGGCATGGTCTTGCAGGAAGCGCACATGTTCCATGACACCATCCGCGCCAATCTCCTCTACGCCAAGCCTGGCGCCACCGATGTGCAACTCAATGATTCGCTCGAAGCCGCGCAGATATTGCCGCTCGTACAGTCCTTGCCCCAAGGCCTCGACACGGTGATCGGGGACCGCGGCTATCGACTCTCCGGCGGCGAGAAGCAGCGCATCGCTATTGCACGCGTGCTGCTCAAAGCCCCTGCAATCGTCATCTTCGACGAAGCGACCGCGCATCTTGATTCAGAGTCAGAAGCGGCGATTCAAAAGGCATTCAAGGTAGCACTCGAAGGTCGCACCTCGATAGTAATAGCCCATCGTCTCTCGACCATCCGCGATGCCGACCTCATTCTAGTCGTCGAAGACGGCCGTATCGCCGAGAGCGGCACGCATGAGGAGTTGCTGCAAAACGGCAAGATCTACGCCGATCTGTATCACACACAGTTCGCGGACAAAGAGAACTCTTAGAGCAGGTTTTATTCATTTGACTCCCGCCGCGACCGGAATACAATTGTCTTACAAATGGCTTCGGCGTTGCCCTCACGAGAGGGAGAACGAGAAAATTCTAACGATATATCGAGTGATTCCCCACGTCCAAGAACACGACCTCCGTTCTTTTCTTGTCGAGGAATTCAAAAAGGATCCTATAGCGCTGGTCTACCGAGAAACTCCATCGCTCTTTCAGTTTGCCATGCAATTGATGCGTATCGAGACGCGGATCGAAAGGGTTGTGTCGGAAAAGCTCGATGCGCTCATCGGCTATCAGCTGCAATTGCGGATCCAGATGCCTGTAGCTGCGCTGATAGCGCGAGTAGATATAGATCGTCATGACCCCCGATGAAGATCGTTATGCGAGCTTTGATAATTTCCCGGAACGGCGAAGCTTCTTTGCGTTCTGCGACCACCGCAAGACATCGCTTTCCTTCACCGGCTTACTTGCGCGCACTTTCGACGCGACAGTTACTCTCTTAGGAGTCACTGCAAAATTGCCCCTACTGGCTGATCTTTTGCTAATCGTATTAGTTGCCATATATATGCATAGTGTACCGATAGCTGCATGATTAATCAATGATGGAAACTCTCATCAAGGTTCAGCCTTGATGTCAATCACTAAGAAGAAATCTTGTCGAGCCTATCTCTATAGAGTCTCAAGAAATTTGGGAATTGCGAATGGAGCGGCGACGGGAGATCGTCGAGCGTGAACCACGCGACCTCGTCGAGCTTATGCGGCTCGCCGTTTTTGGCCTTTGACCGGTCGACGAGCACCTTGAAGTCGAGGGCGATCCAATGGGTCTTCCTGCCATCGTGCTCGCGATGCACATCCCGATACCCTAAGAATTCAAAATCGAGCACGTCAGTGCAATACTCCTCCGCTATCTCTTTGCGAAGCGTACCTTCGACCGTATCCCCGAATTCGAGTCCGCCACCTCCCGGGTCTCAAGTACCGTGCTCGTCCCGGGATTGAGTACCTCTTTTGCTGAGTAAGAAATTCCCCCTCCCGTCATGACAAGCGAATACGACAGTTACCCCTGTATAGTCCTCTCCCCTTTTCATAGTTCAATTTAGCCGAACGTAAATGTATAAGCTTGAAGGCCCGGATTGTGAACGATGATCTCGAGCGTGTGCTGGCCTGCTGCTGATTGATCGATGAGGTCATAGAGGCGTGATTGGTTGATCGTCGCATTTCCATTGGCATCGACGTCGGCTCCCCTATCGGTCGTGAGCGGCTTGCCGTCGCGCAGGACGGTGATGGAGATGTTTTGATTGGCCTTCGCTGCTGAGGCGACGAAGTAGACATGCTGCGCGTCGTATTGGTAGTAGATAGTCTCGTTGGTATCGGTCGTCTGCGCGTATTGGTCTTGGAAATTCCACGTGTCGCCGAGATAGAGCTGGTTCAATTGTACGTCGCTCGCGGCAGGAGCTGTAAGTGCCTGATTACCGCGAGTCGATTGCACGCCGTTGGCCAAGTATTCGTTGCGCGCAGCGCCGAAGTACGTCTCGGGGCTGTTGGCATTGATGGCGACATCGGCGACATTCACGATGCCGGTCGGTACGGTCGCAGCAGGAAGGCCGAGAGCAGCCGCGCGCTGTAGCAAAAGCTTCTGTATCTCCTGCTCCACCGTCGTGTAATTCCCTTCACCGATATTGCGGTCGACGACGAGACCGTTTATGTCGATCAAATAATCTTCCGGCCAGTATTCGTTGCCATAGGCGTTCCAGGTGCCCATCTCGTTGTCCAAGACGACCGGATAGTTGATGCCGAATTTCGTTACCGCCGCCTGCACGTTCCCGAGGACCTTCTCGAAATTGAATTCCGGCGACTGCACGCCGATGATCTCGAGTCCCGCGTCTTTGTATTTGGCATACCATGCTTCGAGGTACGGGAGCGTGCGCTGGCAGTTGATGCAGCTGTACGTCCAGAAGTCGAGAAGTATGACCTTTTGGCCGATGAGCGAACTGATGGTGATGGGCTTCCCCGTGCCGTCGGGGTTGGCCCCCGTGTTGATATAGCCGGCAAGGGAGACGAGCTCCTTGGCGGCCGGATACTGCGCCGCGAGCGTCGCGTAATCCGGCGTATGCGGCAGGCGCGTCGTCGCGACTTGGCCGTCGGCCAAGGTCGTGGTTGCTGCGAGTGAGCTGAGGTCGATGGTGTCGCCCGCGACTGAATCCGATGACGGCAGGCTCACTTTCTGGCTCTCGAGATACGCGATGGAAAAGACGATTGCGATGATCACGACGAACAGTATCGTATTGCGGATGGCGGGGGTCATATCATTTCAAAAAGAGATTGTTGATAAAGTCGAAATTGCCGATGAGGGTTATATCCTGCGTGAACACCAATACGCCGAGTCCGATGAGGATCACGCCGAATATGATGTTGATGTACTTGAGCGCATTGCCATAGCGCGCGATGAGGCCGGTCGCCTGCGCGGTGAAGAATCCGACCAAGAGGAACGGCACGCCGAGGCCGAGCGCGTAGGCGAAGAGGAGCACGAATGCCGAGACCGGCGAGCTTGCTGCGAGCCCGAGGATCCCGCCGAGTACCGCGCCCGCGCACGGCGTCCAGCCGACCGCGAATGCCACGCCGAAGAGGAACGACGTGAAGTAGCGGCTGCGCGAGGCGTTGCGATCCACTTTGAAGGCATAAGTGCGCTCGAGGAATCCGATGTTGATGAGGCCCGTGAGGTAGAGGCCGAAGAAGATGATGATGAGACCGCCCGCGCGCGAGAGCCATGCCTGCACCTCGAAGCCGACGTTGGCGAGTATCGTCTGCAGGAGTATGCCCAAGAGAGCGAAGATGAAGGAGAAGCCTAGTACGAAGAAGATGCTGTTGACGAAGATGTCACGGCGCTTGGTCGGGGAATCGACCGAGGTCGAGCCCGCGATGTAGGCGAGATAGCCGGGAATTATGGGCAAGACGCAGGGAGCGAGGAAGCTGACGATGCCTGCAATGAACGCCGTGGTTACGTAGAAGCCGTCCATAAGGGTAACGATATCATATCCATTTAATACACTCTCCGCGACTATAATCTCACCTTCTCGGCTTTGATAGGCTGCCCGAAAAACATGCTTCCGAGCGCGTTGAATTTCTCGGTCGGATCGCTCGTGTAGAAGACGCGCGCGCCGCCTTTGCTGAGCCTGCCTTCTATGTCGCGATGACGCACGAGATAGTCCGCGAGCTTTTCCGCGACGATGTGTCCTTCGGAGATCACGCGGATATCAGGACCTACCATCTTCTCTATCTCGCCTTTCAGGATGTCGTAATGCGTGCACCCGAGGACGAGCGTATCTACCGCGTTGCCGACGAGCGGGCGGAGGTAATGCTGGAGCGCGTCATGGATGTTCGCCGAATCGTATTCGCCGGCTTCGATCAAGGGCACGAGAAGCGGCGCCGCTTGCTGGAATATTGCGATGGAGGGATCGAGCTTCCCTATCTCGCGCACGAAGGCGCGCGAGCGCACCGTGCCTTCGGTCGCGATGATGCCGACCTTCCTGTTTTTTGTGGTTTCGACCGCGATCTCGGCGAGCGGTATGAGGACGCCGAGCACTTTCTTGCCCGGACGCTTCTTCGGGATGTATTCAGTCTGGATCATATGCAGGGCGTCGCTCGAGGCCGTGTTGCAGGCGAAGACGATGAGCTCGCATCCGAGAGCGAAGAGGAATTCGAGCGCTTGCATGCTGAACGCATAGATCTCCTCGGTGCTTCGCGGGCCGTAGGGAGCGCGGGCCGTGTCACCGAGATAAGCGTAGTCGTACGCGGGCAGCGTCGCGACGAGATTGCGCAAGGTGTTCAAGCCGCCGAGCCCGGAATCGAATACTCCGATCTTTCCCTGTGGCGGCATACGATGCTGTTCTAAGGTTAAACCTTAGAACATTTCAGAGGATCTGATGGATGAGCCACGTCAAGAGAGAGAGGACGAGCGCGCCGAGAAATGCCGCCCAGAATCCGGCGAGCGAGAAGCCCGGGACGATCAAGGTCATCGACCAGAACAGGAGCGCGTTCAATACGAAAGAGAAGAGGCCGAAGGTCACGATGGTTATCGGCAAGGTCAGTATCCTCAGGACGGGCCGTATCACCATCGTGATCACCGACCAGACGAGGGCGACCAGGAGCGTCGTCCCGAGACCCGCATCGTAGATGCCGGGCACGATGTAGACGGTGAGGAGAACCGCGGCGACCGTCCCGAGATAGCGCAAGATGAGCTTCAACATAGGGCTATGCTACACCTGCCCTGCAAAAAGACAAAAGCCCGGGCCTCGCCAGAGGGCCGGGCCGGTCCTTTTACGGGAAAGGACTATTTATTCCCAGTCGCGCGATTTCACGTCCTCGTCGAGGCCCGCGCCGAATTCGTCGACGGTGTCCTTCGCTTCGGGATCGAGATCGTCCTCTTCTTCCGTTTCCGCATCAAGCAACTCCTCGACCGCGTCGTCGGAAACCGGCTTCTCCGCGTCATCATCCTCGTTAGCCATCATACTACTTATGTTATGAATTGTGAGCTAGGTAAAATATTTATAAGACCGAACACGACCATAGTACCCATAGAAACGATAGTTGCAAGACGCGTTGCATGCGCATGTGAATAACTCAGGACTGTGCGTCGAGCGACGACAAGGGGCGCCTGCGATATACTCTCCGCTATGCGACCGGCCGACGATGTCAGCAAGCACTTCAGATTGATCCCGGCGCAGCTCTCGGCCTTGCGCCGGCTCGGCATCGTCACTATAGAAGACCTTATGCGCCACTTCCCGGCCCGCTACGACGTAGCCGGTACCTCTACCAATGTGAAGGCGCTCGTGCCCGGGACGAAGGTCACGCTCTATGGGAAGCTCTCGGGCCTCAAGGCCAAAAAGCTCTGGAAGAGCAAGCGCAACGCGACGGAGGGATTCTTCGAGGACGCCTCGGGGCGCGTGAAAGTGATGTGGTTCAACCAGCCGTATATGGCCTCGTACGTGAGCGAAGGCAACGTCGTGAAAGTGACCGGCACCGTCGGCGGCAAAGCCGATAGGCCGTACATCACGAACCCCGAAGTCGAGATCGTCTCGAAGGAGGTAGCGATATCCGCGGAGACCGGACTCTTTACGGACCCCGATGCGAAAGACGCTCCGGCGCCGACGATATACGCCGTGTATCCGGAGACCGCAGGCGTCACTTCGCTCTGGTTCCGGCACGCGATAGAGCGGCTCTTCAAGGCGGGTATCGAGAAGCTCCTGATCGATCCGGTCCCAGCGGACGTCCGGAAGCGCTACAATCTTCCGGATCTCGCGGAAGCCCTCGTCTATATACATGCGCCGGAGAAGGCCGCTCATGCCGAGGCTGCGCGCAAGCGCTTCGCCTTCGAAGAGATATTCGCGATACAGGCGGCGCGCGCGCAGGAGCGTGCGGAGAACGACTCGCAATCATCATTCCCTATCGGGGATGCCACTGAGCACGCAAGCACGTTCCTCGAGTCGGTCCCCTTCCCTGCGACCGGCGCGCAGGAGCGGGCGATCACCGATATCCTCGCGGACTTCACGAAGCCGCATCCGATGGCGCGCCTGCTCGAGGGCGACGTGGGCTCTGGCAAGACGCTCGTCGCCGCCGCTGCAGCGTACGCTGTCGTGACCTCGCGTCCGCCAAATAGGAATAGCGGAACTTTGCAGGTCGCATATATGGCGCCGACCGAGATACTTGCCGGCCAGCATTTCCAATCATTCATCGAATACTTCAAGGATCTCCCGATCAATATCGGCCTCATGACGGGCAGCGGCTGCAAGAAATTCCCGTCGAAGGTATCCAAGGGCGGTGCGACCGATATCTCGCGCGCGCAGCTTCTCAAGTGGATAGCGAACGGCGAGATCGCGATGCTCATCGGCACGCACGCGCTGATACAAAAGTCCGTCACCTTCCAGCATCTGGCACTCGCCATCGTCGACGAGCAGCATCGCTTCGGCACGCGGCAGCGCCGCGCCTTGGCGCATAAAGGCGATACTGCTCCGCATTTTCTATCGATGACCGCGACCCCCATCCCGCGCACGCTCGCTCTCACCATGTACGGCGACCTCGATATTTCGCTCCTCGACGAGCTCCCGCCGGGCCGCGCGAAGATAACGACGAAGATAATCAAGCCGAAAGAGCGTGGCCAAGCGTATGCGGCCGTGCGCGCGGAGTTAGTGAAAGGCCGGCAAGCGTACGTCATATGCCCGCGCATCAACGAGCCCGACCCTGCGAAGATCAACGCGATGCAGGCGCGCTCGGCGAAGGCCGAAGCGAAGCGTCTGCAGGAAGAAGTCTTCCCCGAGTATGACGTCGGACTCCTGCATGGTGCGATGACGCCGAAAGAGAGGGACGCGGTGATGAAGGACTTCTCCGACAACAAGGTCCAGATATTGGTAGCGACATCGGTGGTCGAAGTGGGTATCAACGTGCCGAATGCGACGGCCATCATCATCGAGGGCGCGGAGCGCTTCGGGCTCGCACAGCTCCATCAGCTCCGGGGTCGCATCATGCGAAGCTCGCATCCGCCGTATTGCTTCCTTCTCCCCGAGAGCGCCGGAGAGATGTCGGGCAAGCGTTTGAAAACGCTCGAGAAATCCGATGACGGATTCAAGCTCGCGGAGAGCGACCTTGAAGCGCGCGGTGCCGGAGACTTATTCGGCCGCAGGCAATGGGGCATGTCGGACCTCGGCATGGAAGCCTTGAAGAACGTGAAGCTCATCCGCGCCGCCCGCGACGAGGCCGAGCGGGTCATCCGCGAAGATCCGGAACTCTTAGACAACGCCGCTTTGCGCGAGCGCGCCTTTAAGGCAGGCGCGGAACTCCACAATGAATGAAAACTACTGGATGGTCACGCTGGCGCTGCCTTCCGGATTGCCGCTGCCGTCATCGAGCGAGACGTTCCAGGTGCCCGCAGACGTGTAGGTATGGGGCACGGTGACCGTAGTGCCGCCTGAGGTGCATGCGCCGGTCCCGGCCGTGACGGATGAACCGTCTCCCCAGTTGACTTGGTACGGCGCGCAAGCGGGAATCGAGAGGGAGGCACTTGCCGTGACAGGCAGCGCCGAGCCGCCCGGCGTGATAGTGATGATCCCATAAGTACCGCCAGTCGGGGCGGCGGCTGCCGGCGCTCCTGTAACTGTGATGGTGATCGGCGGCCCGTCAGGAGCGCCCGTCACCGACTCGAGCTGTACGGTGTAGGTCCCTGCCGCCGCGAAGGTGTGGTCGACGAGGAACGACTGCCAGGCGCCGGTCGCCGACGGGATTGACACGAGCCCGACCTTGCCGTCGCCGAAGTTGATGGTGTCGGTGCAGGTGCCGGTGCATCCATAGGCGGCCAAGGATGACGCCGTGCCCGTGAAAACGACCGAAAGCGGCGCCGGGCCGGAGTTGATCGACGCGTGGAGCGAATCAGCGGGGATGCCGGAGGCCGCGGCCTGGCTCGCCGAGAGCGGACCGGATACCGTCACGGTCGCGGTCGTCTGATGGGTGCCCGAGGCGAGGACCAGCGTGTAGGTGCCGCCGTATTGATAGGTATGCGAGAAGGTCTGCTCGACCGGCTGGCAGTTGCCGGACTGCGTGGAAATCGGGGTCGACTGCGTGCCGTCGCCGAAGTTGAGGACGTAGGGGGCGCCGATGCAGGAGGAGACGGTGTTGACGGTCGCCTGCACGCTCACCGTGAGCGGGGCCGCGCCGGAGACCGGCGGGACCTGCAATACGCCGCCCACTGAGGGCGCGCCTGAGACAGCCGCGGAGATGCCGGTGCCCGAGGCGCTGCCGGTCGAGCACAAGAGGGCAATCGCGGCGGCCGTGCGCGGGCCGACGACGCCGAAGCCGGTGGTCGCCGGAGTGCCTGAAGAGACGATGTTGTACTTGACCTGCCAGCGCTCGACGGCGGCCTGCGTGAGCGAGCCGTAGTAGCCCGTCACCTGCGCCTGCGGATATACGGCTGGGCTCTCAGCGAGGAATTGCTGGAGGCGCGATACATCGGTGCCGCTCGAGCCGAGCGAGAGCACGCGGCCGATGTTGGGACAGGAGCCCGAGACGGCCGATGCCGCGCCCGATGCTCCGGAGGACGCACCGAGCTGCGCCTGCAGCTGCGAGATCTCGGTAAGGAGCGCCTGCGCCTCAGCCTGAAGGCTCGAGACGGAGGAACTCGACCCCGATGCAGGCACGGTCGTCGCATACGAAGTCGGCACGGCGGTGCCGCCGGCGACGGTTACGGTGCCCGACATGCCGGAGCCGCCCGCCGCTCCGTAGGTCTGGTCGTGATACGCATACGTGCCGGGAGCGCTGAATGAATATGAGAAGTTCGCGCCCGGATTGAAGGGGGCACTGCTGAAAGAGCCGTTGTCGCCGACCACCGTATGCGGGAGCGATCCGTAATTGGTCCAGACGACGGTGTCGCCCGGATTGACAGTGATGCTCGCGGGCGAGAAGGAATTATCGAGCACACTCACGGGGTCCGTCGCGGCGAATGCAAGGCTCGGCACGAGCGCGAATGCGAATAAGATTGCGGATAACCGGAGGATGCGGGTGATGGTTGTCATGCGGTCATTGTGACACGGCCCGGGGAGGGCGCAACCGCTAATTCACAGTATCTATAAGCGCTTCCCTGCGATACGATGTTGCGCTCCTAGCGCTTCGCCCCGATAGCCTTATAATCGAGACTATCCGCCCTTAGCTCAATGGTTAGAGCACAGAGCTTATACCTCTGGGGTTCCTGGTTCGAGTCCAGGAGGGCGGACTAACGGATTACCTTCGCGACTGCGAGCGGCACTTTCTTATCGAACATATCAGGGACGATCTTCAACGCGGTCGGCTTCTTCACGAGGCCTGCGATTGCCTTGGCCGCTTTGAGCTTCATCTCGTCCGTAATGCGGCGCACCTTATGGTCGAGCGCTCCGCGGAAAATGCCCGGGAACGCGAGAGAATTATTTATCTGATTGGGGAAATCCGAGCGGCCGGTCGCGACGATCATCGCTCCGCCCTTCTTGGCTTCATCAGGCATTATCTCCGGCGTCGGATTGGCGAGCGCGAAGACGATAGCCTGCGGCGCCATCGTCCTTATATCGGCAGCCTTGGCAAGTCCCGGACCTGAGACGCCGATGAGGACGTCGGCGCCCCTGAGCGCCTCTGCTAAGCCGCCGGCCGTCCGATGCGAGCGCGTGAGCATGGCAAGCTCTTTCTTGTGCGGCACGAGATCAGTGCGCCACGGGCCGATGATGCCTTTGCTGTCGAGCACCGTGATGTCGGAGGCGCCGGCGAGCTCGAGGAGCTTCGCTATCGCGGTGCCGGCAGCGCCCGCGCCCGAGATGACGATCTTCGTCTTTTCGAGTCTTTTGCCGACTACCTTGAAGGCATTGATGAGCCCCGCGAGGACGACGATCGCGGTGCCATGCTGGTCGTCGTGCATGACGGGGATATCCAGGGCTTCGATGACGCGCCGCTCGACCTCGAAGCAGCGCGGCGCCGAGATATCTTCGAGATTTATCCCGCCGAATCCCGGTGCTATGCGGATGACCGTATTCACGATCTCGTTGACGTCCTGGGTATCGAGGACGATCGGCACCGCATCCACATCGGCGAACGTCTTGAAGAGGACCGCCTTCCCTTCCATCACCGGAAGCGCTCCGAGGGGGCCGATGTTGCCGAGGCCCAAAACTGCCGAGCCGTCGGAAATGACCGCGACCGTACGGCCTTTCATCGTATATTCGCGCGCGAGCTTGGGGTGCTTCGCGACAAAGCTCGATACCGCGGCGACTCCCGGCGTGTAGACGAGGGAGAGGTCCGCCCTGTTGCGCACGGGAGCGGCCGGGATGATGCGGATCTTGCCGCCTAATTTCTTGTGTAATATGAGCGCATTTTTGGCGTTGTCATTTTTCTTTTTCATATCAGAGGAGTATAACAAATCGCACCGTCGCACCATGACGTCTTCTAATCAATACCTTCGCACCACCGAGAGCGGCGTCTCTAGATTAAGCC
>VFSW01010533.1_pt1 | contig 13086 bp, 10 predicted proteins | sample 5358111 | NCBI WGS metagenome assembly VFSW01 (sample SAMN11554181, study PRJNA540505) | mine drainage metagenome | isolation source: sediment from site ElyBrook_90M | place: USA: Ely Copper Mine, Vershire, VT | collected 2017 | reverse complement strand
CCGCCACCGGATCAGCACGCCGAACGCCGGGCTGCGCCGATTTTACCGCCGCGACCGCAACCAAAGTGCGGCGCAAATCGCACCCTCGGCGCAGGATCACCCAGGTCAGCGGCGCCTGACCCGATGCCGACTGCTTGATCAAAATCAACAGGCGGGCGGACATAAAGCAGTCGTTTTTGATTGGTATTGGTCTTGATAAATGGTAGATATAATCCAAATAGGCACGTGATCCGATTTTTGGGACAAGCACCTCACAAATCGTGTTAAGTCGATTATGCCGTGTGGCCAGACCGAACGAAGATAGCAGGGAATCAATGGTGCTGACTGAGCCATCAAGGGGACGTGAAGCCGAGCGGCGACAGCTGACGGTGCTGTTCTGCGATCTCGTGGAGTCAACGCGCATCGCCACGACGTTGGATCCAGAAGATATGAGTGATCTGCTCGACCGGTTTTTCCAGGCATGCACAAGCGCGATCGTAAATTTTGGCGGCGTTGTGGGTAATTATGTTGGTGATGGCTTGCTCGCTTATTTTGGCTATCCGATTGCAAATGAGGATGACGCCGAGCGCAGCGTCCGTGCGGCGCGTGCGATTGTGGAATCGGTTGGGCGGTTGCGCACACCGGCGGGGGATGTGCTGCAGGTTCGGATCGGCATTGCGACTGGCCTCGTGTTGGCGAGCGGGGCGCGGGATTTGGATCGGCCCGAGCGTGGCGTGGTCGGTGAGACCCTCAATCTTGCGTCTCGCTTGCAAGCGGCTGCTGAGCCTGGCGAGATCGTGGTGTCTGACCCGACCCGACGATTGCTCGGCAAGATGTTTGGGCTGCGTGCTTTGGCGGCGCAATCGCTCAAAGGCTTTGCGGCGCCGGTGTCGGCCTGGGTGGTCGAAAGCGAGGATATGGCCATGCTCCGCTTCGCATCGCGTCTTCGCGGCCATCGGGTCATGGTGGGACGTGATGCCGAATTGACCCGGCTTCAGTCCGATCTTGACGCAGCCTGGAGGGGCACCGGACGGACGCTATTGGTGACCGGGGAGGCCGGTATCGGCAAATCGCGCTTGGTCGCCGCTCTCGCGGATCGTCAGCGGTCGGTTGGACATCTCCGACTCTCTTATCAATGTTCGCAATATCATCGAGAAACGGCCTTATACCCGTTTCTGACGCAATTCCGTCGCGCCATTGGCTTAAACGGCGATGTGCCGCACGATGTTCAGCACCAAATAATCGAATCCGCCCTGCAGGCGCTGGTGCCGGGACGCACCGATATCACATTATTATTCACCGCTTTGCTTGGGTTGCCCGCCACCCTCCAAGGAACTCCCGCCGAGCAGCATGAGCAGGCCTTGAAGGTCATTGTCGAGACAATTGAAGCAGCCAGTCGGCGTGCGCCGCTGCTTATCTTGTTCGAGGACGCTCACTGGGCCGATGACAGCTCAATCGAATTGCTCACGCTCATAGCGGCAGCTGCGGAAAATCTGCCGATTTTGATTCTGGTCACCGCGCGGCCGGAATTTGAACCGGGTCGCCTGAACCTGTCATGCGATCAGCAGGTCACGCTTGGTCACCTCGAGCCCGAAAGCATCGTTGCAATCATCCAAGGCCAAGTCGAGGCCGCGACCCATGACAATAGAGCGGCGCTGGTGGCCCTATCGGAGCAAATGACGCAGCGAATCGTCGAAAAAGTTGATGGTGTGCCTCTATTTGCCGAGGAAATGACGCAGTTGGTGCTGGATGCCAATGCCGATTCTGTTTTGCTCAGCATGGATATTACCATTCCAGCAACATTGCAGGATTCGCTGATGGCGCGGCTTGACCGGTTGGGATCGGCCAAGCTGGTGGCGCAGATGGCCTCGGTGATCGGCCGGGAATTTCCGCGCGATTTGTTGATGCGTATTTTCGATCATGACGTAACGACCCTCGATGCTGCTGTGGCACAGCTGGAAAAAGCGGGCCTGATCTCCTCGGGGATCAATGGCGATCATGCGGGCTTGGTGTTCAAGCACGCGCTCCTGCGTGACGCTGCCTATGAAAGCCTGCCGCATGCTCGGCGTCGCGATATTCACCGATCCATTGCGGTGTCCCTACAGCGCGATTTCCGGGGGCGGGCGGAGGTCGAGCCAGAGATTGTTGCCCGCCATTACACCGAAGCGAAGCAATATCGCGAGGCGGCTGAATGGTGGCTCAAGGCCGGCGAACTTCGCGTTCGGCAGGTTGCTTATGGCGAGGCGATCCGGCATTTCGAGCGCGCTATCAACCAGGTCGAGCGCCTCCCGGATGACGATGCAGGGCAGATGCTCCGGCTGAAACTACAGATTGCCTATGGTCAGGCGCTGATGGCGCGAACCGGCTATAATGATGGTAGGGCGATGGCCGCGTTCGGGCGTGCTGAGGCGATTGCCAGCACCATTGGCGAGCCCGCGTTGCGGCATCCAGCGCTACATGGGCTTTGGCTCGGTGCCTATATGCGGGTCGATATCCCGACGCTCGACCGCATCACGCCGTTATTCTTTGCCAGCGCCATGCAAATGCCAGGGAGTTCGGACGCGTTGCTCGCTGAAACCGACAGCGGGATGGTGGCGTTCTTGAAGGGCGATTTCATCGAGGCAACCCGCATCTTCAAGAGCAACGTGGCAAATTGCCCTGCCAGCCCGGACCTCGCGGGCGGTTTGCGGTTTGGCATGGAGCCGGGGGTCAATGGCTTGGCCTATCTCGGCTTGTGCCACTGGATGAGCTGTGACATGGCGGCGTCCGATCAATATTTCGATCTCGCGAAGGCGCGGGCGGAAATTTCCGGCTTCCCGCCAGCCTTGCCCTACACCCAGTTATATCGCGCGCACGTGGCCCTTGCCGTGGGGCAGATCACGCTGGCGGAGACCATTGCCACTCAAATGATCGAACTGACTGAGGCGCAGGGGCTTGAGTTCTATAATGCCTGGGCGCGGGCGATCTGTGGTATCGCCCGGGGGTTACGCGGCGATGCGTCCGGCCTGCTGTTGGCTGATCGAGCGCGACAGTATTTTGCGAGCAGTGGTGTTGTCATTGCGCAGATGAACAATGACGGGTTCTACGCCTTGGCGCAGGTGAACAGCGATCCAGCAGCGGCGTTTGCGATCAGTGAGGCTTCGCTGCGCGTCGCCGAGACCACAGGATGTCGAATGGTGGAGGCGGGCGCCTATTGGGTGCATGGCACGATTCTACTGCGTCTCGACGATCCGGACCCGCGTGAGGCCGAGCGTTTGTGGCGGGTTGGGATTGGGAAAGCGCGCCAGCAATCGGCCCGGTTTTTTGAGGTCTGCCTCGCGTCGTCGCTTGCGAATCTGCTGCTCAGCCAGGGCCGCGGCGCTGAAGTAACCCCCATCGTCGATGCGGCGCTGGCTGGCCTTGCGGACGAGGCAGCCGATTTGCCCCAAATCATCGCCCTGCGCGCGATCCGACTTGCTCTGCCAGCCGAGGCGCATAACAGCGATTGATGGATCAATTGAGGGATCAATCGCTTATTGCGGCACCGAGGGGCAGCGTAAAATCGAGGTCGGTCCACAATATTGGCCAACATTCCTGTGCGCCAATCACAAGGCCGAGGTCCGCAGCAACCGGTTGGCTGGCATACTCGTTCAGGGTGAACCGGCACGATCGTTGGGTGAAGCTGCCGATCGCACTCGGTACGCCGATTTTCGGCATCACGCTGAATAAACCGCGTTCGGATGCGCTGACGCTACTGGCCGGATCGCGGAACTGCCGGAGTAAAGCAAAACCGCCAAGCCCGGGTAACAGTGACGCCGCTTGCCGGAGTGCGGTGCGCAATTTTTCGGACAATGCCGGATCATTGGCTTGTTGGTTCATTAATGACGCTGCACCACGGGTCAATGATAATCCCCCGCCGGTCAAGATTGGCGCGGCTTGGTCGGGCAGAGGCGATAGCTGAAACAGCATCGACGGCACCCAAACGGCATCGGGCGCATAGTTTTTAACCGCGAGCGTCGTTACGGCCAGCATGGCCGTTTGCGCATCAATGTCTGCGAACGTCTTTGGGAACCCATAAACCTCCCGCCCAGCGGCCAGGGCCAGCCAATTATCAACGAACAGATAGGCCGGGTACAGGTAAAGCTGATTGGTCACGGTATCGCGCACCGTTAGCCAGAGCCCGATATCGGTTTCGGCCATCGTGCCGAAGCCATCATAGGGGGCGACGGTCGAGGTCAGGGCTTTGGCCTTGATTTGCAGCAACCAGATCACATTGCCGAGCGCGGGCACAAATCGGCCCGCAATGGTCGCCGCGTTCAGGGTTCGGTCCAGAAACGAAGTGATACAAGCGTGATCGCCGAACAGCAGCAGGCTCCACAGGGTAGCGCCGGTGAATTTGTAAGGCGGCGGCGGGATGCCATTGCCACCGAAATATAGATAGTCGGGTTCACGCATGCGTCGCCGCTTTCAGTTGTTGATTATGTGAGGGATTGGTCGGTGACCGTGGGGTCGACGCTGCGGCCAATGGCCGAGGCGGCGTCGAACCCAGCCATCACGGCAACCTCCATGCAACCGGCATTGATCGCCGATACCCGAACCCAGTCACCTGCAAGATACAGATTGTCGAATTCGTCCGGTGCTGCAGCGAGTCTGGTTTGCAGCAATCCCGGTGGGCTTAGCACATATCGCTCGGTGCCGGTGATGTTCGCGCGGATATATTGACTATCGAGCCGCTTCTCGCCCGTTTCGTCGGTTTGGTCATAGAGCAGATCCCAGCGAAATCCGGTCGCCCCGATCACGTTGGGCCAGATGGCGCCCATGGTTTTGGTTAACAGGGTCACGGCACTGGCCCGGGCCTCGGCATTGGCGGCGGGTTGAGGGTCGGTGTCGTTCGGTTGCGCGATGAGCCGATCAGGCAGCACCGCGCAGAAATAGGCAATGTTCATGGGCTCTGGTCGGGGCCAATTTTCGAATTCCAGTAGATGCGACATGTCTGACCAAGTATCGAACGGCGGCGCGAAAGCGGTCAGGATTGGCCCCACCGGATCGGGTTTTGCAGGCGGTTTGGTGAAATCGCCGCCGAATGAGGAGAGCGGACAATCAAGCCAGAGCTGCAATGCTTGTGTGGCGACGGTTTGCGTTGCGCGCAGCATCGCCGCCCACCGTGGCCCGGCGGCCACGAGTTGCGGGGTAAGTGAGGCCAGTGCGCCTGCGGGAATCCCGAGCACGACCATGTCAAAATCCGTGCCAACGTGCAGCGTTTTCGTTCCGACATGATACGTCTCGAACGTGTTCTCAAGGTCAATATGGCGCGCCCGCAATTCATCGCCGTTAGTTAGTTGATCAAATAGCGGGTGTTCAGGCCAGCATGGCAGGCCGTCAATATCGCGCAGTGGCCGATAGGGGGCGTCGAACAATTCCGCCTGAATGGCGATCCGGATCGAGCCGATCCCACCGTGATCGGGGATCAGCTCCATGACCCGGTTAAAGAACTCAAATTGCACGCCAGCCGCGCTCAGCACGTCATAGAGGGGCGCGAAGATGATTTCACCTGCGCCAGCCGCCATTTTATAAAACAGCGATCCTTTGTAGGTGAAGAGCAGGCGCAGCGACCCTTCGAACGCCGAGGCGGCAGACAGGCAAGGCTGAGCGCGATTGCCCTCCCGATAGGCGAATGCGTAGTCATAGAGCGCGGTAATCGCCGGTGCCTGGAGTGTTTCCGGCCAAGCGCCATATTTACCAAGCAATTCGATCAAGTCATACCGGTCGAGTACCGCGAAGCCATCGGTTAGCACGCCTTCCTTCACGATCGCGACCGCAGCCGCGAGCGCCATATCGAATGAGAGGATCAGGTTTCGAATATCGGCGGTAACTTGATCGATGCCGGCGCGCAAAAGATTAAGCCAACTGCGCAGCGAATCCAGTAGCAACGCCGGACCGGACGAGGCGTTGTCGCACGCGCAATCAGGCAATCCTGCGTCGCTCAGCTGCGCAATGGCGCGGCGGATTAAGTCCCCAGTTTGATCTGGATCAGTCAACCCAGACGCGGCGTCTTGCGCCGATGCGACCATCGCGCGCTGTTGTTCTGCGGGGATTTGGTCATGCAGATGCAGCAGATATTCCAGGATTTTCAGCAGATAACCTTGCACCCCTGGTAAATCCAGCTTTTTGCCATCGCCAGGTTCGCCTGGTTGCGGCGCAAAATAGAGATGCCACGGTTGCCAGGATGTGCCATCGGGCAAAGCTAACATAACATTATTTTCGGGCAAGAAGGCCTCGGTGATCGTTCGAATCGGACCGACTTGACGATTGAGGGCTCCATAAGTGGCACGCATCAGCGCGAAAGCATTCTCATAGAACCCCGCCCAGACATGAAGCCCATGCTCTTCGATGCGACCACCCAACGCTGCATTGCGCGAACTCGCCCCTTTACCCCCCAGGCGCCAACCGAGCTGATACACGGTGATCTGATAATGTTGACGCCAATTCGCGGTCTGGATGAGTTGGAAGGCTGTGGCCAGCGCACCGATACCGCCGCCAAGGATGGCAATTTTACGCGGTGAGTGTCCAGACATAGTCGTTCCTCCTGTCGTTTTTCGTTTGATACAAGCACAGCGCCTTGGTGTGTAGAGGTGCCGACCGGAGAGTTTCGTCGCTACCGGCCGCGCTGAGGGTACCGGATGTCTCCGGCGAGACATAAGGTCGTCTTGTCTCAGGCCCGATGGTGGCAGTTGTTCGAGCGTGCTATCGCTTGCTGACGGTAATTTCCCGATGTGGATCTGGTAAGGGAATCTCAACAAGCCCTAATCGCGTGACAGTTCACGCTAGATTATTTCAGCGTCTGCCGCGATCCCCAGTCAAACTCAAAACTCATTGACAGTGCGCACATCTGCCTCAGTGATCGTTAGAAACTGCTCGTTACTTAACGACTTCAGTGTGGCATCATCACACTCGCCGAGCCGTAATGCCTGCACAGGAATGATCCGTTCAAAATAGCTGCGAACATCGCGGGCATTGCCGAAATCATCGCGTGAGCGGTCCATTTCGCGAATGAATTTTTCGGCTTCCCGCCGCGCGCCAGAATCAAACTTATAGTGATTTTCCGCAACGATTAACCAGAAAATACGGATCAAGTCGTCATAAGAATAGGATTCAAACTCAAATGTCCGGGTAAATCTGGATTTCAGGCCGACATTGCTGTCCAGAAAACGTCGCATCGGGCCTTCATAGCCGGCGACGATGACAACAAGTCGGTCACGGTAGTTTTCCATCAACCGGAGGAGTGTCGTGATAGCTTCGCTGCCGAAGGCATCGGCTTTGGCCAGTTGGCCGCCGCCTCCGGAGAGCTCATATGCCTCGTCGATGAATAAAACCCCGTCAAGCGCATCCTTAACAGTTTCCGTCATGATCTGACCCGCTTCGCCAATGAAACGGCCGACCAGCTTGGCGCGATCAACCTCAAGGCAGTGGCCTTTCCTTAAAAGGCCGATAGATTTGAAAAGCTTGCCGATTTTGCGTGCAACCACCGTTTTCCCGGTTCCGGGCGGCCCCGTAAACACGAGATGGAGGCTCATTTTCTGCAATGGAATATCACGATCACGGCGAATTGCCATGACGCGGCCTAGGGCCATCAGTTCAACCAGCTGGATCTTGATTCTCTCCATTCCGACAAGCTGATTGATTTCATCGACCACCTCGTCCAAAGGCGTGGTCCGATCTGGATTCCGAGGTTCAACTAATATTCCCCTTGAGCCCGACATTTCATCTCCATGATAAACCACGTGTTTCTGGTTTAGCCAGCCCGGCCAGTATCCTGCCCCGGCAATTCGCTATGCGCATTTCCGGGATAAGCAGGCTACTAATTATATATTTTCCTAACGTCCGACATCAATCTGAAATCCAACGGAGTTAATCGTAAGAGTTATGGCACCAGGTAAAATTGCTTGAACCCTCCGCCGATTACGTTTGTAGCAAAATTAAGTTGGAAAGCCAACAAATATTCAGGTATTGATTTCGTACACCGGCAGAATGGGGTGCCGGGTAGGGAATGGCGACCTTAAATGCACGAGGATAAAAAATTGGACAAGGGTGATGGGCTGGTCCAGTACGAGCACGGCCAGGCAGAGAAAAAGAGCGAGGGGAAATGGCACAATGCATATAAGAAGTTAGCTTTTGGTCTCGGGTGCGCAGGATTGATTGTTGGCATCGCGCTGATAACAGACAGGGCTCTGCAACCCAGAATTGTTTCCGCGCTGAGCGAAACGTCGCAGGCACAGATAGTTGCGCTGGAGCCTACTCTGAATTCTGGGCAGGCGCAGGAGATGACGCAACATGCGTTGGCGTGCCAGATACCTTTAGCGAACGTCGCAATATGGCATGACCCCGGCGTTATTGACGCGCCGGTGAGGATCAAGTCGGGAGGGTATCTATCGCCGTCATTTATGCTAACCGATGTTCCAGAAGTGATTGCCATTCCCTACCCGGCGCCCTATGCTTCCGGTGCCGGAACATTGATGATCATGGGTGATGCCAAGGATGTTGAAGTGTCTCTGACCCCAACCGTTGCCATTTCCAACGTCGTCGGTGCGGCGACCGTTCACGTGGTTTGGCGTACGGGGAATCCCTGCGCGTGATCGTTCATCGCAGGGCTATTTGGGCTGCGTTCATAAGTCTTTGCGGTACCATTGCCGCGATTGTTGTCGCTGCGGCGGTAAGCGGCAATGCGGGTAACTGGCTGCGAGCGATCATCACCGCGGCGCATGCCATCCAGCTTTTGCTCATTGTTTCAGGGGCCGCGCTCACGCTTCTGAGCCTGTCGCTTATGGCTATTTGTCTGTTTGGTGCGTGGCCCGGCTTGAGTCCGGCTGGGTTGCCGGTTCCCCGGGATCCGGAGCGATCGATTTTACGGACATTACGCAAGCGTCTTGCGCCCGGAACAATGGTGAATGCCGATGTCGGCAACGCGCTGGAAGCGCTTGCCTCAATGGTTGGGTTGGAACCCGTGAAAGTCGAGATCAATCGTCTCATCAAGCTTCTGGATATCGAACGGCAGAGGCAGAAAGAGAGCGCTGCCATCACCCCGATTAATCTGCATATGGTGTTTTCCGGACCGCCCGGTGTTGGAAAAACAGTTGTGGCGAGCCTTCTCGGACGTATTTACGTCAGCTTGGGATTGCTCCGGCGCGGTCATTTGATTCAGGCGGACCGCGCGACCCTCGTGGCTGGCTATGTCGGGCAGACAGCGATCAAAACCCGGGAAGTTTGCCAGCAGGCCATCGGGGGGGTTTTACTGATTGATGAAGCCTATACCCTGGCACCCAAAGGCGGGGGCGATACGTTTGGTCTCGAAGCAATCAATACGGTTCTGAAATTCATGGAGGATAATCGTGGACGCGTGGCGGTGATCGTGGCGGGTTATTCGCCCGAAATGCGGCGTTTCCTGGAAAGCAACCCTGGGCTATCCGGAAGGTTTACCCGCCATATCGACTTTCCTGCGTATACGGAAGTTGAATTGCTGGAGATTTTCGCCGGCCTGATGGGCGGGTTGTCCTTGCCGGAAGATTGGCAACGGAGCTTGCGGCCCTGGATAAGAGAAGCGATGCGGCGGGAGGACTGGGCCAATGCCCGCAGCATTCGAAACCTGGTCGAGCGTGTGAAGGAGGCGCAGGCGGAACGGGTTTCAGATGTTACCGGTGCTGATCTCAACGCGGTTGATCGAGAGGACCTACGTCTCGCTACCGAGAGCATGGGGTGAACTGATTTGGCATTGCCAGTGATGTCGCGCCGTTTTGCTTTCGCCCATGACCGGTTGTTCGCGGGATTTCCGCCCTATCGGTTTGCCTGCGTCATTGCGCCTATAGGGCTGGTCGTGATGCTTCTTGGCATTGGGCTTTCCATAACGGGCAATCACCATAAATATTTGTCGGCGAATTTGCTGGCCGACGAACATGTCTGTGCCAGTCAGGGTAACGAGACGCTGGCGATTGCCGCCTGCAACCGGCTTATACAGGTCGGCAGCTTGGCCCCCAAAGAGATGGGACTTGCCTATTTTCACAAAGGCGTTAACGAGTTACTTCTGAGAAAATTTGATATCGCTATAGGTGATCTTACGACCGCCGTTGGATATCTCCCGAACTATAGTCCGGCTTATGACGACCGCGGTCTCGCGGAGGGCCGCGAGGGAAATTTCTCCGCGGAAGTCACGGATGAGGTCTCTGCCTTGGCGATTGACCCCAAAAATGTCTATGCTTTAAACGATTTGGGAAGAGCCTATTTGCATATGGGCTTATTCAGCAAGGCGGTAGATGCCGAAAATTCCGCCCTCGCAATTTCTCCTGCATCCGCAAGGGCCTATCTTAACCGCTCGAGAGCCTATTTCCTCGAAAACAATTGCGAAAGCGCAATTCAGGACCTGACCTCCGCGCTGGCGATCGATCCATCGAATGCAAGATATTACCGGGATCGTGGCTTTTGTGAGATCAAACTTAAGCAATACGACAATGCTATAAAAGATGAAACGGCCGCCCTGAAGATCGATCCGAGTGATAAACTAACGCAAAAATGGCTGCGGATGGCCGAAGGTCATTAGGCGATGACTGTTCAGTCAATCGGTCATGAAGTTTTTGGAGGGTTCAGGCTCGGGCAGGCTTCAGTGAGTCGGACGTTCGTTTGTGTCTGGCAGATCGGTGCGTGAGCGGAGCTCGGCTCATGCGGGAAGAGATTCCCGATCATTTCATGGGTGCCAAGCTTGCCAACCCCCGGATTTTAAGTTTTAATATTACCCTGGCATGATTTATAGTCGAGGACATCAGATATCAGAACGAGGAACCTATGAAATATGGACATAGAGGGATAAAGGCATTCGGCATTGTCGCTTTTTGTCTCTGTAACATCATTTTTTTCTTGGTCCACCCTGCCCATGGTCAAACCGAAAGCAGCAAAGGATTGCCGTGGTGTGGCACTGCATGGGCCTGCAACGCGGCGAGTTTCAGCGGCTCGCCGGTCCAGGGCGAAGTAGCGGATCAGCGGCTCTTCGCTGCCTACGCCATCGGTAGTGCTGCCAAAGTTGGCTTCGCGACCGGCCAGGCAAGCGCAGACGCCGCTGAAAATCTGGCTTTGTCCAATTGTGCAGCCAATAACGGCAATCAGGCTTGTGAGATTTCCAAAACTACCGTCGGTTGCATCGGGATCGCAGACCGCCCCGGGGGCGGCGTCTCTTTCTGGGACAGTCCCAAAGCGACAAGAGTGGATGCCTACATCCATGTTCTGAAAATTTGCGGCGCAACCGGCTGCCGGGTTGAAACAACGGCCTGCGCGGACGACGATCCGCGCGTCTCGCCCCCCTTGCCGCTGCCGCCCGGTTTGGTCGGTGGAAGAGTGGATCCGGCGACGGTGGGTACTTGGGAACTTCCGATGCATCCAGGCCGCTGGATATGGCAGATCGCCGCCAATGGGACGTATGAATTGCATATCGAGGCTCCAGATGGAGGGGAATCACAGGCCGGCAAATATGTTTCCAACGCCGGGGTATGGACCCTGGATTCCATCGCGGGAAATTTCGCTACGGATGGCGGCACCTATATTATGCAGGGACCAGACACGATGGTGGTCACCGGGAAGCTCGGCACTGGCGTCTGGCAGCGCGTCATGGCCCCGGTACCGGTGGTATCTTTGGATCATTGAAGGCTGTATCGCGAAAAGGGGTCAATTTTTTGGGCGGCAGCAAAACCCCGGTTCTTCGGTCCGACATACCGGCCGCCACGTGGGCCGACGGATCGGAACCAGTTGAGACCGAGCAAGCGCCAGACCATCCCGCTCGGATTGAAGGAACACTTCCAGCCACCGGGCGGCTTTCAGCATCGCGCGATCGTAAAAGATGGTGCCGCTCAGCGCGGGCCGCACGGATCGGTCCACCTGGACATGAACGTTGAAGAGGATGATGGCGCCAAGCTGAGAAGTCCCGCTGGTGTTGCGAAAGACCCGTACCACCCATCCTTTGACTGAAACCACGCCCGCTTCCCCCGACAGACCGAGTACGCGGATCTGTGCGTGAACCGCAGCATTCCGGCGCGCGTCGTCATAGATCTCCGGCGACATCATCATTGATGGTTCATCACGTTTTGCGGTCCTGCTCTCGACATACGGCGTCGCGGGCTGTTAACTTCGGTATGGTTCGCGATCCACCGATGATCGTTGAGCGGGCACGCTGTTTCAGGCAATACTTTCTGCCATGTAGCAAAATTCAGATGCCCGGATCGCGGAAACCAGGCTTTAGTGGTTCGTGTGGCGCGACAAACAGGGCGAGAAACGTGTTGCCTCACCGGCAAATGATCCTGAGCAGCCCGCTCGTTACTTCACGTAAATGTTTCTCTACACCCAGACAATATGCTGCGCCAGCTTTTTGGTGGGCCTAAAGCCGCGGGCTGCGTAGCGTAGCCCCCTATCCGGCGGTGAACGAACTTCTTTCACTGGCACACACGCAGGCTGGGTGCGTCCTCACCCCAAACCGCGACGTCGATCGTCCGATTGGTGCTGATAGCCTGCGAGACATCAAAAATATTTTTCTGGCGATTTGCCCTTTAAAATCAGAAGCGTAGTTTTTTGACGGCCTGCGCGTCGGAAGTTCACCGCCATTCGAAAAAAACACCGGGCAATTTCAATGCAGTATATGAAACGTAACAATTGAGTGGGAATGAGTTGGCGCCTGTGGACAGTCCAGAGCGTGCTACCAAGTGGGTACATTTACCCCTCGCCAAAAAGGCTGTTGCGTGATTCATTAGGTCTGTCGAACGGGAGCGAACGATGCGGCAGTCAGGGTTTTTCGGATTATCGGACCACATGAAGCGACATACGCCGGATCGCGCCGCGTCTCGACTGTGCCATCTGGCCGCGTTGTCTGGACTTGTTCTGGTAACTGATCGGCGATCTCGTGGCTTTGCTACTGAATTTTGGCCCAGCAGTGATGGCGAATTTTGGCCCACCTCCATCATCGAACGTAGGGTCTCCTCGGCACGATCGAGGAGCCAAATATGGACTGGAAAGCCAAAGTGGAATTATTCGAGCAGCTACGTCGGGAGCATGAGTTTGGGATCGGCACGGTAGCCGGTGTTGCGGCAAAATTTGGTGTTC
>VFSW01010532.1_pt1 | contig 13087 bp, 8 predicted proteins | sample 5358111 | NCBI WGS metagenome assembly VFSW01 (sample SAMN11554181, study PRJNA540505) | mine drainage metagenome | isolation source: sediment from site ElyBrook_90M | place: USA: Ely Copper Mine, Vershire, VT | collected 2017 | reverse complement strand
CAAATATACCATTTTAAACTATTTTAACTTTTGGCTTTTTACCCTTCACCTTATCTTCATACTGCCGTCCTACCTTTGATTTCAGAAATTAATATACAAACCAGCCCCCAAGTATAAAATACAATACCTAAGGGCAAAAAACCAAAAAGTCATGAAAAAGATCAGTGTGATTTTAGCCTCTCTGGTTCTGTTTGCCGGAGTATCTTTTGCAAGCCCGAGACAAGAAAAAGGCAAGGAAAAGAAAGTTGCAACCAAAGAAAAGAAAGTGGCTACTAAGGAAAAGAAAGTAGCAAAAGCAGAGAAAAAAACTGCTAAGAAAGAAAAAGCAGCCAAGAAGTAATCTGCCTGCTCATCGAAAAAATGAAAAATCCCTGCGCACCATTGCGCAGGGATTTGTAGTTAAAAGCCTCCTCCTAAGGGTATCATGAATGAATATACCACTCTGCTTATGGGGCTATGCTCTGTTCTTTACCTTATCAGGGTAAAATAACCGTATTGAGTGAACGGGGTGTTGTTCTTGTCGCAATAATGGACAATGTAATAGTATTCGCCATTGGAAGCTGCATCGCCTGTCCGCCTGTCCTTTCCATCCCATCCCCTATTAATGTCGTCCGATTCATACATAAGCGTTCCCCAGCGGTTATATATCTGGCAATTATAGCACAACGCTTCTGAAATCTTTACCATGAACATATCGTTTTTACCATCGCCGTTAGGGGTAAATATATTGGGGAAAAGCACCTTGTCCTTTACATTTAAAACTTCGCTTGCTGAATCAGGACAGCCGAGGGAATTAAAGGCTATAAGCATGATCTGATAAGCGCCTGAATGCTGAAAGGTGTAAGTGATCATACCGGAATCTGTACCGGTTGTTCCGTTGCCAAAGTTCCAAAGGTATGAAGCCGCATATTTGCTTTGGTTTATAAAGTTTACGGCATCACCTGGGGCCACCGTATCCGGCGATACTTCAAACATGGCTACAGGCTTGGAGACAACATTGACAGAAATTGAATCTATGGTGCTGTAGCTGCATCCGTCTGAAATGTTACAAATGTAAATAACAGAAATGCCTGCATCCATAATGAACGGTCCGGGGCTGTCTGCAGTTATCCCATAATTCCATTGATAGATGTAAGGCGGTTTTCCGCCCGAAACCGTTGCGAAAACGGTATCAGAATGACCTTGACAAACGATTAAACCATTATGCTTGCCTGTTTGCAACGGAGGGTAGCAATAAAATTTGGCACGGGAAGTATCGGCACAAATTCCTTTTGTACAAATTACACTCCAGGTCATGCTGCTGTCTGCAATAAATACAATGGTTGAATCGGTGGCTCCGTTAGACCATAGGTAGGATTGTGCGCCGGTAACTGTCATAGTTATGCTTTGTCCGCGGCAGGCGGAATCGCTGTTTAATCTTATCATTGCCCTTTCATCGTCACTGTGCCTTACAACTACTACAGCAGATGCCGAACAGCCGTTGGCGTCGGTTACTGTAACGGTATAGGTTCCGGCGCTTAATCCTGTGATGGTTGATGTGGTTTGCCCGCCGGGGTTCCAGAGATATGTGTAATTGCCTGTACCGCCTGTTGCCGACACCGAAGCCTGTCCGTCATTGTTTTCGCAATGTGCGTTCACTGTTGTGTCGCTTAACACAATACAGGCCGGTTGTGTTACAAGAATGCTGTCGGTTAGAGTACAGCCCAAAGAGTCGGTAATGGTTACCGTATATCTTCCCGCAGTTAGTCCTGTGATACTGCTGCTTGTTTGCGCGCCCGGATTCCACGAGTACTTATATCCGCCCCAGCCTCCCGAAGCCACAACAACTGCGCTGCCTGTATTGGTATTGCAGCAAAGCAATTTAATTGAATATAAACTGTCATGAAGAGGTTTGGATGGAGATACGATAACTGCCGATGCTGTTGCCTGGCAACCGTTGGAATCGGTAATTTGTACACTATACGTGCCTGCTGACAATCCGGTTATAGTGGCGCTGCTGCCTGCCGGCGGACTCCATTGGTAAGTGTATGGCATGGTTCCTCCCCTCACCCCTGCCGTAATGCTTCCGGTATTGCTGTTATAGCAATTAATATTCTGGAGCGTCGATATGGAATCGTGCATCGGAATTCCCTGCTTTATTATTACGCTGCTCGTGCCTTTGCATCCGCCTGAATCGGTAACTGTAAGGGAATATATGCCGCCGGTTTTTACGATTATTGTGCGCGAATTATAATTACCGGGCATCCACAAATAATTAGCCATTGCCGAATCGGCAGTAAGTATAGCCGAATCGCCAGGGCTGCACAGTATGGGGTTTGTTACCTTGATTCCGGCACCGATGTTGCGCAGCCCTATTGTAATTGTGGCGTTGGTTACTATGCCGCAGGAAACAACTGTACAGGTATAGGTTCCCGCTGCCTTTACATATTGCAGGCTATCGCTGCCATAAAGCGGCGGCTGCCACTGAATATTTGCACCCGGAGAACAGGCCACATGAATCAATACAGAATCTCCCCAGCAAAGAAATGGACTGGGATATGCCCACAGAAAGGGCGTTGTGTATTGTTCGAGTATTACCGTGTTAGATAATAGTTTACATCCGTTTAAGTCGTGTAATACGCAGTAATAGAGCCCCGGCACGTTGCCATAGGCATAATTCTGATTACCGCCGAAAGGTCCGACCGGCCCATACCAGTTAAAGGTTCCGGCGCCGGAGCATTGCATGTAAACTGAATCGTAAGGGCAGATAATTCCGTTTGAAGGATTCATGGTGATCAGGGGCTGGGGTGGTGTATCAACCATTACTGATTGCAACGCACTTGCAGAACATCCCCATTGATTTGTCGCAGTGGAACTAACGGTATAGGGTCCCGTCTGGCTCACCCAGATACTGTCACTGGTGCTACCCGTCGACCACCTGAAAGGGTAATTGCAACTGGCAATAAGCAAAGCCGAATCAATGCCGCCCGGGCATATCGTTTGATTCGGGCTTACGGTAAGTTGTATTACCGGATTAGGATGAAGCTTAACATATATTGAATCGGCTGTTACATACATGTCACTACCGCAGATGTTCTTTCTTACAACTGTATCGGTTATATAATACCATCCCGAATCGGAAGGATAGAAGGCATTATTATCTCCATAATTATTCGCACAGTCCTGTCTTCTTGAATATGCGGCTGGGTTAATTCCTGCGTGCCAATAAATTTGTGTCCGGAATTTGGGCGGGATGCAATAACCTTCTTTATGCAAAGGATTGGAAATGCTGTCGTATGCATACATTACAAAATAGCCGCCCTTACAGAGGGTAACGGTATCATGATCTGCTGTATCCTGCACACAGTATAGTTTGGGAATGATTTTCGGCAGTGCGCTGTCAAGTACAATCTTTACAAAGTTGTCATTTTGGCATCCATTGCTATCTACCACAATAAAATGACAATAATCGCTGTCGGAGGCACGAACCCACAGGGAATCTGAATTCACCTGAACAGCCAATGTGCTGTCGTACCAGTAGTATTTGTTATTGCCGTAATTGCCGCCGGTAAGCAGCACCGAATCTCGGCAAAGGACAATAGGCTGCGGATTAATTGCGTTGGTATTGATAATTACATTATCTGAAATAACAGGTTTGGGTGGCAACTGATGAATAATTACGTACACACTATCGGTACTGATAAAACAACTGTCCCACGAGATTTGTGTAACATGATACCACCCGCTGGAGCTAACCGTACTGGTATCCTTTGTTGAGCCGTTTGACCATTGATACCGGAAATAAGGACCAGGCTCTCCTCCGTAATAATCGTTGTTGTCAAAATAACCATCATAAAATCCCGCTCCCTTATATGCATGTGAATTGGCATGCAAGGTTCCCCTTACGCAGAACTGAACGGTGTCCATACAGGTGTCGAGTAAGGATGAATTGTTTATGCAAACGCCGACAAAAGGACGCAGGCAGGTGTTGGCGCTCCTGTAATAATAATCGTAAGGCAGGCGGTTATAGTCTATTGGTTTGGCGATAAACGCATCAAGGTTTCCGTATGTTCTGAATTCCTCAAAATTTCCATAATTCGGGTCCGAACAGTAGGGCGGTATTCCCGGATTAACAAGGGAAGCGTGATAACCTAAAAAATTCGATCCTGTTGCAACCACCATGTTCAGGTCGAAACTGCCACATGTAAATATATCGCCTGAATTGTCAAGTGTGATTCCCCAACCGTAATTGTTTTTGTCGCCGCCAATCTGCTGACTCCACTGCCAGGAAGAGGTTTTAATGGAGCTGTAATTGGCAACAAACACATCCCAGAAACCAACACTATTGAAGGTTCCCTGACCATAGCGGTCGGCAAAGCTGTTCATCACACATCGGAAATGACCTATGATATTCACATTCCCGTTATTATCCACTGCAAGATTGCGAGAAGTAACCCAACTCGAAGAAGCATCGGAGGTATCCCACAACAGGTTGGCTGCAGTATCGTATTTGCAAACGAAGATACGGTTGGCATATATGTGCTTCAAATTGGTTTGATGATTATTCCAGAAAAATGAAAGTATACCCTGAAAATCACCGGTCATGTAAATGTGATTATTCGCGTCTGCTGCTATGGCATTGGCTATGCCGTAAATTGAACCCGCAGCCGTCGTAAACCATACCTCCTTGCCGGCATTGGTATATTTGATTAGGAATATGGCATTATAGATAGTCCCTTTATGAAGGTAATCGAAAGTAATGGTGTCGGTAAAACTTCCCTCCACATACACATTGCCCGAAGGGTCGCATGCCACTCCCAAACCCCTGTCGCTATGTGGACCGGTACCCGATTTTACCCAGATAAAGTTGCCACTGGCAGCATCCAGCTTGGCTGTAAAAACATTTACGTTACTGCCCGTGGCTTTCAAAGAAAAACTTCCAAACACGGCAGTATCCTGAAATTCGCCTGTTACAACCGGGTTCCCGAGGTTGTCTATTGTTATGGCATTGCCTATGTCACCCCCTTTGCCGCCGCCGCTTACAGCCCATTGGCACTGGCCCGACGAGTTGTACTTTGCTATAAACACGTCCTGCTTGCCGCTGCTTGTAAGCGTATAGGTTCCGAACGTGGCTATGCCATAGTACCATCCTGTAACATAACTGTTACCTCCCGGGTCTGTTTTTATGGCAAGCCCACGGCTGTTTTGCCCGTTGCCCCCCGCCTGAACGGCCCATAAGTAGTTTCCGTTGACGTCGGTTTTTGTAACAAATATGTTTGACACCCCCATCGTGACCAGAGTGTTGGCTCCGAATTTGGCGTTGCCTGTAAAGTAACCTGTGGTATAGGTGTTATTGCTGCCGTCGGTTGAAATGCTGTATGCCTCATCAGGCTTCTGTCCGCCTCCCTGCTCTATCCACTGGCTGTTTTGAGCACTAACCGGAAAATGCAAAAGGAACAATGCAAATAAAACTGCTAACTTCAATTCAAGAAGAAATTGTAAAATTTTCTTCATGCGGATTTATTAAATTGAATTTCAATTATTTAACAAAGATATAATTTTTACGGCAATAAAACCATTTTGCACACTATTTAGTTTTTCCGCCAGATATTAAGCTTTTTTGCCTTTATGGTTGAAGGGAACAGGTATGAAAATTATTTTGTTGCCTTTCTGCACGGATATCTGTCCGGGCTACAACCAATAATCAGACGACGCGAGGCATGCCTGTAAGGCACCATATCTGAATATAATAAAGTAAAGGGGAATGGAAGGCAATAAAAAAGGGTAAGCTACTTATATCGCACCGCTCAACCACCGTGCCCTTGCTTTCTTCCGAACCTGGGGGAGTTGGGCAGGAGCTGGTCGTATAAGGCTTACCCGCCGCAAAAGTAAGCTATTATTTCAAGGCGCAATATGCAAAAAGGTGTGAGTCTTTAATTTGTCCTGTTGTTCAGGGATTAATTATGTGAACTTCCGTTCTTCTGTTCTGCTGCCTTCCTTCAGGAGTATCGTTGGATGCAACCGGTTCGGAAGCCCCATATCCCTTGGCCTGCACCTGATTTGCCGGTATCTTATGGTTTACAATATAGTTGCGCACCGCCTCGGCCCTGTCCTGCGACAACTTCTGATTGGCGGCATCGGTACCCACGTTATCGGTATAGCCTGCTATTTCTATCACCATAGTCTTTTGCAGGCTCATGAACTCCACCAATTCGTTCAGTTCCTTGTTCGATTCAGGACGAAGAGTGGACTTGCCCGTATCAAAGAATACGTTGCGCAGTTCATACTTCTTGGGCAATTCGATGCGCAGGGTGAAATTAAGGGTAAACCTTTGCGGATTACCGTTTTTGTCCACTCCTGCCGGTATGGGCAGCTTCCTGTCATAAGCGGCGTCGGTGGTAAACTGCTTATATTTGAATGTGTAGTTGCATCCGTAAGGTACAAGGATGGAGAATTTTCCGTTGGCATCCGTTATTCCCGAATATACTTTCTGGGTCTTTTCGCTCTGCACCATTATCTTTTCGCCTGCTATGGCCTTGCTGTTATGGTCAATTACCATAATGTTAATTACGGCATTGCTGTCGTCCGGCTGTAGCCCCTGTGCAAGGGTTATGCCCAGCGGGAGGATAAGAAGTAACAGAATCAGTGAATACTTTTTCATGGCTCAAATTTACAATTTTATGTTTATTGCAACCCTGATATAAATCAGCAGGGGATCAAACCAGTTTCCTTACGATTGTAATGCCGTCTCGCAGCGGTACCATTACGCATTCTGCGCGGCTGTCATTTATTACAAAATCGTTGAACTCCGAAATGCCCCTTGCCTCTTCATCTTTTTTCGGGCTCTGCTCAATTACCTTGCCGCTCCATAATACGTTGTCGGCAATAATATAACCGCCCTTGCTAACTTTACCGAAAACAAGTTTATAATAATTCAGATAGTTCCTTTTGTCGGCGTCTATAAAAACCAAATCAAATTCATAGTTAAGCGTAGGAATGATGTCAAGGCCATTGCCAAGGTAAGTTTTAATTCTACTTTCTTCTCCCGCCTGCTTTACATAGCGGTTAACAAGCGCAGCCCTCTCTTCATTTATGTCTATGGTGTGTACGGTCGTTCCTTCCTTCATCCCTTCTGCAAAACACAGGCTGCTGTATCCGGTGTATGTGCCTATTTCAAGCACCTGCGCCGGATTTATCATTCCCGCGAGCATTTTCAGAAAACGCCCCTGCACGTGCCCCGACAGCATTTGCGGCATAAGTACCGTAGCGTGAGTTTCGCGGTTCAGCTTTTGCAGCAATGCAGGTTCGGGCGTGGTATGTTCTTCAACATATTTTTCAATTTTCGGCGGAAGGAATTCCATACTTTTTTTGTCCCCAAAAGTATCCTTTTCAACGACAGGGTGTTGAAAAGATGAATTACCGCAATGTTAACAATGTGTGTATTTCCGGCAATTTCGCCAAAGCATGAATTATCGCATACTTGTATTTTCTTTGTTCGCTCTTATGTTAGCAGCCGCCGACTGTCGGTGCCAGACTAATATTAAGAAAGAGATGGGCGAACTTTCATCGCGCGCCGATTTTGTTTTTAACGATGGTAACTTTTACGGCGCACTGCCGCTCTATCTCCGACTGCTGAAATACGATTCTACCAACGACTATTTCAGGTTTCAGGCAGGCATTTGTTACCTCTTTACAGATGAAAAGGACAAATCCATCCCCTTTTTGCAGCGTGTATATAAGGACGACCCGGGAATGAACGACATCCTTTACTATCTCGGCAGGGCTTATCATATCAACTTTCAGTTCGATACAGCCATCTCCTATTTTCAGCGGTACATGGCGACCCATGCTTCGGACGAAAAGAAAGCAAACGCAAAAAACTATATCAACTATTGCAACAATGCAAAAGAACTCATTCAGCATCCCGTAAAAGTAAAAATAACCAATTTGGGGTCCGTCATCAACTCGCCCTGGTCGGAATACGCCCCGGTGATTACCGCCGACGAATCAGAAATTATTTTTACATACAGAGGACCGCAAAGCACGGGTGGGCTGGAAGACCCGAGATTCAGGCCTGACAGCAACGGCGAATATTATGAAGACATATTTATGGCCCAGAAACTCGGCTCAAACTGGCTTGCGCCGGAAAATGTTGCCGACCTGTGCACAAAGGGCAACGATGCGAGCATTGCCATTTCCATCGACGGCCAAACCCTGTTCACCTTCCGGAGCACACCACAGGATGGTGGCGATATATTCATGAGTAAGTTGGATGGCAATCAGTGGACGCAGCCCGTAAGGCTCGGTTCAAATATAAATACCAAGTTCTGGGAAGGAAGCTGCTCCCTGTCATCAGACGGCAGAACGCTTTATTTTGCCAGCGAACGCCCAGGCGGTTTCGGGGGAAGAGACATATATTATTCCCCGCTTCTTAAAGACGGAAGCTGGGGACCGGCCGTAAACCTTGGCCCGAACATCAATACCCCCCTCAATGACGATGCCCCGTTCATACATCCTGACAACATAACACTCTTCTTCAGTTCGGAAGGCTGGAACAGCATGGGAGGATACGACATATTCTATTCGAGCATGAACCCCGAAGACAGCTCCTGGAACACACCCGTGAACATGGGCTATCCGCTCAACTCGCCCGACGACGACAGGTATTACGTGCTTAGCGCCGACGGCGCAAGAGGGTACTTTTCTTCGAACCGCAACGGCGGCAACGGACAGCAGGATCTTTATACCGTGTCGCCCGGCTACCGCGGCAAGCAGCCTCTGCTGGCCCTTACCGTGGGAGTGGTTACTGTTGATGAAATTCCAAGAAAGGCTGATATTGATGTTACCAATATGAATACAAACAAGCATCAGGGTACATACCAGTCCAATTCCATTTCCGGTAAATATGTAATTGCACTAACACCGGGTTCAAAATACAAGATAGCCGTTGAAGTGTCGGGTATAAATCCCCATATAGAATATCTCGATATAGACTCGCTCGCCACTTTCATCAAGGTACAGGACAGCGTGCACCTCTACACATCGGACTACCTTAAAGCGCATCCAACAAGCATTGCCGATACATCATCCGGTCAGCTACAGAAGAAGGTTGACAAACTGATGGCCGATTACAAAGCCGACAGAAACATCGACCATTACAAGGCGCGCGTTTACCAGAAGGTGCTCAATACCTACGGATCAGTCGATTCGGCGGGGGTTTCATATAATCTGGAACTTGGTACATTTAAAAATCCGACCGAATTCGATTCCGCCAAATTTGCCGGCATGGGAACGATTCACAGGAGGAAGGATGCCGAAGGCAACACCACATTTTATATCGATTCCATGAGAACCATGCTTGATGCCGAAATTGTAAAGTACAAGATAATTGCCCGTGACAGCAGCCTGAAAAAACAATTGAACGTAACGGTAAACAACCAAGGGAAAAGTGAAACGATTGAACAATTCTACATTAACGAGTACCAGAAGGAGAAGCCCGATTTTGTACCGGATACGGCTTCACCCGTCATTACTCCGCAAGCCAAATATATAGCCGTTTCCGACACCGGAGCAGTTACCGCCCCGCCCGTTGCCGTAGCAAAGGTTAAACGAAAAAAAACACCTAAGAAACCTCCTGTGGCCTATGGCAGCGGCAATAATAAGGCGACACCTCCAAAGGCCGTAGCCGACTCTCTTAAACTTATTAAGGACTGCAGTAAAATATCCATTGAAGGGCTTGAATATAAGCTCGAAATTGGTGTGGTGAGCGATACCAACCAGTTCAAGCCTGGGAATCTTGCAAAATACGGCAACATTAAAAGGGAAAAGTTTCCCGACGGTACCTACCACTACTATATGGGACCATTTAAAACCCTTACCGATGCAAGTAAGTTTAAGGATGAGTTGATTGCAAAGGACCCAGACGCATCCAAATCTGTAGTTATGGTATTTTACTTTGGCAAAGAACAAACCGTTCAGCAATTCTTCGGCACCACTTCGCCATGCAAACCCGGACCGCCGCAGGACTTCTCGCTTTTTGCCGGTAAAGACCTTAATGACACAGCCATCTACAATAAGCTTATTGCCATGGCTGGCGATATATGCATAGACAGCCTTACCTTCAGGGTGCAGATTGCCGCCTACAGGCACCCTAAAAACTATAAGTACTCCAACCTGATGAGTCTGATACCGCCCTACCCGCTTGTACTGCCTTATCCCGATGGCATTACCCGTTTCACCCTGCGCGAATTCAAAACACTTAAACTGGCCGAGATCTTCCGACAGGTTGTAATTAAAAAGGGCACAAAAGACGCCTGGATAACAGCCATTTACAAGGGCAAGCGCATGCTGCTGCAGGAACTTATTGCAGTTAACTTTTATACCCAGCGCACCAATTAACCCACTGAACACGTTTATTTTGTGGCGAAGATTTCAAATGCAGCAAGCCATACCAACCCCTTTTAGGTATGTTCAGCCGCATGCAACCTCCGATACCGGATTTTGCATAATTTAGCGGCCATATTCAAAACCAAAACCACCAATTATGCAAAAATGGAAACTCGGCACGCTGCTCATTGTAGCTGCCGCTGCAACTCTGGGCGCTTCACGCAAGGATGAAAAAAAGGACGGGGAATTCAAGAACCTCAAGGTGTTGCCCAAAGATATTAGTAAAAAGGCACTGGACTCCATCATGTTCGAATTCAGTGTATCGCTCGGCGTGCGTTGTAACTTTTGCCACGCCAGAATGGCCGATACATCCAACCACCACCTCGATTTTGCGAGCGATGCCAAAGACGAGAAGGACATTGCCCGGCACATGTTCAAGATGACCGCTGCGCTTAACGGCGGCGATTTCAACTTTAAAAACTCTTCGAAACCCGATACCATTCACATCATTATCTGCTATACCTGCCACAGGGGTAAAAAAGACCCGGGCTCCGATAATATTATACCGGAGCTGAATGCGCTCAAACAGGAAAGGATGCAGGAATGGAGCGGCAAGCGCAAGCACTGAAAGGCAGGCGCATAAGGCCTAGAATAGTGGAATGATAATAATGCAAAATTAAAACTTCAGATTGTGAAAAAAAACATCCTCCGCCTGTTGGCCATTTGTATGACAATGGTATGTCAACAAGCATTCTCGCAAGACCTTGTGATGCCCGCGCCAAGCCCGGCGGCAAGCGTAAGTCAGGTATTCGGGCTCACCAAAGTGGAAATTGACTATTCCTCGCCGGGGGTAAAAGGCAGAACCATCTGGGGCGGCCTGGTACCCTACGATTCTGTGTGGCGTACAGGCGCCAATGCCGCTACGGTAATAAGTTTCGGCACCAATGTAACCGTAGGAGGACAACAAGTGAAACAGGGGAAATATGCCTTGTTCACCATACCGGGTCGCGATAGCTGGACCATCATCCTCAATTCAGATTACAGCCAGTTTGGCGCATTTGATTACAAAAAATCACTGGATGTGGTAAGGTTCACCGTAAAACCAGCACCGGTCCCATTCAGGGAAAGAATGGAATTCCTTCTTGACCCGCTTTCCGACAGCACCTGCAAAGTATCCTTGCTATGGGAAAAACTGGATATAAGTTTTGATGTATCCGCCAATACCAGAAATCTAATTCAGAAAAATATAGAGGACTTTGATTCAAGAGCCAAACAGTTGTGGCGGTCTTATGCGAATGCAGCCAACTATTACGTGGACAACCACTTAGATCTGACCCAGGCTAAAGAATGGGCACAACAGTCCATTGCTCTGAAGGACCATTTCTACAACAGTTATGTGATGGCAAGGGTTTTACAGGCCCAGGGAGACAAGAAGGAAGCGCTGAAATATTGCCAGGATGCAAAGAAATTGGGCGAGGCCGCAAACGATGAATTCTATAAAAATTACAAATCCAGGGTGGAACATCTGCTGGTTATTTTAGGCGGAGCAAAGAAATAAACCTATGAGCGAAATACGTTACAATTGGACTAAAAATGAGATTGCGGAGGTGTATCATACGCCCCTGCTCGAATTGATATACCGCAGCGCCACCATACACCGCAAATACCACAACCCAGGCGAGGTTCAAGTAAGTTCGCTTATATCGGTAAAAACTGGGGGATGCACCGAAGATTGCGGCTACTGTCCACAGTCGGCCAAGTATAAAACCGAAGTAAAGATACACAAGCTGATGAGCGTGGACGAAGTGAGCGGTATTGCCGACCGTGCGCTTAATATGGGCGCTTCGCGTCTGTGCATGGGAGCTGCATGGCGCGAAGTAAGGGATAACAAAGATTTTGACCAGGTGCTTGAAATGGTGAAGGCGGTAAATTCGAAAGGAATGGAGGTATGTGCCACGCTTGGCATGGTTACCGAAGAACAAGCGGTGAAATTGGCCGGTGCAGGATTGTATGCCTATAACCACAATGTGGATACCTCGGAAGAAAATTACAGCAACATCATTACTACCCGGAAATACAACGACAGACTCAATACACTAAAGAATGTGCGCAAGGCGGGGCTCACCGTTTGTTCAGGCGGTATAATAGGAATGGGCGAAACGGAAGATGACCGTATGGGCATGCTATTCACGCTGTCGCATCTGAACCCACATCCGGAGTCGGTGCCCATCAATGCCCTGGTACCCGTAGAAGGCACCCCCATGGGCGACCGCCCTTTGGTGGAATCGTGGGAAATGATACGCATGATAGCCACTACCCGTATCGTTATGGCAGATTCGGTGGTGCGCCTGTCGGCAGGACGGTTACAGATGAGCAGGGAAACCCAGGCCCTCTGCTTCCTCGCGGGAGCTAATTCCATTTTCATGGGCGAAAAACTGCTCACCACACCTAACCCGGGAATTAACGAAGATAAAAAAATGTTCGATGACCTCGGACTGAAGGCACGAAAGGCCTTCCAAAAGTGAACTGCCGTTGAACTGGTGCAGCAGGGCACTTCCTGCACAAGTCATATGGCACTTTAATACCGGTTTTTCACCTGTCCTTTATCCACAACATCCACATTGCTGCACAGCCCGTCTCCGCAAACATGATTGGACAACGTATATGTAGTAGCCTCCTGTCCTGAATCCCGCCCGACACAGGTCATAAAACCATATAGCAC
>VFSW01010531.1_pt1 | contig 13087 bp, 16 predicted proteins | sample 5358111 | NCBI WGS metagenome assembly VFSW01 (sample SAMN11554181, study PRJNA540505) | mine drainage metagenome | isolation source: sediment from site ElyBrook_90M | place: USA: Ely Copper Mine, Vershire, VT | collected 2017 | reverse complement strand
GGCAAAAGACGGCTGGAAGACGGAAATGTGCCATAACCCGACAGGCTCCTAGGGCACCACTCACCGTACCGGTGCCGCTTCGCAGGGAGCGCAACCGGGCGCCCCGTACGTTCTCTCGTGAAGGCGTCGGGCTCAGAAGAGCGCGCGACTTTCGCTATCTTTAGCGAGCGAGGCATTTTCGATGATGAAGCCGGACGACGAAATCGCGTTCCTGCGCGCGCGCGACGACAGCCGCGTCAAGTATCGTCAGATCAAGAACCTGACCGCTCTCAAAGAGGATCTCGCCGACGTTGCGCCGGTTCACCCAATTCTCGCGGCAGACGTCAAGGCGCTGCCGGGAATCATGGGCGTGTTCCAGTTGCACGGGCAGACCCTGCGACGCCTGCAGGAGCGTTACCCGGAAGAGGAGAGGATCGGACAGGCGATCTCGCTCTGGGAGGACTGCTACCGTAGCTTAGCCGGGTAGGAAACGTGACGATCGAAACGATCGAATCGCACACGCAAGGCATGCCGACGCGCGTGGTCGTGGGCGGCATCGGCGAGATTCCCGGAGAGACGATGTTCGAGCGCCGCGAGTACGCGCGCGAACATCTCGACGGCCTGCGCCGCTTCCTGATGCACGAGCCTCGCGGTCATGGCTCGATGTCGGGAGCGATTCTCCTAACGCCGTGCGACCGGCGCGCGGACGTCGGCGTGCTCTTCATCGAAGTGACGGGCTTTCTCCCTATGTGCGGCCACGGAACGATCGGCGTCTGCACGGTGCTCGTCGAGCGCGGACTCGTCGACGTGCGAGAACCGGAGACGATCATCGTGCTCGACACGCCGGCGGGTCTCGTCCGGGCGAGCGTGGCCGTTCAAGGCGGCCGCGCGAAGAGCGTCACGCTGACGAACGTTCCTTCGTTCCTCGCCCTGCGCGACGCCGTCGCCGATGTCGAAGGTTTCGGCAAGCTCGAGTTCGACCTCGCGTACGGCGGGAACTTCTACGCGATTCTTCCCGCCCGCAGCGTCGGCCTGACGCTCGCGCTGCACGACGCCCCCGACGTAATCGAGCGCGGAATGCGCGTCATGCACGCCGTACGCGAGCAACACGCCTTCGAACATCCGGTCGAGCGACGCATCGCGGAGCTACGCCACGTGCTCTTCACCGCGCCGCCCTGCGGCGATGCCGACGCCAAAGGCGCCGTCGTCCTGTATCCCGGCACGCTCGACCGGTCACCGTGCGGCACGGGCACGAGCGCTCGAATGGCACAGCGGTACTTTCGCGGAGAGCAGCGTCTGGGAGAGGCTTTCGCCCACGAGAGTTTTCTCGGAACGTCATTCCTCGGTCATCTCGTCGATGAAGTGCCGCTCACGCAGAGCGTGCGGGCGGTCGTGCCGACCGTTCGCGGCAGCGCGTGGATAACCGGCGACGCGCGTTACGTGCTCGATCCCGAGGACCCGTTTCCACACGGATTTTCCATACCGATGGCGTAAGAGATCCCCAGTGCCGCGCTTCGCCGGGGTCTACGTTGCCGTTATCACGCCGTTTACGCACGACGATCGCGTCGATGAGACGAGGCTGCGCGCGCACGTCCGTTGGCTTCTCGATCGCGGCGTCCACGGCATCGTCCCCGCGGGCTCATGTGGAGAGTACGCGTCCCTCACCGATGCCGAGCGCGCGCTCGTCGTCGAAACGGTGGCGGACGTTTGTCGCAATCGCGTACCGGTGGTCGTGGGAACCGGCGCGTCCTCGACGCGCAACGCGGTGCGTTGGGCCGAGCATGCCCGCCGGTGCGGCGCCGCCGGCATCATGGCGTTGCCGCCGAGCGCGTACCGCCCCAGCCGGAGCGAAATTCGTGCGTGGTACGAAGCACTCGACGCGGTCGGCCTTCCAATCGTTGCCTACAACAATCCCTTCGATACCGCGGTCGATCTGACGCCCGATCTCCTTGCGGAGCTCGCGCACGTTGAGAACCTCGTGGCCGTCAAAGAGTACTCCGGCGACGTTCGCCGTATTCCGCTGATCCTCGAGCGCACGCGTCTCGAGGTCGTCGTCGGCTGCGACGATCTCGCTCTCGAAGGCCTCATTGCGGGCGCTAGCGGCTGGATCGCCGGCTTGAGCAACGTGCTCGCGAGCGAGAGCGTCGAGCTGTACGATCTCGTGCGCCGGGGTGAGTTCGAACGGGCCGCCGAGCTCTACCACCGCCTCCTTCCGCTCTTTCGCTACGACTCGAAGCCGACGTTCGTTCAGGCAATCAAGTACGCGTTCGATCTCACCGGCAATCCGGCCGGAGCGACGCGACCTCCCCGACTTCCCTTAGAAGATGCGGACCGGCGGACGATCGCCACAGCGCTCGAAAGCTTCTTCTCCCTTGTCGAACGCTGACGTCGTCGTCGTCGGCGGCGGCATCATCGGAACCACCGTGGCGCTGGAGCTGCAGCGGCGCGGGTATGCCGTCATCATCGTCGAGCCGGACGCAATCGGCGCTGGAACAGCAGGCGGTAGCGCCGGCTATATTGCATGGGACGACATTTTTCCAATTCCCAATCCCAGCGTTGTCGCCGATTTGCCGCGCATGTTGCTCGACAAACGCGGCTCGTTGGTGATCAGGCCCTCGTACCTGCCGCACATGGCCGGTTGGGGACTGCGTTTTCTTGCCGCCGCACGACCCTCCCAAGTGCAGCATGCGATGGCGGCTCTTGTGTCACTGAAGCGCTTTGCCGATGAGGCTCTCTTCGACCTTGCGCGGCATGCCGGCGCGCAGCGCTACCTCGTGCGCGAAACGGTATTTCACGTTTGCCGTACCTCTAAGACATTGCAGCAGGCGGTCCGCGACCTCGAGATCGTCTCGCGTGCCGGCATTACCGGCGAGGTAATCAATGGTAGCCAGCTCCTGGCGTCGGAACCGGCTCTGGGGCAGGGCCTCGCCGGCGCGATCGCTATTGCTAACGCCGTTCGTTGCACGAATCCAGGTGCGTTCGGTGCTTCGCTCGCGCAGCATTTCATAGCGCACGACGGCATGACGCATACGGCTCGCGCTACGACGATCGAGAGCGATACGAACGGATGGCTCGTGAGAACCGGCGTCCCTGGAGAAACGCTGCGTGCGGGTCGCGTCGTTCTTGCAGCAGGCGTGTGGTCTCGTCCCATACTCGCGGCGCTAGGCTATCGCATACCACTTGAAAGCGCTCGCGGTTATCACCTCATGCTGCCAGATCCGGGAATCATGCCGCAAAGGATACTGCGATTCGACCTGGAGCACTTCGTCGCCACGCCTATGGAGGAGGGCCTTCGCCTTGCCGGCACCGTCGAGTTCGCCGGAGTCAACGCACCGCCCTCAAACTATCGCGCCGACATGCTCTTCGATATCGCCCGCGACTATCTACCCGCGCTTAACCGTAACGGTGCGGTACGCTGGATGGGGCATCGACCCTCCTTGCCAGACTCATTGCCCATTATCGCCCAACTACGCCGTCATCCCGGCATCGTCGTCGCGACCGGCCACGAGCGCCGCGGCCTTACGGAGTGCGGAATCACCGCGCGCTGCGTCGCGGATCTGATCGAGCACAAGACACCGCCGGTGGACCTCACGCCTTTCCGCATCGAAAGATTCTAATATGAGGCAGGAGGATGCAAGCAAAGATCACAGGCACGACACTACGCTGATGATGCCAAACCTGGCGCATTCGTTTACGCCGTATCTAGGTCGCGCCGAGCGCACGGACGCAACTGAAGCCGGCGTTGCGTGCGGTACCGTCGGTGCCGCCGTGAACAACAGGTTCGGCACGAGCTAAGATCGCGGATGTCGCCCGAGTGGCTAAACACCATTGCCTCCCTCGCAACGCTCCTCGTGATTGCGGCTTCGGCGCTCGCCGCATTATTGCAGTTGCGCCACGTCCGCGGGGGCAACCAAGCCCAAATATTCAACGCATACAGTGCAAAGTTCGACACAAGCGAGTTTCGACAGGCCCTCGACTGGGTGCGCTGCGACCTGCCAAAGCTGCTCTTGGAGCCGAGCATAGTTGCTCAGCTTGCGAACGTACCGCCCTGGTGGACCAGTGAACTGGCAGCGATCCGTGCAGTCGGCAACTTCTTTGACGACGTGGGTGCTTTCGTTCTTAGCGGGATCATCGACGAACGCGTCGTTCTGCGGTTCTTGCTTCCCACCCAGGTGCTCGAGGCGTGGAAATCGTTGGCTCCCGTAGTGGCACTGCTCCGCCACAGACTGCACGATCCCGCACTCTGGGAGAACTTCGAATATCTCGCGGCGCGGTCGGAACGATTTATCAAACGGCACCCCCACGGAACCTATCCGCACAAGGCTACGCGTATGCCAGCCGATGATTCCCTCGTCAAGCAGTGGCTCGTGCAAGAGCCGGGTGCCGCCGCACCGAGAGCGCCGACCGATTAGTGGCTGGAAGGGTCGTTTGTGTCGGCGCGGCGTGCGTTGATCGAACCTTTCGCACGCTAGACGCGGTACGCGAAGGAACATCGAATGCATCGATCGCCGAATACGGATTCGGCGGGGTCGCACGCAACGTCGCCGAAAACTTGGCAAGACTCGGCGTTGCGGTCGCTCTCTGCTCGGTCGTCGGAGACGACGAGGACGGCCGCGCACTCGTCGCACAACTGCGGGAATCGGGTGTCGACATCACGGGAATCGCCGTGTCGCGGAACTTTGCGACGGCGCAGTACGCAGCGATCGTTGCGCCCGGCGGAGAGTTGTTTACCGGTGCGGCCGACGTGCGCGCGATTGACGCGCTCACCGTCGAGGATCTGGAGCTCTGGTGGCCGCAGATCGACTCCGCCGCCTGGCTTTTCATCGACTGCAACCTCTCGCCGCCCGTCATCGCGGCGTGCATTGCGCGGCGAAGTTTCGCGTCGTGGAGGCTGGCGATCGACGGCACGAGCGTAGCGAAGGTGCAGCGATTGCCGCGCGATCTCTCCGGCGTCGACCTGCTCTTTCTGAATGAAGACGAGTTCCGCGCACTTGGCCATCCTAACGCGGGCATCGCCGCGATCTCGCGCGGTGCCGCGGGATTGCTCCTTGTCACGGACGCCGGTCGGCGCGAGTTTCCCGCATTCTCCGCGAAGCCCGTGAACGCGAGCGGCGCGGGCGACGCCCTCGCCGGGGGAACGCTGTACGGAATGTTGAGCGGAAAAGCGATTGAGAGCGCCGTAGAACTCGGTTTAGCCCTCGCCGCCTTGACGGTAGAATCCGCCGAATCCGTGCGGCAGGATCTCTCGGAAGCAATGCTTGCGTCGGTTCCTCGACTTCGCAGCCTTCGGGCGCTGCGTTCGGAATGACGATCGTGCGTTATTCGCCTGAAGTCGAGCGGGCGCGGGAGTGCAATGCTCCGGTCGTCGCGCTCGAGACGACGATCCTCTCGCACGGCATGCCGTTCCCCAGGAATCTCCAGACCGCACGAGAGATCGAGCGCATCGTGCGCGAGGCAGGCGCCGTTCCCGCAACGATCGCGGTTCTCGGCGGCCGGATCAACATCGGCCTCGACGAATCGCAACTCGAGCATGTGGCGCGGGCGCCTATGCTCAAGATCGGCCGCTCGGATCTCGCCTACGCACTCGCAACGAACGCCGACGCGGCCACGACGGTCGCGGCCACGGTACACTGCGCCGCGCTCGCCGGAATCGCCGTCTTCGCGACCGGAGGTATCGGCGGCGTCCATCGTGGTGCCGCCGAAACGATGGACGTCTCGGGCGATCTTGACGCCATCGCGAGTTCGCCGGTCGCGGTCGTCTGCGCGGGCGCGAAAGCGATTCTCGATCTTCCCAAGACGCTGGAGGCGCTCGAGACGCGCGGCGTTCCCGTCGTCGGATACCGTACCAACGAGTTCCCGGCATTTTGGAGTCGTTCGAGCGGCCTACGCCTCGCGCAGCGGCTCGACACGCCGGCAGCGATCGCCGCGCTCGTACGCGCGCAGAGCGCACTCGGATTGCGCACGGGCATCGTCGTTGCGAACCCGATCGCCGCGCAACGCGAGATCCCCGCACCGGAGATGGAACGGCACATCGCCGAGGCGATCGGCGCCGCTGCTGCGGCACGGATCGGCGGGAAAGAGCTTACGCCGTGGTTGCTCGACCGTTTGATGACGTCGACTGCGCAGCGAAGTCTCGAGGCGAACATCGGGCTCGTGCTCTCGAACGCAGCCCTTGCGGCCGAGATTGCGATCGCCCTAGCCCACTAAGTCGTGCCAGCTCCCGGCGCGCACGTTCACGCCGTAGTAGTGCGCGGCGGCACGAATGTTCTCGAACGCCAACGCGCGCTCGCGATCGCTCACGCCGGCGACGCGTGAGAAACGCGCGATGGCGTTGCGCACGTGCGCCGCATCGACGAGCGGCTCTTTGCGTTCCTTCGGAAATGCGAACGCACTTTTCGGCATTTTCGCGCGCGGCCCGTGCGAACGTAGCGGTCTCCACGTTATCTCCATCTCCGATAGCATAGCCCGTCGATGTTGCCGTCGCGTTGCCGGAGCAGGAAAGTCTCGCTCCCAGCCTTTATCTCCGCCACATGGAGTCGTACCCGCGCGATCTCGTAGGATACGGTTCGCGCCCTCCCCACCCGCGCTGGCCCGGCGATGCGCGCATCGCGCTTCAAATTGTCTTGAACTACGAGGAGGGCTCCGAGTATTCGATCCCCGACGGCGACGGGCACTCGGAGAGGTATCTCACCGAGGTTCCTGGAGCGATGCTCGGTCCGGGCCAGCGCGATCTCATCGTCGAGTCCGTCTACGAATATGGCAGCCGGGCCGGATTCTGGCGCCTGATGCGCATGTTCGCCGAGCGCAATCTCTCTGTGACGGTCTTCGGTGCGGCGCTCGCTCTCGAGCGCAACCCCGACGCGGCGCGAGCCATTCGCGAGGCCGGCCATGAGGTCTGCTCGCACGGCCGGCGATGGGTTGACTTTTCGGAGATGAGCGAAGAACGGGAGCGCGAGGAGATGCGGCGCGCGGTCGAATCGCTCACGCGCACGATCGGAGAACGTCCGTACGGTTGGTATTGCCGTTACGCGCCGAGTCTGGCCACCCGCCGTCTCGTCGTCGAAGAGGGCGGGTTCCTCTACGACTCCGACGCCTACAACGACGATCTTCCGTATTGGGTGCGCGTACGGGATAAGGATCATCTCGTGATTCCCTACACGCTCGACGCCAACGACATGAAGTTCGCCGTACCGCCGGGATTCACGTCGCCGTCGGGCTACTTCGAGTATCTCCGCGACGCCTTCGACGTGCTGTACCGCGAAGGCGCTACGCAGCCGAAGATGATGTCGGTCGGATTGCATTGCCGGCTCGCGGGGCGGCCCGGACGTGCCGCCGCACTCGAGCGTTTCCTCGACCACGTGTTGGCGCACGAGCGCGTCTGGACGTGCCGTCGCATCGACATCGCTCGCCACTGGATTGCCGAGCACCCGCCCCGATGAGCGCCGTCATCGAGCGCCTCGCCGAACTCGCGCAGCTCGGGCGCCACGACGCTGGGATCGATCGCGCTCTCGCGACGCCGCAGGAACGCCGCGCTCGCGAGAGATTCGCCACCTGGGCGCGAGCGCGCGGATACGCGCTCACGCAAGACGACGTCGGCAACCTCTTCGCGCGCAGAAACGGCGTACGCGACGGAGCGCGGTCGATTCTCGTCGGATCGCATCTCGACACGGTGCCGACGGGTGGGGCGTATGACGGCGCCTACGGCGTGGTGGCGGCGCTCTGCGCGCTCGAAGCGCTCGACGAGCGCAACGCCGCAACGGAGCATCCGGTCGAAGCGGTCGCGTGGGCCGGTGAAGAAGGCAGCCGATTCCCGCTGGGTTGCCTTGGCAGCTCCGTCTTTACCGGTGCGTACGACGGCGCGAGTGCGCTCGCGCTCTCAGATGCCCTCGGAACGACGCTCGGTCAGGCTCTCGCGGCCTCCGACGGCGGACTGCTCGACGGCGTTTCGAAACGCGACGAAACGCGCGTCGCCGCGTACCTGGAGCTGCACGTCGAGCAGGGCCCTATACTCGAGCGAGAAGGCGTATCGCTCGGCATCGTAACGGCCATCGCGGGACAGCGGCGATACCGCGTCGCCGTCGAAGGGACGAGCGGCCATGCGGGAACGGTGCCGATGGCGCGCCGCGGCGACGCGCTCTGCGCCGCTGCGGAGATGATCCTCGCAGCCGAACGCGCAGCGCTCGTCGCCGGCGAGAGCGTTGCGACCGTTGGAAGTCTTACGGTCGAACCGAACGCGACCAATGTCATTCCAAGACGCGTCACCTTCTCGGTCGACATTCGGTCACCAGACGACGCTCGCATCGACGCGGTCGAAACCGCGCTGCGCGAGAGTGCGGGCGACGCGAACGCGCGCCGCCGCGTCACCGTAGCAATCGAGCGGCTCGAAGCGCGCGCTCCGACGCCGATGGACCCAAAGCTGCGAGCCGCTCTCGGGCGAGCCGTGGCAGCCATAGGAGAGCGCGCCATCGACGTTCCAAGCGGTGCGGGCCACGACGCGATATGCCTAGCTCGCATCGCGCCGACCGCCATGCTCTTCGTGCCGTCTATCGGTGGCCGGAGTCACGTTGCTGAAGAGGAAACGTCGCCGCACGACCTCGAGATCGGCGTTACGGCCCTGGCTGCCTCGATCGTCGAAGTCGACAAGTTCGTGATCTAGGGAAACGCGCTCTCTGATGAAAGGCTGACCGTTGCGATTCTTCATCTGCGGCTCCGCGTTGCGCGGCCAGCCGGACCACCAGAACCTCGGCTCCGCACGCTTCTTGTGCGAAGCCAAAACGGCGCCGAAGTATCGGCTTCACTCCGTCAAGAACGGCTGGCACCCCGGGATCTATCAGGTTCGCGACGGCGGGATCTCGATTCTCGGTGAGCTCTACGAACTCAGCGACGATCAACACAAAGATCTGATTGCTGGAGAGCCGCCCGATATGTACGAGGCGCAGATCGAGCTCGACGACGGTTCGTTCGCATCGGCCATGCTCTATCCGCGCGATCTCATCGAGCGCGACAACGAACCCGATATCTCTCACCTCGGCAGCTGGGCAGCGTACAAAGCGCAACCCAAATAGCATCTTCTTTCCCGCGACTTTTGCTGTTGCGAAGAGCGGCCGAGCGGGAGCGTTCATGGACGAACGCGACGAACGACGGCGAGGGCGATGACGGATGCCCGAGCCAGGCTACGATCCCCGGTAGGTGCTGTAGCCGTATGGCGAGAGGAGGAGCGGTACGTGGCACCGCTCCGAGGCGTCGCCGATAGCGAAGCGCACGGGGACGTCGCTGAGAAAGCTCGTGATGCCGTGATGCGCGAAATATGCCCCGGCAGCAAAGAGCAGTTCGTAGACGCCTGCATCGAGGTAGCCGCCGAAGGGCGCGGCTATGCGGCCATCGGCATCGGTGAGGGCGGATGCGACGAAGCTCCCCGAGCCGGACTCGATTCGATAGAGCGAGACCTTCAGATCGCCAGCGGGCGCGCCGCGCGCGATGTCGAGTACGTGCGTCGATAACGTCACATCAGGGAACCTCCGCTCCTCGTGCGATCCACGCGCCGAGGTCGTCGCGCTCGAGTTGCGTCATGCCCGTGACGTTCCCCAGCGGCATCGCGTGCGTGGCTACCGCTTCCTCGTCGATGCGCTGGGCGTTGGCGTGAATCTCGTCCGGCGTGTCGAGCAGCACGCCGTCGGGAGCGCTCGCAAAGCCCGGTTGCGTGGGGTGCGCTGAGTGACAGACCGCGCACCGCTCCCGCAGGATCGGTGCAATCTGCGCGAAGCGAACCGGCCCCGTCGAAACCGAGTCGTGCGGCGCGATCGCCAGCGCCGCGGCGGCGATGAGCACCGCGGCTCCGATCGGCAGCGCCCACACGAGACGAGCTCCGTACTTCTCGTGGCTGAGAATGAAGAAATACCGTACGAGCACGCCGGCGACTCCGAGCGCGAGGAGCACGAGCCACCCAAACCGGCTTTGGTACGTCATCGGATAGTGGCCGCTGATCATCGTGAAGAGCACCGGAAGCGTGAGATACGTATTGTGCACCGAGCGCGTCTTCCCGCGTAACCCAGGAAGCGGATCGACCGCTTCTCCCGCCCGAATCTGCGCCAGCATCGCATGCTGCCCTGGAATGATGACGTGGGCAACGTTTGCGACCATGATCGTCCCCATGATTGCCCCGATGTGCAGATAGGCCGCCTGAGGGTTGAAAACGTGCAAGAGCACCCACGCGAGAGCAGCTAGGAAGACGAACACGGCGGCACCGAGTACGAGGGGTTGACGCTCGAGGAGCTTGCAGAGGCTGTCGTATACGACCCATCCGAGGACGAGCGAGGCGACGCTGATCGCGATCGCCTCCGGACGCGTCAGGGGCATGACGCTCGGATCGATCAGAAACGTAGAGGCACCCACCCAATAGACCACGGCCATGAGCGCGATGCCCGAAATCCACGTCGTATACGCCTCCCACTTAAACCAGTGGAGCGTCTCGGGGAGCGGCTCGTTCTTCGGTCCCGTCAGGTACTTGCGATTGTGGTAGAAGCCGCCTCCGTGAACCGACCACAGCTCGCCGAGAACTCCGGCTTTCTCGTCCTCCGCGTGCCGTGGGCGCGTCAGGTTGTCGTCGAGCCACACGAAGTAGAACGAGGTTCCGATCCATGCGATACCGGCCGTGAAGTGGATCCATCGAGCGAGGAGGTTCAGCCACTCAAATACGTACGCGCTCATGCAATGGCATCCAAGAGGCGCAGGCGAGCGATCTTGACGATTTCCTTCAGCGCCGATTCGATCTCCGTCGCACGGTCGTTGCCCAAGCGATGCTGCAGCGCCGCAAGGATCGAGCGCTTCGTGTGTTCGCGCGCGCAGATCACGAACGGAAAGCCGAAACGCGCTCGGTACGCCGCATTCAACTCGTCGAAGCGCGCCGTCTCGCTCGGCGTCAGTGCGGCAAGACCCGCTACCGTCTGCTCGTGCGTCGATTGCGGCGTCAAGCCCCCGCTGCGCACCGCGTGCCCGCCGAGATCCGGATGCGCGGCGATGAGCGCGAGTCGCCGTTCCCCGGATGCCCCCATGACGGCTGCAGTCATCGCGGCGAGGAGCGCTTCCACGTTCGCGAACGGGCGATGGGACCATGCCTCTTGCGCGATCCACGGAGAACCTTCAAAAGTGAATCCGACCGCCGCGACGAAAGCGGCGCGGTCGGCAGCATTGAGCTGCGCGATCGTAATTGCCATAGTGCTATAGGAGAGTCTACCTTACGATGGCCACGCTCCTTCTCCGCCACGCCACGCTGCTGGCGACGTTCGATGACGAGGATCGCGCCTTCGAAGATGGCGGACTCTTCGCTCGCGACGGCGTTATCGAGAGCGTCGGCCCAAGCGATGGCCTTCCCGGCAACGCCGACGAGGTGATCGAAGCGCACGGCCTGGTCGTCCTTCCCGGGCTCGTCTGCACGCACCACCACTTCTATCAAACCCTGACGCGTAACGTTCCGGCGGCGCAGAACGAGGAGCTCTTCGCGTGGCTCGGAGCGCTCTATCCGATTTGGGCGCGACTCGACCCCGAGGCGATTCGCACGAGCACGGCGGTCGCCATCGCGGAGCTGCTGCTCTCCGGCTGCACGACCGCTGCCGATCATGGTTACCTTTGGCCTAACGGCGCGCGCATCGACGACGAAATTGAGACGGCGCGATCCATGGGGTTTCGCCTTCACGCCTCGCGCGGATCGATGTCGATCGGACGCTCGCGCGGCGGCTTGCCACCGGACGATCTCGTCGAGTCCGAAGACGACGTTCTCGCGGACTGCGAGCGTGCTGCCGACACGTACCACGACGCCTCGCGCTTCTCCATGACACGCGTCGTCGTCGCGCCGTGTTCCCCGTTCTCGGTTTCGCCCGAGCTTATGCGCGCGAGCGCCGCCCTCGCGCGCGGGCGCGGGCTCGCGTTGCACACGCACCTATGCGAAACCCTCGACGAAGAACGCTACTGCCTGGAGCAGTACGGGAAGCGCCCCGTGGAGCTCGCCGAATCGCTCGGCTGGAGCGGCGACGACGTCTGGTTCGCGCATGCGGTGCATCTGCGGCGCGAAGAGATCGAGCGGCTCGGACGAGCCCGCACCGGCGTCGCGCACTGCCCAACGTCGAACATGCGGCTTGGATCCGGAATCGCTCCGCTCCGTCATCAGATGGAAAGCGGCATGCGCGTCGGCCTCGGCGTTGACGGCTCCGCGTCGAACGACGGCGGCCACATGCTCGACGAAGCGCGCCACGCCTTACTCCTGCAACGTGCCGCACGTGCGACGCTTCCCGACCAGGGCCCGATGCTGACTGCCCGCGAGGCGCTTCACCTCGCGACGCGTGGGGGCGCCGAGGTACTCGGGCGGGACGACATCGGTGCGCTCGCCCCGAACATGGCTGCCGACTTCACCGGCGTCCGCGTCGACACGCTCGAGACCGCCGGCGGCGCCGTGCACGATCCGCTCGCGGCGCTCCTCTTCTGTCGCATTCCGCGCGCGGAGCTCACGGTCGTCGCCGGAAGGATCAAAGTGCGCGACGGCGCGCTCGTCGGAATCGACGTACCGGCGCTCGTCGCGAAGCAGAACGCTATCGCTCGCCGCCTCGTCCATCGATGAAAGATTCGCCCGTTTGCAAGTACTAGCGACGTTCGAGAGTTCACACGCGTCGCTCTAGCGCGTCGAACCGATCGTCCATGCGCGCACTGATGCGGTGCTCGAACTCAGCGAGGCGCCGGTCCATGCCATCGAAACGCTCGTCCACACGCGCGAAACGCTCGTCCACGCGCGCGAAACGCTCGTCCACGCGCTGGAAACCAAACTCCAAGGCATGACCGATGTCGAGCAGGCCCGCATAGACCTCCTGGAGCGTCACGTCGGCACCCATAGACGAATCTTACGGTGCGATTGTTGCGGCGAGATGTCCTTCTCGTTGCGCTTCTATTGCGCGAAGCACGCGCTCGGGAGTCATAGGCAGATCGTTGACCCACGCACCGGTCGCGTCGTGAATCGCCGCCGCGACGGCCGCCGCGAACGGAACGAGCGGCATCTCGGCCATTCCGCGTGCCCCGTACGGTCCGTTCGGATCCGGGTTCTCGACGATGACCGGATGAATCT
>VFSW01010530.1_pt1 | contig 13088 bp, 11 predicted proteins | sample 5358111 | NCBI WGS metagenome assembly VFSW01 (sample SAMN11554181, study PRJNA540505) | mine drainage metagenome | isolation source: sediment from site ElyBrook_90M | place: USA: Ely Copper Mine, Vershire, VT | collected 2017 | reverse complement strand
GGGATGCGGTAAACCAGAGGCGGGCCGAACGGCTGCATTCCATTTTAGAAAGCCTGGATACAGCGGTGATAGCGGCAGCCGCGGACCGGCGCGTCATTTTTGCCAATTCGGCGGCGGCCCGGCTTTTCCACTGGGGCGCACCCCCGGCGGCAGGAGAGCGGCTGACGGCGCTGCCGCGGATTGCGCAACTGGAGCAATGGGCTACCGAGGTCATCAGCGAAGCCACGCCGGCGGGCGGGCGCCTGCGCCTGCCCGATGAACGCACCCTGCAAGTCGTGCTGACACCGCTGGAAGGCGGTGGATTTGTGCTGCTGGCTCATGATATGACCGAGACCGCGCATCTGGAAACTCTGCGCCGGGACTTTATCGCCGGCGTCTCGCATGAGTTACGCACGCCGCTGGCCTCGATCCAGGGCTATGCCGAAACTCTACTCGAGAGCGCAAACGAACGGCCGAGCCAGGAAATCCGCTTTCTGAATATCATTCTGGCTAATGTGCGGCGGCTGACCCGGCTGGCCAGCGATCTGGTGATGCTGACCTCGCTGGAAACCGGCACTTATCCATTCCGTTTTCAATGGGTCAATACGGCTACCCTGGCCAGCCCGGTGGTAGCGGAACTGCAGCCGCTGGCCGCCGAGCACCGGTCTGAGTTGATCATTGAAGAGGTTGAACCGGTGCGTCTCTGGCTGGATCCGGACGCCTGGCACCGCGTGCTTCTCAATCTGGCGGAAAATGCCCTGGTGCATAACCGGCCCGGGGTGCAGGTACGCATCCGCGGACAGCGGCAGGGGCAGAACTATCGCTGGGAAGTGGCGGATAATGGTGTGGGCATTGGCTGGAGCGACCAGCCGCGGGTCTTTGAGCGCTTTTACCGGATTGATCCGAGCCGGGGACGCGAGCGTGGCGGCAGCGGGCTGGGTCTGGCGCTGGTCAAACATATTGTGCTGGACCACGGTGGGCGGGTAGAACTGCAAAGCGAACTCAACCAGGGATGCCGGTTTATTCTGGAATTGCCATTGCTGGCCGAAAATGCTCCGCCTCCTCCGGAAATGGATCGCGCGGTGACCGATACGGCCGTGGATCGGGATGAGGCTAACTCATGAACTCCACTTCTTCCCTTCCCCCCGCGCTGCATTTCACTCCGCCTGCGGCGGCCAACCGGATTGAACCAGGGCGGGAAGTCATCGGCGTGCACGGGCTGGACTTTTTCTATGGCCAGGCGCAGGTGCTGTACGGCATTGAATTGCAGGTGCGGGAACGGGAAATCCTGGCCTTGATCGGGCCATCCGGCTGCGGTAAAAGCACGTTTTTACGCTGCCTGAACCGAATGAACGACACGATTCCCGGCGCCAATGCCCGCGGACAGGTGGAAATTGACGGCCAGAACGTTTACGCCCCCCATACCGATGTGATCGGGTTGCGGCGCAAAGTGGGAATGATTTTTCAGCGCTCGAATCCATTTCCCTTCAGCATTGCCGAAAACGTAGCTTATGGGCTGAAGATCAATGGCCTGGCAAAAAAACGCTCGGAGCGCATGGCCCGGATCGAAGCCTCGCTGCGCGCGGCGGGATTGTGGGACGAGGTTAAAGATCGGCTGAACAAACCCGCACTTTCGCTTTCGGGTGGCCAGCAGCAGCGGCTGTGCATTGCCCGCGCGCTGGCGATCGAGCCGGAGATTTTGCTCATGGACGAACCGGCCAGCGCGCTTGACCCAATCACCACCACGCGCATTGAAGAACTGGCGCTGGAATTGAAGACGCGCTATACCATCGTGATCGTGACCCATAACCTGCAGCAGGCGGCGCGCATCAGCGACCGCACCAGTTTTTTCCTGATGGGCCGCGTGGTCGAAACCGACAGCACGCAGCGGATGTTCACCAATCCCAGCCGCAAAGAGACGGAAGACTACACCCCGGGCCGCTTCGGATAAAAAGACAGGACCGCACCGCCGCATGGGACTCGCCGAACTGCATTGTAGAAAAGGAAGGTATGCGCAAACACTTTGCCGATGAGCTGGACGATTTAAAGGAACGGCTGCTCTATATGGGCGGGCTGGTGGAAACCGCGGTGCATCACGGCGTGCACGCCTTTCTCGACCACAACTCGCAGCTGGCTGAGACCGTGGCGCGCGAACTCGAGCCCGAGATCAATCGCCTGGAAGTGGAGATGGACCAGGAAGTACTGCGGCTATTGGCGCTGCAGCAGCCCATGGCGGTGGATTTGCGTTTTCTGGCGGCGGTGCTCAAGATCAACAACGATCTGGAGCGCATCGCCGATCTTGCCGTCAACATCGTCCAGGCGGTGCTGCGCAATCCGGATCTGGGCGGCGGCAGCCGGGAAGTGGATCTGCCGCGCATGGCGGAACGCACCCAGATGATGGTGCACACCGCGCTCGATTCCCTGGTCTCGCGCAACGCCGAGCTCGCCCGGCAGGTGCTCAACACCGATGATGAAGTGGACCGCATTCGCGACCAGATATTCCGCGAGCTGATCGGGCGCATGACACGCGAGCCGGATGCGGTGGAACGCGCGCTGTCGCTGCTGTTCGTGGCCCGCAACCTGGAGCGCATCAGCGATCATGCCACCAATATCGCCGAAGACGTAATTTTCTGGGTGGAAGGCGTGGATATCCGCCATCACCTGCTCGACCATGCCTGAGCGCCGCCGCATCCTGATCGTGGAAGACGACCGTAACCTGGCGGATTTACTGCGCCTGCAATTGGAAGCGGCGGGGTTCGCGCCGGAAGTAAATCTGACCGGCGAGCATTTTCTGGCCGATCTGGCCCGGCTGGAGCCGGAACTAGTCGTGCTGGATTGGATGCTGCCCGCGGTCGAGGGCCTGGAACTGCTGCGGCGGTTGCGGCGCGAGCCCCGGTTTCGCAGGCTGCCGGTGATTCTGCTCACGGCGCGGGGCGAGGAAGCCGACCGGGTGCGCGGCCTGGAGGTGGGCGCCGACGATTACGTCACCAAGCCGTTCAGCCCGCGCGAACTGGTGGCGCGGGTCAAGGCGCGGCTGCGCGGCAGTACCGGCAATGCGCCCACGCGGCTCCGCTCATGCGACCTGGAAATTGACCTGACCGCTCATGAGGCAAAATGCGGGAACCGGGATCTGGATCTGAGCGATACCGAATTCCGGCTGCTGGCGTTTTTTCTGCTTCATCCCGGCGAGGCCTTCACCCGGCGGCAGATTGTGGATGCGGTCTGGTCGGCCGACCACTTTATCACCGAGCGCACCGTGGATGTATTTATGCTGCGGCTGCGAAGCAAAATCGCTGAACCCCGGTTTACCGGCCAGTTGGCAGCGGTGCGAGGCGTGGGATACCGGTTCGAGGGTAAAGTGGAAAAGCTGAGCACGGCGGCCCAGGCTTCAACTTAAAACCAGCGCAGCAGCAGCCATAATACAAACCCGGCGTATATGCCGGCCATAGCATCGTCGGCCATGATGCCCCAGCCGGCCGGTAAACGTTCGAGCTGGCGAGCCGGAAACGGCTTCACAACATCAAAGAAACGGAAGAGACCGAAGCCGGCCAGCATAGCCAGCCAGCTTGCGCCGGGCGCCAACAGAAAAACCAGCCATTGGCCGGATATTTCATCGAGCACGACATTGCGCGGATCATGACCGCCCAGACAAAGCTCCGCCGCGCCGCATGCCCAGCTACCGAGCATGAAGATCGCCACCCATAGCCCCACAGACTCGGTTGAGTGCAGAAAGGGAGCCAACGCCCGGCAAGCCAGCGCAGTCAATAATGATGCCCAGGTGGCCGGCACCCAGGGAATCAATCCTATAGGACCACCCATGGCCAGCCAGGCGAAAAATCGCTGCACGGGGCTTCCCCGGCGCGGGGTGGAAATTTCGACATGTACCGGCATGGGCCGCGGAGTCCAACCAGACATGTAAGGATTTTAACGTTGAACACAGGATGTTGAATGCATGGCTATGAGTGGCGGATTCCTTTAGCACCCTGAAATACACTCCTGGGCGTGCAAGTTGTTTTCAGCGCGCACAGGAAGTTTGGCATCATAATCTCAGAAGAACCCTCGGTTCATTCAACGGGCTCTATTGGAGTGATACGCGCACACGCCAAGCCGAAAGGGATTGCCTTCACGGCCATCGCCCTGGCCGTGACGGGCGCAGGCGCGTGGCTGAGTCAGGGACGCGTACAATCCTCATGGCTGCGATTCGGTCCGCACCGTCCCGCGGTGTGGCTGCAAAAACCGCGAATTATCCGGCTTTCGAACACCTTTACCCGGCTGGCAAAACAAGCTGAACTTTCAGTCGTACAGATTGAGGCGATCTCTCCCGCGATGGCGTCGCCTGATCCGCGCCAGCCCTGGAGACGCCGCCGGGAGCGCAGTCTGGGCTCCGGCATTATTCTCAGCCGGCGCGGTTATATTCTGACCAATCGGCACGTGATCACCGGGGCCGAACGGTTGATTGTGCGCGTGCCGGGACAGGACAGCGCTTACCGCGGCCATATCGTGGGCATGGACCGGCAGACCGACTTGGCCGTAATCCGGATTTTTCCGCATGAACCGCTGACGCCGGCACATTTAGGCAATTCGCGGAGTGTGGAAATCGGAGATTGGGTGCTGGCCGTGGGCAGCCCGTTCGGCCTGAATGGCACGGTAACGGCCGGAATCGTCCGCGCCCTCAAAAGACGGATTGACTACAACCACCCGCTGCAGAGATTTATTCAAACCGATGCGGCGATCAATCCCGGAAACAGCGGCGGACCTTTGCTGGATTTAGCCGGCCAGGTGATCGGCATCAATACCGCCATTGACACCAATACCGGCTCGAATCGCGGTATCGGCTTTGCCTTGCCTTCAAATCTGGCGCGAACGATTTATGACCAACTGGCGCGGCACGGGCATGTCAATCGCGGGGCCATCGGCATTTATTTTCAATCCCGGCTGGGCAATGCAGTACGGCGCGCTTATGGCTGGCAGGGCGTACCCATTGCCAGTCTGGCGCCGGGCGGACCGGCGGCACAGGCTGGTCTGAGGGCCGGTGACTGCATTCTGGCCATTAACCGGCAGAAAATCAGGAATTCAGCCGACCTGCGCCGGGCCATACTCGAACAACCCATTGGCAGCCGGCCATTCATTGAGGTCAACCGGAATGGCCACAATTTCCAGGTGCGAGTGCGGATCGCCAACCGCAGCCGATTATTTGGTTTCCAGCGCCGGGCCGCGCTGCGGGCCCCGAAAGAGCCCAAACTCGGATTACAAGTCCGATTCGCACCGCCGTCGCCCCAGGCCATGCACCAAGCCAGGCTGGAAAGCATTCACGGCGTCTGGGTGAGCCGGGTTGTGGCAGGCTCTTTTGCCGACCGGCTGGCGATACAAAATGGAGACGAGATTGTGGCGATTGACCGTCGTCCCGTCCGTGGATTGGCCGGATATCAACGGATTCTGGCGCACATTCATCGTGGTCAAGTGATCGTGTTTGCCCTCCGCCGCCCGGGACCGTTTGGCGATTTGGAGCCATGGTACGTTGGCGGCTATTATGGGCATTAATGAGCGCGACTCTACCCCTGCATCGCAGCCACCGTGCTGCGCTTAACCTCATCCGATGCGGACTGTTCCGTCTGGGCATGATCCTGGGCTTGATCTCCGGCGTGGCCATGGCTCGGACGAGTCAGCCACGGCAGCACAGTTCACGGAGGAAGTATCACGGCAACTGGCGCTGGGGCGGGCAGCGGAGGATCAGCGCGCGTAGAACCCGGCAAATTCAGGACGCGCTCGTGCGCGCGGGTTACCTTAACCAGATCAGCGGGCGCTGGGACGAAACGACGGTCACGGCTTTGCGCAGGTTTCAGGCCGCGCATCACTGGCAAACCCGGTTTGTGCCGGATGCGCGGGCACTGATTGCCTTAAACCTGGGCCCCCGGCAGGATTACCGCCCTGGCGCCCGGGCCTTACCGGTGCTGCCGATGACAACCGCGATGAGCCATGGCCGCCAGAATTCAGGCAGCGCCAGCCAAAAGCCGGCTGCGGGAAAACCGGTCACCGCCCGGCGGCACAAATGAATCTTTCGAGCTTCGCCTTCTGCCGTAATGGAGAGAATCGCTTATGAGCGAGCCGCGCAATTTCCATAACTACATCGGCGGCCAATGGCTGGCTCCCCGTAGCGGGCGTTATCTGGAAAATCTGAATCCTGCCGACCGGCGGCAATCGCTGGGCTTTTTCCCCGATTCCGGGGCCGAAGATGTGGATGAGGCGCTTTCGGCGGCGCAGGCGGCTTTTTCCGGCTGGAGCCGCACCCCGGCGCCGCGGCGGGCTGAGATCCTTTTTCGCGCCGGCCAATTATTGATGGAACGCAAATCCGATTACGCCGAGGCCATGACCCGCGAAATGGGAAAAGTCCGGCTGGAAGCCGAAGGCGACGTGCAGGAAGCCATTGACATGCTGTTTTTTATGGCCGGTGAAGGCCGCCGGCTTTATGGCCAGACCACGCCTTCGGAGCTGCCCGACAAAATCTGCCTGACGCGGCGCGTGCCGGTGGGCGTGGCGGGGCTGATCACGCCATGGAATTTTCCCATGGCAATCCCGAGCTGGAAGAGCGCGCCGGCGCTGTTGTGCGGCAACACGGTGGTGCTCAAACCCTCGGAGGAGGCTCCGCTTTCGTCCGTGCACTGGACCCAGACGCTGGAAGCCGCGGGACTGCCCCCGGGGGCGCTGAACCTGGTGATGGGCCGGGGCGAAGCGGCCGGCGCTGCGCTGGTGCGGGATGCGCGAACGCGCATCATTTCCTTTACCGGCTCCAGTGATACCGGACGCGAGGTGGGACGCGAAGCGGCCGCCGGGTTTAAGCGCTGCAATCTGGAAATGGGCGGCAAAAATGCGATTCTGGTGCTCGATGACGCACCTCTGGAACTGGCGCTGGAAGGCGCGCTCTGGGGCGGTTTCGGCACCAGCGGGCAACGCTGCACCGCGGCCAGCCGCGTCATTGTGCAAAAAGGTATCCTGGCCCGATTCATCAAGGCATTCGTGGCCCAGACGCAAAAGCTGAAGATCGGCAATGGCCTGGATCCCGGAGTACAAATCGGACCGCTGGTCAATTCCGCTCAATTGGAAAAGGTGGAGCATTATGTCCAGATGGGGATAAGCGAAGGCGCCCGGCTGGCCGCCGGCGGCCGCCGTGCGGTGGAAGGGGAACTGCAGCACGGTTACTTTTTTCAACCCACCATCTTCTCCGAAGTTGAGCCCAATATGCGCATCGCGCAGGAGGAAATTTTCGGCCCGGTTGTCTGCGTTCTCGCCTGCGATGGTCTGGAAGATGGATTAGCGATTGCCAATGGCACGGGCTATGGGCTGTCGGCTTCTGTTTATACCCGGGATGTGGAAAAAGCCCTGCATGCGCAGGACGCGCTCGAAGCCGGCATTGTCTATATCAACGCGCCCACCATCGGAGCCGAAGTGCATTTGCCCTTCGGGGGTGTGAAACAGAGCGGCAATGGTCATCGCGAAAGCGGGCTGGCGACACTCGATGTCTATTCCGACTGGAAGACGGTATATATGGACTATAGCGGACGGCTGCAGCGGGCACAGATTGATTAAAAATAAGCGAAGATTCTTCGCAGCGATGGATTGGCTTTATACTGCCTGATGCGCGACCGACATATACATGAAGCCCGCTGACGACCGCCGCTCATTCCCCAACTCACAAAACAGAGCCAACTGGGCGATCGCATGCATCGTGTTGGCCATGGCCGGCCTGCATATTTTCACTAACGGGCATTACGGATTACACCGGGACGAACTTCAGGTGCTGGACGATGCCTGCCATCTGGCCTGGGGCTTTGTGGTTTATCCCCCGCTGACGCCATTTCTGGAACGCCTCAGCCTGATCTTGTTTGGTCATTGGCTGATCGGTCTGCGTATGTTCTCGCTTCTGGCCCAGATGTGCGTGCTGATTCTGTCAGCCCTGATTGCACGCGAGTTGGGAGGCAATTGGCGGGCGCAAGCAGTGGCTGCGCTGGCGGTTGCGGTCTCGCCGCTGCCGATGTTCGAAGCGACAGAGTTTCAATACACCTCGTTTGACCTGCTGTGGTTCGTGTTTATGGCCTATTTTCTGGTCCGCCTGGTAAAAAGCGAAAATGCCCGCTGGTGGCTGGCGATCGGCGCCGCCGCCGGGCTGGGGCTGGAGACGAAATATTCGATGTTTTTTTACCTGCTGACCCTGGCCGCGGCATTGGCCCTTACGCCGGCGCGGCAATATTTTCGCAGCCGGTGGCTGTGGTACGGCGTGGCGATCGCTTTTGCCATCTGCCTGCCCAACCTGATCTGGCAGGTGCGGCACCATTTTATTTCCTATCAGTTTCTGCATTCCATACATGCCCGCGATCTCCGCGAGGGAAGGGCAAAACATTTCTGGCTGGACCAGCTTCTGGTCAACGCCAATCTGCTTTTGACACCGCTCTGGCTGGCGGGCTGGATCTGGCTGGCCAGAAACCGGAAAGCCGGGCTGTTGCGTCTCCTGGCCTGGTGGGGAGCGCTGGTGGTGATTTTTTATGCCGGTGCTCACGGACGCGGCTATTACGCCGGCGCCGTTTATCCAATGTACTTCGCGGCGGGCAGCGTGGTTTGGGAACATTGGATTGCCGGAATGCGATCGTGGCTGACAAATAGCATGATCGGGCTTACGTTCATGCTAGTTACCCTGGGCGGTCTGGCATTCGGGGCAGTTTTACTTCCGATTCCCTTCACCATTTCCGCGAAAAACATCAATCTGCGGATCAATAGCGACCTGCGGGAGGAAATCGGCTGGCGGGAAATGACGGCGAGCGTAGCCCGGATCTGGCAAAAGTTACCGCCGGCCGTAAGGAACCATGCGGCAATTCTCACCGGGAATTATGGTGAAACCGGAGCGATTGATTATTATGGTCCTGCGCTGGGTCTGCCGGAGGCGATCAGCGGCACCAACTCCGCCTGGTATCGCGGCTATGGCGATCCCGCGCCGCAGACGCTGATCGTGCTGGGCTTGAGTTCCGCCACGGTGCGCCGGCAATTCCATGCCTGCCATCTGGCAGGCCATAATGGCAATCGCTACGGCATTCCAAACGAGGAAAGCCGGTACCACCCCGATATATTTCTTTGCGGGCCTCCACGCCGGCCCTGGCCTGTATTCTGGAAAAAATTCCGAATGTTCGGCTAAATTTTCATGCCGGCATCCGGATCCTGAACTTCCCGGTAAAGGCGCTCGCCGGTTTTGGGGTTTTCGAGCACATGCATTTTTTTGCCGCTGCCCGGATCCATGAAAATCTCGCCGGTGGGGCGAAGTTGTGAATCGGGTCGCTGCACGCCAAGGTATCGCTTCCAGTCGCAGGCGAAATACAGCGCCCCGCACAGCACGAATACGAGGATGGCAATCAGAATGGACATCAGGCTGGCGGCGGAGGATCCAATACCACGGCCGTGCCGTAGGCCGCGCCCTCGCTCATGCTCTGGCCGATTTCGGATGAATCAAAACGCATCATGACTACGGCATTGGCGCCCAGCAAGACGGCGTTTTCGATCATCCGGTCAATGGCATGACGGCGTGCGTCTTCGACCAAACGAGTATATTCTTTGATTTCACCGCCCGCCAGCGACTTAAAGGCCGCACCGATATTGCCGACCAGACTGCGGCTGCGCACGACGACGCCAAATACCTGACCCAGTACTTTCTGGGTGCGATAGCCGGCAGGGTTTTCGGTAGTGGTGACGAGCATGGCAACATTCTTGCGCCCGCAAGGGAAAAATGCAAGCTCACCCACCTGAAAATACGCTCATTCACCTCCGCGGTCAGGCCGGTGGTTGAGCCGGGTTGAAGTGGCGGGGCCACTTATCTTGCTTCGCCGTTCCAGAACCAGTCTCGAAAACCAGATGCGTGATCGCAGGCCCGGGGCCCCGCATAGCTCTGCAGCCACTCGGCCGGTGCGTCGTCATGAAAGTAAAAAAGTATAAACACCCCCGGTCCTCTGCGGCCATGCCCTATGATCGTTAGTGATGACTGCCCTGTCCTGGCTGAGCCAGTTTCTATTCAACCTACTGTTTCTATGGGTTTTGTACCTGACCCAGCGGCTGTGGTTTCAGCAAACGCGCACGTGGTGGCGGGAGCGGGGCTGGCCGGAATCAGTTCATCTGACAGCATTCATCGGATGGATGGCGGGCGTGGCCTGGGTATTTTATTTCCACTATGCTTATTTACCGCCGGGCGTGTGGTGGCTCTATGGCCTGCTGGGAGTCTATTTTATCGGCTCGATTCCGGCCGCGGCGATCTGGGCGCTCTGGCTGGGACTGCGGCGGATTTTATTTCGCCATCCAGCGGCTACAGCCACAAATGTGAGCCGCAGGCGATTTCTGAACTCCGCCGCCGGAGCCTGTGCGCTGGCTCCGCTGGCCTGCGCCAGCTATGGTTTTCTTGTCGAACGGACGGATGTGCAGCTGACGCACATTTCCATTCCGCTGGAGCGGCGCTTTGCCCATCTGCGCGGATTTACCATGGCGATCATCGCCGATATTCACCTGAGCCCCTATTTTGACCAGCACGACCTGGCCCGCGTGGTCCAGCGCATCAACCGTTTGCGCCCCGATCTGATCGCGATTCTCGGCTACTTCATCAGTTTTCGGTCCACCATACCCGCAGTCATGCGCACACTGGCGCCATTGCGGGCACGCTACGGTAAATTCGGCTGTCTCGGCAATCATGAGCAGATCAAGCACGTGCAAAACCGGGTGACACGTTCCTGCGCCCGGGTTGGAATCGAGATTTTGCGTTTCAGCGGCCGCGAGCTGGCCATCCCCGGCGGCCAGTTGAATTTGATGGGCGTGGACTTTTTTTCCAATAACCGCTGTCAGGATGTGCGCAGCATTTCGGGCTGGGTGCGGCCGCGGGACTACAATGTACTGCTTTCGCATAATCCCAATGTTTTTTCGTATCTGGGAAACATGCCGATTGAGCTGACATTAGCGGGCCATACTCATGGCGGACAGATCCGGCTGCATGAAGGCCCCCTGGACATTACGCCGGTGGAGTTGGTGACGCCTTATATCGCCGGACTATACCGGAATCAGGGGCGATATCTCTATGTAAACCGGGGCCTCGGCACTGTGATGGTTCCGATACGATTTGGAGCCAGGCCGGAAATTACGCACTTGCAGTTAGGATGAAGCGCGGATGGGAACGACGATTTACGTTGCCGTAGGCCTGCCGGTGCCGCAGCGCCAAGCATTTACCTACAGTTTCCCATTCGATCTGGAGCCGCGCCCCGGTCAGCGGGTATGGGCGCCCTGGCGAGGGCATTATAAAACCGGCATCGTGCTTCAGGTGCTGGCGCAGGCGCCGGCGGATATCGAAGCGGAAAAGGTTCGCCCTCTGGCCTGCGTGCTCGATGTCGAGCCTGTATTAAGCCAGGAACTGCTGGACATGGCGGTATGGGCCGCAAGATATTATCGCGCCCCCATAGGTGAACTTCTCGCGACCGCGCTGCCGCCCGGCGCGGAGACTGCGCCCCGGCTGCGGTTGACGCCGGAAGGCGCCCGGGTAGAGCCTGCGATCATGCCGGAGCCGGATTCGCCCGGGTTGTTTGGAACTGCAACAACCCGGCTCAGAACGCGCGCCCAACATCAGGGCTTGAGCCTTGAGGACGCACTCGCAACTTGGCCGGCGGTAAGCATCCAGGCATGGGTGCAAAAGGGCTGGCTGGAATGGATGATGGCGCCGTCACGCCCGCAGGGACGGCAACCGCCGGCATACCAGGCCGTGAATATCTCGCCGGAGGCGACAAAACATAAAATCCACCCCCGGCGGCAGCAGGTTTTACAAGCCCTGAAGGGCGAGCCTAAAACGCCGGCTCAGCTTCGCGGGTTAGCTACGCCTTCGTTGTTGCGGGCCATGGCCCGGGAGGGCCAGATCGAGGAGACCACGATCGAGACGGACCCGGAGCCGCGCACCGCCGCAGCTCATATGAACTGGCCGGCACGGCCGCGCGTGACTCAACTGAATCCGGCCCAACTGGCAGCCTGCCAGGCGATTACCACCGCCGCGGCGGGTGAAACTTTTCTGCTCCATGGAGTAACCGGAAGTGGAAAAACCGCGGTTTATCTGGAATGCATGCAGCATTACCTCGCGCGCGGGCGCACGGTTCTTTTGCTGGTGCCGGAAATCGGCCTGACCCCCGCCGCCGCGGCTGATTTTGAGCAGGCCTTCCCCGGTCAGATCGCGATCCTGCATTCCGGCATGAGCGCGGGGGAGCGTGCACGAAACTGGCATCGGATACGCAAGGGAGAAATCCGGCTGGTGATTGGCACCCGGTCCGCGGTCTGGGCGCCGCTGCATGAGCCCGGGCTGGTCATTATTGATGAAGAGCACGATGCGGCATTTAAACAGCAGGAATCACCCCGCTATTCCGGACGTGACCTGGCGATCTGGCGGGCAAACCGGGCCGGCGCGGTAACGGTGCTGGGCTCGGCCACGCCAGCGCTCGAAACCTGGGAACATGCCCGGAGCGGCCGCTACCGCAAACTGGAACTGCCGGAACGGGCCCAGCAGCGGCCGCTGCCGCACATTGATGTGGTGGATATGCGCGAAGAATTCCGCCGCCGCGCCAGCACCGCGGCACAGCCCAGGCAGAGGCTGCCGGAACTGATCCTGGCGGAGCCTATGCTGGCGGCTATTCGCGCGCGCCTGGAGCGCCGGGAACAGGCGCTGGTGCTGATCAATCGCCGTGGTTTCGCCCCGGTGGCCCTCTGCCGCCAATGCGGCCGCGCGGTGGAGTGCCGCGACTGCAGTTCAGCCCTGACCTGGCACCGGCAAGCTCATTGTCTGCTGTGTCACCTGTGTGGCTACTCGGTGGCGCCGCAGCGGCAGTGCGCCCACTGCGGGAGCGAGCATTTGTATTACCTGGGAATCGGCAGTGAAAAAGTCGAGGCCGAACTCCGGCTGCAATTTCCCGCCGCCCGGATCCGCCGCCTGGATCGTGACTCCGCGCATTCGCGCCGGCAGTTTGCCCAGGTGCTGCGCGCTTTTCATGCCGGCGACCTTGATGTGCTGGTCGGAACGCAGATGATCGCCAAAGGCCACGATCTGCCCGGGGTAACGC
>VFSW01010529.1_pt1 | contig 13088 bp, 9 predicted proteins | sample 5358111 | NCBI WGS metagenome assembly VFSW01 (sample SAMN11554181, study PRJNA540505) | mine drainage metagenome | isolation source: sediment from site ElyBrook_90M | place: USA: Ely Copper Mine, Vershire, VT | collected 2017 | reverse complement strand
CTTCCTATAGCGCGTGATAGCTTTGTTATAAACATGTGACTGTTTTTTGATTTATTTTAGAATATAGTAACTTATGATTATGAGTGGTTGGGTAAAGTAATGGAGAAAGGAAGAAACACCCCTATGTTAAAAACGAAACGGGTGATTTTCACTAGCATTGCGACTCTTTTGTTTTGGTTGCTTGCTTCAGCCTTTACAGTGTCCACCTCTCAAAGTGTCACTACTTCGACTGCGAACACTGCGACAGCAGCAACATGGGGTCAATGGCAAGAAGTACCGGGGCATGGCGCGACGTATTCCGCGCTAGCAACCACTTCTTATGCAGATCGTCTCTACGTATTTGCGCGTGGGACGGACAACAAAATCTACTATACCGTAAAGGGGAGTGCGTGGAGTGCATGGCGTGAAGTCCCAGGCCATGGGGCAACCACCTCACCATTGGCAACGACCGTCTATCACGGAACGTTGTATGTGTTTGCGCATGGCACAGATAACCGCATCTACCTCATCACTTACGCGGCATCCAGCGGGCACTGGAGTGCGTGGCAGCAGGTCCCAGGCAATGGAGCGACGTATTCCGCGCTAGCGACAACCACCTATAATGATCGCGTGTATGTCTTTGCGCGTGGCACAAACAATCGCATCTATGTGGATGTCTTGAGCAATCGCTGGAGTGGGTGGAGTGAAGTGCCGGGTCGTGGAGCGACGTATTCCGCGCTGGCAACGACCAATTACAATGGCAATCTCTATGTCTTTGCGCGTGGGACGGACAACCGGGTCTACGTCACGCTCTATAATGCTCGTGCCAATCATTGGAATGGGTGGAGTCAGGTCCCAGGCAATGGGATGACCCGTTCTGCGCTGGCCACGGCGACCTATAAGGGTTCCATGTACCTGTTTGCGCGTGGCACAGATAATAAAATTTATGCCACTACGTACAATGGTGGGTGGAGTGGATGGAGTGAAGTTGCGGGGAATGGCATGACCAATGCCCCATTAGCGGCGACGCAATATGAGCAGAGTTTCTACCTGTTTGCGTGTGGAACCGACCATCGCATCTATGTGAATACGATGCATTGAGCTATTCCTGCGCAGTCAGGTCTGTTGTGAGCTGGTGGCGAAGTCAGACATACTCGTTTGTATCAGTATTGTCTGTAGCTTCGCCACCAGCGTGTGTTTATGCGAATAGTCTTGTTGGCATGCGCAACGTGGTGATAAGCAGTGGGTAGAGCTTAGACGCCATGTTCAGCCATATAGGTAGTGAAGGAAAGCGGGGTAAAGCCAAAATCGCGCTCGACGCTGTGCAGATCGGTGGTGTTATCGAAAGAGAAGAGCGTCATCGCGGCTTTTGTCAGCGGTGGTTTGGGCAAGAGGGCCTCGAGTACGGCAGCTCCCAGGCCGACAAGGGCGGTGGGAGCATAGACCTTTGGGCGGCTGGTGTGCATGGCGTGCAGCAGGACATCGAAGACCTGTGAGAACGAATAGTATTCGGGTCCGCCAATCGTGTAGATATGGCCATTGGTGCGTTGTGGGTCTTCCAGTGTTTTGAGAATGACCGTGACAACATCATCGACATGGATGGGCTGAAACATTGTCTGGCCGCCACCGATCAGCGGGACAACGGGAGAGGTGCGAATGAGATCGCTGAGGCCTCTGACGAAGGGGGCATCTTTGCCAAAGAGGACTGAGGGGCGAATGATGGTCCAGTGCAGGCCACTATCGACGAGCATCTTCTCGGCGAGATAGCGTCCCTGCATATACGAGCCAGCTTTGTCGGGCTTTGTGCCCAGGCCGCTGATCTCGATGATGCGTTGAACGCCGGCTTGTTGGGCCGCGAGCAGCAGGTTTTTCGTACCGCCCACATTGGTTGCTTCATAAAAGTTTGCGGAGGTGGCTTTGCGGTCAGCGGTCACGAAGGCCGCGTGGATGACGGTTTCTACGTCGTGCAGTGCGGCTGTCAGGCTGGTAAATTGCGTGGTATTGCCCTGCACCAGTTCAACCTGCTCAGCGGGCAACAGGCGTTTGGCGGCCTGGATGTCGCGCACAAGACAGCGTGGGCGCACGCCTTGTTCAACCAAACGTTTAACCAGATGGCTACCAATATAGCCAGTTGCGCCAGTAATTAAGATCATGTTAAAAGCTCCTTGCTACTATCTACTAGAGTCAAAGACGCTGCATGAGAGGAAAACAAGTAGAGCATCTTTGCAATCTTCAGGCAATTGTTTGTCCAGCATGATTATACGCTTTTGCCAGCGGTCCCTTTGAGGGTGAGCTAGCGGAGAGCGTCGGCGGGCAAGAGAATGCGCACGGTCACGCCTTCGCCGGGTGCGCTTTTGACGGTGAGACTGCCACCGGCGACAGCCAGCAGCGCGCTATGTGTGAGCAGGCCGCCGCCCGTGCCGGTGGTCGAGCTGCTGGCGGCCAGAATGCCGACGCCATCGTCGGCCACGATCACTTCTAAATGAGGGCTGAGCGTGGCCTTGAGGGTGAGGCAGAGGCGACGATGGAGATCACTGCCACGAGCATGACGGGCGGCATTGCGCAGAGCTTCCTGCACGGCGGCAAAGGTCAGCTCGGCAATGGCGGGCGGTACAAGCTCATCAATTTGGTGGATAGTGTCTTCAGAGACGGCCCAGACCACCTCATCAAAGGCTTGCTGAAAATCATGCTCAATCATCGTGTGGATGGCGTTCAGCAGGCCGTCGCGCTCGAGACGGTGGGGCGCGCTGGGCGTGGTTGAGCGCATCATGGCGGCCAGGCGGCGATGTGAGTCGCTGATGCGCTCGATAGCTTCATCTAAAGCGAGGGCCGTGCTGGTTGGAGCTGACGGGTCAGGGTGTTCTTGCATGCTGGGGCGCAAGGTTTCCAGGCGCAGGAGGGCCAGATGCATCTGCGGCAAAATCTCGTCATGCAGGACACGCCGGTGTTGTGCCCCTAGCAGTTTGACATCGACGATGCGGCGACGCAATAGACCGGCCACAGTTTGCATGGCCTCGTGGTCGCGTAGCGTATCTAAAATGCGGTGCCCACAGGCGTGTGCGATCTCCATGTCTTCGTCGGTAAAGACGCTGCCATCTTGACGTGGGCCGAGGTAGAGTTTGGCAACCAGGCCCAGTTCGTCGTAGATTGGCAAGACCCAGCAGATCATCGCTTGCCCTTGCATGGTTATGCGCATGCGTGTTGGCAGCACGCGCAATGTCCAGCGTGGCGTGGTTGGCATCAGTAACGATGGCGGCTGTGGAGGCGTGTGCGAGCTTTCCTGGCAGGAGAGATCAGTGGCAGGCTGTTTATCGGTGGTGGGCCAGCGATAGCTAAAGTCGTGGCGGATGGGGCCGGCTAGCATCTCCAGACGAGCGGCGCGCACCTCTAAGACCTCTTGACAGAGATGAAAAAACAGGTCTTCCATGCTGCGCTCGGTCTTTTGCAGGTCGGTATTGAGCCAATGGCGTAGGTTGGTGCTGCGCAAGAAGGGGCCGAGCAGGGCGATATAGCGATCATGGGCCGTATACCCGCTCCAGGTGAACAGGGCATAGGCGACGGTGGCTAGCGAGGTAATGAGCAACATGCCGCTCAGATCGCTGTGTGTGAGTTGCACGAGCAGGGCGATAAAAAGGGCTACTGCGGTTGCAACGATGACGATGCCGCGCCACTGCTCAAAGAAACCACGGCGTGCCAGGGGGCGTTCGATGAGAATGCCATGCCGCACAACGGAGTAGCCAATCAGCAGAATGATGAGCGAGACGGCCCCCATAGCGCAGAGGTCGAGCAGCATGAGGCTGAGCGGGATATTTGAGAGTGGCAATGGCGCGGGGAGAGCGTTCTGGACCCCGCCGCTCTGTTGCCAGCGCAAAAGCCAGTGGAGCATTGACCAGACGCCGAGGACGCCGAGGCTGGTGGTGAGTGCTACCATCAGCAGGGCGGCAACCAACAAGGCCGGGCGCGCCAGATGCCAGGAGAAGATGGGTTCTTCGAGCAGCTCGACCTTTGTACGCTGGTCATCCCAGAAGGTCTCTGCGATACGCTGGCGCAAGGAGGGCAGCTTTGTCTGTCCACTCAGGCCTTGCCACACCACGCGCGACGTGCGCACAATCTTGCCGGGCGTGAACCAGGGGCCAATCGCGCAGAATGTGACATAGCAGAGGAAAAGGATGGGTAACAAGACGAGCGGCGATTTGCCGATGCTACTGGTCGTGCTGACATCGCTATAGGCCAGCAGGCGTAGTGTGCCCATGAAGGTGAAGGTGGCCTGATTGATGATGAGCAGGCCCAAGACGCTGCTGCCGAGGAGCGCGCTGACCGTCAACAAGAAGGGTCGGCGTCTGCGCCAACGCTCGTTCATCAGCGTGGCATAGTGCAAGCCGATCACAAACCAGATGTAGGGGACGCCGAGCGCGGGTAGCCAGAGCAGATGCCAGAGGGCGTCTTGCGGAACAAGGGCGGCTGATTGCATCATGGAGCGCGAGATGAGCAGTGCGTGTAGGAAGAAGAAGAGTGCCGAAAGGCATAAGCCGACGACCCCGACCCGTGCGATGAGCTTGCGACGGTCACCATTGAGCCAGACGGTCAAAGCAAGCCAGAGGAAGGTGACGAGGTTAAAAATCGAGAGAGCCAGCACGATTACCTGTACGAAAGGCGATGGATCGAGAAAAGCAGCCGATGGCATATTATCCTTCTTTATAGAGTGGAACCCATTCGCCCCGTCTATCCTGCACCAGTGCCAGCCCGTTCTCATCCCACACGATCATGCGATTGAGCGTGTAGATCAGCGTTGCGCGAGCGCGTGCGACCTTATCGTCAACAGAATTTTCGCTGAGGCCCCATGAGGCGTAGATGCGCCCGTTGGTGCGGCTGACGGCGCGTTTGTCGTGCAAGGTGAGACGAGCGGCGATCTGTTCGTTGGTCATGCCCTGGGCCATCAACTCGGCCACGCGCAGCTCGTTGGGTTCGAGCAGGGCACGGGGTGATTGTTCATCCAGGCTGCGCACCTCTTGCACGCGGTCTTCGATCTCAGGGTCAACCAGGCTGCGCCCGTTCAGCGCGTCGCGCAGGAGGGGTACGAGCATACTGGGCAAGAGATAGTTGCTTTTGCGCACATAGGCATAATGGGTGAGAATGCCAGAGGCGCGAAATTCACGATAATATTCGTCGTCATCCTGAATAGAATAGAAGACAACAGGCATGCGTGGACGCTCACGCCTGATCGCCACAGCCGCTCCCACGCCGCTGAGAGCATGGCGGCCGGCGTGTGGGTCTTGAAGCTGCACATCCATCAGAATCACATCCATGTCCAGTTCGGTTGCGCGTGTCACGGCTTCTCGTCCAGTGGCGGCCTCACCGACAACCTGGATGGCCCCTGTTGCCTCTAAGCCTTCGTGCAGCGCACGGCGTAGCGGCCCATGGTCGTCGACCAGCAACAATTTGATGATTGCCATCGCACTCCTTGCTTCGCCTCGCTTCGCTTTGCCTCGCCTCTAAATCTGATAATCCATCTCCCAGCCATCTTTGCCGTTCCATCCCTGCGTCAGCTCTTGATGCTTGGCGAGGGTTTCGCCCCCTTTGACCAGCAGCTCGGCAGGCTTGGAGGCCACGACTGAGTTGGGGGGAACTGATTCTAGCACCAGGGCCATTGCGCCAATCCGGCTGCCCCGGCCAATCGTGATCGGCCCCAGCACGGCTGCTCCCACTCCAATTGTCACATCATCCTCAACCGTCGGATGGCGTTTCTGTTTGCGCCCAGGTCCTGGCCGCCACCAGCCCGTTGCTCCGAGTGTTACCTGATGATACAACATGACATTGTCGCCAATGATGGCCGTCTCGCCAATCACGACACCTGCTCCGTGATCGATAAAGAAGCGTTTGCCAATGCGTGCCCCGGGGTGTATCTCGATGCCACCCGTCATAAAACGCGCAAATTGTGAGATCATGCGCGGGAGCAGCGGGATATGCATATCGTTGAGGGCATGAGCGATACGATGATAGATCATGGCCCAGAGGCCCTGGTAGAGCAACGCTTCAAAAATGTTATTGCAGGCTGGGTCTTTCTCAAAAATGACATCAATGGCGTCGGGCCAGCGTGTTTTCCGCCGTGGCGTCTTGCTGGGTGCGGGCACAAGCATACCAGGGGGAAGCTCTGGAAGCTGCGATAGGTCATGTTCGTTGTTGCTGGCCTCTTCTGAAATGCTTTGTGACATGCTGCTCTTTACTCTCTTCTCTTCTCGTGACATTGCTTTCTCTTCCTCTGTGAGTGTATGGCAGTCTGCAAGACTTGTCAAGGGTTGCGATAGCAGGGCGGAGCGAACCGCTTGCATTATGAGACAATCTGTGCATACAATCACATGAGAAAGGGAAACAGCATACCCGCTGTCTCCCTTGTTTGTATCCTACTACTACTCACGAAAAGGGGAGCTTTTCTTGACATCACCAACAACAACACATCCCTTGCGCGTTGGCGTGCAATTGCATCCGCAGCATACCAGCTATCAGGATTATGCCGATGCCGTGCGCCGCGCTGAGGATATGGGCGTAGATTCGATCTGGAACTGGGACCATTTTTTCCCGCTCTATGGCGACCCACAGGGCAACCATTTTGAAGGCTGGACGTTGCTCACGGCGATGGCTACGCTGACGCAGCATGTGCAAATCGGCACGCTTGTGACCTGCAACAGCTATCGCAATCCGGCCTTGTTGGCCGATATGGCAAAAACCATCGATCATATTTCCAATGGTCGCGTGATCTTAGGGCTGGGAGCTGGCTGGTTTGAGCGCGATTATAGCGAATATGGCTACGATTTTGGCACGGCTGGCAGTCGTCTTGCTGCTCTGGAAGCGGCTCTGCCCATCATTCTGCATCGCTGGGAAGTCGATGTGCCGAAGCCTGTGCGTTCTCCCATTCCCATCTTGATTGGTGGTGGTGGCGAGAAGAAGACGCTGCGTATCACGGCCCAATATGCCAACATGTGGCACGGTTTTGGCGATGCCACGACCCTGACCCATAAATTAGAAGTACTCGATCAATGGTGTGCCGAGCTGGGACGCAACCCGCAGGAGATCGAGCGCACGTGTAGCACGAACGCTCCCGCCAGTGATGCTGAGCGCGATGGTCTGCTGAAAGCCGGCGCAACCCATCTCATCATGGGCATGGGTGCGCCCTGGGACTGGGATGCCGTGCGTCGCCTCGTGGCATGGCGCAAGAGCCGCCAGGGCTAAACGCGGGCAGCTCTTGCCTCTTGCTTGTAGAGGATATGGGCGCGTTTGCTTAGCCGCACGTCCATGTGACGCTCGCGGTATTGCCGGGGCCAACGAAGTTTAACGCGCCCGTCGTACACGTTGGAATAATCACCGTCACCGTATTGGCCCCACTCGGATAGACCGTGCCACTCGGTGGGCTGATGTAGGCCTTGAGGTTGCTATTGGCCGTCCAGTTTGCCCCACCGATGTCATCGCTGAGCGTGATTGTACATTGCCAACCCCCGCCAGTGGGTGACTGGGAGCAGTTTTGTGGGCTAAGGGCCGTCGGGCTGGCGGTCAGTGTCGGGTTGCCACAGCTCCAGGGGACTGTTAGCGTGCTGCCCGCGCCACTAAAGATGAATGTGGCATTACTGGGGCAGCTCGTTGTTGCTCCCACGATAATCATGACCTGTGTGCTGCTGCCCGCTGCCAGTGTGCCGCTGGCCGGACTAAAGCTGGCGGAGGCTGTGCCGTTGCTGGTTGCACTCCAATTGAGATTGCCTTGGCTGGTGTTCGTATTGCTCAGCGTGGCGAAACACATCCAACCATGATTGGCACTATACGAGCAGCCGTTGCCATTGGCAAAACTGCTGGGCGTCACCGTCAAGGCTGGCCCGGCAGGCGTGGGCGACGGTGTCGGCGCAGGCGAGGGCGTGGGCAAGGGCGTCGATGTCGGTGAAGGCGTCGGTGAGAGTACCGGCGATGGTGCTGGTGTTGGCGTTGTAGAGCTTATCACATTCAATTGAATGCTGACCAGTGCCGTTCCCCCATTCGAGCTAATCGTCAGCGTTGCATTGTAGCTGCCGGGTTGCAGCATGCTTGTATCGATAATGACGGTGAGCGTCTGTGGCAAGCCCCCCCCTTGAATAGAGCCACTCGTGCTATCCAGCGTGAGCCAGGCCGTATTGCCGCTACTGGCCTGCCAGGTGAGCGTGGCGGCTCCCGTATTACTGAGCGTGATCGCCTGCGCGGCTTGCTGCCCGACGCTGATCCCGGAGACAGAGAACGAGGGTGGCGTGACGCTGAGCTTGGCCGCTTGCCCCTGTCCGGCTGCCACGACCTTGAGCGTGATTGCAACATCAGCATTGCCCCCGTTCGAGGTCACATGGAGGGTTGTAGTATAGCTGGCAAGCGCAAGCGTTGAGGTATCCGCCGTCAGATCAAGGCTCTGCTGCCCATTGGCGGCAATGGTGTCTGTCATGTTGGCGGATGTGAGCCAGTTTGCGCCACCCAAATCCAGCGTCCAGGTGAGTGCAATGCCACCCGTGTTGCCTAGCGTAATCGCTTGCGTGGCTTGCTTGCCCTGTTCGATAGAGCCAAAATCGAGGGCGACGGCACTGGTGGTGAGATGGGCAGTGGTAGATGTCACCGTAAATTGCAGATGCGCCTCATGGGTCGAGATGCCGGTTGTCTCAATGGCCCGTAATGTGTGTGGGCCAGCCTGCCATGTCGAGCTGACGGCCAGGGTCACATCAAAACTGCCATTGCTGCCAATCGCTAGTGTGGATTGGCCCGCACTGGCAGCCAAATGCTGTAGTTGGGCCATGCTGGTCAGTGCGAGCTGTGAGGTATGCAGTGTGACAACGGGCTGCTGGAGCTGATCGACCAGAAAAACGGGCGTATTGCTATCGAGGGCGAAACGCACCGCGCTGCCGGGCAAGAAGTGGTCGCCGTGAATGGATAGCGTTCCGCCCTGGGGTACGCTATTGTTGCCACTGAGCGTGATGTTGGGCGTGATGAGAAAGAAGAAGGCCCCGACGCCACCGGTGATAATGATGAGGCAGATGACCGCGACGATGGCTAGGACGGTACAGCCGCGTGGCTGCCCCTGTGTTGGTGGATGCTTGAGCGGATGGGTCGTGTGATGCGGCGGATGCAGTGTGCCTGTGTGATGATGCCCTAGTGGCGTTGGGGTATGCGACGGCTGCCCAACGGGAGCCATGCCCCCGCCCCCATGCACCGCACCATCCGCTGGGGCCGATGGCGCGACATTGCTCGCAGACTGAAAGCCGCGCAGCACGGGAGCATTGCCACCACTATGAAAGGCGTTGGGAGCTTGTGCCAGATCGCCCCCCTGGCCCTGTGGCAGCGATAGATCGCCCCCTTGTGGAACATTATAGCTCCCACCGGGCGGGAAGGGCATGAAGGACGGGATGAATAGGCCGCCACGTCGCTCTTCCTCTTCCTCGCGCCGCGTTGGCGCATCCGCGATGGGTGTTGTCAAGCCTTCATTCCAACTTGACGCGGGGAAGGGAACCTGGGCAATATCGAGACCAGGAGCATATGAGTAGGGATCACTCATCAGCGGGGCATCCACTCCACTATGCAGTGTCACGGCCCCATTCCCTCTATTTATGGCGAGTGTGCGCCCACACGCGCCACAAAACTGCGCGTTCGCGGGCTGCTCGGTTCCACAGTATGGACAGCGTTGCATCGCTATCACCTCAATCGCGATTTCTCGCTCTCTTTTTCTGATAAAGCATGGCTATAGAAGACAACACGGATTGTAGCAAAAAGCAGTACTATAATCAAGAAACGTGTACAGATGGTCTTTTTGGACGATGGATTGCGCGCTCAACGCGAATATGCTGCCAATGGGACAATTGGCGGGATGTTAGGCTTGTATTCTGGGCAAAATCCTGGTATGCTATCACTAGCATACAAGCAAGCAGCTATGCTTGCACATTTCTGCACCTTTCCTCTGTATCGTCTTCCTTACTAGCTTACTAAGCGTAAGAAATGGACATGCCCATGATATCCTCTGTTGATTACTCTCCACCGTTTCAACGTTTTCTAGAGCTGCCACTGGTTGCGCAATCAGCCAAAGCGTATTCACGTGGCTATCAGATGTTTTGTCCCGCGCATAACGATGTGCATAAGCGTTCGCTGGTCTTCTGGGAGGATGATGCCGATGGGCATGTCGGCATCTGTTGCTTTGCTGGTTGCACACGCGAAGATGTGTGTAAAGCTCTGGGGATACGCGAATCGCAGCTCTATCGTCGTGGGCATGATCTGCCCCACAGACCCGCGCTAGGGGCTGCGATTCGCACACTCGACCTGCTCGACCTGGCAGTGCAGAAACGCATCCCGCCCGTTGTGCTGATTGACGCCGGAGTCAGTGATGGCTATAGCTGGCGGCCACAAGACAAAGCGGCCATCCATAACGTGGTGCGCATTCCCTATTTGCAAGAAGACGGCACGCCGTACTTGCGCACGCGCATTCGGACGGCGGTCACGGCCTCGCGTGGCAGTTATTGGGAAGGCCAGGAAGCTCCCTTAATCCCCTATGGTCTCTGGAAACTGGAGGATGCGCGTAAAGAAGGCGTTCTCTGGCTGGTTGAGGGGGAGTCGGACTGCTGGACACACTGGCTGCACGCGATTCCCACGCTCGGCATTCCTGGAGCGGGCAATACCCGTGTCTTGCAAGCGGCCTATCTGAGAGGGATTAAAACGCTCTACATTGTGCAAGAGCCAACTCCAGCCTATAAAAAGCAGGATGCGGGCAAACAGTTTGTGATGGGTATTATAGAACGTCTCAAAGAGATCGGCTATCAGGGTGAAGTGTCTGTGGTCTCCTTGCACGAAACGCATGGGGTGAAAGACCCGAATGAGCTGCATCAAAAGCTGATTGGCGAGCAACGTCTGCACGAGTATGCGCACGAGCTGGCAAAAGCTATCCGTGCGGCCACTCCACTTGACTTGGCGGCCACGCAACAAGTGCCGCTGGCGGAGGTGCAGTTGCGCGTCGAAGCTGCTCTGGTGGGAGAACATGCCTGTCAAGAGCTGTATGCCCTGGCCCCGCTAGTTGCTGGCTTGTCATTGGGTGAGCAAGCGGCTATGCTGGCACTGATACGGGCAAAGCTCAACAAAGACACAGGGTTCTCGATGCGCACGTTTGGTCGGTTGCTGAAGGACGAGCAACAGCGCAGCGCGAGTGCAAACCGCATCCATGTTTCCAATCTGCCCGATATCATCCTGACGGGCGATATCCAGCAAGATGCCTCAGCGACGCTCGCCGCTCTCTATGCGGCCAATTTTCCACCCGTGCTGTTTGTGCGCCAGGGGCAACTGGTGCGTTGTCGCCAGGACGAGGATGGCAGGCCGCTGATCGAGCCACTCAACGAGTCCATCTTGCTCTACGAGATGGCGCGGGCCGCAACGTTTCTGCATAGCAGTAAGACACATGCCATGCCTGTTAGCTGTTATCCGCCGCTGGCCGTGGCACGGCATCTCCTGGCGGCGAAGGAGTGGAAATTTCCGCCGCTGCGGGGTGTGACCGAGGTTCCAGTCATGCGTGCGGATGGCACAGTTCTCGACAAGGCGGGCTATGATGCGCAGACGCGCCTGATCTATCAGCCGCACCCGGAGCTGGCAATCCCCTCTATTCCTGCCAGGCCGACGTGCCAGGAGGTCGAGCAGGCCCGCGATCTGGCCTGGGACTATCTGGCAGAGTTTCCCTATGAGAGCCAGGCCGATGCTGCCAATGCCTTCGCCTTGTTGCTGACCGTTGTGGTACGCCCACTGCTTGATCTTGTGCCGCTGGCCGTCATTGATGCGACTAAGCAGGGCAGCGGCAAAGGGTTGCTGGCAAAGTTTGTCTCCTATATCGCCCAGGGGCGTTCGGCAGCGGCGATGGTCCCGCCCAACAACGAGGATGAATGGCGCAAGACGTTAACGGCCCTGCTCGTGGGTGGCGAGACGCTGATCTCTCTCGACAACGTGGAGGGCCTGCTCGCCTCGCCCAGGCTCGCCTCTTTCTTGACCGCCGATCTCTGGAAAGCGCGCCTGCTCGGCACGATGCAAAGTCCCGATTTGATGCAGCGCACGCTGGTGATGGCGAATGGCAATAATATCCTGCTCGGTGGCGACATTCCACGGCGGGCTTATCGCATCAGGATGGATACGGGCGTCTCGAAGCCCTGGCAACGCACGGGGTTTACTTACGCGCCGCTGCTCAAATATGCCAAGCGAGATCGCGGCAAAATCATCGCGGCCCTGTTGACGATGGCGCGGGCCTGGTTTTTGGCAGCCTGTCCAGCTCCAGAAGGCCATTCCCGCCCTTGCTGAGTTTAGCGGTTGGGCGGACCTCGTAGGTGGCATCCTCGCTTACGCGGGCGTGGAAGGCTTTTTGGATAATCTCAACCAGCTCTATGAGGAGGCTGATGTGAAAGGACCACAGTGGGCAGGTTTTCTGGAGGCATGGCACATCCGTTTCGGCACAAGCCAGTATACGACGGGGCAGCTCATCGAGAAGCTCAAAGAGGAGGCTGCCTTTGCCGCCTTGCTACCCGATGAGCTGGCTGCTCTGCCCCTGGAGGATGCGAAGGACCTGAAGAGTTTCTCGGTGCGTCTGGGCCGTCTCCTGCGCAAGTATCACGGCACGCCCTTTGGTGTGGAAAACTATCGCTTGCACTCAGAACGCGATAAGCATTCAAAACAGAATCTTTGGAGCGTGTGCTGTGTGCCCGCGCCTGAGAACAAGCCATCCCGTCTGCTGTGGGCCGTCACCTCTGTGAGTGTGAGCGCGTGCGCAGAGCCGCCTGTTGAGCCATCCGTGCAGGACGAGGAGCCGGGCTGGTGTGGGCCGCGTGAGCGCATCATAGAACTTGGGGCACGTTGTCAGCCGCCTTTCCCGTTGTTGATCTACATGCGTGGTCAGATGCTTGATGCGGGCAAAGAACACTGGGAGAAACTGGTGCACACGGCCTCTATAGAGATCATTCCCGATCTGCTGCTCGCTGCCGAGCGGCGTGCGAGCCGTCCCTATGGGCCAGGCGATCTTTACTAGGTAGATCGCACAGACGCCTGACAGCGATGCATGGGTATCATATATGATATTTGTATATGATATCCACTGTAGG
>VFSW01010528.1_pt1 | contig 13089 bp, 5 predicted proteins | sample 5358111 | NCBI WGS metagenome assembly VFSW01 (sample SAMN11554181, study PRJNA540505) | mine drainage metagenome | isolation source: sediment from site ElyBrook_90M | place: USA: Ely Copper Mine, Vershire, VT | collected 2017 | reverse complement strand
GGCATCACGGTAGCCGTCTTGTTGGCAACGATGGTGTCTATGTTGCGTGCTGAGGAGCTTCATGCCGGCGGCCCGATTTCCGGCTTCATCGTCCGGGATATGGGCGACAGGCTGCAGAGCTTCCAGTCGGCCAGCGGCGATGTCACGGTCGTCATTTTCTTCTCGACTAGATGTCCCATGTCGAACGCGTTTAACTATCGCCGGAACCTGCTGTACCGCGAATACGGGAAGCGGGCCCACTTTGTCGCCATTGATTCGAACTCTAACGAGTCGGTCGACGAGGTGCGAAACTACGCCAAGGATGTAGGATTCGATTTTCCAGTCTATCGTGACGTGGGCAATAGGGTCGCTGATCTATTTGGGGCACGCAACACAACAGAGACCTTTGTTCTGGATGGCTCCGGGGTTATGCGTTATCGGGGATATATCGAAGACGCCCCGAACCCGGACCGGACTACGAAGCAAGGCCTTCGATTAGCGATCAAGGCGGTGCTTGAGGGCCAGCCGGTCGCCACCCCTGAAACTCGGGGGATCGGATGCGCAATTCGCCGCTCCCATTCGGAAACGGCGACTCCAACGTCCTTCACAACCACGGTGAGCAGTAGCGCAAAACGTTGAACCCTCAGAGTGTAGATCGGAAGCAAAACACGATTGATTAACCCCGGTAAAAACTCTTGCCCCGTTTCTCGGGTCCGAAGGCGAAGATCAGAATCAGCATAACGATAATGCTTGATTCGAAAAGGGTGAGCGCCCATGGGTATCCCATCCGGTCACGCAGCGCGTATTCAAAGGACACCGCCGGGGAGGCAACCAGCACGCCAAGCTGATAGACGAAACCGGGAAACAGGCTGCGAACCGGGTCGGGCGCAAGTTCGTTGAGGTGCGCAGGAATCACGCCGAAAGCTCCCTGAACGCCTGTCTGCATGAAGAACGAGCCGAGGACCAGCACCAGGATTCCTCCTCCAAAAGCCCAGGCGGGAATGGAAAGCAGCGAGAGCAGGAGTGCGGCGATCATTGAGCGGCGGCGTCCGAAGCGCTCAGAGAATCCACCGAAGAGCAGGGCGCCTGCAATGGCGCCAATGTTATAGATGATAGGAATTCCGTAGAGTGGGGCCATGCCCAGGATGGATGCGTTGCGCACGAAGGCAAGGCCCTTGAGAAAATCGGGATACAGGTCCTGCGTGCCGTGGGACAGGCAAGACATGACCACCATCACCAGCAGCAGATAGGCAAAGCTGCCCGCGTGTTCCCAGAGGGTTTTGAAGATATTAAAAATCGAGCCCATATGGTTGATCTTCCACGCGTATGACTCAGGTGACAGAGCAGTCAGAATGATGATGAGCGCCGCCAACGGCGTGCCCACCAGGAACATGGCGCGCCACCCGAAGTGGGGTTCGACGAATTGCATGCAAACGGCGGTAACGAGGTATCCAAATGGATAGCCACCCTGCATCAGTCCGGAGAAGAGGCCGCGTCGCTTGCGGGGAGCATTCTCCATGGCAAAGGATGCGCCGATGCCCCAATAGCCGCCCATGCCGATTCCATACAATGCGCGCATGACGATAAAGAACGGGTAGTTGGGAGCAAATCCGCTGAGGACGGTGATGAGCGAGAAATATGCAACGCACACCATTAGCGGTTTGCGCCTTCCAAAGCGGTCGGCGAGGGTACCAAAAAGCAGGGCTCCGACAGGCCGCATGGCAAGTGTGATGGAGATTGTCCACACGACTGAAATCTTGGGAACATGGAAATGGGACGATAAGGTATCGAACAGAAAAACAACGACGAAAAAGTCGAAGGCATCGAGAACCCAGCCCAGGATGCCGGATGCGACTGCATAGCGCCAACCGGGCTGGTCTTCTTCAATCGCAGTTTCAGATAAAACTTCAAATGGCATGGTGCGGCTCTCCCAAAGAACAAAGCAAAGTCAATCCGAAATGTTCCAGGTTCGAAGGATGGATGATTGACGGCATGGTTATATCGGAGCAGCGAGGCGTTCGCAGCCCGTTCGCAGCCCACTCAAATCAGTGCCGCGGTACGCAGTCAGGCAATGTGCGTACCGCGGCGTCGTGTCGATGGCTACCAGATGATCTTTGCTCCAAGCTGGATTTGCCGAGAGGTGGAGGATGTCTGGTTGAGGGCAGTCGGGAGCGCACTGCCATCGAAATCGTAAACCGAGTTGTTCTGTCCGAAGGTATTGAGAAAACCGGGCGAAAGGAAGTTGGTGTGATTGAGGATGTTGAAGAATTCAGCGCGCACCTGGACGTTGAAGGTCTCGGAGACGTGCTGGACCCTGTTGTTCTTGAATATGGAAAAATCGAGCGTCTTCAAGCCAGGTCCGTAGAACTGGTTGCGGTGCGTGTTTCCCAACACGTTTGAGCAGAACTGCTGGCCACTCGGTGCGCTGCCGGTGAAGGCTGCAAAGGAATTGGGAGCGCAACCGTATACATTGGTGGGCGAAGCCGCAGCTAGGGACGTCGGTGCGGTAGGTGGAGTGAAGCAGTCAGTATTGATATAGTTCAGCCCTCCATGGATGGGGTTGCATCCGGATTTGAGGCTGGCAAAATCCATGGAGAAGTCACCGTTGAATCCGGTACCGAGGGGATCGTTGCCGTCGCCCGTTGTGACCGTGAATGGCGCGCCGCTCTGCATGGTCAGGATGCCGCCGAGTTCCCAGCCATTCGAAAGGAAGTTGGTGAGGCCGCTGGACGAATGCGGTCCGGGAACGTCCCAGATGAGATTGCCGACTCCGACCTGGCGGATGTCGAAATCGCAGGCACCCACACGAGCCTTCTTGACCAGTAGAAGGGGAACCGCGATCGAGTTCAGGTAGGTATCGCCGGTGACCGGAGCTGAACTGAGGTCGTTGCAAGTGCTGTAGGTATATGCGAACTGTCCTTGAATGCCGTGTCCCATCGTCTTCTGCAATTGCGATTCGAAGCCATTGTAGGAAGAGGCGCCATCGAACAGCACGGGCCGGATGCCGGCGCCACCGCCCCAGTTGGAATCGATCCGTGTACCAGTCTGCGTATTGGCGCAGGTTTGACCCGGGCCAAGCTGCGAAGGATCGCAGGGAAACACGTAACCAGCGCCGGCGATTGCGGTTGGCTGTACGAGGTTGATGTCATCGGACGCGACGGAGAGGTGGAGGGAACGCGATCCGACGTATCCGACCATCAACGTGATTCCGGCGCCGAGATCCTGCTGCACGTAGGTGTTCCAGTTATAGACGTCGGCGCGTTTGGGATTGGGCTGTATGTAGCGGTTGCGGATCTTCTGCCGGTTGAAGCTCACATTCGGATCGGCTTGGCCGGTTCCAAGGATGGCTTTGGCATCGGCGCCAATAATCTGGAAAGGCGCGGTCGCCGCCGTGTTCAATCCGAAGACGTAGGGAAGCGGCAAAACGTCAAACATGCCCACGCCTGCGTGCAGCACTGTCTTGTTGTTGCCAAATATGTTCCAGGCCATGCCAGTGCGCGGTTCGAAATCCCATACGGTGGGGTTTGAGTTTATGGGACTGCTGGAGCCTACCGGTCCGCAGGCGGTTGTTCCTGGCGTGCAGTTGGTGAGGCTCTGAATCTCCTGGAAACCGGCAATGGCGACGGTGTAACCGTTGACGGTGTAGCCCGGTACGGAGTTGGCATCTGTCGGCTTGGTCGCCATCTCGTACCGCAACCCATAGTTGACGGTGAAGTTCGGTTTCACGCGCCATTCGTCCTGGGCGTAACCGGCCACGATGTTTTGACGAAACGCAACCTGGTGCGAGCCGCCGGGCGCAACTGCGTTCAGCTGATCGGCATGGTTGGCGAGGAATGTGGCCAGGCTTGCATAGTTGTTCATGCGGCCGTTGGGACTGAGTATTTCGAGTACGTCATAATGCATGTTTTCGAAAGCGAAGCCGAACTTCATGCTATGCGTGCCCTTGGAGAGGAACGCGTCGTCGTAGATCTGAGTTGAATTCCAGCCGTGGTTAAAGCGGTTGAATCCGCCCAGGCCGTAGGCCGTGGTCAGTCCCGCTACCCCGATCTGCGGGGGCGCTTTTGCGCCGGGTGCGATCGCCAGCGCAGCGTCGGTGGCGACGGAGTCTCCATGCACCGGATCATTGATCAATCCCGTTATGTGGCTCACTCCGCCGCGCACCGTGTTTACCAATGCCTGGCCGAAGATGTGGGTTTCCTCTGCGGTGTAAAGCTGGCGCCGCGAGAAGACGGAATGCACAGTATTCAGAAGCGGGTCAGCCTGTTGCTGCGGGCCGGAGTCAAAGAAGTAGGTTGCGTCCATGGAATCTTTGGCGCTGAATCGTTCGTCATACCGGGTGATGATGTAGTTCTCATTTGCGGTGGTGGGGAAGTTTACGTTGAAGCTGTTGATACCGACGCCTCCAGGGTTGGTGTCGGCTGCACCCGCAGGGGCCATCGGCCAGAGGGCAAGGTAGGGTTGGATGGCGGCTACGGCTGCGGCTCGCGCGCCTGCGTTAGGCACCTTGACAGTGCCCGAGTTGGACAGGCTCTGGCGTATGCCTTCATAATCGGCAAACACAAAGGCTTTGTCCTTGCGCAGGGGCGCCCCTCCAGAGGCGCCGAACTGGACGCGCCGAAACGGTGGAATCTGCTGACCGTCAAAATAGTTGCGGGCGTCGAAGATGCTGTCGCGATCAAAGAAGTAGGCGGTGCCGTGGAACTTGTTGGTGCCGGACTTGGTGATGGCGTTGATCGCCGCTCCGGAGGTGCGACCGTATTCAGCCGTATAATCGCTGGTCAGTACGCTGAACTGGTCGATCGCATCGACTCCCAGGTTTACGCCGGTCGCGCCGCCCGGGGCCGCGTTGGAATAGTCATTCGTGCTCATGCCGTTGACACGGTAGTTATTTTCATTGGCTCGATGGCCGCCATTCGACAACTGGTTGCCAAAGCCACGGTTGCCCTTGTTGGCACTGAAGCCGGTGGTTGCCTGGTTAGGAATGCTTGTCACTCCTGGAGACAGCGTCGCCAGAGACGTCCAGTCCCGACCATTCAAGGGGAGCTCGCGCACCGTGGTTGAATCTACGGTGGCACTCATGGTCGATGAACTCGATTCGATCGATGGCGGTACATCGGTCACCACCACGGTCTGAGTGTTGGTTCCCACCGGTAGAGTAAGGTTAAGCGTTTGGTTCGCACCTACCGTTAGTTTCAGGCCTTTTTGCAGCACAGTGCTGAATCCGGGAGCCTTCGCCTCTACTTGGTAAGAGCCCGGAATGAGATTGGGGGCGGAGTAGAGGCCGTCGCCGTTAGTAGTGGCCGTCCGTACTTCACCAGTCGCCGTATCCCTGATGTTCACCGTGGCATTCGCAACCACTGCTCCGCTTGAGTCACGGACGACGCCCGACAGAGTTGCCCCTGCAACTTGGGCACTCGCCTGCTGCATCTCTGCTATGCCACCCAGGATTGTCATTACCAGACCGAAAGCGGCGAACCGGCTTGCTGCATGTCTGATTACGTACCATCTCATTTGTGTCAACGCCTCCACTTGCGGTGAGGGTTGCCGCCTGCCTCAAAGAATTTCACCGGACTCGGTGCCTGCAAGGGGAATCCGGCATCCTGTCACGGGCGGCGCTTCCTCAGCCCGGATTGAACGCTGCTCCTTCTGGACGGGAGTTGGCAAGAGCCCGCAGATTACATTTAAGCCACCTATGGGTAACGAGCCAACCTCAACCCTGGCAACCGTTTAAGAATATAGGTGACACAAATTCCCAAGCCGAAAAGCATTGACCACAGCGACTGCGACGGCCTAGACTGCCTGCTAGCTTAGAACTTTTCCCCAATGAGCGAACAATTAGCCGAAGTCGATCAGCGGCACCTTCATACTCCTCGAGTTGTCCGGTTCGGACTGTTCGAAGCAGATTTGCGAACGTGCGATCTTCGCAAGCAAGGCCGTCGGCTCAAGCTTCAAACTCAGCCATTTCAAATCTTGGCAATTCTGCTCGAACGGCCAGGCGAGATTGTCGCGCGGGAGGAACTGTGCCGGCGGCTGTGGCCGGGTGACACATTCGTAGAAGTTGATCACAGCCTGAACACGGGCGTGCGCCGTTTGCGGGAAGCTCACGCTGATTCACCAGAAAATCCGATCTTCATCGAAACTCTCCAGAGGCGTGGTTACCGGTTTATTGCGCCGGTGATTTTCGTGGATTCGCAGCCCGCGGCCGGGACTTCGTCTGCGGAGCAAGCGGGCGGCCGCATCGAAGCGGTGCCGCGTCTCGAGGTGGTCGACATACCAGCTCCGCAAGTCGCTCCAAATCCGGGTCGCAGGATCTGGCAGCAGCACAAAGTTACCCTTTTGGGATGGGGCGGACTTCTTCTAGGAGTCGTGCTGGGGTCCGTTGGCGCTTACACGCTGCACGAAATCCGGAGGCCCGCTTCCGGTGCACGGCAAGGTACGGTGCGCTCGCTCGCCGTGCTGCCACTCGAAAACCTGTCTGTACTGCCCGAACAGGAATATCTCGCTGACGGCATGACGGACGAACTGATCGCCAGCCTCGCTAAAGTGAAAAGCCTGCGGATTGTGCCACGTACGTCGTCCATGGCGTACAAAGGGACTCACAAGCCGCTATCCGCTATTGCGCATGAATTGAATGTTGACGCGGTGGTCGAAGGCACTGTGATGCGCAGCGGAGATCGCGTCCGCATTACCACCGAACTGGTGCAGATTGCCTCAGATCGAGCCCTGTGGGCGGAAACCTACGAGAGTGGCATTGACGATGTCTTGTCCCTTCAGCAGCGTGTTGCGGGCGCGATCGTCAGCAACATCCAGGTGGATCTGACTCCTCAGGAGAAGCAAAACCTTAAGGCTTATCAGCCCTCTTCCGCCGAAGCTTACGAGCACTACCTCAAGGGCCGCTACTACTGGAATAAGCGCTCGGAAGGCAGCCTGACCAAGGCGATCGAATATTTTCAACGAGCTACCCGCGAGGACCCGAAGTATGCACTGGCGTACGCAGGCCTTGCCGATTGTTACAGCATTATTGGTGCAGCAATTGTTGGAACAGTGCCGGCAGGAGAGGTTGCTCCTAAGGCGGAAGCGGCCGCGCGGCGTGCGCTTGAGCTCGATCCGACGCTGGCAGAAGCGCAGACATCGCTGGCTACAGTCATGCTTAATTACAATTGGGACTGGCCGGGTGCCGAGGCCGGGTTTCGTAAAGCCATTCAACTTGATCCAACTTATGCAACCGCTTATCAGCGTTATTCGCTTTACTTGATGGCGATGGGGAGAACGCGCGAAAGCATCAGCGAGATTCAACAGGCATTAAAGCTTGACCCCCTGTCCGTCAGCATGAACTTCAGTGACGGATGGCGATTGTACATGGCAAGAGATTTCCAGGGTGCCACGCGCCAGCTGAGAGACGCGATTGATATGGATCCATCCTTTGCCTTGGCGCACCTGGTGCTTGGTCAGACCTATGCGCAGATGAAAGAATATTCGCTGGCATCCACGGAGTTGGAGAAGGCTGTTCAACTGTCCAGCAACAGCGCCCCAGCCGTCGCCGCCCTCGCGCGCGTCGAGGCACTATCAGGCCATCAAGCCAGTGCACGGACGCGCCTGGATCAACTCCAGGCGCAAGGGACGCGGCAGTATGTTTCGCCGTTTTATCTGGCAGAAGTGTACGCGGCCCTGGGGAGTTCTAATGAAGCGATGGATCAATTGGAGAAGGCTTACCAGGATCGATCCAATTCCATTATCTTCCTTGGTGTGGATCCGGAATTCGATAGCCTTAGAACTGATTCGCGATTTCAAAAGCTATTGCAGCGCCTTCAGATCTAGAGTTATCGTTCGCCAAGCCTGTCGCTTAAGAAGATGGATCGTAGCGGTCGAATGCAATTGTCTGAAAGTTCGGTATCAGTACGTGTCAACGATCTCGAGCGGCTATCAATGCCCCTTCAACATACTCCGGGCTCACACATTCCCACCTTGGGGTCTGGTTTGATGGCCGGAGTTCCATTCCGAAAATGGGATGCCCTTCAGGCCAGCTTAATGTTGCCGTGCAATAGTGGGGCAAGTGGCGCACTCGCTTTTACGCGGTGGGTCAGATGGCGCGGCCTGTACCCTGCAGCTAACGCGATCTTTACAAGAATGAGGTAAGTGGAGTGAATACACCAGTCCTGCAAAATATTCCTGGATGAAGATATCGACTTCAATTCTATTGGTGACACTAGTCTCCACGGCGCTGGTCTCGGGCACTGGGGCGCAGGATGTGCAGCACGTAACTCCGGCAGCGATGCCGGCGGCGCCATCATCCGCGGTTCCGGCGGTCTCGATCAGTTTGGTTGAGGCGATTCAGCGGGCGCAGGCGAACGAGCCATCGTATGCTACGGCTCTGGCGGACAGCCGGATTGCTTCGCTGGACCGTTCGATTGCGCGGTCGGGTTTGCTGCCGGGGGTGACGATTCACAACCAGGGTTTGTACACGCAGCCGAACGGTCTTTTGAACCAGGCGGGTCAGGGCGCAGGGTCGCAGCCTTCTCCGCGCTTCATCGCCAACAACGCGGTGCATGAGTACGCCAGCCAGGGCATTGTGGATGAGAGCATCGGCCTGGGGCAGGTGGCGGCGGTTCGCCGCGCCAGCGCCGCGGGGGGGCGGGCCCGCCGCGCCCTCGCGATGGCCCGGCGCGGCCTCGTTTCAACGGTGACGGGTCTCTACTACGGCGTTACGGCGGCCGACCATAAGGTGACGATCGCCGAGCGCGCGCATACCGAGGCGGCCGACTTTACCGGCCTGACGGCCAAGCGCGAGCAGCAGCGCGAGTCGGCCCACGCCGACGTGGTGAAGGCCCAACTTCAGGAGCAGCAGCGTGCCCGCGAACTGGCCGATGCTCATCTGGCGGCGGACAAGGCGCGGCTGGAACTGGGCGTGCTTTTGTTTCCCGACCCGCGCAAGCCTTACACGGTGGCAGCGGCGGACAACGGGGCTCCCCTGGCCACCCGCGACGAGGTCAACCAGGCGGCCGGGAAGAACAACCCGGAGCTGAAAAGCGCCCTTGCTTCTCTGGGGCAGAGCAACGCCGATGTGCTGGCGGCGCGAGGCGCCTACCTGCCCGGCATCAATCTCAACTACACCTACGGCATCGACGCGCCGCAGTTTGCGGTGAGGGGGCCGGACAAGGTAAAGAACCTGGGCTACTCGGCCATGATCACTCTTGACATCCCGGTGTGGGACTGGCTGGCGACGGAGCACAAGGTGAAGCAGAGCGAGATTCGCCGCGATGCGGCGCGGGTGGCCCTCACGTCGACCCAGCGGCGGCTCATAGCGCGGCTCGATGAGGCCTATGCGGAGGCAGCCGCGGCGCGCGATCAGCTGGCCTCGCTCGATGTCAGTGTGGATACGGCGGGCGAGAGCCTGCGGCTGACCAAGCTGCGCTACTCCGGCGGCGAGGCGACGGTGCTCGAAGTGGTGGATGCGCAGACCGCTTTTGTAACCGCAGAGAACGCGCGCGAGGACGGACGGGTACGCTACCAGGCGGCGCTGGCCGACCTCGAAACGCTTACGGGGACTATGTAAACCAATGACAGACCTATACCCCATCGCAATCGGGCCACGCCGCCTTTCAGCAGGGAAGGGCGCCATCAGCCGGCTGGCTGCGCTGGCCGTGTCCCTGCCACTCCTGCTTGCCTCAGGCTGCAAAAAGGAAGCTGCGCCTGCCGTTGAAGTGACGGTGCAGGCGGAGAAGCCGGAGCAGGGCGCAATGGCCGAGCACATCACCGCCGACGCCATTCTGGCACCGCTGGCGCAGGCCGCCATCGAGCCCAAGATCACCGCGCCGGTGCGCAAGTTCTTTGTGCAGCGGGGGGCGAAGGTGAAGGAAGGCGAGCTGCTGGCCACGCTCGAGAACTGCGACCTGGCGGCGGCGGCGCTCGACAACAAGGGCTCCTTCATGGCCGCCGAGGCGGCGTATGTGACGGCCACCAAGGCGCAGGTTCCCGAAGAGGCGCAGCGGGCGGAGCTGGATTTTGCGCAGGCCAAGGCCAATCTCGACCTGAACCAGAGCATCGTGAACAGCCGCAGGCAACTGCTGGCCGAGGGAGCGATCCCGGGCCGCGATTTTGACACGGCGCAGGCCGCCCTGGTGCAGGCGCAGGCCGCTTACGACTCCGCGTCGAAGCACCTGCAGTCGATGCAGCAGGTGGGCCGGGAGGCGGCGCTTAAGTCGGCGCAGGGCCAGTTGACATCGGCCGAGGGCAAGCTGAAGGGCGCCGACGCGCAGGTCAGCTATTCCGAGATCCGCAGCCCCATCCACGGCGTGGTCACCGACCGGCCGCTGTTCGCCGGAGAGACGGCGGCCGCGGGCGCGCCGCTGATCACGGTCATGGACACATCGTCGCTGCTCGCCAAGGCGCACGTGGCGCAGAGCGTGGTCCAGCAGATGAAGGTTGGCGATGAAGCCGACGTGCGCGTGCCCGGGCTGGCGGATCCCGTTACCGCCAAGGTCTCGCTCATCAGCCCCGCGCTCGATCCCGGCAGCACCACGGTCGAAGTGTGGTTCAGGATCGACAACAAGAAGGGGCAACTGAAGGTGGGAACGCCGGTGAAGGTGGTGGTTACGGGGACTTCGGTCGCGAAGGCGTGGAAGATTCCGGCCTCGGCGGTGCTGACCGCGCAGGACGGCAGCAAGTCCGTGATGGTGGTCGGCTCCGACGGCAACGCCCACAAGAAGCCGGTGACGCTGGGCATCACGGATGGCGACGACGTGCAGGTAACCGGCGGGCTCTCGCCCGGCGACATGGTAATTACGGGCGGAGCTTATGGGCTCGATGAAGGCACCAAGGTCAAGATCGGCGCGGCCGAGGCCGATGACGATGCCAAGCCCGCCGCGGGCAAGGGCGGAGGCGACGATTAATGGCTATCGCGGCGCCGACTCCCGTGGCTGAGACGCCGTCGTTCTGGCTGGCGCGCTCCACGCGCACGATTTTCTTCTTTGCCGCCATCCTGACGCTGGCCGGCATCTACCTGGCTTTCCAGGTGCCCATCTCGGTGTTTCCGGAGACCAGTTTTCCGCGCGTGGTGATCGGGGTCGACAACGGCGTCATGCCGGTCGAGCAGATGGAAGTGACCATCACCCGTCCTATCGAGAACGCGGTCAACTCGGTGCCGGGACTGGTTACGGTGCGCTCCACGACCAGCCGCGGCTCGGCCGAGGTCAGCCTGTTCTTTGACTGGAACGAGAACATGATTCTGCAGCTCCAGCTGGTGGATGCGGCGTTGAGCAAGGTGGAGCAGACGCTGCCCTCGACGGCGCGCATCACCACCAACCGGCTGACCTTCGCCACGTTTCCGATCCTGGGCTACAGCCTTCTCTCCGATACGGTGCCGCAGACGCGTTTATGGGAGATTGCCACCTACGACCTGAAGCCGCCGCTCAACCGCGTCTCCGGCGTGAGCACGGTGGTGGTGCAGGGCGGCCAGGTGCCGGAGTTCCACGTGGTGCCGAACCTGGCCCTGCTGGCCTCCTCCGGCGTCACCGTGCTTGACCTGGTGAACGCCATCCAGGCCTCGAACATCATCGACTCGCCCGGACTCTATGAAGCCAATCACCAGCTCATCCTGGGGCTGGTGGGGGCGCAGGCGCACGATGCCGAACAACTGCGTCAGCTGGTGGTCAAGACGACTACCACCGGCGCCCCGGTGCGCGTGGCCGACGTGGCCACGGTGGAGCAGGCGACCATGCCGGTCTATACGACGGTGACCGCCAACGGCAAGCCATCGGTGCTGCTCAACATCGCCCGCCAGCCGTCGAGCAACACGGTGGCCGTGGCCGATGCGGTTGCCGCGGAGATCAAGGACCTGCGCCGCACTCTGCCGCCGGGCGTTCGCCTGGAGCCTTTCTACGACCAGTCGCAACTGGTGCGCGACAGCATCTCCAGCGTGCGCGACGCCATCTTCATCGGCCTTGTTCTGGCCTGCATCATCCTGTTCCTCTTCCTGCGGGACTGGAGCTCTTCGCTGATCGCCGGCCTTGTCATCCCGGTCACCATCGCGGCCACCGTGGTCGTGCTCAAGCTCATCGGGCAGAGCTTCAACCTGATGACCCTGGGCGGCCTGGCGGCGGCCATCGGCCTGGTGATCGACGACGCCATCGTGGTGGTTGAAAACATCGTGATGCACCGCGATAACGGCGAGCCCCGGACCGAGGCCGTGCGCAAGGCGCTGGGCGAGATTACCGTGCCGCTGATCGGTTCCACCATCACCCCGGTTGTGGTCTTCCTGCCCCTCATCTCGGTCACCGGGGTGACGGGCAGCTTCTTCCGCGCCCTGGCCATTACGATGGCCGCGTCGCTGCTGACCTCGCTGCTGCTGGCGCTGAGCTGGACGCCGGGACTGAGCCTGGTGCTGCTGCGCCAGCGCCGCGAAGGCGACGAGGGCGGGGAACATGCTTCGGGACGTTTCATGACCCGCGTGCTGCGGGTGCATCGCCGCGTGCTGGACTGGTCGCTGGCCAAGCCGCTGTGGCTGGGCGTGGCCTGCCTGCTGCTGATCATCGGCACGTGGGCCGGCTACCAGGCGCTGGGCTCGGACCTGCTGCCGGAGATGGACGAGGGCGGCTTCATCCTCGACTACATCATGCCCGCGGGCAGCTCGCTGAATGAGACCAACCGCGTGCTCGAACACGTGGAGCGCATCCTCCGCGAACAGCCTGAAGTGGAGAGCACTTCGCGCCGCACCGGCCTGCAGATGGGGCTGGCAGCCGTCACCGAGGCCAACACCGGCGACTTCACGGTGAAGCTCAAGGCCAAACGCAGCCGCCCCATCGACGAGGTGATGAACGATGTGCGCGCCGACATCAAGTCCACCGAGCCGGAACTCGATATCGAGTTCACCCAGGTGCTGCAGGACATGATCGGCGACCTGTCCAACGCGCCCGAGCCCATCCAGATCAAGATCTTCTCTCCCGACGAGGCACTGCTGTCGCATCTGGGACCGCGCGGCGGCGATGCCATCGGCAAGATCCCCGGCGTGGTCGATGTGCAGAATGGCATCGAAAACACCATCAGCGGCCCGGCAACCAGCTTCCAAGTCGATCCCACGGTGGCGGCCCGCTTCGGTTTTACTCCCACCGAGAT
>VFSW01010527.1_pt1 | contig 13089 bp, 8 predicted proteins | sample 5358111 | NCBI WGS metagenome assembly VFSW01 (sample SAMN11554181, study PRJNA540505) | mine drainage metagenome | isolation source: sediment from site ElyBrook_90M | place: USA: Ely Copper Mine, Vershire, VT | collected 2017 | reverse complement strand
CGCGCCTTGCCAGCCGGGCGCCTCGGCGCCCATCTCGGGGCATTTATCTCCGTGGTACTGCCTAGCGCGACGGGGGTCTCCCGGACGGTCGCGAAGGAAACGTGGGTGCCGCGAGGTACAAACCTCGGTCAGTGTTACCCTCGGGCGGTCATGGCCGCCATTGCGTTGCTTCCACCCGATGTCGCCAATCAGATCGCTGCCGGCGAGGTGGTCGAGCGACCGGCCTCGGTCGTCAAAGAACTCGTTGAAAACGCCCTCGACGCCGGGGCGCTGACCGTCACGGTCACGGTGGACGGCGGCGGGCTGGCCCGACTGTCGGTCACCGACGATGGGGCGGGAATGTCACGGGATGACCTCGCCTTGGCAGTCGTCCGTCACGCGACAAGCAAGATTCGCACGGCGGAGGACCTCGTGGGGGTAGGCACCTACGGCTTTCGCGGCGAGGCCCTGCCCTCCATTGCCTCGGTGTCCAGGTTCAAGATCACGTCGCGGGAACGTGACGCGCAGGAGGGGACGGAAGCGACGGTGGAAGGTGGCGCCGAAGTGACGCTTCGCCCGACAGGGATCGCCACGGGGACAACGGTCACGGTCGAAGACCTGTTCTTCAACATCCCCGCGCGACGAAAGTTCATGCGGACGGTGCAGACCGAAGGGGCTGGCTGCGTCGAAGCCGTGGTGCGTCTTGCGATTCCCCGCCCAGACGTACGTTTTGTCGTCAAACGCGACGGGCGAACAGTCCGAGAGTTTCTTCGCCACGCGGACGTCTCGCAGCGCGTGCGTGAAATCTGGCCCGACGAGCCCTTTGCCGACCTCCGTGGCATCCGCAACGGGATCTCGGTCACAGCCATCCTCGGACCGCCTGAAAACGCTCGGTCGGGGACCAACCACCTCGCGCTCTATGTCAACCACCGGCACATCCGCGACCGGATGCTTCTCCGTGCGGTCGCGCAGGCGTACGGCTCTACCCTCGAAAGTGGGAGATACCCAGTGGGCGCCGTGATGCTGACCGTCCCGCCGACCGACGTCGACGTGAACGTTCACCCCCAAAAGACCGAGGTGCGTTTTGCGGCCCAGGGTTCTGTATTTGAAGCGGTCACCTCTGTGATTCGCACCGCGGCTTCGACCGCGCCGTGGGCACAGGCTGTTGCCCGACCCGAGAGATTCTGGACCGACCGCCTCGCACCCGCTGCGCCAACGCCTTCAATACCATCGGACTCCGAACCCGAAGATGCCGATCCCGCCGTTCCCGTCGGGGCCTTCGTAACCCCTCACGTCGACGCCAAGGATCCCTGGGCACGGCTTGTTCCCCCCGTGTATCCACCGACACCGTACGCACAGCCGTCGCGAACGTCGGACACTGCGACGGAGGTCCCGCCCGTTGAAAGGACGGATCGCGCGGACCTGGAGGTCTACCCGGAGTCCCAAGCGTCCGGCGCTCAGGGCGCGTACGGCGCCCTGCGGTACATCGCCCAAGCCAAAAAAATGTACCTCCTGTGCGAAGGGCCTTCGGGGCTTGTGATTCTGGATCAACACGCCGCAGCCGAGCGGGTGACCTTTGAGCAACTCCGTCGGTCGTACCGTGCCAGGGCGGTTCCGATGCAACCCATGCTGGTCCCCGAGCGGGTCGAACTCACGGCCGAAGAAGTCTCCGTGGTTGAAGAACGTGCCGAAGAACTGCTTGCGTTGGGGGTCGATCTCGCGGCACTCGGGCCAACCACCGTGGCTGTGCGTGGAATGCCTGCGATTCTCCGTCGGACGGATCCCCGGAGGCTCGCCAAGGACCTCGTCGCAGAACTCTCACGCCAAGGCGGGGAGTTTTCGCGCGCAGTGGACCTCGTACTCGCGACGATGGCCTGCCATGGTTCCGTGCGGGGCGGAGATATTCTTGCGGACGACGAAGCCAGGGCGTTGTTGACGGCCCTGGACACCGCAGATTTTTCGGGACACTGCCCCCATGGTCGACCCGTGGTGTGGTCCATGCGGTGGTCCGAGCTTGAGCGCAAAGTCGGGCGCTGAAGCCACCCGCTGGACGATCCCCTTGCCACTGCGTGCTTGACCCGTAGGGGCGAGACCCGTAGAGTCCGCAGCCCTTCCGTCGGCGATTCGGGTTTGTACCCTACGCCGGGACAACTTGGAGGTTTGATATGTATGCCGTCATCCAGACGGGTGGTAAACAGTACCGGGTCTCTCCCGGGGATGTACTTCGCGTCGAGAAGCTCCCGGGGACCAAAGGGGACACGGTCACGTTCAGTGACATTCTCCTGGTGGGGGGCGAAAGCGTCCGCGTTGGCAAGCCCTTCGTACAGGGTGTAACCGTCAGCGCCAAGGTGCTGGTCCAAGACCGCGCGCGAAAGATCATTGTGTTCAAGATGAAGCGCCGAAAGAACTACCGGCGGAAAAACGGTCACCGCCAGCCCTTTACCGAACTTACGATCACCGGGATCGAGGGATAGCGCCATGGCACACAAGAAAGGCCAGGGCTCGTCCCGTAACGGCCGCGGGAGCAACGCGCAGTACCGCGGGATCAAGGTCTTCGCGGGAGAACCCATTCGCGCGGGTGGGATCATTGTCCGTCAGGTGGGCAGCACGCTGCACGCTGGGCGCAACGTGGGCACGGGCAAGGACTACACCCTCTTTGCCCTTGTCGATGGCACCGTGAAATTCGAACGCCACGGACGCTACCGCAAGCGCGTCGCCGTTGTTCCCGTCCCCGCGGCAGGGACGACACCCGCCGTCGCTGTACCCGCCACGGCGTAGGTGCCCTTTCCGTGAACTCGTCCGCGGGCGTCCGTGCGTGGGTGCGCGACGGGATGCTTCGGTCTGTGACCGGGTGACTCGCCCCGGGGGTGTGTGCCCATGAAACCAAAGCGACTCCGTGTTGGACTGGTCTTCGGCGGCCGCTCGGGCGAGCACGAAGTGTCCCTCCGTTCGGCCCGGTCCATCCTCGACGCCCTCGACCGCGAGCGCTACGAACCCGTTCTTCTCGGCATCGACCATGACGGACGCTGGCACCTCCAGGGCGCCGCGTCCGAGGTTCTCTCTCCGCCCGGTACGCCCCTCACGCTGGACACGGGCGCTCCCGATCTGGCCGTCGCTCCGGGCAGCGCGCCTTCGACCGATACCCTTGTTACCACCCACAGGTCCCCAATCGTCACCGCGGGGGTCTCTGGCATCGACGTGTTCTTCCCCGTCGTACACGGAACCTATGGCGAAGACGGCACGCTTCAGGGCCTCTTGGAGATGGCCGGCGTTCCCTATGTCGGCTCTGGCGTCCTCGGCTCCTCCGTGGGCATGGACAAAGACGTCTCAAAGAAACTCCTTCGGGACGCCGGCCTCCCAGTCGTCGACTGGTTTACCGTCCACGCGCGGGATTTCGCGCTCGACCGTGTACACTCCGAGCTCTCGCGCAGGGGATTCGGCTGGCCGGTGTTCGTCAAGCCCGCCAACCTCGGATCGTCCGTGGGTGTCTCCAGGGTCACCGCCCTTGAGAGCCTTCACACCGCGATCACGGAGGCCCTACGGTACGACCGCAAGGTGCTTATCGAGCGCGGGCACGCCGTGCGCGAGCTTGAATGCGGTGTTCTCGGCAACGACGTCCCTGTCGCCTCCGTCGTGGGTGAGATCGTCCCCAGCCATGCGTTTTACTCGTACGAGGCGAAATATCTCGACGACCATGGCGCGGTGCTGTGCATCCCCGCGGACATCCCTGGCAGGCTGTCAGACACCCTCCGTGAGATGGCCGTGCAAGCCTTTGCGTGCCTTGAACTCTCGGGCCTCGCCCGGGTGGATTTCTTCGTCGAAAAGTCTACGGGGGCTGTGTACGTCAACGAAGTAAACACCCTCCCGGGATTTACTCGGATCAGTATGTATCCAAAGCTATGGGAAGCCACGGGGGTGCCGTACCCTGCCCTGGTGGACAAACTCATCGCCCTCGCGCTCGAACGCCACGCGCTGCGCACAAAGCTCTCGACCCGGTATCTCCCAGACGGAGAATAATCCCGTGCCGGGCCGTCCCTGACGATCTTGCACTTGGGCTTTTGCGGTCCGCGGTCGTTGCGGGCTATGCTCCCACTCTCTCGCCGGGCTCCCCCTTTTCTTGGGAGCCACCCCTCCGACCTTATGCCGGAAACCACACCCCCCAATACGCTCGTCCCCGGTGCAGACTTCGGTCGCTACACCATTGGCCGCATGCTCGGCGCGGGTGGAATGGGAACGGTGTACGAAGCCACGCATCGGGACCTCCGCAAGCGTGTGGCCATCAAAACCCTGTTGCCCGAGATGGCTCGCGACCCCGGCGCCCTCGCGCGCTTCATGCGGGAGGGCGAGGCCGTCGCAAGGCTTCGGCACCCCAACGTGGTGGACATCACGGACTATGGTGTCGAAGCTGGCATCCCGTACCTGGTGATGGAATTTCTCGAAGGCGAAGACCTCGGCGCGGCGCTGTACCGCGACAAGGTTTTTGTACTTTCCCGTGCGGTGGATCTTCTGCTCCCGGTCTTTGATGCCGTCGCCGCGGCGCACGAAGAAGGCATCGTGCATCGGGACTTGAAGCCCGAGAACATCTTTTTGGCCCGCACCCGCCACGACCCGCAAGAACCACGGCTCTTGGACTTTGGGATCTCGAAGGTCAACGACCTTGGCACCAGCCACGCGCTCACCGCCACCAACACGATGATGGGCACGACGGTGTACATGTCCCCTGAGCAAGCGCTCAACAGCAAAGACGTCGACGGACGTACCGACCAGTACGCTCTCGGCGTGATTCTTTACGAATGTGCCACGGGCACGCACCCCTTTGCCGAAATCGGCGCGCGGGACAGTCTCTTTGAACTTCTCTCGGCGATCATCGCGGGCAAGTTCAACCCGCCGAGGTCCATCCGCCCCGACCTCCCCTCCGGGTTTGAAAACGTCGTACTCCGCGCGATGGCCAGTCGCCGAGACGACCGATACGCTTCCGTCATCGCGATGGCCCAGGATCTCCTCCCTTTTGCGAGCCCCACGGTACGGGACCTCTGGCAAGCGCGCATGCAACTCCGCTCGGGCACCAACCGCTCGGTCCCTCCCGTAGTTTCGCCCGTTGTCTCTCCAGCGTACCTCACCTCGCCGCCCACCCTTGTCCCGCGCCCTGCGGCACCACCCCCTGGCGACACGGTGTCTCCGCAGATTTCCACGGTCGCTCAACCGGTTGCGCATCCCGCCCGACGGGTTCGTCGGGCAATGGCTTTCGGCGGCGCCGTGCTGGTTGTAATCGTCGTCGGAATCGTCTCCGCGGTGGCCCTCCGCGGTGGTCCGTCGCGCCCGACGACCGCTGCGGTCCCCGTGTCCGCCGTTCCCCGTCCCACGCTCGTCCCCGTGGCGCCACGGATTCCCGTGCCTGTCGCAAGGGTGCCATCCGGCGTGCCGGCGGTCGTTGCGCCCGTTCCCGCGCCCGTTTCCCCGCCCGTGCTGTTGCCAACCGGTGCACCCGCAGCCGCAGCCGTTGCGCCCCCAGAACCCAGGCCGTCGACGGAACGCCATCCATCGTCCCACCGACACCACCGCGGCTTCGACGCTCCCGAGCCCGTCTCCAACGCACCCGCTGCCCGTACCGCACCCGCCGGGGAGATCCATTGGTGAATCTTCGTCTGCGTCTCCCGATTGTCATGACTTTCGTCGCGGGGTTATCCAGGCTTGCTCCAGCGCTGGCGCAGACCTCGGCCGAGGCCGAAGCGACGTGGCGAGCCCTCGTCTCGGACGCCCAGTCTGCCCAGACCGCGGGAGATCACACCCGCGCGCTTGACCTCGCCCAGCGTGCGCTCCACACCCACGCCTCTCCGTCTCTCCAACGCTTCATCGCCGAGGAGCAGTCTGCCCTTGGACAAGTGGTGGCGGCCCTGGACTCCGCGCATCGCTGCGTGGACGCCGCAAGCGACGGCACGCACGAAGCTGACCGCGCGAGCTGCGCGACACTCGCGGACGCACTCAGCCACCGTGTGGGCCGCATCGTCATCAACCCACCGTCTCCCATGCCCACGGGGCTGCACGTTCGTGTCTCTGGCTCAGACCTGTCGCTCGCTCTCCTGGGGGTGCCGTACATCGTTGCGCCAGGAGACGTTTTGGTCGATGCCAACGCCCCAGGGTCGCAGCCTTTTCATCAGTCTGTTCACGTCGCACCCGGGGAGACGTCATCGTTGGCGTTGACGTTGACGTTGACGATGCCCGCGGCACCCACAGGGTCGGCAGCGGCTACACACCCGACCCTCGTGGCGCGGCACCGTACAACCGCGCCGCCGTCGTCTCCGCCCTCGGCCGATACATCCAGCGGGTTCCCTTACCATCCCCTGCCAATCGCGGGCTTCGTCTCGGGAGGCGTGCTTGTCGTGGGTGGACTGGTCTCGTACCTCGTCGGCAACAGCGCCGTCTCGTCATTTACCAACGCCGGGTGTCTCGTCAATCCCGCAACCAGCGTTCCCGCTGGAGGCCCCAACTGCACCGGCTGGTACAGCACCGGGAGCACCGCGGGCACGCTCGAAACCGTGGGCTTTACCGTTGGCGGCATGGCACTCGCAGCGGCCACGGCCATGTGGTTTCTTGCACCGTCCACCCACGAATCCGCTTCGCACGCCTCGATCCTTTGCCTCCCCGTGCCCGGCGCCGCGGGCCTCTCCTGTGGAGGAACCTTCTGATGTCCCGCACGATGGTCTCTTCAAGCATGGCCGCGATCACCGCGGCACTCGGTGTTTGCCTCGTTGGGTGCGTAAAGTTTCCGCAGGGATACCTCGATGCAGCCGTGGACGCCATGGATGCTGCAACAACCGACCTTCCCACGGTGGACGCCCGCGCAGACACTGCATCAGCGGACGCGGGCGTGGACGTGGGCATCACGGACGCGGGCGTGGACGTGGGCATCACGGACGCGCCGTCGGACATCCTGACGGACAGTGGTGGATCCGATGGGCCTCGCTGTCCTTCTGGACAGGTGGCTTGTCCCGACCACTGTCGCGACCTTCAGTCCGACACCGCCCACTGCGGGAGGTGTGATCGCGTCTGCACGAGCCCGGACGGCAGCGTCGCGGTGTGCACTCTGGGGGCGTGTTCCAGCGCGCCTCTCGTGCGTTTGATCTCGCCTCTGTCCACCTCGGTGCTCACCAGCCAGACGCCCACGTTATCGTGGGTCGCTCCTGCCCCCGGGGGCCCCCGGATCAGTGTCCAGGTGTGCTCCGACCGGGCGTGCACAATGATCGAAACCCGCCTCGTACCAGACGCTAGCAATGCCTCCGCCAGCTTCCCCACAGGGCCAAGTGCCCCGGTCCTCCCCGCCGGACCGCACTTCTGGCGCCTGATTGCACGCGACAGCGGATCTGTTGTCTCCCCAGTCTGGGAGTTCTTCGTCAAGAACCGCGCGTTTGCTTTTTCATCCGTCAGCCAGGGGCCTCTGGATTTCGACGGCGACGGCTACGCCGACATTGCTGTCACAGGTGCCAGCAGCACCCGCGTTTCCGTGTATTTCGGTGACGCAAGCAGTTCGCTGTCACGCTTCGTCGTTCTACCGTCGGCCTCGGACCACACCACCGGCCAGCGTTTCTCAGCTCCGGCGGGTGACGTCAACGGCGACGGTTACGGCGACGTTCTCGTGGGTTATCTTGGTTCAGGTTTGATTACGGTGTTCTTCGGTGGCCCCGTGGGCCCCGTGGGCCCAGTCACGCCCCCTTCCACGGCCACGGTGGCCACGCTCCCACAGTTTGGCTCCATCCTGGGCGCCCTCGGGGACGTCGACGGAGACGGCTACGGGGACATCGTCGTCAATGCGGGTGGCACGTCAACCGTGGTCTTCGGTCGCGCAACAGGGCCTTCGTACTCCGCTGGCGACCCAACAGGCCATCAGTACATCAACGAATCCAACCTCACGGGGGTGGGAGACCTCAATGGCGATGGCTTGGTCGACGCTGTCGCCTCAAACAGCAGCAATATCAACGTGTACCTCGGGACCGGCCACGGCCTGGTGGCTTCGACGGCAACCGCAATCGCATGGCCCGGGGCCGACGCAGGGGTCGGTGGCGAAGGCGCGCCGATCGCCGCCGCGGGGGATTTCAACGGTGATGGGCTCAGCGATGTGGTCTTCTGTGACCGGGCCGCGCAGCGCGCATACGTATTTTCCGGTGACCGGACGAACTTGCTTTCGACCCTCCCGGCCTTGATTTTGACCCCGGGAAGTACCACGGTCAACGAGTCGGCCTTCTCGTGGGGTTCCAAGGTCGCAGGGCTCGGAGACGTGAACGGCGACGGCATCGATGACATCGCCGTGGGCTACGTGACATCCACCACCGAAGGAGATGGGGGGGGCACAACCACAAACGCCCGATTCAGCGTGTACCTCGGAAGCGCAGACGCCCCCCCTTTGCCCATCAACCGGGTTTTCACGGACATGCTCGGCGTCAGCGAGGATTTTATGGGAGCGACCTGGGACATCAATCGCAGCGGCCGGAGCAACGTCTTGGTGCAGCAGCCCAACGCCGTCCTGATCTTTGCGGGCAACAGTACCGGGGTCGACAGTTCATACGGAATGTTCTCACCCTGAGCCCGTACGGTCTTCACCGTCCCGGGTGGGCGTACACCGACACCACGGGAACACCGTCGTACGTTAGTACATGGGTCACCGCGGGGCTCTGGTAGGCCGTCCAGATCTGGTAGTCCACTTCGTTCATGTGGAGTTCGTGGTGAACGATGGAAAAGTCGGCTTGAGAGGGCTCCCACGCGGGGTGGATGTCTGCCCGTAGATACCCGTCGGTCTGGAGCATCGCCCAGGATTCTGCCGTGGTGTCATGGATGTACACACTCCCGTTGGGCCGCACCCGATGATTGAACCACGGGACCAGGCTCCCGGTGGTAAACCCCCAGAACTGTCGGTTGAGACCGATGTCCGCAGCCCCTGGCGCACCGCCGATGAACGGGACGTAGGCCGTGAGTCCAAAAGGGTGGGCGTGGGTGGTCTGCGCGAGGGAAGGGAGCACGAGAAGCGCTCCGAGGGCCGTGCTCGGGAGCCACGCGCGCCGGACAGAAGTCCTGAGTTCGGCTTCGAAACGATAGGAAATGCTTGAAAAGCCTGCGCCCGCAAAGATGGCAAGAAAGGGATACGCGGGAAACCAGTGCTTGGTCCCGCCGAAGATGGGCGTCCCGTGAGAGAGCCACGGGAGGATCGGGACGATGAAGCCTAGAAAGATCAGCGCGTCGGTTCCGTCGCCGCGGTGGGCGGTAAGCCATGCACGCGCGCGAGGGGGGAGCTTTGGAATCACCGCGAGGAGATCGGCGGTATCCCCGACGAGGGACCGCGCGCGGGAGGCGATTCCCACAAAGAACAACACCAGGGTGGTGGTGGGGACTGTAAACCCGATCATTCCCCAGACGTACGATAAGGGAAACGGTGGGCGAAACCAGTTTACCCCCATGAATTCCATATTGTAGTAAGCGTGGTGGAGGTGAAAGCCCACGTATTCGTTGACCCGGGCGACGGTGTCGAACCACATCCAGGGCCACAGCCCGAAAAAGATCAACGGGCCGCACACCGCCATGGCCACCAGCGCGAGCGGAAACGGCAAGCTCCCGCGGCGGATGCCCGCAACGAGATCTCCCCCGCGGGTGACAACGTAATGCGCGACGACCACGAAGGGTAGAAACCAGGCGTTGTGCTTGGTTTCGAGCGCGAGACCAAAGACCACCCCCGTGGCGAGCGACCACGCGACGCCTCCGGGGAGCGAGCGCCAGTAACAGTAAATCACGGCAATCCAGAGCGTCATCACGGGCACGTCAAAGCAGGCGAGGTGCGCGTGGTAGAAAACTCTTGGCATGAGGGCCAGGAGGGCCGCGGCGAGGATTCCCGCCCGACGGCCGTAGGCCCGCGCGGCGTAGAGGTTTGTGAGCCAGAGACCCACGCCGGCCAGGACCATCCCCGGGAGCCGAAACGACAAGCTCTCCTTTGCGATCACATGCCACCGCTGGTGCAAGAACAACCAGGACAGGGCAAAGAGTGACTTCATCAACGCGGGGTGCTCGTGGTTGTACCCCCAGGCACCGTCCACCGCGGCGCGCGTCATGGCCGTGTGCGGGTCGCGAAACAGCAGCTCAAACCAATGGGCGTAGTCCGTCGCCGCGTGAAAATAGAAGCCCTCGTCCCGGGCAAAACCCAGATGCCGGGCCGTGCGCGCGAGGACGAGCACGTATGCCACGGCCATGGCCACACCGGGAACATGGTCGCTCTCGGTCGCCCATCGACGCAGACGCGACACCGTCATCGGGTGTCACCCGTGTAACAGTAATGCCGCATGCCGGGCTCGGCCGCGCGCACTTCAAACGTCACCCTGTGGGAGGTGCCTGCGTAGCGTCGGGTGTCGAGGTCAAAGCCCTTCCACCCGTCGTAGTCGTTGTGCGTGGCTTCGCCGATCTCGGTGTCGTCGATCAGCACCCGGAGGGTCACCGGCCCGCCGACGTTGCCAAGGTCGTCTCCGCGCTCGGCTTCGTACGCGATCCCATGGTGTCCGTGCAGTACAGTTCCCATCGGGACGTCCCCAAAGATCGTGCGCATGACACCCCCGGCGATGGGATGCGACCAGATGCATCGTCGGCCGCGATGGGCCATGTCTTCGATCAGCGTGACGCCCACGTAGTTCCATGGTTCGCCGCAGACAAAGCGGGACGGTGGAGCCAGTGCGCCCTGCCCGAGTCCACCCCCCGCGACCACCATTCCAGCCATCCATCGGCACGCCACGGGTTGCCCCGCATCCCGGAACACATCGGCCTCCGTGGGATGCAAATGGTCGGCAAAATCAAAGAGTATTCGCGCGGGTTGCGGATTGACCACCGTGCGCACGGTGACCGTCCCAAACGACCGTGCGTCCACCGTCCTCCAGCCCGCCAGGTCCGGGTTTGCCGCACCGTGAACCGTGGCCACGAGCGCGCGGGGGTACCCCGTCGCATCCGCCCTTCCCGCGTCACGCAACGAAATCATGTCCGCGAAGTACATCCGCGCGAGGGGGTCGGTCCACGTCGGCGCCGAGGTCACCAGGTCGCCCGGACGACGCTGCGTCGCGATGTAATCATGCGCCGCGCGCCAGTCACCAGGGGTTGGCACCCGCGCGGCCACGACGGCCTGTGCGACGAGTTCGCCCACGGCCACCGTGGGCACGATGGCAAAGGCCCACCGGACGAAGTGACGGCGGAAAGAAGGATCCAGCGGTGCGGCCGCGGGGTAACGCCCGACGTTGTCCGCGGACACGCGACGTTCCGCGGGAACGGTGGGAGACTCAAAGGGGGGCGACGCCACGTCTGGGGGATCCTCGGAGGGGACACGGACCATAGCCGCTTCGGTCTCAGCGCGGCAACGGGGCTACGCGCGAGGGCACCCGAAATTCTGGATCCACGCTGAATCCCGGAGCACCAGGTGCCGTGAACAGCGTCCCGATGTCGATCACGCCCACCGTCGAAGCCGTCTGCACGCTCGCGTACATCGCGCACCCGACCAACGTGAGGAGCGGGCCACCGAGGCGTTGGTCCGACGTGAGGTTCATGCGCCAGAGGACGGATGGCGCGACGTCGGATTCACCCGGCACGGCAGGGCTGATGGGTTCGTGGCGGACCGAGGTTAGCGTCGTGTTGCCGACAGAGCCCGCAGACCCCCTGGACGAACCTAGAAACTGCGGGCTGTTGGAGTAGCAGTCGGTCGCCACGCACGAGGCAAGCATCGAGATGGATCCAGAATCCGCAGGGATCGCCTGGCCTGCAGAGCCATGCCCCCCTTTTTTGAACGCGGTCGAACCAGCCTCGGGCCCGGACCCCTTTGGGCCCAGCCCCGCGCCTGCGAACACGTTGATATGGCTGTGAAGGACGTCGGCCGCACCCATCCGTGTAAGCAACTTCGTATCACCAGGACCACGCACGCCTGGCTCGGGGGATGGCGGCGTGCCGTCAGCGGGCAAAAGGTCTATGACCGTGCCCGGCAGCGACGCTCCGGGAGACGGCGCTACATGGGGAGCAGGACTCGTACCCTGGGCGGCAGAAGCGACTTGAAGCCCGGAACCATCCGCGAGCGTCAGCATTCCCCAGGGGACGTCGTTTGGTTGCGCGCCGAAAGGCTCTTTGGCGGGATCTCCTGGCCGGTACCACTGTATTTTGAAGCGGTACTGATCTCGTCGGGCCGACCACGGAATGTTTCCCGGCGATGGCAGGACAGGCCCATCGAGCACAGCCCTCCCGAGAAAAATGTCGATGCCTCCGATGTGCTCCCCCGTCTCGTCTGCGGCATAGGGTGCCATGTTGTAGTAATTGCAGCCGCTCACCCCGAAGCGGACCCCGTTGCCGTAGATCATCGCCGACGCAGTGCCCCGGAAGGTGCAGGCGTTGAACTCCACCTGTAACGAAAAGGGTCCGTCCAGGTTCACCGCGGGGTCCGATGGACTGCTCGGGTAAAACGCACAGTTGTCAAAGACCAGCATGGACGGGAGGAGGCCCACCCAAGCGCCGGTGCTGTCGCCCACCGCCGTTCCCGTGAGAGAAGGTGACCCGGCGGGCGTGGCTTGCCCGGCAACAAGTCCCAGCACGCCCACGTTGACGAGGGGGCGGTGGGACACTTCAGTCGTCACGCGGTTGATGAAGGCGCATCGGACAAAGGCGTTGACCTGTGCCCGGTTGCTGCCCGATGTGGCTTCGGGTCGATGGGTCACGCGGACGCATTCGTCGGCATGCCCCGCGCCATCGAAGCACACGTCCTCAACGGCAAAAGCTCCAGGCCCGAAGAAAGTCATCATGACATCGAGGCCCGCAGCGGCTCGCAGTATCGACACCGGAGATGACGTCGGGGTCCCCGCAGAAGAGACATCCGCCGTGTTGCCACCCACGCCGCGCAGGATGAAGCCCACGGCGTCCCCTTCGCCGGTGTCGTCCTGGTTGACCTCAAGAGACGAGTTTATGCTGTACACCCCCCCGGCCAGCACGATCGGCAGCGGCGGAAGCGGAACGCCATCCGGCCCTCGGCGCACTGTGGCCGCCGCGATGGCGGCCTGCATGGTAACCCCCCCGAGGTCGCTGTGTAGCTGAGCGCCGGAATGTCTGGCAGGCCGT
>VFSW01010526.1_pt1 | contig 13089 bp, 12 predicted proteins | sample 5358111 | NCBI WGS metagenome assembly VFSW01 (sample SAMN11554181, study PRJNA540505) | mine drainage metagenome | isolation source: sediment from site ElyBrook_90M | place: USA: Ely Copper Mine, Vershire, VT | collected 2017 | reverse complement strand
TGATCCACTTGGCCTTCCTCAAGGTACTGCTCAGAAGATCGTAAACAGGCTCAAAGGGCTGCACCCTTCAATGGCTCAAATGAGATTGCCCTGACGTAAACGGAAAAAGCCTTGCCGAAAACCGTTCCAAGATGCATGATGTGAATTGAACGGTACTATCCAAATTCCCCTGGAGGTTCCTGTGAAACGAGCTTTTGCTCTGTTGGTAGCTGTCTTTGCGCTGTCTGCGATTGCAGCCGGCGCAGCCGATTCAACCAAAATCAGCGGATGGATTTCCGACTCGATGTGCGGCGCCAAACACGCCGGCACGGGTGCGGCCTGCGTAAAGAAGTGCATTGAGAGCGGCATGGCGCCGGTCTTTGTGGACCAGACTAAGAAAGCTGTCTGGGCCATTGACAACCCCGCCGCCGTAAAGGGTTTTTATGGTGACCATGTGACCATTACCGCAACCTCCAATGCGGCAAAGAAAAGCGTCCACATCGATACGATTGCCGAGGCCAAGTAGCTTTCAGGCTGAGCGAAACACCCCAACACACAAAAGCCTCCTGTTCGGGAGGCTTTTGTGTGTTTGAGACACTAACAGTGATCTGAGTAGTTCCAGTCAAGTGGGTTGAAGGAATCTCTTTCGTTGGAGTATTGAGCTGCAGCGAAACTCCAAATCGCTGAAAAACAGCCCTCAAGGGACTGAAGCACAGGGTTTATTTTGTTGCATTTACAGAACGAATGAAGTCGCGCCCTGATGCTTCCTGCAACCCGAAAGATGTTTTTCCGTAGCCTGTAAAGTCATTCCCTTTCAAAGCCCGAGTTTCGCCACAGGCAGCTCAAGGTGGTTTAACGCGGGCGCAGCGCCTTGATGGCAGCGGGGAGGCGCTCTTCAATCAGCTTGGCGCGCTCCGCGGCAATGCCGCCCAGGTAAGTGGGTGCCGGAGTGGCCGTGAGCACCAGCACCAGGGCGATAACCGAGAAACAAAGACCGGCAATGCCTGCCGAAAACAGCATGTGATATGTGTCGGCGATATCCAGGCCGAAGACGTTGAAGGCCACATGCTCCAGTGGCTTGATGTGCTTGAGAACCGCCAGCGCGAAGAGGAAGAAGAAGACTGCCAGCGAGGTGAGAACTGCGAGTGTTACATCGAGGCTGCGGTGGAACTTTTGCCGCGCGCTGCAATGCGGACATTCGGCGAAATGATTTTCGTAGTCCTTACGCATCTCCGGGTAAATTCCTGAGATGTCATACCGCCAGCTCGCCAGAATAGCGCCTACGACTCGGTCGGTACATTTTGTACTTGCCATAATTGAAGACTCACTTTGCAAAGGTTACGCTTGACCGCTGTTGAGTAGTGCGGCACATGCGGCAACGGAAGACCCTGCTCGACTGGAAAACTCAACCTGCCGTAACGGAATTCGTTGGCGTTTCGCTCTGCTCGATCTCGCCTTGACGAATTTCCTAGAGAACCTCTTGCCAGCCTACCTGCTACAGAGTGATACCAATCTAACTATTGTAATTGAACAACCTTAGAAATTTATAGCGGAAAGTGGTTCATTTTGCTCAGCCAGCAAGATCCGATTTGCCAGCAGGCAGGCCCGACGGCTCAAGGCGCGCTCAGCCGAGACCCTAGCAAGTTCTGGAAGGTTATTGCTTTCAGAGAGATGCGCGAGAATTACGTAGGCTGCCTGGCCGTCGTACCCCTCGGCAAGAAACTCAGCCGCCGCATCGTTGGACAAGTGGCCGACCCTGGATAGCACCCGCTGCTTGACCGACCAGGGGTAGGGCCCGTCGCGCAACATCTCTAAATCGTGGTTGGACTCTAGTAAAAGCAGGTCCAGGCCCTGAAGCTGCGCTTTGACGTTGGGCGGAATGTAGCCCAGGTCGGTGGCAAAGGCCATGCGTACACCCTCGGCGCGGAAGACAAAGCCGACCGGGTCGGCGGCGTCGTGGGGGATGGTAAAGGGGCTGACGGAGATGTCGCCTATGTCAAAAGGCTCTCCGGCCTGAAAATACTCGACCGATGGCAGCAAGGTGGGGTCTTTTTGCGGAGCGGCGGTGGCTGGTGCGGCCTGAGGCGAAGTCGCTTCAGAGCCGTTCAGAGGGTCTGTCTCATCGGCTTCGCCCTCTTCCTGAGCGGAGAGGGCCTCCGCCTGTCGGTCCGCAGTCTGCTTGCGGCACTGTTCCAGCCACTGGGAATACGTCATTTGCTTGCGCGGCGTGAGCCAGCGCATCCAGGCGCGATGAGTGCCCTCTGTAAAGTAGACGGGAATGCCGAGCTTGCGGGCGGTTACGGCCACGCCGTTGACATGGTCAGAGTGCTCATGAGTAATGACGATGGCGTCCAGGGTCTCAGGCTCTTCGCCGGCCAGCCTCATGCGCCGGAAAAGCTCCCGACAACTGAGGCCGCAATCGACCAGAATACGGGTGCGTCCTCCGGAGACAACCGTGCTGTTGCCCTTGGAACCCGAAGCCAGCACCGTGAAGCGCACCATGTTTTGAGGATACAGCGAAGGGCTGTGCATATCAGGCCCATAAGACAACCGCCGTCGTATTGCTCAGGGAGGTACCTGAGCACGGGGTTGGCTCAATTGGCGGGACAAATGTTACGGGTCAATTCTTCTCCGTCGCCACATCCTTGGGCATCTCACACATCAAACCGATCTTGTTGTCATCCGGATCGGCCAGGAATGCCATCCAAAGATCGTGATCGGGCATCCGCGCAACCAGGTGTGGAGGCTGAAGAAAGACCACTCTCTGCTCCTGCAATGCAGCATAGGTAACTTGAATGTTCTGTACGGTGAAGTACAGGATGGTTCCGCCGCGCGCTGCCGGCACTTCGGGCGTTGCCATCACCAAGCGGATCCCCCCGCACTGAAAGAAGGACATGCTGCCTGCGTCGAAGAGAAACTTGATGCCCAGTATGTTCTGGTAGAAGTTCTTGGATCGCGCCAGATTATCAACCGTGATGGCGATCTGGCCAATTTGGTCGAGATGCACAGCCGCTTGGGTGGCGCCTGCTGGATTTTCCATGGGAACCTCCATTTACTTAGCTTACCTAACGATATACCATAGGTGTATCCAGCCATGTCAACCAAAATCCCCGATACTTCGCAAGAGATTGCCGATCAACTTCACTCCTCTGCGATTCACCTCTTGCGCAAGCTGCGCAGGGAGGATGCGGACAGCGGCCTGAATGCGCCGCGGCTCTCCGCTCTTTCGGTCATTGTCTACGCCGGTCCAGTGACTCTGGGCGACCTTGCCACCGCCGAGCAGGTCCGCCCGCCGACCATGACTCGGATCGTTGACGCCCTGGCAGAACAAGGACTCGTTACTAAGAAAAAGAATGAGAAGGACGGCCGCAGCACCTACATCACAGCAACGCCAGAGGGCAGAAAGTTGCTGATGCAAGGCCGTGAGCGGCGCGTGCGGGCGCTAGCCAGGCAGATTACCGCGCTGGGCCCAATGGAGCGAACGGCCTTACGGGAGGCCACAGAAATCCTTAAACAGGTGATCGATGCAATTTAGGGATTGCACGGACGCTACTACGCGCCCGGCATGTTGGCAGGAATCTCGATGGTGACCAGAGTGCCCCGGCCAGGGCTGCTGACCACGGTGAAGCGGGCCTGATTGCCGTAGAGCACCTCCAGGCGCTCCTGCACGTTCTTCATGCCGATGCCAGCGCCAGTGCGTTTGAGCGCCGTGGCGGGGCGGTTGCCGATACCTACGCCGTCGTCGGCCACCTCGATCAGCACACGGTCTCCATCGAGGCGGCGGCGCAGGGTGACGGTGCCGCCGTTGAGGCGCGGCTCCAGGCCGTGCTTGATGCTGTTTTCAATGAGCGGCTGGAGCAGGATGCTGGGGACCAGGACACTCAGGGTGCGCGGATCGATCTCCTTTTCAACGTGCAGCTTGTCGGCTCCGAAGCGCACCACCTCGATGTCGAGGTAGTCGTCAGTAAAGCTCAGCTCCTCGCTGAGCGGGACGTAGGTGTCGTGGTCCCGGAGCAGGGCGCGCAGAATGTTGGCCAGCTTGACGGTCATTTCGCGGGCCAGTTCGGGCTTTACGCGCGCTAGCGAGGCGATGGAGTTGAGGGTGTTGAAGAGGAAATGGGGGTTGATCTGGCGCTGCAGGGCATCGAGCCGCGCCTCAAGCAGTAGCCGCTTCTGCTCTTCGAGCTTCATCTCGATGCGCAGGGTATTCCAGACCTTGAGGGCGATGCCCACATCGATGGGCGCGCTGAGCCAGACCAGCACCTGGAGCCATGGCTGGCTGGCTAGCAGGGCAAAGAGGCGGTGAGGAAACTCGTGAGCCAGCCAGTCGCGGCACACCTCGGCCGCCACAATAAGAAAGAGCATGAGGAACTGGCGGTCAATGCGCGGCTTGATGAGGTTGCGGCGGACCCAACGATAGAGGCTGAGGTCGATAAATGGGGTGAAGGACCAGATTTCGTCCTTCTCGACAAAACGGCCCAGAATGCCTGCTGCCAGCCCGAGGGCGGCGTAAAAGGGCAGGGCAAGATACTCGTGGTGGTAGACGGCAGGCGTGGAGAGCACTATCCCGCCTAACATGGCCCAGCCCGGCCCTAGCAGCAGGCCGAGAAGAATGACGATGGCAAAAGATGTATCGGCAGCCAGAAAGTTGGGCACCGCGATTCGCACCCAGACGCCCAGGGTGAGCGGCACCAGGAAAAACGCCAGCAAGGCCAGGGTTTGACGGGGGCGGCGCTGCTCGGCAAAAAAGAGCCGCCGGAAGGTGGTTACACGGGCCAACACGCTGGCTACCGAGGCGATGACTCCCAGCTTGACCAGCAGCGTAACCAGAATGAGGTTATCCGTCACCCCACCACTCTATCGCGGCACAGAGGCGCGCGGCCAATCGGGAAGGGATTTGGCCCGTCTCACTGACTGCGCCGGCGACCGGAGCCGCGAACGCGGAAGGAAGTAGAATGTAAGTATGGGTTTTGATAGCGTGAAGAAGATCGCCGAGGCGGAATTCCCCACCCGCTGGGGAGATTTCCGCATCCTGGGCTTTGAGGGCACGCTGCCGGCGCCGCGGGCCAACTGCGAACCGCTCACCGGGTCAGGCAGCCGAGTAGAGGGCTTGGTGGCGCTGGTGATGGGAGATATTCACTCCAAGCCGCCGGTGGTTCGCATCCACTCGCAGTGCCTAACCGGAGATGTTTTTGGCTCGCTGCGCTGCGACTGCCGATTGCAACTGGAGCTGGCAATGGGCAAGATTGCCGAGGCCGGTTCGGGCATTCTGCTCTATGAGCAGCAGGAGGGCCGCGGTATTGGCCTGATGGCCAAGCTGCGCGCCTACGAGCTGCAGGACCAGGGGCTGGACACGGTGGAGGCGAATGTAGAGCTGGGCTATGCCGCCGACTGCCGCGAGTACGAGCTGCCGGCGGAGGTTCTGAAGCTGCTGGGCGTTACGCAGGTCAGGCTGATTACCAACAATCCTGAAAAGGTGGCCGCGCTGGAGACTGCGGGGATCGCAGTGGTGGAGCGCATCTCCGCCGAAGTGGAGCCGCAGGAAAGCTTTGAACGCTATCTGCGCACCAAGCACGAGAAGATGGGCCACATCGTGGATGCGCTGGTGGAAGAGAATCAGACGAGCTAAGCCTGGCGGCGCTGAAATCGAAAAAACTGGACTCGTAGCGATTGCGCCGGACGGCGCAGACCGGAGCTATTTTGTTATGGCGCCGAAGATCCAGCGGTGTCTCAGCTCGGAGTAAGCTCCTTCGTACTCAACAAACGTAACCGGGCAGGTCTTGAGAGCCGAGCGGAATTTTGCCCTTGCCCCAATGGGGAGCCACCACAAGGCTCTCTTCTCTGCCGCATAGAAGTCCATCTCGCAAAGCTGACTCTTTTCTTTCATTTCATCTGGATTGACAGCCGCGTCAAGCAACTGGCGCGCATTCAACTGGCCAAGGTAGAACTTAACAACCGGGGCTGGCCATTGTGTTGCGTCGGATTTGGCCGCGTGCCTCAGGAAATCCTCTTTGTCGTTCTGGCGCAGATGCATCTTTGCCAGATGCAGCCATAGCATTGGATAGGGATCGGTGGGGTGTAACTGCTGGCAGCGTTCAAAGTCCTTAGCGGCAGCTTTGAAGTCTTGCTTGTAGAAATTGGCGCGGCCACTGCTGAAGATATCGGAGAAATCGTTCGGATTGTCCGCAATCAACTTGTCGAAGGAAGCAATTGCCGAATCGTATTTTCCTAAAGCCAGATAGATAATTCCCTTGTCATCCAGGGCCCGTCCGCTATCGGTATCAGTGTGGAGAGCCTCATTCATGCTCTCAATGGCCAGGTCGTACTCTCCTTTGCCACGGTAGGCCATGCCGCGATAGTAGGGAACCTGGTCCGGCACCGGCTTGAACTGCATGGCTTGGTTGAAGTCCTGAATGGCGCGGTCGAAATCACTTTTGTCGAGGTACGCCATGCCCCGGCTGTAGAAAGCAGGAGCAAAATCAGGTTTGAGCCGGAGGGCTTTATCCAAGTCCTCAAGTGCCCGGTCGCTCTGGCCATTCATACGGAAAGAATCTCCGCGGCTGACATAGAAGAAAGCACGATCGGGGTCCAGCTTGATGGCCTGGCTGTAGTCCTCAATTGAGCGGTTATACTGGCCCATTTGTTGATATTCGTTACCGCGGTTGTTGAAGGCCATAGCATCCTGCGGCCTTAGCTGGATGGCTTGATCGAAATCGTGCATAGCGCGGTCGTCTTCATGCATGTTGTGGTAAGCGATGCCGCGGTCATTGAAGGCTAAAGCGAAATGTGGATTGAGCTTTATGGCCTGGTTGTAGTCCTGGATGGCGCGTTCATTCTGGCCCTTTCTACGGAAAGCCGCGGCACGGTAAAAAAACGCCCATGCCGAATTTGGATTGAGCCGTATGGCCATGTCGTAATCCGCGATGGCGCGGTCGTAGTCGCCGTGATGGAGGTAGGCATTTCCACGCCAGTTAAAGGCCTCGCCATACTGTGGGTCGATCCTGATTGCCTCATTCAAATCCTGTATGCCCTTGTCAAATTGGCCCTGTATTACATATGTGTTGCCACGGTTGATGAGGGGATTGGCGTTATGCGGATTGAGCTGTATGGCGTGGCTATAATCCTGGATGGCTTTTTCGAATTGTCTTTTTCGCTGGTAGGCGAGGCCGCGATTATTGAAGGCTAACTCGTACTTAGGGTTGATCCGTATGGCCTGGTCAAAATCTTGAATAGCGCTGTCCAGTTGGCCCATATCTCTATAGGCGTTTCCACGATTATTGAAGGCATCGGCCATATCTGGTTGAAGCCTAATTGCCTGGTTAAAGTCCTGAATGGCGCGGCAGTTCTGGCCTTTGGCCCAGTAGGCAATGCCGCGATTGTTTAAAGCCTTCGCAAAATCCGGCCGGAGCTTAAGGGCTTGGTTTAGATCTGTAATAGCTTGGTTGTTGTCACCTATATTGTTGTAGGCAATGCCGCGATTGTTGAGTGCGTCAGCGAAATCCGACTGGCGTTGGATGGCCTGGCTGTAGTCCTCGATTGCGCGCTTGTTCTCGCCCTTTTCGCGGAAGGCGTTAGCGCGGTTATAGTAGGCATTGGCAAGCTTGGCCACTGTCTCCTGGCCTGACTCGATCAGCGCGGAACATCCCTGGATGCGCAGATCGGCACTGTCTGCATGGCAGGACTGCCAGTTCTCATCGCGGCTTTGCCCTGCCGCGGCAAGCATGGCTCCCAGCGCAAGACAGAATCCAATCGATCCCATGCGAAGAATGCATCCTCGTTTCATTTGGCTTGCTCACTTTCGAAGTTGAATCGAGTCATGGATGAAGATTGCAGCAATTCTACTTGAAAAGCATGGATTGTAACTTCACGATATGCCGCATAACTCGAGCCCATTCCTCGTTAGGACTAAAAGGGAAACATTGTTTGCCGCCGGGGCGATTGAAGGGCGGGCCGGAAGCTAGTGCATTTCAACCCAGCGGCTTGCGCCAGTCCCATTTCGCATGGTTCTCGTTAACTTTTTGAATCTGGCATGGCCCGGCACGCTGGCGGCGAGCATATACTATGCTCCTCGACTCCGGTTTTCATGGCCGGTTGTTGATCCGGCACTCCGGGGTTGTGTGGCGCTCCAGTGGAAGAGCGCATTAGGCGTTGCAAAAAACGGACGTAGAATCCGAAGTTCCCCGGCCAGAGCAAGACGTTGAGGGAACCAGGAGCGGAGGCTGACCATGGAAGTGGAGTTCACCGCTAGAAAAGGGAAGATTTCCAAGGCCCTGCAGAAGCAGGCCGAGGAGGGAATGCAACGGATCGCCCGCATGTTGGGCAAAACCGCGAGCGCCAGCATTACCTTTGGCGCACAGAGGCATTTGCAGATCGTCGAAGTGACGATCAAGGCTCGACTACAGACGATCGTAGCCGCGGGCAAGGCAGACAGCCAGGAGTCTGCGCTGAAGCAAGCCGTTGAACACGCGGAAAACCAGGCGCGTCGGCACCGGGACCGACGCATGGAAAGTAAGCGGCTGCCCAAGGGAGAAAAAGTGCTGACCGCACCTCCCGTGGCGCGGCCCAAGGCGCGCGCCGCGCAGCCGGAGGAGGACGAGAAGCCTGTCCGGGCCAGCAAAGCGAAGGCGCGAACAACGATTGCCGTTCACTCGTTTCCAGCGCAAACGACTGTAGTAGAGCCGCACATCATCAAGAGCGGCGAGGCGATCGCCATGAAGCCGATGACCATCGAAGAGGCGGTCAAGGAGACCGAGTTCAGAGATCGCGATCTGCTGATTTTCCGCAACGCATCGGGAGAGATGTACGTACTCCACCGCCGGCGCGACGGCCAGATGGAACTGGTGGAGCTTCCCTAGGAAGCAAAATATGCCGCTCCGCTGTTGCGTCAATCGCCTGATTGACGCCGGCGGAGGGCTGTGCGCCGAAGACGCGTTTGCCTGATTTGAAGCGGGGGGCAGCTTGGCTCATCCGCAAGAGGGTCTGTGCCCCCCAAAAGAGGAGAAAAGCGGACTTTGGTTGCACTCGATACCCGGTTTAGGGGATTTCTGTGGGCGAGCGCGCGGCATACGATTCATTATGGCGAGCGACCGCCTGGCGGCTGACGGAGGACGACTGGTGTGGATAACTGTTGTCGCGTGAGACGAAAGGGAAGCAAAAAGGATGGCGGCCGCTGATATTGCCTGGAGCGCAATGAACATCAATCTCCCGCAAAACTCGGACTCCACACAACAGCAGGAGATTCTGGACGCCTTGCCGGCGCTGGTTTTTCTGGAGCGGGCAGGCATGATTGTCTATGCCAATGCCGAGGCGCGCCAGATGCTGGAGTTGACCGAGGGAGAGTGGGTTCAGCGCCCGGTGGAGGACGTGCTGTGGGGTCTTTTTCCGGGCACGGCGGAACCGCAAACGCAACTGACCGGCTCCAAGCGGGGCAGTCCGTTCCACGCCACGCTGCCTGCCAAGAGCGGCCGCTTGATGGCTGTGGAAGGCACGTACAGCATTATTGACGCAGATTTGCGCGAAGCGATAATTGTGGCCCACGCCGGGGGACGAGATGGCGTGCCCAAATCGCGTCTGATGGAAGATGTGCTGGCCAGCATCCCCGAGGCAGTTGCGATTGTGCACGGAAACCATGTGCTGTATACCAATCCGGCTTTCTCAAAGATGTTTGGTTTTACCGCCGACGAGATGAGCGGCGCCAATTTGCGGGAGTTGATTGTGCCGGAGACGCGCCAGCTTGAGAACAGAATGCTGGAGAGGATTGTGGATGAAGAAGGCCACGCCGCGATCGAGACCGTGCGCATGAACAAGGACGGCGAACTCGTGAATGTGGCCCTACTGGCCGGGCCATTGATGGTGAATGGAGCCAAGGTGGGCTACGTGCTCAGCTTCCGCGACATTGGCGAGCGCAAAGTGGTGGAAGCCAAGCTGCAGCACGATGCCATGCACGACGTGCTTACTGGATTGCCGAACCGGGCGTTGTTTCTGGACCGCCTGAACCTAGCGTTCACGCGCCGTGCGCGACGCCGAGACCAGAGCTGCGGAGTACTGTATCTCGACCTGGACCACTTCAAGGAGATCAACGACAGTCTGGGGCACGCTGCGGGCGACGAGCTGCTGATGGCGGTGGCCGAGAGGCTGACGGCCGCGTTACGCCCGCAGGACACCGCGGCCCGGCTGGGCGGCGACGAGTTTGGCGTCCTGGTGGAAAACGTGCTAACGGTTGCCGACTTGGAGATTGTGGCTACCAGGGTCTTGCAGGAGATGATGAGGCCATTCGATATTTTTGGTAACTCGATGGACATGGGGGTTAGCATCGGTGCGGCCCTGGCTGGAGCGGCGCATGAATCGCCCGAGTTGCTGCTGAAGGATGCGGATGTGGCCATGTATCGCGCCAAGCAGGGCGGTGGCAGACAATTTGCAATATTCGACAAACATTTGGAGATTCATGTTAGCGGGCAGCAGGAGCGTGAACGGGAGCTGCGCCAGATGCTGGACCAGCGGCAATACGATTTTTGGTATCAGCCTATCTACCGGCTGGCCAGCGGCAAGGTCGAAGGCTTTGAGTCGCTATTGCGCTGGCATCGGGCAGACGGCTCGGTGGAGAGCTTTCGCGAACTGCTTCCCCTGGCCGAGGATACCGGACTGTCGATCAGCATTGGCCGGGAGACACTGGATTGCGCTTGCGAACAGTTGCGTCAATGGTCCGACGTGCTTGGGCGTCCGGATCTGTTTTTGACCGTCAATGTGAGCTACCGGCAGTTCTACCATCCGGATATGGTCGGCCAACTGAGGAAGTCGCTGGAGGCCAGCAAAGTAGATCCTTCACGGCTGCTGTTTGAGGTGCCGGAGGGTGTGCTGAACGAGAACCCGGATGCGGCCATCGCGATTTTGCAGCGCATGGTAGATCTGAATGTGCGCCTGGCGGTGGATAACTTCGGCTCCAGCCTGGCGCCACTCAACCACTTGGTGCGGCTGCCTATCGATGTTCTGAAGCTGGACCCCAGGATGACAGTGGCCGCTACCTATGCCGGTCGCCAGTTTGCGGTTGTGGAGTCGCTGATGCAACTGGGCCGCACGCTGGGCATGCAGGTGGTGGCGCAGGGCATAGAGACTGCCGAGCAACTGGATGCGCTTATCCGCATGGGTTGCGAACTGGGCCAAGGGCATCTGCTGGGGTATGCCTTGGAGCCGGCAAGAGCTCAAATGCTCGCCAGACAGGATTACTGACAAATTGCGCCAGGCGCGTGATCTTAAGCACCGCACAAAAGTAGCGGTTCGATGTAGCATGGAGCCATGAAGCCCTCAAAGCCGGCAGCTCGGTCGACCTTAGCGCGAGCAGCCTCAAAACACGCCAAGGCCGCCGGGAAACCAGGCAAGGAACTGGTTATTGTTACCGGAATCTCCGGCTCGGGAAAAGCTTCTGCGCTCAAAACCTTTGAGGATCTTGGCTTCCACTCCGTGGACAACCTGCCACTGGAGTTGCTGCCGGCTTTTGCATTACTGGTGGTCAAATCCGCTGAGATCAAGCGAGCCGCCATCGTGGTGGACGTTCGCGAAGGCCAAACACTGGATAGGCTCCCCGACATTCTCAAGAAGGTCAGGCGCCTGCTTCACACCCGCGTCGTCTTTTTGGATGCGCGGGATTTTGTTCTTGTCCGGCGCTACTCCGAAACCCGCCGCCCGCACCCGTTGGGCCTCTCGGAGACGGTGTCGCGCTCCATTGTTGAAGAGCGCCAGTTGCTGGACCCCATTCGCAATGTGGCCGATACGTTGATAGACACCTCGAACTTTAATGTGCATGAACTACGCGCCCACATCCAAGACCAGTTTGGCCGCCACAACGAGGCCAAATACCTACTGGTTTCCTGCCTCAGCTTCGGCTTCAAGAACGGCGTGCCGCTAGACGCGGATCTTGTTTTCGATGTGCGCTTTCTGCCCAATCCTCACTTTGTGCCGGAGTTTCGCAAGCTGACCGGCCTGGACTCCAAGGTAGCCGCGTATGTGCGCGGGTTCCCCCAAACCAGGGAGTTCCTGGACCGGGTGAAGGAGCTGATGCTTTACCTGCTGCCGCACTATGTGGAAGAAGGAAAGAGCTACCTGACTGTGGCATTTGGCTGCACCGGCGGCCAGCACCGCAGTGTGATGATGGCTGAGGAGATGGCCGGGGAACTGAAACTCGCCGGCTACCAGGTGAAGGCCATCCACCGGGATATGCCGCGGTAAACTTTTGATGCCAGCTTGGCGCACCTTACGCCATAGTTGAGGTTAAATCGGGCGGCACTTCACCATTCAGGAAGGCGGCGCGATGATCGGGATCGCCCAAATCCATCTTGAAGTGGTGCCAGGTGCCGTCTTGAAGCACACCCATGTTCCAGGGGCCTGAGACGGAGTCAGAAAACTGCCAGACGATGTGGAAGCCATCCTCATTGGTGAAGCCTTCGCTGTCGGCCTGAATAATTGCGTCCCCGCGCTCCCAAAGAGCAGAGCGCAACGCATGGAGGGCGTTGCCGCCTTCTACTGTTTCTGCTCCTTGAAGGTGCTGGAAGGCATAGATGGTTTTGACCTCGGCGAGGTACTCCTCTAGCCATGCGACGCCGCTCTCCGGCTTGCAATCGTACAAATCCTCGATGAAGTCCGCGATCTGGTCCTGGCCTACGGAGCCGTCGGTGACGGGGTTGCGCTCGATCAGCGCGACCTCGACCTCGTCAATGCCAGCGAGCAGGAGGGTCTCCCATTCCTCTTCGCCGCCTTCTTCGATGGAGAGCTTGTAATCAGGATGCTCGGAGCGAACCAACTGCGTGAGTTCTTCGAAGGATGGAAACTCTTCGTCTTTGGAGAGTACGCGGGTGTAATAGGGCACTCATTTGCTCCAGCGAGAACGGTCGGTTCTCCCGCTATACGAGTCTAATCGAAGAAGGAGATCCCCCGGCTTTGCCGGGGTGGCAGTAGGAGTTTGACATTTCCGGGAGTCAATCCAGAAACTCTTCGACGTGAGCAGCCAAGCACTCGAAGAGGAGAAACCGGATGAACGAGTATGCCATCTTAAGCCATACGAAATCAGTAGTGTCCGGTTAGAAGTCGAATAGAATCATCTGGTTCCTGGAGGAGCTG
>VFSW01010525.1_pt1 | contig 13090 bp, 13 predicted proteins | sample 5358111 | NCBI WGS metagenome assembly VFSW01 (sample SAMN11554181, study PRJNA540505) | mine drainage metagenome | isolation source: sediment from site ElyBrook_90M | place: USA: Ely Copper Mine, Vershire, VT | collected 2017 | reverse complement strand
CGATTATTTAGGTCATCGATTATTTAGGTCATCGATTATACAGAAACTTTATTTAACAATTGTGACAGTATGGTTAACTTAAAAACATACAAAGCAAAACCCAGCCACGAAAAAATCTGACTCCCCTAACGGCCTCGGCAATTGTGCATCACCGCAAAAATTGTGCATCACCGCAAAATGAAACTTGTGGGTTTACCCAAAACTTGACCGCAACAGAGTGCCATTGTAATTCAATAATCAAAACAATACCAAGATAGCAAAAGTAGCTATAAAATACCACACTTATAAAAAAACATTTCCTTACCGATTTTATGAAAGTAAGCATGCTCTATCCTGTTATTTTATCTGGAGGTTCCGGCACTCGTTTATGGCCTTTGTCGCGAGCCGCTCTGCCCAAGCAGTTTTTGCCTTTGGTTTCAGAAAACACGCTATTTCAGGAAACGCTATTACGTCTTAAGGGTTTTCCGGGGATGGCTGCACCGTTGGTGGTATGCAATAACGAGCACCGCTTTTTAGTTGCCGAACAATTGCAAGCGATCCAGGCCTTGCCGCTGCTGCACATATTGGAACCGGCGGGTCGAAACACAGCCCCTGCCGTCGCCATCGCCGCGTTTGCCGCGCGAGAAAAAGACGATCAAGCCGTCTTGCTGGTTCTGCCCGCAGACCACCTGATACAGGACATTCCCGGTTTCCATAGCCCAATTCGGTCTTCGCTTGATCTTGCGCAACAGAACAAACTGGTTACCTTCGGCGTCACCCCCAGTGAGCCGGCCACCGGCTTCGGTTACATCGAACGCGGAATCCCGCTGGGCTCGGGAGAACAGGCTTTCGCAGTGGCGCGTTTTGTAGAAAAGCCGGACATGGATACCGCAAAAAAATTCCTAGCATCGGGCAACTTTTTCTGGAACAGCGGCATGTTTGTGTTCAAGGCCGGGGGGTATTTGAATGAATTGCAGCACCACCGCCCGGACATTTACCAAGCCGCGAAGCTGGCCTGGGAGCACAGCACGCACGATCTGGACTTTTGCCGTCTGGACGAAAATTTCGCCGCTTGCCCGTCGGAGTCAATCGATTATGCCGTGATGGAACATACCAAGGATGCAGCCATGGTCACCGTTGATATCGGCTGGAGCGATATCGGCTCGTGGTCGTCGCTGGCCGAAGTCAGCGCACAAGATGCGCAGGGCAACGCAATGCGCGGCGATGTGTACATTGCGGAAACCGCCAATACTTATGTTCGCGCCGAATCGCGCATGGTGGCCGCCATCGGTGTGCGGGATCTGGTAATAGTTGAAACCGCCGATGCGGTGTTGGTCATGCACAAGGACTTTGCCCAGAATGTAAAACATACGGTGGAATACCTCAAGCAGGCAGAGCGTACCGAACACCTTGTGCATCGGCGCGTTTACAGACCTTGGGGCTATTACGAGGGCATCGACATTGGCGAACGTTTCCAGGCCAAGCGGATAGTAGTCAAACCCGGTTCCAAGCTTTCACTGCAAATGCACCATCATCGCGCCGAACATTGGGTGGTCGTGTCCGGTACGGCGAAAGTGACTCGCGGAGATGAAGAAATGCTACTGCACGAAGATCAATCCACTTACATCCCCATCGGGATTAAGCATCGTCTGGAAAACGTGGGGAAATTGCCGCTGTGCCTGATAGAGGTACAGTCTGGCAGTTATTTGGGCGAAGACGACATCGTGCGCTTCGAGGACATTTACAAGCGTGTTTGAGCCTTGTATCTACGAGGCAACAAGCACGGCGTTTTCCGTGCGCACTCACATGATGCAACAATAAAACCGGCAAAATTAAAATAAAATATTCAGCAAATGTTCCGAGTCACTTTATTGTTTCTGTTGTTATGTGCGCATGTCGAAGCGGCTTATTCAGCATCCCCCCAATTCTACTTACCCAAGTCCAGCCTGGTAGCCGCCGACCTCGCGGTCATCGTTAATGACAACGACCCACTTAGTGTTCAAATTGCCGAGTACTATCAAAAGCGCCGCAATATTCCGGAAGAGAACTTAATCCACGTTCGATTTGAGCCGGGAACGGCGAGCATGAGCCGAAACGAATTTGCACGTATCAAATCCGAAGTCGATAAAAAGACACCGAAATCAGTTCAGGCTTTCGCGCTTACCTGGGCATCCCCGTACCGGGTAGACTGCATGTCAATTACTTCGGCATTTGCGTTTGGTTTTAACGAAAAATTTTGTTCACACCAATGCGGCCCGACCCAACCCAGCGCATATTTTAATTCTTCAAGCACAGCCCCCTTTGCCGACCTTAAAATTCGTCCTGCCATGGCGCTGGCCGGTTTTGACTTTGCTCATGTCAAAGCTTTGATAGACAGGGGAATTGAAGCGGATGAGAGCCATCCCTCGGGAACCGGGTATTTGGTCAGCACCAGCGACACGGCACGCAATGTAAGATCGGTCGCCTACCCCCGTCTGGTTAAAATATTCAGCAGCTGGGTTGGTGTGAAATTGATAAGCGGCGATTTCATCAAGGATAAAGATGACGTATTGTTTTATTTTACCGGTCTCGTAAAAGTCCCCGAGCTTGACACACTTAAATTTCACCCGGGTGCCATAGCCGACCACCTGACTTCCTCGGGAGGACAACTTACTGACAGCACACAAATGAGCAGCCTGCGCTGGCTTGAGGCCGGTGCCACGGGAAGTTATGGCACAGTCACCGAACCCTGCAATCACTTGGCCAAATTTCCCGATCCCGGCTTGGTAATGTATTGGTATTTAACGGGAAGCACGCTGATAGAGGCCTATTGGAAAAGTGTACATTGGCCGGGTGAAGGTATCTTTATCGGCGAACCTTTGGCCAAGCCTTTTAGTGGTTTAAACTTCAAGACTGTTAATGACGAGACGATACTGCGTACCCAAGCCCTGACTCCGGGTACTTATCGTTTGCTAGGCTCCAATTCAGTGGTCGGCCCTTATGTTCCCGAACCTTTTCTTCTAACCGTTCACTTGGGGATGAATAGCTTTCGCTTCAGTCACCTTGATAAAGCAATCTATCTTTTTGAGCGAGTTCACTAGGAAATGCAGATTTATTCCGTTCGTGGTGAGCTTGTCGAACCATGAATGGAATAAATCCATAGTAACGATGCTTTCAAAGCAAGAATTCAGCGCAGTTCCACTTAAATATCTTTCGAACAGCACTGTTCACAGAGACCACGGAAAATTGTCTCGCCGCTTTTTGTTGATGGCCAAACAAAATCATCATCAAACCTGTCAGCGCACTATCTACATGACTTACATCGGCCATATCAATACGGCTATCCACGCCTTCTTTAACAACTAATTTGAAAGCATCCCGCAACGGTTCGAGATTATCGAGAGTCCATGCGCCTTGCATTTTGAGAACAGCCGCGCCGGATTGCATATCAACACTAATCGTCGCGCAAGACAAATCAAGAGGCGATGGGCGATGGCTACGTACGTGCCATGCGTAAGGCAGAACGTTAAAAACCAACAAACGTATGAACGCTGTTCCGTCGAAAAAATAGCGCTTCCACAGCGCGGGTTCTTCCTTGATGCGCCACAACCATTCCAGACCAACTCGCTGCCACAATGCGGGTGCGCGACTCACCGTTCCGGCAACAAAGTTTACAACCGCCCCCAAATGACTGATTAGCGGGACAGTTAAGCGGGAAAAATTATGTTCTATCCAAGCATTGCCTTTCTTTGCGCCCAAGGCCACCACCAAAAAATCGGCGTTGCTGGCGTTGATGCGCGCGATGGTCTCCTCAGAGCTCATCTGTTCGATTGAGCCAAAGCCCGGCGATTCAAAACCCACACAGCATGCCGATACGGGTTTTTCATTCAGCTTATTGCATGCTGCCCCAGCAACACCGGGTGGTCCGCCGAAAAAGAACACTTTTGTTTTACTGCTTGAATCTGCCAGCAAACGCTCAAATAGCGACGAGCCCGCCACCCGCTCGGGCAACGGGATTTGTAACATACGAGCAATCCAAATTAGCGGCATGCCATCCGCAATACTCAAATTGCTATGGATCACAGAATCACGGAAAGGCGCATCGTGTAAACATGAAATCAAAAAATTAAGATTGGGAGTAGAAAAAAAGCAGCGCTTTCGGCTGGAAGCAGCGATCTGGAGAGACTGTAATGCCTCCGACATACCCACCGCGTCGAATGGTAGACCTAGCAGGGCATGAACGTTACGGTCAAAATTGGGTTGCAGGTCTGTCAATTTTGCTCCTTCTTTTTCAATGAAGCGTGAAAATTCCAGTTGAATTATCGTTCATTGCTTCCTGCCAGACCTTACGCAATTCGGCAACGCCTTGCTGGCGTTCCTTTGAGTAAGCGGTGGGAATAATTCGCACTATGGTAGCAAATCTAAAAGCGGTGGCAAGGTCAGTCTTATGACTTCCTCGCTATGCCGGTCTTCTACGATGAACTTGCCGTTCAGTTCTACGATGAAAAAACTCGGCTGACGAAGACGGTTTCCTATTGCTCGGCATGAGCAGCGGCGCAAATGAAATCGCGCAGTAATCCCTTAAGGGGATTCATGTTTTCACACCGCAAATAAGCCAGACGGATGTGATAAAATATAACCCTGTTTGTGTGTGTACAACTCACCGTCCTTGGTGCGCACGGCAGGCAACTGCCTGCGGGGTTTCTGATTATTAAAAATTCGGGATTTGATGATATGAAAATCGCTATTGCCGGAACCGGTTACGTCGGTCTTTCCAACGCTGTTTTGCTGGCGCAGCACAATCAGGTGGTGGCTGTTGATATCATCCCTGAAAAGATCGAAATGCTTAACCGCAAGCAGTCTCCCATTCAGGATGCGGAGATCGAAGATTTCCTCAGGCACAAAACACTCAACATCAAAGCGACACTTGATAAACACGAAGCCTACGCCGGGGCAGACTACGTGATTATTGCCACACCCACCGACTACGATCCCGAAACAAATTATTTCAATACGCGCTCAATTGAATCAGTCATTCAGGATGTAATGAATATTAATCCGCAAGCGGTGATGGTCATTAAATCCACCGTTCCTGTGGGTTACACGGTTAAAACACGGGAAAAATTTAACTGCAACAATCTGATTTTTTCCCCCGAATTTTTGCGCGAAGGCCGCGCCCTGTACGATAATTTGCACCCTTCCAGAATTGTCATGGGAGAACGCTCTAGGCGTGCCGAGATTTTTGCCGAGTTACTCAAACAAGGTGCGGTCAAGCAAGGCATTGCAACCCTGTTTACCGACTCAACCGAAGCAGAGGCAATAAAACTCTTTGCCAACACCTATCTAGCCATGCGCGTTGCCTACTTCAACGAACTCGATACCTATGCGGCCACACATGGTCTGGATAGCAAACAAATTATCCAAGGTGTCAGCCTTGATCCGCGTATTGGAGATCACTACAACAATCCTTCGTTCGGTTATGGCGGCTACTGTCTACCCAAAGACACCAAGCAACTGTTGGCCAACTATCAGGATGTTCCGCAAAACCTAATCAACGCAATCGTCGCGTCCAACACTACCCGCAAAGATTTTGTTGCGGAAAGTATCGTCAAACGAAATCCCAAGATTGTCGGCATTCATCGCCTCATCATGAAAAGCGGTTCGGACAATTTCCGCTCCTCAAGCATTCAAGGAATCATGAAGCGCATCAAAGCCAAGGGCATTGAAGTTATCATCTACGAACCCGTTTTGAAGGAGACAGAGTTTTTCCGCTCCCGTATCGTAAACGATTTGGCGCAATTCAAAAAAGAGTCAGACGTGATCGTAGCAAACCGAATTACCGATGATATTCGTGACGTGGCGGACAAAATTTACAGCCGGGATTTGTTTGGCAAAGACTGAAGCGGGGTTTAACATTAGCAACGTCATTGATGGAACTACTAGCCATAACGATGCTAATGAGCCGCTGATAAAAACAAAGTAGTCAGACATTAGCTTCATTTGGTCTCTGGATTCAATTTTTAATCACTTGGTAGAATCTGGAAACCGATCTTCAATCTCTTTAACCGCCCGATGTTTACCCACCAACAGGGCTCGCCGCTGATAGTTTCTAAGAAACTCTCTAAAACCGGGGGACTCAAAGCGTGGAAAACCCTGTAGCCAACTTTTTAGCCAACCCCACATCATAGCCGTGCTACCCAGAATATAGGGCTTCTCATTGAGATGGTTTATCGCACTTGCGAGCATGAAAAGAAACCCGGTTCCCATGAAGTATTGCCCATAACCGTGCCTCATTCGTCCGACATAAATGCTTTGCTGGCTTGATCCCATTGGTCTCAAATGAACAAAACGCAATTCCGGATCATCCCAGCTGCAAGCAATCCACCCCATCATCCTGCACCGGTGGCAATCTATCCCGTCCCACATGACTTCACGCACAAAACCGCCAATTTCCTTGAAACAAGAAACTCGATAAAATTTCGTCATACCTAACGAGGTTTCATCGCCCTTGCGTTCGCTTATCAGTTTGCCATTTTCTTCGATATAAGATTTTCCGCTGCACGTACCAATTTTATTATTTTCTTCCATAAGCGACATCAGGATTTCAAAATATCGCGGTGGCAATCTTAAATCGAGATCCAATTTACACAAGTAATCGAACTCGTCCGGATTAATCGTTTCATAACCTGAGTAAAATGCATCAATCACACCCGGACCCACAGCACGGTGACCCCGATCACTACGTGTAACGATTTTTATCCAGTCATACTTCTGAGCATAGTCGGCAAGGATTTGGGGCGTGTCATCGGTTGAGCCATCATCCACAATAACCCATTTGGCGGGTTGAACTGATTGGGCGAGTACTGTATCAAGTGTTTGCCGCATGTAATCGGCCTCATTCCGGCAAGGCGAAATTAATAGATATTTTTTCATCACTATCATCCATAAAAAAACATGCGGTAGTTACTTTGAACTCTCGCAGCTAACCGGTTTTGGTTAATTATTTTTTAACCTCATTGCTGTTAACAATCTATCAAGATTGACCTCTGTACTAAACTCCTTCTGAACATGTGCCAGAGCATTTACCTTAAGCCTTTCATTCAAGCCGTTTCCGTTTAGCAATTTATCAATCTGTTGTGCCAAATCGAATTCATCCCCCGGCTCGGCAAGCAAACCGGTTTGCTGGTGTATCACCAACTCTGGTATCCCGGAAAGTCGTGTTGAAATCACAGGCACTGACTGAGACATCGCCTCCATCAGCACGACCGGGATTCCATCCATATCGCCATTGGAATCTTTTTTACATGCCAGTACAAATATGTCCAGCTCACGCATCCACGCGGCAACTTTTTGGTGTGACAAGCTTCCCTCGAAAGTAACGCTATCAATTATATCCAGCTCCCGAACAAGTTGCTCTAATGCTAATTTCAATGGGCCGTCACCCGCAATAGAAACTTGCACATCGTAAGGCTTGTCACGCAAGATCGCTATCGCGCGAAGAAAAATATCAATCCCCTTTTTTTCCACAAAACGGCCCAGCGTTCCTATTCGGAAAGAAGATTTCATCAGAGTAGCATCTGGGCGTTGGTGCATTTCAAAGCTCACCCCGCAACGCACAACAGAAAGCTTTTCTGAAGGGAGCCCCAAACTTTCAAGATAAGCCAGATTAAATTCCGAGATGGTCACAAACTTGACAGCGCGTTGCGCTTTCTTTTTCAACAATAATCCACGTTCAAAAATATCGTTGGCGTGAGCCATGATCGTGAAGGGCACTTTCGACATGGCAGAGGCATACATGGCAATTTGCGCGGGTACATGGGCAAAATGTACGTGTAAATGTTCGCAGTCAAATTCTTTTAGATAGTTTGCCAACCTGGCCGCCACCAAAAACTGATAAACCAGTTTCCATGTGGACAGGTTGAAAGGCCCGCATTCAATAATATCAGCGTACAACCACCCCAGTGCTTTCAATGAACCGGCACCAAATTTCGGTAAGCACATAAACCCAAAGAAACAGTTCTTCAGAAACCCATATTCATACAAATAAATTACGCGCCCGGATAAACTCTCCTGATTTTTTGCGGGAGAAGCAGGCTGTCTTACTGAAAATGGCTGAATGCGATAACCAAGCTTTTCCAGCCCCAGCATTTCTTCGTAAACAAAGGTAGCGGATAGCGCAGGTATTTCTGGTGCAAGATAGGCTATTTTTGTCATCTCATTTTGAAGGCTTGCGAAATTTTCTCATGGACTGCGGGAATAGCATTTACCAAAAATAGAAGCTGACCATATCGATGTTTGATTGTTACCGTGCATAGCGCGTGTGCAATTGTAGCTTGACGACTATTTAATCATGCAGCCAACCTAACTTGTTTTCCATGCCGCTCAGCACGGCGCTCGGCTTGCCACAAATCGTAGTTGGCTTGCATGTATAACCAAGACTCGGCCGAACCACCAAAAACACGGCAAAGCTTAAGCGCCATGTCGGCAGATATTCCCGCATGTGCATTGAGTACACGAGAAAGTGCCACACGCGTCACGCCAAGCTTCAGTGCCAAGCTAGTCACGGTAACTCCATCGACCATTACACCATCTTTTAAAACTGTCCCGGGGTGAGGGGGATTAAACATTCTGCTCATCATTATTCTCCTGGCTGATAATCCACTACTTCAGCATCTTCACCAATAAATTTGAAGATCAAGCGCCAATTTCCCGATACAGAAACCGCCCAATGACCCTTTAATAAACCCTTTGGGGAATGTGATTTCCAAGCTGGCAAGTCCATGTCTTGCGGAACTTTAGAAGCGTCCAGTTTCGCAAGCCGGGTCTGAAGCCGCACAGCGTGTGCAGCTTGAATGCCAGCCATACTGCCTTTCTTGAAAAACTTTTCAAGGCCCTTGTGAGCGAAAGTTTTAATCATGACTTGTAGTGTAAAGCGTAAATATACGCAGCGCAATAAAATAATTGGCAACATTATGAAATCCAGAACTATGCGCAAAAGATATCCGTAATTCCTCATTCGGTGTCCTAATTTCCTACGCTCAAACTGTCCGTCTTTGCCTGTCGGGTTGGATTAAGCTACAGGGAGCGCTGACCGTTGAGGTTATGGCAGATTGGGTTCGTCGCGACAAGTTTGGCAGTAATGATCCTAATGACTTGGGCAAGACGGTTGATGAAGCTACGCTCTTTTGCCCGCTACTTGCAACAGTTTGAGCCTCACACTGAATATCTGCTTCGAAACTGAATTCTTTAGCAATGATCCCCGTGCTCATACGGTAGCAGCAAGAAATTCAAGAAATGCAGTTGGCGGAAGGATAAAATGTAAAAAGCAAAGGCTGGCTTACAAAAAGATTTGCCCTTGCATACTGATATTTTAAAAGGTAAGCAATGGATCGCCTGCAACGCATCTACAAGTTGCACCAAGCTATTGCCGCGCACCATTTGCCGGTGTCGCATAGCGTGTTGCAAGAAAAGCTCGAATGCTCGCGTGCCACGGTCAGCCGCATTATCGAAGAGATGCGCCTGTATTTCAATGCGCCAATTGAATATGACAGATCACGCAACGGCTACCACTACGCGCTGAATGACGGAGAAACCTTTGAGCTTCCCGGGCTCTGGTTTAGCGCCTCCGAGTTGTATGCCCTGTTAACCGCACAGCAATTGTTGGCGCACGTTCAGCCCGGCCTGCTCGACACAGCGCCAAACCCGTCAAAGGCCGCATCGAAAAAATCCTCTCGGCCAGACATCCGGGCGATGAAGAAATCTCCAAACGAGTACGCATCCTGCGCATGACCGGGCGCAATGTCATATTAGACTGTTTCCAAACCGTAGCGGGCGCACTGCTGCAAAGGAACAAGCTAAGCATTAATTATCACGGGCGCGGCAACAACGAAACCAGTTCACGCGAAATCTCCCCGCAGCGGCTCATCCGTTACCGCGACAACTGGTATCTGGACGCTTACTGCCATACCCGCAACGCCCTGCGAAGCTTCGCCGTCGAACGCATCACCACTGCCAAGGCATTGCCCCAGCGTTGCCGCAACCTATCGGAAAAACAACTCGACGCGCACTATAGGACTTCCTACGGTATCTTCGCGGGGAAAGCAAAACACACCGCCGTACTGCGCTTCACCCCGGAACGGGCGCGTTGGGTTGCCGATGAACACTGGCATCCGCAACAGCAAAGTCGAATGATTGAAGACGGCAGCTACGAATTGCGCGTTCCCTATTCCGACTCACGCGAACTGGTGATGGACATCCTCAAACATAGCGGAGAAGTCGAAGTCATCTCGCCAGAATCATTGCGGGATGCCGTAGCCGAACGTCTGAAAACTGCGCTGGGACATTACCGATAAATATCAGTGGCAGGCTCATGTTTTGAGCACCTGAGGATCGGCAGACTGGCAGCCCTTGTCATATGCAACCTGACCGTTGAACTCTGGTGGGCTAGTTGCCTGAAAGATGTTGTTGCCGCGTTTTAGGTTCTCGAAGCTGGTGGAAACAAGACAGCACATTTATGGTGTCGTCGTCGATCACATAGAACAGCGAATAGGGAAAACGGTTCAAGTTCGCCCGCCTCATTTCGGCCTCTACACATGCGTAGAGATGCGGGTTGCCTGCAATATAACCGTTGGTGCGTTCGAGTTCGTCAAGAAAGGAATTGCCCATACTGATGTGTGGTTGCCCATACCATTGATAGGCTTCGGCTGCTTCAATCTGAGCCAGTGGTTTGAAGATAACTTGATACAACATTAAGTTATCGCGATGTGGACAGTAATTTTGTCTTGAGCTGCGAGAAGGTAACGCCCTGCTCGCCGGGATTGGCGCGGTGGTAGGCAAGACGGGAACGAAGCTCAGAGTGTTGGGCTTCGGTGATGAGCGGCGCAGAGGCTTCGCTTTCGGCGCTGACAATCAGCGCTTCGCCGAGCGACCGCTTTTCAGCGATGCTCAGGTGTTCCAACTCTTCGTAAAGGTGCGTATTCATGACTCGTAGCGTAGCACGAAAAGTGAATGTTTTGTTGGCCCGCAGGTGAAAGCAGTAAAAAAGATTGTTGGCAGGCTCATGTTTTGAGACAGTGGTGGGTATACACTTCGCGGCAATCGAAAAAATCAAAAACCAAAAACGCCAAACATGATAGAGCAACGAGGGGATACGATTTTTGAATACTGGGGCAACGCCGCCCCAGCCTGTCTGCACGAACAAAAGTGGCATCCGCTCACAGGCCATCAAGGGGGATGTAGGTGAAAATGGATCAAGCATTGGCAAGCCTCTGGGCAAAAACTGGCAAGGACGGTGACGCAAGATGGCATCCCCTCATTCTCCATTTGCTGGATGTGGCTGCCAGTGCAGACGCTATCTTGGCGCGTGAACCTGAATCTACTCGCAGCAGGATGGCGGCATGCTTGGGGATGGAGTGGGAGGATGCTCGACCATGGCTTTTGCTCGTGATTGCCTGTCATGATCTGGGCAAGGCCTGTCCGGGTTTCCAGTGCAAGTGGTTGGACATGACTGGCCTGCAACCAACTCGGAGTCCGAATACCGAGATTAACCACGCCTTCGTGAGCCAGATTGCACTGACGGAGTTGCTGCGGGAGATGAACTGGCCAGATGAATTGGCGGAACTGGTGGCCGATGCGGTTGGGTGTCATCACGGGAGCAGGGCTTCGCCAATAACCCTCAATGATTTGGAAGGCGATAGGCGCACCATTGGCAAGGATGATTGGGCGCAAGCCCGCAGAGGTCTTGTGGAAGCCTTGTTGGAAGTTTTCAAGCCGATCAAGATTCCCATCAAACAAGCTCTCACTGGCCCCGACTTCATGTTGTTGTCTGGCCTCACCAGTTTTGCCGACTGGATTGGCTCCAACGAAGACAAGTTCGCCTTCGGCACCTCCCAAGATTGTGATGATTTAGAGGGATGGTTTCAAAAACGCAGAGCCCAAGCTGAGCAGGCATTGGATGTAATCGGATGGGAGCCACGAACACCGCTTTCCTTAGAGCCGAAATCCTTCAAGCAAGTGTTTAAATTTGCACCCCGTCCTTTGCAGCAAGCGGTCGCTGATGTTGTGGCCGATCTGAAGGAAACCGCCATTCTGCTGGTGGAGGCACCCATGGGCGAGGGTAAAACCGAGGCCGCCTATTTCGCTCACTTGGAGTTACAACGTCGTTTCGGGCATCGCGGTTTGTATGTAGCTTTGCCAACCAAGGCCACGGGTAATGCCATGTTCAAGCGAACCCTTAAATTCCTGCGCGATCAAGGTTCGGATCGAAAACTAGACCTGCAATTGCTGCATGGTGGGACGTTACTCAATGACACTTTCCAGAATTTGCGACTTTCCGGCATCCATGATCCCAACATAGGTGGCGAGGTGCGTGCGGGAGAGTGGTTTACCAACAAGAAGCGGGCGCTCCTCTCTGAATACGGCGTAGGGACTGTCGATCAAGCTTTGCTGCCTATTTTGCCCGTGCGACATAACTTCGTTCGCATGTGGGGTCTGGCAAACCGCGTAGTGGTTTTCGATGAGATACATGCTTACGATGCTTACACTGGCACGCTTCTGGTTCATCTGCTGCGCTGGTTGCTGGCATTAGGTTCCTCGGTCATTCTTCTATCCGCCACGCTGCCACCGTCAATCCGCGAAGCGTTAGCAAAAGCGGTGGGGGGCAATTTACCTAAGCAAGAGAAGGAGTACCCACGTCTCTCCGTATTCTGTCCCGGCGAAGATGTGACTCAAAAACATTTCGAGGCCGATCCTGCACGGCGGCTGACGCTCAAGTTACAGGGTATCTCTGCGGGTTTGCCCAGCATACGTTCTGCGCTGGAAGAACACCTTGCCATTGGCGGTATGGGCTTGGCGCTTGTTAATACGGTGCAGCGGGCACAAGACTTGTATCGGCTTTTTCCAGAGGGTGAACCGCTGGTGTGCGAAGGCCAGCGTATTGGAAAACGCCTTGCCGATGGAACGGAAGTGTATCTCTTTCACGCCCGTTTCCCCGCTGAACGGCGGCAGAAACGCGAAGATCATGCCTTGGAGACATTTGGGGACTCGGGGTATCGGTCAGGCCGAAAAATCCTCATTGCCACCCAAGTGGCGGAGCAGAGTCTGGATCTCGATTTTGACCTGATCGCAACCGACC